>Ga0105249_10002096_pt1 | contig 17301 bp, 13 predicted proteins | sample KBSS44metaG_FD_81522 | JGI IMG/M metagenome (GOLD analysis project Ga0105249, IMG submission 81522) | Switchgrass rhizosphere microbial communities from Kellogg Biological Station, Michigan, USA - KBS S4-4 metaG | ecosystem: Host-associated > Plants > Roots > Rhizosphere > Soil | place...
CGCCGTCGATGATCACGTCGTGGCCGCGCAGCAGGCGCTCGACATTGGCAGCCTCCACCCGCTCGACGATCGCGTCGATGCGCACGCCCGGATTCAATGCGTTCAAGGCGATGCGTGCCGACTCGGTCTTCGCCATGCCGACACGCGCATCCGCGTGCACGACCTGGCGCTGCAGGTTCGAGCGCTCGACGCGGTCGTCGTCGATCAAGGTCAGCGTGCCGACGCCGGCCGCCGCCAGGTACAGCGACGCCGGCGCGCCGAGGCCGCCGGCGCCGATCAGCACCACGCGCGCCTGCGAAAGCGTGCGCTGGCCGGCCACGCCGATCTCGGGCAGCACCAGGTGGCGCGCGTAGCGTTCGGCCGAATCCGCGTCGAGCGAGCCCTGCTCGACCGGCAGGCCATCGCCCTTCCAACGGGCGAACCCGCCGCGCACCGATACGCTGTGCGCATAGCCGAGCTCGCGCAGGGTCTGCGTCGCGAGCAGCGAACGCCGGCCGCTCGCGCAGATCGCGAGGATCTCGCGTTGCCGGTTCGGCTCGATGTCGCCGATGCGTTCCTCGATCAGTCCGCGTGCGAGACCGACGGCGCCGGCGGCGGTGCCGGCCGCGCGCTCGTCGTCTTCGCGCACGTCGAGCAGGAGCGCACCCGCGCGCTGGCGCACGAGCGCTTCGGTCGGCTCGATTTCCAAGGGTTCGATGTCCGGCATGGCGTTCATGGAATCATGATGCTCCCGGCAAGGGCAGCAGGTGAACCACCGCGCCTGCGGCAAGTTCGCGCGCGTCCTCGGGAATGTAGATCAGCGCATCGGCCTCGGCCACGCCGCGCAGCATGCCCGAACCCTGCTTGCGCAACACGGTCGCCCACAAGGCGCCGTCGTCGCGCGCCTCGAAGCTGGCGCGCAGGAATTCGGCGCGGTCGTGCTTCTTGGAAACGGAATGGGCCAAACGCGCCTTCCAGCTTCGTGGCGCCGTCTCGCGCGCGCCCTGCAACGCCAGCAGCGCCGGCCGCACCAGGGCCAGGAAGGTTGCGATCGTGGAGACCGGATTTCCCGGCAGCGCGAACACCAGCGCGCCGCCGATCTCGCCGCACAACACCGGCATGCCCGGCTTCATGCGTACTTTCCAGAAATGGACGCGGCCCAGTTCGGCGACGAGGCCCGGCAGGAAATCCGCCTCCCCCGCCGATACGCCGCCGCTGCTGATGATGACATCGCAGCGCTCGCCGGCGTCGTGCAGGGCCGCACGCAAGGTCTGCGGATCGTCGCGCAGGTGGGCGACGATCAGCGGCTCGATGCCGGCCTCGCGCAGCAGCGCGCCGAGGCTGTAGCGATTGCTGTCGTGGATCTGGCCGAAGCCGAGCGGCTGGCCCGGAGGCACTAGTTCGTCGCCCGTCACGAACAAGGCGACGCGCGGACGACGCGCGACGCGTGCATGCGTCGAGCCGCAGGAAGCGAGCACGCCGAGGCGCGCCGGCGTCAGTCGATCGCCCGCGCGCACGACGATGTCGCCGGCCGCATAGTCTTCGCCGGCAGGCCGTACGTTGGCACCGGCATGCTCGCCCGCGCCGACGACGACCGCGTCGCCGTCGATGCGCACGTTTTCCTTGACGACGACGGTGTCGGCACCTTCCGGCAGCGGGGCGCCGGTCATGATGCCGATGCACTCGCCGGCCCGGCATGGCGGCGCCGCCGTGGCGCCGGCGAGCACGCTGCCGCCGACGGGAAAGCGGCGCTCTCCTTGCTGCGGCAGCTCGCCGCCGCGCAGCGCATAGCCGTCCATCGCGGAATTGGCGAACGGCGGAAGGTCGTGCGGCGAGATCGCGTCTTCGGCCTGAATGCGGCCCAGTACCTGCTCGAGCGCGACGGTTTCCGCTGCGAGAACGCGCGCGGCGCACAGTTCGAGGACACGCTGTCGGGCCGTCTCGACCGACAGCCGCGTCGGAAAATCAGAGCGCATGTTCGGCGGCATAGTCGGCAAATTCCTGCGGCGTGTTGAGGTTTCGAAACTGCCGCTGGCGATCGCCGAAATCAAGTTCGCGTGCGCCGACTGCGCTCTGCCATTGCCACACGCCCTGCCCGCCCTCGACGGCGGCCGCGGCCGAAGCCGCCAGTTCGCGCCGGTACAGCGCGAACAACGGCTGGCGGCGCTCGCCGTCGTGCGCGACGACGGCAGCGCTGTCGTCCTGCCGCGCGGCATCGAACAAGCGGGCATGGAGATCGGACGGCGGCCGCGGACAATCGACCGGCAGCGTCAGCAGCCATGCGCTGCGGCAGTGGCGCAAGGCCGCAGCGATGCCGGCCAGCGGGCCGCGGAAGCCCTCCACGTCGTCGCGGATCGTCGTCGCATAAGCCGCATATTCGTCCGCATGACGATTGGCGACGATCAGCCGATCCGCGAACGGCGTGTCGGCCATGTCGGCAACAGCGTCGACGACCCAGGCGATCAGGGGCCGTTCGCCGAGCGGCTGCAATCCCTTGTCGCGCCCTTCCAGACGTGTCGCCGCTCCACCGGCGAGGATCGCGACCGTGGTCGATGCGGCGGACATCGCTTCGGACCGCGTCAGCGTTTGCCGCGCTTGGCGTTGCGGATCATTCGCGTGCGCCGGCGCTGCTGGCCTTCGGTGAGCTCGTTGCGCTTGCCGGCGAACGGGTTCTCGCTGTCGCGGAATTCGATGCGGATCGGCGTGCCTTCCAGGCGATAGCGCTTGCGGAAGAAATTCTCCAGATAACGCTGGTAGCCGTCCGCGATGTGCTTGGTGCGCGAGCCGTGGATGATGATGGTCGGCGGGTTGGTGCCGGCTGGATGGGCGTACTTCAGCTTCGGCGTATGCCCGCGCACGAGCGGCGGCTGGTACGCCTGGTAGGCCGCTTCGACCGCACGCGTCAGTTCGGACGAGGTGAACTTGTGGTTCGCCGAGGCATGCGCGCGATTGATCGCCTTCATCAGCTCGGCGATGCCGCTGCCGTGCAGTGCCGAAATGAAGACCTGTCGCGCCCACTCGGCGAAAACCAGCTTGCGCGACAGCGACGCGACGCATTGTTCGCGCTGATACTTGTCGAGGCCGTCCCACTTGTTGACCGCGATCACCAGCGCACGGCCCGATTCGAGCACCTGCCCGATCAACGCCGTGTCCTGGTCCGCAACACCTTCGCGGGCATCGAGCATCAGCACGGTGACGTGTGCGGCATCAATCGACTGCAGCGACTTGATCACGCTGAATTTCTCCAGCGCGTCCTCGATGCGCGCGCGGCGTCGGATGCCGGCGGTGTCGATCAGCGTGTAGCGCTTGCCGTCGCGCTCGAGCGCGATGCGGATCGAGTCGCGCGTGGTGCCGGGCAGATCCGACGCGATCACGCGTTCCTCGCCGAGCAACCGATTGACCAAGGTCGACTTGCCGGCGTTCGGGCGTCCGACGATCGCGACGCGGATGCCGTCGTCCGGCTTAGCTTCGAGCGGATCGGCGTCCTGCTTGGGCAGCAGCGGCAAGATGGCGTCGAGCAGCGGCGTCACGCCGCGGCCGTGCGCGGCCGATACCGGGAACGACGTCGCCACACCCAGTGCAGCGAATTCGGCGAGCGCATTTTGTTCCTCGAGCCCGTCGACCTTGTTGACGACCAGCAGCATCGGCTTGCCGGCTCGGCGCAGGCGGTCGAGGATCGCGTGGTCGGTCGGCATCCGGCCGTCGCGCGCATCCACGGTCAGCAGCACGACGTCGGCTTCGTCGATCGCAAACTCGGCCTGGCGCGCGGTCTGGCCGTCGAGGCCTTCGGCGCCTTCGATCAGACCACCGGTATCGACGACGACGAAATGCGTCCCGGCGAGTCGGCACACGCCGTAGTGACGATCGCGCGTGACGCCGGGCATGTCATGCACCAGCGCGTCGCGCGTGCGTGTCAGCACATTGAACAACGTCGACTTGCCGACGTTCGGGCGCCCCACCAGGGCAACAACGGGAAGCATCATGGGCTCCAAAGAAAAAGCCCTCTCCGCCGAATCGCGGCGGAAAGGGCGTTGCCGTCGGCGCGCGCTCGCTTCCCGCCGTGGAGGCGGGAACGTCGCTACTGCCGGGCGCGGTACGCGCCGATATGTCCTTTTGCGTCCTCGACGAACAGCGTGCCGTCGACGACCAGCGGCGCGCCTTCGATCGGCTTCTTGCTGATGCGCTCGCGGGCGGCGAACTTGCCTTCGTCGAGGGTCAGCCAATGCACGAAGCCTTCGATGTCGCCGACGGCCACGTACTTGCCCTGGATCGCCGGCGCGCTGAGCCAGCGGTATTTCAACTGATCCTGCTTCCACAGGTTCACGCCGGTCTCGCGGTCGAACGCCCAGACGTTGCCGTCCGCGTCGACGATGACGACCGTGTTGCCGCTGACCGCGGCACCGACGTAGCTCGACAGGTCGCGTTGCCAGAGCGGGCGGCCGCTGTCGAGCGCGAGCGCGGCGACCTGGCCGCGATAACCGGCGGCGAACAGCGAGTTGCCATCGGAAACGAGGTTGCCGTCGATGTCCTGCAGACGCTCGACCTCGGTGCGGCCTTCGCCGGAGGAAAGGATCTGCGACCACAATTCGACGCCATCCTGCAAGCGCACCGCGACGACGCGGCCATTGTCGAAGCCGTCGTAGACGACGCCGTTGGCGATCAGCGGCGCGGAATTGCCGCGCAGGCTGAGCGCCGGCACGCTCTGGTCGAACACCCATTTGCGCGTGCCGTCGGCCGCATTGAGCCCCGCGAGACGTCCATCATTGGTGCGCACGACGACGAGGCCGTCGGCGAATGCCGGCGCCGCGATGACCTCGGAGGTCATCTGCGCGTTCCAGCGTTCCTTGCCGTCCTGCGTGTTCAGCGCATACAGCTGGCCGTCGAGACTGCCGACGAGAATCATGTCGCCGGCGACGCTCGGGCCGCCCGACCAGCGCAGGGAATTCTCGCCACGGCGCCACCAGAACCAGCCGCCGGTGCGCTTGCCGAGGCGCTGCTGCCAGATCGTCCGGCCCGTCGCGGCGTCGAACGCCTCGATGGTGCCGTCGACGCTGGCCGCATACAGCCGGCCATCGGCCGAACCCGGCGCGAGGCGTGCGCCCGAATCGCCGGCGCCGCTGCCGATGCCTTCGCTCCAGACGCGATCGACCTGCGTCGTCGGCGTGAATTCGGTCAAGGGAGTCGGCGGCTCGACATTGTCCTTCTTGCCGAGGCTCTTGAGCCAATTGCAGCCGCTGAGCGCGACGGTCGCAGCCATGATGAGGATCAGAGAGCGCTTCATGAGCCGATTTTCTCCTTGGCCGGCGCGCTGTCCTTCGGTGCGGCGGCCGCTAGATTGTCGAGCTTCATCTGCACGAAGCTGCGGTTCGGCGCCTGCGGATCGAGGTGCAGCAGTGCATCCTGATAGGCCGTGCGCGCGTCGTCGACGCGGCCGAGCTTGGCCAGCGCGTCGCCGCGCACTTCGCCGGCGAGCGCGGCGTAGTCGTCCTTCGACACGCCGTCGAGCAGCTTGATCGCCGCGTCCGCTTCGCCCTGGGCAAGCTTGACGCGCGCCAGGCGCAGCGTCGCGAGCGACTTCAGCCCACTGACGGCGGCATGCTGCTGCGCCCATTCGAGTGCGGTCGCGGCCGCAGCCAGATCGCCTTTCTTGACGGCGATATCGGCCTGGTACATCGCCGCGAACACCGCGTAGGCCGTGTCCGCGAAGTCCTTGCGCAAGGCATCGGCGATCTTGCCGACGTCGTCGTCGCGCTTCGCATCAGCCGCTTCGCTGAGCGCCTGGTACTGGACCGCCGCCTCCGCGCCATGACGCACGCGATGCGATTTCCATTGCTGCCAACCGAAGATCAGAACGATGCCGAGAGCCACGCCGACCGCGATCGAAATCGCGTTTTCGCGCAGCCACTTGCGGACGAGCTCACCTTGTTCGTGTTCGTCGAGAACGTCAAAAGCCATGCATTCACCTGATAGGACACGTCACTGCGCGACGGTCGCAAACGCGACCGCCCGGCAAGCGCGCAAGGGTAGCAGGAAACCGCCGCGCCGCGACCGGCGGCTGCCGGCGCGGGTGCGGAAGAGTTCAGGAATTGCGCGTCATTCGACGCGGCTGGCGCCGCCGCCGTTGCTGCCGAACAGCTTGACGTGCGCGACGTTGCCGCGCTGGAACGGCGCCAGGTCGACGACGCTGCCGTCCGAGCGCATTTCGGCGCCCTGCGCGTTGCCGAGCCGCACGGTGACGGGGCCGTCGCTGCGATAGCTGCGTTCGCTGCCGCCGGCGAGAATGCCGTATTCGAGCTTGCGCCCGTCGGCGGCGAGGATTTCGACCCAGCTTTGCTGGCTCAGCTTGAGCTGCAGCACGTGTGAGCCGCTGCCCGATGCCGCGCCTGCCGCGGACGGCTCCGCGCTCGCGGCCGCTGGAGCCGCTGCCGGCGACGGGGCCGGTGCGGTCGCGGCGAACGGCGTCATCGAAGCGATGACGGGTGCCTGCTCGGTCGGCGTTGCGGCCGGGGGCGCCGTATCGGTCGACGGATTCGCGGCGGCCTCGGCGGCGGCCACGCTCTCCTGCGAAGCCGAGCTCTCGGCGGGGTCCTGCGCGCCACGAAGCGGCACGCTGACGGTCGAGACCGGCGGATCGAGCGGCGTGGTGCGTGCGAGATTCTGCTCCAGCCCGCCGTGCGTGGCGAGCCACACGGCCGGAACGACGATGATCGCAGTCAGCACCAGGTACGTCGCGCTGACCGAATAGCGATCGAACAGATAGCGCGAACGCGAGATCGTGCCGGTCGCGACCAGCGGCACCGGTTCGGTATGCGCCGCGGCGACGCGCGAGACGAGCGCTTCGGGCACGCCGACCAGGCGCGCATAGTTGCCGAGGTAGCCGCGCAGGAATACGCCCTGGTTCACGCCCTCGTAGTCGCCGCTTTCGAGGCGTCCGATCAGGTTCAACGGCAGTTTCAGACGAGCGGCGACATCGGCTTGAGTCCAGCCGGCCTGCTCCCGCCCTGCACGCAGTCTCTGTCCAAGGGGCACGTCGGCTTCGATGGATTCAGCCGCCGCGACGACCGCCTCGCCCGCGGCCTCCGGGTTTTGCTCGTTCGTTTCGCTGGCCTCTACGGCTCTCATGACAGGTATTCCTCTGGACAATGGCAGCGTCAGCTGGCTGCCGCCTTCCTCGTTCGCTCCACCGGCTTCGCGCATGTCGTTCGCATGCTTTTCCGACCCCGGCTTCACCCCTTTGTCAGCGACCGCACACTGCCGGCCGTCGTTCGTATTCATGACTGGCTCTGCACGCTCAGTGCGCGCGCTTGTTCGGACTCTGGAAACCCCTGCAGCAACCGCCGCGTGTAGTCGCCGGCGGCACTTCCATTACCCAACCTCAATTCGATGTTGCGTCCGAGCATCAACGCATCCGGCCGCGGCTGCGAATTCGCCTCGAAGCGCTGCATGAAGGCCCGCGCCTTGAAGTACTCGCCTTTTTCGTAGTTCACCGAGGCGAGCTGGAACAGCGTCTCGCTGGCGTTCGGACTCTTGTCGAGCGCCAGGCGAAGGCGCTTCTCCGCTTCGTCGCGCTTGCCCGCGTGGAGCAGGCACGTGCCCGAATTGGTCAGCGCGACCGCGGGCGTCTGGTAGAACGGATCGGAGATCGCGCGATCGAAATAGGCCTGCGCCTCGTCGTAGCGTCCGACCTTGCAGAGGAACGTGCCGTAGTTGTTCTGCTCGGCGCCGCTCTTCGGCTTCAGTTGCGCGGCCCGCTTGTAGTGCTCCTCGGCTTTCGCCGCATCGCCAATCTGCTCGTACAGCACGGCGAGGACGGTGTGCGCATTGACGTAGTCGGGATCGAAGCTCAGCGCGGTGTTGAGTTTTTCCTGCGCCATCTCGAGCTTGCCCTGCCTGAGATAGGTCTGGCCGAGCTCGGTGTGGATGCGCGCCGCTTCCTGCTTCTGCGTCGCGGCGTCTTCCTTCTTGACGCCGGGCTGTCCCGCGCCGCAGCCGGCCAGCAGCGCGAGCGACGCCGACAGCGCGTACGCGAACCAGGAGTGCTCACGCCGCATCGGCGACGCCCCCCTGCTCGAGCTTGCGGCGGAATTCGGCCTGGCGGCGCGTGCGGTCCATCACCTGGCCCTTGAGCTGGCCGCAGGCAGCGTCGATGTCGTCGCCCCGCGTACGGCGGACCATTGTCAGGACATCGGCATCGAGCAGGATCTTCTGGAACGCGCGGATCACGTCTTCGTCGGAACGCTCGAAGCGCGTGCCATGGAACGGATTGAACGGAATCAGGTTGACCTTCGCCGGCAGCCTGCGCATCAGCTTGATCAGCTGGCGCGCATGCTCGGGCTTGTCGTTGACGCCCTTCAGCATCGTGTATTCGAACGTGATCGACGTGCGCGGACGGCGATCGGCATAGCGCGCGCAGGCGGCCAGCAGCTCGGCGATCGGATACTTCTTGTTGAGCGGCACCAGCTCGGTGCGCAGTTCGTCGTTCGGCGCGTGCAGCGACACGGCGAGCGACACGTCGCTGCTCGCCGACAGCTTGTCGATCATCGGCACGAGGCCCGCGGTCGACAAGGTGACGCGCTTGTTGGCGAGGCCGAAGCCGAGATCATCGCGCATCACGCTCATCGCGGTGACGACGTTGTCGAAGTTCAGCAGCGGCTCGCCCATGCCCATCATGACGACGTTGGTGAGCTTGCGCTGATGGTGCGGCACGTTGCCGAGGTGCTTCGCCGCGACCCAGACCTGACCGATGATCTCGGCGGCGGAAAGGTTGCGGTTGAAGCCCTGCGTAGCGGTCGAGCAGAACTGGCAGTTGAGGCCGCAGCCGACCTGCGAGGACACGCACAGCGTGCCTCGCGAGGTTTCCGGAATGAACACGGCCTCGATCGCGTTGCCGCCGTCCATGCCGAGCAGCCACTTGTGCGTGCCGTCGACGGCCTGCTTTTCGAACAGCGTATTGGGCGGCACGATTTCCGTGGCGTCGGCCAGCTTTTCACGCAGCGCCTTGCCGACGTCGGTCATCGCCGCGAAATCGGTGACATGGCGATGATAGATCCACTTCATCACCTGATCGGCGCGATACGGCTTCTCGCCGAGTTGTGCGAACAGCTCGCGCAACCCGTTGCGGTCGTAGTCGAGCAGATTGGCCTTGGCCGTCGTCACCGGTTGCGATCCTCGTGCATCCGATGCTCAGCGCGGGCAGAGTTCGGTTTCGGCGAAAAAGTATGCGATTTCCACTTTTGCAGTTTCGACCGCGTCGGAACCGTGCACGGCGTTCGCGTCGATGGAATCGGCGAAGTCCGCGCGGATCGTTCCGGGCGCGGCCTTCTTCGGATCGGTCGCCCCCATCAGGTCGCGATGCTTGAGAACGGCGTTGTCGCCCTCGAGCGCCTGCACCATGACCGGGCCGGAAATCATGAAATCGACCAGCGCCGCGAAGAACGGGCGCTCGCGATGGACCGCATAGAAACCCTCGGCTTCCTTGCGCGAAAGATGCTTCATCTTTGCCGCGACGATCTTCAGGCCGGCCTTCTCGAACCGGGAATAGATTTCGCCGATGACGTTCTTCGCGACTGCGTCTGGCTTGATGATGGAAAGGGTGCGCTCCAGCGCCATTGGTGCGGGTCTCCGTAGGGAAGAGTTTCGGGGGAACAGCAGAAGTTGCCGTTATAACGCCAAATCCACGCCAATCCGCGGGCTTAGCTCACAATATCGCAAAGGATTCTAGCTAGTTTTCGCGAAAGTTGACACCCACGGTTTGACCGAACCGGCCGCCTCGCCTACCATTCAAACGATCGTTTGATTGCCGGTCGACCGCCTTGCCTGCCATCCAGCCGAATTTCTCGACCAGGGAACGCATCCTCGGGGTCGCCGAGACGCTGTTCGCACGCCACGGTTTTGCCGGCGCATCGCTGCGCCAGGTGACCGCGGCGGCCAAGGTCAATCTCGCCGCGGTGAACTATCACTTCGGATCGAAGGAAAGCCTGATCGAAGAAGTATTCCGGCGCCGGCTCGACGAACTCAACCGCCATCGCCTGGCGGCGCTGGCGGATGTCGAGGCGAATCCGGCCCGCGAACTCGAAGACGTGCTCGGCGCCTTCGTACGCCCCGCGCTCGAACAGTCGATGGACAGCGCCGGCGGCGCCGCGTTCGTGCGCGTGCTCGCGCGCGCCTACGCCGAACACGACGAACGCCTGCGCCGTTTCCTGTCCGACAACTACGGCCACGTGCTGCGCGAATTCGCCGCCGCGTTCGCGCGCCTCCTGCCGCATCTGGACAAGGAAGAACTCTACTGGCGGCTGGACATCGTCGCCGGCGCCCTCACCTACGCGATGGCCGACTTCGGCATGATCAAGCGCAAGAACGACGTGAGCGAACGCAGTCATCGGGAGCATACCGCGCTGCATCTGATCCGATTCGCGGCGGCGGGGCTGCGGGCGCCGTGACTTTTGCGATCGGGTGTGCTTTTGCGATCGTCCATGATCGCTGCTTCGGCGGAGCGACCGGCGGGCTTGGCGGGCCAACCCTTCGTATCGCCTACCCGCGGCCATCCGTGGCCGCACTTTTTGATATTCCTGCGATCGTCGGTGATCGCTGTTTCGACGGAATGGCCGGCGCGCTTGATGGGCCAACCCTTCGTATCGTCTACCCGCGGCCATCCATGGCCGCACTTTTTGATATTCCTGCGATCGTCGGTGATCGCTGTTTCGACGGAATGGCCGGCGCGCTTGATAGGCCAACCCTTCGCATCGCCTACCCGCGGCCATCCGTGGCCGCACTTTTCAACAAGATCATTTCTATCCGGAGTCTTCGATGAGTCATTCGCTCCTCCGCATCCGCAAGGCCGCCGTGCTCGGGGCCGGGGTCATGGGTGCACAGATCGCCGCGCATTTGGCCAACGCCAATGTCGAAACCGTGCTGTTCGACCTGCCGGCGAAGGACGGCGACAAGAGCGGCATCGCGGCGAAGGCGATCCAGAACCTGGCGAAGCTGTCGCCAGCGCCGCTGGCCGAGAAATCCAAGATCGCCGGCATTACCCCGGCCAACTACGACGAGCATCTGGATGCGCTGCGCGGCTGCGACCTGATCATCGAGGCGATCGCCGAGCGGCTCGACTGGAAGCTCGACCTCTACAAGAAGATTTCACCCTATCTGTCTGATTCCGCGGTAGTTGCCAGCAATACCTCGGGACTTTCGATCAACGCGCTCGCCGAAGCGTTGCCGGACAAGCTGCGGCCGCGCTTCAGCGGCATCCACTTCTTCAATCCGCCGCGCTACATGGACTTGGTCGAGCTGATTCCGGACCGCGAAACCGACCGCGACGTGCTGGCCGGCCTCGAAGCGTTCCTGACCACGACGCTCGGCAAGGGCGTCGTCTACGCGAAGGACACACCGAATTTCATCGGCAACCGCATCGGCGTGTTCTCGATCCTCGCCACGATGCACCACACCGCGGCGTTCAAGCTCGGCTTCGATCTCGTCGACGCCCTGACTGGCCCCGCGATCGGACGGCCGAAGAGCGCGACCTACCGCACGGCCGATGTCGTCGGTCTCGACACCATGGCGCACGTCATCAAGACAATGGCCGACACGCTGCCGAACGATCCCTGGCACGCCCACTTCAAGGCGCCGGCATGGCTCGCCGCGCTGATCGAGAAAGGCGCGCTCGGCCAGAAGACCGGCGCCGGCATCTACCGCAAGGTCGGCAAGGACATCGCCGTGCTCGACCTCGGCAAGCAGGACTACGCGCCGTCGACGGCAAAGCCGTCGGACGAAGTCGCCACGATCCTCGCGATCAAGAACCCGGCCGAGAAGTTCGCCAAGCTGCGCGCGTCGCAGGACGCGCAGGCGCAGTTCCTGTGGGCCGTCTTCCGCGATCTCTTCCACTACAGCGCCTACCATCTCGCCGACATCGCCGAGACCGCGCGCGATGTCGACTTCGCGATCCGCTGGGGCTACGGCTGGAAGCTCGGCCCGTTCGAGACCTGGCAGTCGGCCGGCTGGCGCGAGGTCGCCGGCTGGATCGCCGAGGACATCGCGGCCGGCAGGGCGATGAGCAGCGCGCCCCTGCCCGATTGGGTCGGCAAGGTGGACGGCGTGCATCACGCGGCGGGCTCCTACTCGCCGCGCAGCGGCAAGGACGAGCCGCGCTCGCGCCATCCGGTCTACCAGCGGCAGATCTTCCCCGACGCGCTGATCGGCGAAAAATTCGACACCGGCACGACGATCTGGGAGAACGACGGCCTGCGCCTGTGGCACCTCGGCGACGACATCGGCATCGTCTCGTTCAAGACCAAGATGAACACGGTCAACGATGCCGTGCTCGACGGGCTGCAGCGCTCGCTCGACGAGGCCGAGAAGAACCTCAAGGGCCTGGTGATCTGGCAGGTCGGCGACGCGTTCTCGGCCGGCGCGGACCTCAAGGGCATGCTCGGCTTCGTGCAGGGCGGCCAGGTGCCTAGGCTGGAAGCGATGATCGCGAACTTCCAGGCGACCAGCCTGCGCGTGAAGTACGCACTCGTGCCGGTCGTCGCGGCGGTACGCGGACTCGCGCTCGGCGGCGGCTGCGAGTTGCAGATGCACAGCGCCCGCACGGTCGCCGCGCTCGAAAGCTACATCGGCCTCGTCGAAGCCGGCGTCGGCCTCTTGCCGGCCGGCGGCGGGCTCAAGGAAATCGCCACGCGCGCCGCGCAGCGCGCCGCCGACGGCGATCCGTTCCCCGAGATCAAGCGCCTGTTCGAGACCGTCGCGATGGCGAAGCTTTCCGGCAGCGCGCTGGAAGCCAAGCAGATGGGTCTCCTGCGCGAAAGCGATGTGGTCGTGTTCAACCGCTTCGAGCTGCTGCATGTCGCGAAGACGACGGCCGCCGCACTCGCCGATGCAGGCTACCGCCCGGCGCTGCCGCCGCGCGATCTCGCCGCCGCCGGCGACGTCGGCACGGCGACGTTGAAGATGATGCTGGTCAACATGCTCGAAGGGCGCTTCATCTCCGCGCACGACTACGAGATCGCCGGCCGCATCGCCGACGTGCTGTGCGGCGGCGTGATCGAACGCGGCTCGCCGATCGACGAGCAGTGGCTGCTCGATCTCGAACGCAAGCACTTCTTCGAACTCGCGCAGATGCCGAAGACGCAGGAGCGCATCCAGCACATGCTGGGGACTGGTAAGCCGCTCAGGAACTGAGATTCGGGATTCGAGATTCGGGATTCGCAAAAAAACTTTTACCGGGACGGACGGCATCGAGATTCGCGGAACGGTGGACGCAGGAGTGCCTGCTTCGCCGACTCCCCAATCCCGAATCCCCAATCCCGGCTTTCGGAGAAAGCCATGACCCAACAAATCCAAGACGCCTACATCGTCTCCGCCGTGCGCACGCCGGTCGGCAAGGCGCCGCGCGGCGTGTTCCGCAACACGCGGCCGGACGACCTTCTCGCGCACGTCATCCGCGCGGCGATCGCCAAGACACCGGGCATCGATGTGGCGCGCATCGGCGACGCGATCATCGGCTGCGCGATGCCGGAAGCCGAGCAAGGCATGAACGTCGCACGCATCGGCGTGCTGCTCGCCGGCCTGCCGAACACGGTGCCCGGCGTGACGATCAACCGCTTCTGCTCCTCGGGCGTGCAGGCCATCGCGATGGCGGCCGACCGCATTCGCCTCGGCGAGGCCGACCTGATGCTCGCCGGCGGCACCGAGAGCATGAGCATGGTGCCGATGATGGGCAACAAGATCGCGATGAATCCGGCCGCGTTCGCCGACGACAATGTCGCGATCGCCTACGGCATGGGCATCACCGCCGAGAAAGTCGCCGAGCAATGGAAAGTCAGCCGCGAAGACCAGGATGCCTTCGCTCTCGCCTCGCATCAGAAGGCGCTTGCCGCGACGGCGAGCGGCGAGTTCAACGACGAGATCGCGCCCTACACGCTGGCCGATCGCTATCCCGATCTCGCCACGCGTGCGATCCGCGACGACGCGCGCGTCGTCGGCGCCGACGAGGGCCCGCGCAAGGACACCAGCCTCGAGGGCCTGGCCAAGCTGAAGCCGGTGTTCCGCATGGGTGGCAGCGTGACGGCGGGCAATTCGTCGCAGATGTCCGACGGCGCCGGTGCGGTGCTGCTCGCCAGCGAGCACGCGATCAAGGCCTACGGACTGACGCCGATCGCGCGTTTCGTCGGCTTCGCCGTCGCTGGCGTGCCGCCGGAGATCATGGGCATCGGTCCGATCGCGGCGATTCCCAAAGTGCTCGAACAGGCGGGCCTGAAGAAGGAACAGCTCGACTGGATCGAGCTCAACGAAGCGTTCGCCGCGCAGTCGCTGGCGGTGATCCGCGACATCGGCCTCGATCCGGCCAAGGTCAACCCGCTCGGCGGCGCGATCGCGCTCGGCCATCCGCTCGGCGCGACCGGTGCGATCCGCGCGGCGACGCTCATCCACGGCCTGCGCCGGCGCAAGCAGAAATACGGCATGGTGACGATGTGCATCGGCACCGGCATGGGCGCCGCGGGGATCTTCGAGGCGCTTTGACGCCGTTCGCTCGCTGCGCGCGCAGGACGAAATCGCGCAGCAAATTCAATAAATGCAATTGTCTAACATCGCCGCCGGCCGCTACAGTCGGTGGCGAATGCCTACGATGCCGTCATCGCTGCTGTCGCGTCTGCGCCCCCGCCTCGCCGCGGTGGCGTGGCTGTTCGCGCTGCTCGTGATGGCGAAGGCGACGCTGGCGGCGGCATGCTTCAACGACGCTGCACCGGGCTCGCCGTTTTCGAACGACGAAGCATTCGCGTCGTCCTCGATATCGCCGGCGTCTTCGCACGCCGATGCCGTCGTGTCGGCGACGGTCGACTCCGGCGGCGACGCGTGCTGGCATGACGGCGCCGGCGGCTGTCATTGCGCTTGCGCCCACGCGGCCCCCATCGCCGGCGCATCCGACAAGATCGCAGCCGTTGCGCCGCGGGCCGCCGAATTCGCGCCGATCCCCGCCTTTCCCGTTCCTGCGCGGCGCGAGCCTGCCCTGCGCCCTCCAATCGCCTGACCTTCGAACCCGTCGCTCGGCATGAGCGACCGACCGGCGCGCCTTCGCGGCGCACTCCCTGGTTTGGCTTCAGGAGCTTTCCATGTTTTCGAACGACCGGGCACGACGTGCCCTGTGGTCGCTGGCGTTCGTCGGGCTGACACCCGCCACACTGCTCGCGGCCGATTCCGTCCTCATTTCGCCCTCCGTCTCGCCGCCCGTCGAACCGGCGGCCGCGACCGGCCCCCTCGAACGCGCGCCATCGCCAGTGACCGAAGCGCTGCGCCGAGCATGGCAGCGTAGCCCTGCGCTGCAAGCCGCCGAGGCCAAGCTCGCGGCCGCCGAAGCGCGTGCGGTCTCCGCGGCGAGACCGATCTACAACCCCGATCTCGAACTGACCGCCGAGAACGCCGACGTCGACACGCGCAGCGTCGGCATCAGCCAGACGATCGACTGGTCCGGCAAACGCCGCGCACGCAGCGACGCTGCCGCGGCGCAGACGCGTGCGGCACAGGCCGAGCGCGAGCAGGTGCGCCAGCGCGTCGCGCTGCAATGGCTCGGCGGATTTTCTGCGTACCGCGTGGCGTGCGAACAGGTGGATCTGGGCGCCCGACGCGTCGCCGTGCTCGAACGGTTCGCCGCGCTGGCCCAGCGCCGCCTCGCTGCCGGCGACATTGCGCCGCTCGAAAGCGACCTGGCCGAACTCGCCTTGCAGGAGGCTGGCGCCCAGCAAGCCGGACTCCTGGCCGACCGGGCCAAGGCGCACCAGGTCTTCGCCGTGATCGCCGGCGACGACGCCGCGCGACTGCCGGAGCTGCCGCGACGTCTGCCGCCGCAGGCAACCTTGCCGCTCGCACCGGCGACGCTCGATGCACTGCCGGCGCTGCGACAAGCGGTGGCCGAAGTCGATGCCGCCGACGCCCGCATCGGCGTGGCCGAGCGCGACCGCCGCCCCGACCCGACCCTCAGCCTGACCGGCGGCCGCGTCACCAACGGCCCCGTCAGCGACAAGGTGATCGGCATCGACGTGCGCATTCCGCTTTTCGTCCGCAACGACTACAGCCCCGATGTCGGCGCGGCGCGCGCGGCGGCCGACGAAGCCGCCGCGACCTTGCACGAACGCCGCCTGTTCGCCGTCGCCGAGGCGGAGCAGGCCGCGACCAGCTACAACGCCCTGCGCGATGCCTGGCAGACGTGGGAGCGCAGTCGCGCGGCCAGTGCGGACGATCGCGCCGCTTTGCTGCAGCGCCTGTGGGAAACCGGCGAACTCAGCACGGCCGACTACCTCGTGCAGCTCAAGCAGAGCATCGATACCGAACTCTCGGCCACGAGCTTGCGCGCGCGTGCGTGGCAAGCCTTCGCCGATTGGCTCGCTGCATCCGGCGGCCTCGATCGCTGGCTCGGCCTGGAGGGGAGCGCGCCATGAACTTCAAGTATTCGGTCATCAAGACCGCATGGCCGTTCGCCGCAGCCTTGCTCTGCGCCCAAGTGGCCTTCGGTGCGGGGGAAAAGAAAGAAAGCGCGGGCGATCACGCCGACGAAAGCCTGCTGCGGCTCGATTCGGCCACGCAGGTCCGGCTCGGCATCGTGACCGCGCCCGTCCGCCAGCGGACGCTGGAACACGAACTTCGCGCGCCCGGCGAAGTGAAGTCCAATGCCTATGCTAGCGCAATCGTCTCGCCGCGGATTCCCGTGCAAGTCGTGCGGCGCCACGCCAGGCTCGGCGACACCGTGAAGGCCGGGCAATCCCTCGTCACCTTGTCCAGCGTGGACGTCGCCGAGGCGCAAGGCGCACTGATCGTGGCCGAACGCGAGTGGCAGCGGGTCAAGTCGCTCGGCGCCGAAGCGGTATCGGCCAAGCGCCATGCCGAAGCGCAGGTTGCACGCGATCAGGCGCGCGCGAAGCTGCGCGCCTACGGCATCGGCGAAGGCGAGATCGCGGCGCTTCTCACGCAAGGCTCGGTTCGCGCCAATGGCGAATTCGCGTTGACGGCACCGCAGGCCGGGCGCATCACCAGCGACGAATTCGTCGTCGGCGAGCGCATCGAACCGGGCAGACCCCTGTTCGCCCTGAGCGACGAAAGCACGATCTGGGTCGAAGCGCAGCTCGCTCCCGATGCGATCGAGCACGTGCGGCCCGGCACGACGGCACGCATCGTCGCGCATGGGCAGACGCTCACCGGAAACGTCGTGCAGCTTTCGCATCGAACCGTCGAAGGATCGCGTACGACGCCCGTGCGTATTGAAATCGGCAACCCCGACGACCTGCTGCATGCCGGCGAGTTCGTCGAGGCCCATATCCGAAGCACGGAAACATC
>Ga0105249_10002101_pt1 | contig 17281 bp, 15 predicted proteins | sample KBSS44metaG_FD_81522 | JGI IMG/M metagenome (GOLD analysis project Ga0105249, IMG submission 81522) | Switchgrass rhizosphere microbial communities from Kellogg Biological Station, Michigan, USA - KBS S4-4 metaG | ecosystem: Host-associated > Plants > Roots > Rhizosphere > Soil | place...
CGCAACGACCATCAGCCAGAGATTCTCTTTCTTCAAAAAGATCGCGACGCACAACATCGCCGCGATGATCGGAAGGACGGAGAGCGACTCCGGAAGCAGCGATTGCGAGTGCATCGAGAGCTGAGGTGAGAACGCAACGAATGCCGCTCCGGCTACCGACGCCGTAAACGGGAAAAATTGCAAAGCGAGAAAAAAGATCAGAAAAATCGCAAGAGAATCCGCGGCAGTCTGCAGAAGTTTGATCGCCGTGTCCGAATCACCAGAGACCTTGAAGACCGTCGCGAGAAAAATCGGGTAGCCGGGTGGATGCGAAAGGATGTGCGCATCGATCGGCGGGTTTGGCCCTTCGAGAAACGTTTTGAGATCACCGGACGCCAGATTCCGCGCGTCCATCTTGTAGATGTCCGTCAGCACCGTCATCACCTGGCGTGATTGATATTCGTAATTGAGCGAAATGACGGCACGGACGGAAAACGCGAAGACAAACAGCAGTATCGCGGCAACCCAAACTTTTCGCCCCCGCAACAAGGTGCCCGGTTCGTTCTGAATCAATTTCGTCAAAGCTGTCGTAGAATATGGCGAACCCTTTTCACGTGTCAAAAAAGTCAGTATCAAGACCATCGCTTTCATGAGCGATCAGCAGGAGAAAACAATGCTTCGAATAATTCTTCCCGGTCGAGTTGCAGTTCTAGTTCTCGCCATCACTCTGCTCTCAGCAGTTGCATTTTCGCAAACCGAATTCAACAAGGCTGAGTTCGCTGCCCGGCGTGCAAAGGTCTTTGAAAAGATCGGAGACGGTAACGCAATCATCTTCGCAAATCCCGAACATCCGTACGCCGTGCGCTATCGCGAGGCACCGGATTTTTTCTACTTGACGGGTATCGAAGAACCGGGGGCGTTGCTGATCCTTATAGGCAAACAGAAACTCGCGTACGTTGCCGCACCAAAAAAGCCCGAATGGAAAGTCCGCGCTGAAGGTCCGGGTATCCGCGACATAGAAAATGCAGCGAGTCTTTACGGACTCAATCGCGTCGTCGCGCTCGAAAACTTCTACGGCTCCTTCAACTATGGATCGGTTGAGGTGAAAAAACTCTACGTTCCGCTGACGCCGCCGGACCAGCTCGAATATGGGCGTGGCGAGGTTCTGGGACTGGACGCAGAGGAGATGAAGCTTCCCTTCTCCCGGGTCTCACGGGTAAAAAACTTTGTGGCCGGTCTCCACGCTTTACAGCCGCAGCTCGAGCTGATCAATATCAACCCGATCCTCGATGATCTTCGCTGGATCAAATCACCGTACGAGATCGAGCGGATGCGCATGGCGGGGAAGATCGGTGCCGAAGGAGTGAAGGAAGCGATCAAAGGCACGCGGCCGGGGATGTACGAATACGAACTCGAGGCCGCCGCACGGTTCGTATATGTGAAACGCGGAGCGCGGGGCGATGCATTCATGCCGATCGTCGCGTCGGGACCGAACTCTGTGATCTTTCACTACAACAAAAACAATCGAAAGATGCAGGCGGGCGAAGTCGTGTACATGGACTATGGCGCGGACTACGACTACTACGTCTCAGACATCACGCGGACCTGGCCGGTCGGCGAGAAGTTCACGCCCGAGCAAGAGAAAATGTACAACTGCATTTTAGAAGCTCGAGCTGCGATCATCGCCGCAGTCAAACCCGGCGCGGTTGTCGCCGATCTTCAAAACGCGGCTGCCGTCGTTTACAAGAAGCACGGCTTCGAAAAGGAGTTCGAAGATGGCGGACGTTACGTTGGACATTTCGTCGGGATCTCTGTCCACGATGTCGGCGAGGAGGATCGTCCGTTCGTCCCGGGTGTGATCTTCAACGTCGAGCCACTGATGTCGAACGAGAGTACAAAGACTCACGTTCGTCTCGAGGACACGATTCTCGTAACCGCAACAGGCGCGGAGAATCTAACCGCGGATGTCCCGGCAGAGCTGAACCAGATCTATGCGTTGATGAAGATGACGCCTATGGGCGTCGCAAAATAAAACAGGTTCCTCCGAACAAACAAAAAACTGAAAAGTAAAAACTGAAAATTAACATTCACTCTTCGTTATCAGTTTTCAGTTATCACTTTTCAGTTTCTTCGGAGAAATTTCTTAGTCTACGAGCATCCAGAAACTCTTTATGAAAAAAGCTTTCGTCCGTGTCTTCGTCGTCTTCCTTGTCTTCTCTGTCGCGGCCTCGGCGCAAAAACGAAATATCACAGAGAAAGATCTTTTCGATTTCGCATGGATAGGTGACCCGCAGGTTTCCCCCGACGGATCGACGGTCGCCTTTGTGAAGGTCACCGTGAACTCCGCCAAAACAAATTACGACACTTCCCTTTGGAGCGTATCGACAAGCGGTTCCGAAGAACCTCGACGAATAACAAGTGGAACGAGAGATTCCAGTCCGCGATGGTCGCCGGACGGGAAATTTCTCGCATTCGTTAGGTCGTCCGAAACAGCCGGCTCATTCTCGCAGATCTACTTACTACCGATGACGGGTGGCGAAGCCTTCCAGTTGACGAATGTCGCACGGGGCGCGGGCGCACCCGTTTGGTCTCCGGATGGGAAGTGGATCGCGTTCGGCAGCAGCACAAATCCCGACGACATAACGAAGCAAGGCAAACCGGCGACACCCGGCGAGCGTGAGTCCGATGTGCGCGTGATCACGAGCGCGGTTTATCGTGCCGACGGCGGCGGATATCTCGATGCAACGCGCCCGAATCATCTATGGGTGATCGGCGCGCCTCGCAGCCCTGAGGACAAGCCGTCGGCAAAGCAACTCACGACCGGACAGTTCTCGGAGGGAAATGTTGTTTGGGCAAAAGACAATTCCAAAATTTATTTCGCAACGGACCGCGATCCCGAGCCATATTATTCGAAGCCAAAGACCGAGATCTATTCCGTTCCGTCGTCGGGTGGACAAACTACACTGCTTACGAAGATCGATACAGGCCTCGGCTCGATGAGCTTGAGTCCCGACGGGAAACGATTGGCATTCAATGCTTCGGCTAATCACGATCCGGTTCAGTCGTACACACAATCCGATCTCTGGGTGATGGACGTCGCACCAAACGCAAAGCCGAAAAATCTCACGGCAGGTTTTGATTTCGACATGGGCGCAGGACTGACGGGCGATCAAGCCGCGCCGCGCGCCGGTGGCGGCACCAGTCCGATCTGGACTTCGGATGGTCGAGCGATCATCGAGCGCTATACAAAAGAAGGCCGGGCGAATGTCGCCTCATTCGATGCCGAGTCTGGCAAGCTTACCGAGATCACAAAAGGCGATCAGGCGGTCATGAATTTTCGAGCGACGGCCGATGGGACGAAACTCATCTATTCGATCTCGACGCCGACTCGCATCACGGATCTTTACATCTCCGATCGTAACGGTTCGAACGCGAAGCAACTGACGCGGATCAATGACGCGCTGTTCTCAAAACTGAATCTGACCGAGCCCGAGGAGATATGGTTTACCAGTTTTGACGGGAAGCGCATCCACACCTGGGTGCAGAAGCCGCCCAATTTTGATCCCAAGAAGAAATATCCGCTCATCCTAAACATTCACGGCGGCCCGCACGCGGCGTACGGTTACGTCTTCGATCACGAGTTTCAATGGATGGCGGCGAAGGGCTACGTCGTCGTGTATCCGAACCCGCGCGGCTCGACAAGTTATGGTCAGGAATTCGGCAATATCATTCAGCACAATTATCCCGGCGACGATCACCAGGACCTGATGTTCGCCGTTGACGAAGTGATCAAACGCGGCTACATCGACGAAAAGAAACTCGGGATCACTGGAGGTTCAGGCGGTGGTGTGTTGACGGATTGGGCTGTCACGAAGACCGATCGATTCGCCGCAGCCGTTTCGCAGCGCGATATTTCAAATTGGGCGGCATGGTGGTACTCGGCAGACTTTGCACAGTTTCAGCCGAGCTGGTTCAAAGGCTCGCCGTTTGAAGACGTTGAAGGATTTCGAAACCGCTCGGCGATAACTTTTGTCGATAAGATAAAAACGCCGATGATGTTCATCCTCGGCGAAGCCGACTATCGGACTCCGCCCGGAGCCGGCGGCGAAGAACTTTTCCGCGCGTTGAAGTATCGCAAGGTCCCAACCGTGATGGTGCGATTTCCAAACGAGGGTCATGAGCTTTCGCGCTCAGGTCAGCCATGGCATCGGATCGAACGGCTGCAGCATATTGTCGGATGGTTTGATAAGTGGTTGATGGGTGTTTCGAAGCCGGAGTATGAGATTGCACCTGACAAGCGATGATGTTGGGAACCCGCCGAAACGAAGGTTCGTTTCGGCGTCGAAGGTTTTAGCATAGCCACGCCGTTAACGGCGTGGGACTGGCCACTCCCAGTGCGAGCCCGTTTCAACGGGCTTGCGGTTTTGAAGGACGTTGAAACGCCCTCGAGATTTACCCTACGTTTCCACGTCCTCAAGGACGTGGCTACGCTAAAACAATTCCTTCCGTTCAACGAGTCGACTAAAACCGCGACGACTGCGAAGCCCCAATTACAATTCGTCTCACAGCTTCAACATACGCGCCGTGCTCCTGCTCGAGAATGCGTGCGGAGAGAGTCTCCGCAGTATCGCCACCCTTCACTTCAACAGTTCTCTGCAAAATGATCGGACCTGCATCAAGATCTTCATTTACAAAATGGACCGTGCATCCGGAGACCTTCACTCCGGCATCAAGCGCCTGCTGCTGCACGTTCAAACCTGGGAAGTCTGGAAGTAGGCTCGGATGAATGTTTAGGATGCGTCCGTCAAACGCGTGAACAAAATCTCGCGACAGCAATCGCATATAACCCGCCAGACAGATCAGCTCGACATCTCGCTTCCGCAGCTCGGAGATGATCTCGGCATCATGTTCTTCGCGTGAACGGCCGCGACGCTCTATCACCGACGTCTCGACTCCGCGCTCGCGAGCTTTCTCGAGACCGGGCGCATCCGGTTTATCGCTGATCACAACGGCGACTTCCGAATCGGGAATATCACCGCTCTTCACCGCGTCGACGAGCGCAACCATATTCGACCCGCGGCCAGAAATTAGAATTCCGATCTTCATTGATAAGAACTAAAAGAAGTCGAGGATCTGATACGAGTTCGCATCATGGATGACGTTCGAGTTTTTTGGATCCTGGATGTACTGCACATTCGTCAACCGATTCGATTCGAGGACCATCGTTTTGCCGATCTGAAATCCCGGTGCCGTCGTCTCGGCGATCAACCACGGCTTCTGGTTCCAGGTAAAATCCAGCTTGTTTTCGTTTGCGTAGTTGCCTTGCGGCACCGCGACCGTGATGTGCCGCGGACAGTAGAGCAGAATATATTCTTCGTTGATCTGTTCGAGGAGCGATGCAAGAAGGATCGTCTTGTTACTGCAATCGGCGGAGCGCGTCATCAGCGTCTCCGGAGCACGCTTTAACTTTTCTCTCGTCGCTACAGCTTCACTAAAGTCGTACGCGATCTCGGTCGAAACAAAATCGACGAGTCTTTGGATTCGCGCTTCGCGATCGTTACCCACATCTTTCAAAAGTTCGTCGGTCAGTCTTTTAAGAGACGGCTCACCCGGCTTCGCGACCATGATCCCGTGATTCGCAAAAACCATCTGCGGCTCATCTCGACGCTCCGGGATCTTTGCGACCATCCTTCCGCCGTACAGTTGTGAGTTGTTCGCAAAATTATTTAGCTCTTCGAGGCTTACCTTGTACGTCGCCGTGCTAAATGGAAACGACAACGATTGCGATGTGTCGAGTCTGAAATTATCGCTCGTCGTTTTGAAGAACCGCGATGCGACGGGCGACGGAGTCAATTCGTACGAATCGAGCTTGATCCGGCCGTCGACGATCTTCCCAAAATCCACCTTCGCGACATCGACGATGTATTTTTGCAGAAATGCCTGGAACTCTTCTTCGCCCGTTTCGGGAAAAGTGAAGTACGCCTGCTTCTCGCGCCAAGCGTATTTTGCAATGCGCGCCTTCCCGATCAACTGCTGCCGAAAGTCATCGCCGGAGAAGCTTGTCTGGACCAGCATGAAGATCATCCCTTCGCGGATCTCAGCCGAATGTATACCGGCGAAGTCCGGCGGCGGTGGTGCTGACAGACGATATGCTAGATAGCCGGCGCCGCCGAGGACGAGAAAAGCGACGACGGCGATCAGCGCGATCTTGCCGTCGAAGCGAGATTTAGTTTCCGAATCGAAGATACTTCCTGCAGACATTTTCTTAACTGTGGTGGTTAGATTCTGATGTGATCAAACGATCAATACTTTTCCATTTCCCTCGACGATACGGCCGATCTGAAACGAGGGTTTTATTTCCGACGACAAAGCGGTCGCATCGGTTGCCGAGCAAACAACGATCATCCCTATACCCATATTGAAGGTTCGGAACATTTCGTGATCCGAAACATTCCCGAGCTTCTGCATCACACCAAAGACGGGAAGCTCGGCCCACGTTCCACGGCGGACCTCGACCGAAACTCCTTCAGGCAAAATCCGCGGGATATTCTCGAGAAACCCGCCGCCAGTGATGTGGGCGAGTCCTTTGATCTTCCCCGAATCCAGAAGCGGACCAAGCTGCGGAAGAAAACTTTGATGCGTTTTTAGAAGCGCCTCGCCAACGGTTTCATCGAGCTCACCCAATTTCGTCTCGGTTTTATGACCGCCAACTTCAAAGAAAAGTTTTCGCGCAAGCGAGTATCCGTTCGTCTGCAGACCATTCGATGGAATTCCGAGAACGACATCGCCAGGCTCGATAGATTTGCCATCGATTACTTTAGATTTGTCGACGACACCGACGATGAATCCCGCGAGATCGTATTCTCCCGGCGGATAAAAATCCGGCATCTCGGCCGTCTCGCCGCCGAGCAGCACGCATCCATTTTCTTTGCACGCCCGCGCCATTCCTTCGACAACTGACGCCGTGACATCCGGCTCGAGTTTCCCTGTCGCGAAGTAGTCGAGAAAGAACAGCGGGCGGGCGCCCTGAACAAGGATGTCGTTGACGCAGTGATTCACCAGGTCCGCACCGACCGTGTTGTGGATCCCGGTTTCGAACGCGAGCTTGAGTTTGGTTCCGACTCCATCCGCCGAGGCGACGAGGATCGGATCACTCATGTTCGGAAACGCGCCGGAGAACATTCCGCCGAAGCTTCCGATCTCCGTCAACGTTCGCTCGTTGAATGTGCTTCGCGCGAACTCGCGGATCTTCGCGACGGCGCGGTTTGCATTATCGATCGACACTCCCGCGTCGGCGTATGAAATGGATTGAGACATAAAACACGTTACGTTCGAGCCGGAGCGATACCGAACTCACGTTCCAACAGATCGTAAAACTCCGCGTCCGAATCTACAGGGCTTTCGTTCTTCTGACCGTTCGTCGTGACAATAAAATTTTTATCAGTCAAAGTTTTGCGACCGTCTTCGGTCATGATGGAGCAGAGTTTTCCCTTTGTGAAATGTGAATCCGGCGAGTACTGCTGAAAGTCGCACATCTCTTCGAATTCAGAAAGCTCGTGGGCGATATTCTGGAAAACATATTCGGACGTCCAAAGTCCTTCGTTCTGTTTCGAGACCTCGAAATACTTGTCATCACGCTTTCGAATCACAAAGACACCGGCCGCATCATTTTGCTCGACATCGACGACGAATCGTAACGGCTCAGTTGTAAACGAGCCAAATCCGACATCGGCCAGGTATTCTTCTCCGTCAATCGTCACGATGATCGCCGTGTGATCGAACTCCGGACCAAACTCTTTTCCATTGAATACACGAGCTGAGATCAGTCTGGTTTCAAATCCGATGCTTCGAAGAAGGACGTTGAAGAGCCCATTGAGCTCGTAACAAAATCCTCCTCGCCGACCTGTAACTATCTTCTCGTAAAACTTTTCTTCGTCCAGGACGATCGGTCGTTTCCAATGAATATCAAGATTCTCAAACGGCACGCTCATGAGATGCTTCCGCTGGAGCATTTTGAGCGTTGGGGCGTCCGGGCGAAGAACTACATTCTCCGCAGCTATACGCTTGAGATATTCCTGCACAATCGAAAGTATACTTCGCGGTTATCGTAAAAGAAAAAGTGCATTGACTTCGACTGTGCACGCGCTTAGCATTTTTTAATATGAGTTTTACGTTGCACGATTTAGGGTCAGAGAACTTCCAATTTAGCTCGAACGTTTGGAACTGGAAGGCCGCGCTCGAGATCATCAAAAGTGTAGATATCGTCAGCGAGGGTAAGATCCGCCAGATGAGTTACAACGGGACGGGTGTTAAGGTCGACGTCGATGACGCGCACGCGATCGGCGAAGCGATCCGCAACAAGATCCTGCCAAAGCTTCCAGAGAAGGGAAGGATGTTCGCCGATCTTCGCATCACTGACGAACCGGACGACATGACGTTGTTTCGTGATGACGATGAGCAGTGGAAGAACTACAGCGTGACGCGCGATTGGCTGAACGAGTTCTCGGAATTTTGTCTCCGGTCAAAAGGCTTTCAGATCTTCTGAGATCGAACTTAGCCAGAGGGCTCTCCGTTTACGGTCCTGATGGAAGTTTTCAAAGACAACGTCTGGGTTCAGATGACCATTCTTGTGTTGTTCGCGATGGTCCACGGATACATCGGAGCCTGGCTTGCTGTGCGAATGCTATTCCGCCCGCGAAAACCATTTAAGATCCTCGGCATCACACTTTTTCCGCAAGGAATGATCCCCCGCCATCGCGACCGGCTCGCAAATGCGATCGGCAAAGCAGTAGGAGAAGAGCTCGTCTCGCAGGAGACGATCATGGAGGAGCTCCTCTCAAAGGAGTTTCTTCGCCGGAAGATCCGCGGCGTGATCGATTCGTACACAGGTGAATTGATCTCGCAAAATTACCCGTCGCTGATCGAGACCTTGCCTTCCAACTTACGAGCTCCGGTCCTCGAGGCGATCACGTCACTGCAATTCAAAGTCGCCGAGCATATCGAAAAAGTTCTACAGAGCGAAGAGTCATTCGCCACGATCAGCGGATTCGTCGAACGACGTGTCGACGAAGTCTTGTCGCGACGTGTTTCATCGGTCGTCGATGACGAGACGTTCGAGCAAATAGTCGGCTTTCTCGAAGAACGGGTCCGGGCTGCGTTAAATTCGTTTGAGCTCGAGCAAAAGGTTCGCGCATTCGTCGAAACCCGTGTCGATGATCTCGCGCACACTCCGACATCGTTTGGCGACATGTTCACACCGGACGCCGTTTCACTTCTGAAAGAGAAGGCCGCTGAGCAGATCGAGCCCATAACTCATCATCTTGCCGAGATCGCGGCCGCCGAGCGGACTCGCAATCAGATCGGTGCGTTGATCAAGCGCGAGGTTCATGACTACTACGAGGCGTTGCCGTTCTTCAAAAAGATCTTCGTCTCGCGTGACAACCTTCTCGGCGAAGTCGACGATCTCGTAAACGAAAGTCTGCCGCGTCGAATCGAGGAAACGTTGAAAGGAGATTTCTTTGCCGAGGAAGCGCGCAACTTTATTGACTCGAGTATCGACACAGCTCTTTCGCGTCCGCTTCCGGACGTCATCGGGCAGATCAATCCGGACCAGCTTCAGCGGCTCAAGGACCAGATCGCCCAAGCGATCCTCGGCGTATTGCGCGGCGAAGAGATGATGCGACAGGTGTCGGCATACGTCACTGATACGCTCGCGCAGTTTCGACCGCACAGCATCGACTCGATCATGCGTGCTCTCCATCCCGAATCGGAGGCCAAGCTGAAAGCGACTTTGTCGAAGGGGCTTTTGAATATCGTTGCTCGCGAGGACACATCGAAGATCATCAACGCGATGCTCGCGACGCAGATCGACAATCTTCTGTCGGCCCCGATCGGACGGTTGTCGGACAACATCTCCGAAGAAAAGCTCCGTGCCGCGAGCGAAGGTTTCGCGGATACGATCATCGCGGCGATCAGAGAGAAATTGCCCGAAGCGATCGCCGAATTTGATGTCGGCGGAGTTGTTCGCGAAAAGATCAACAACTATCCGATCGAGAAACTGGAGGCGCTCGTTCTGTCCGTTGCGAAGGATCATCTGCGAAAGATCGAGCTTTTCGGAGCGATGCTCGGTCTATTCCTCGGGATAGCTCAGGCTGGCTGGTTCTACTACTTCCGTAAATAAACCCCTAAATTTTCTCCGAACTTTTAGCTACCCCGACGCGTTACCTGTGTTCAGCTAGGTTGTTTCTCGCGGAGGAAATCATGAAAAAGATAGGTATTTTGGTATTCATAATCGCGATCGTCGTGGGTGTCGCCGTCGCAAACGTTCTTTCATTCGGCAAAGCTTCCAGCAATATTTTCACATTTTCATTTGGCTCCGGGATCAAAGGCTCCGGCATAGCGTCTTCGGAAACTCGAGAGGCTGATGAATTCAACGGCGTTGATGTCGGCGGGGTTTTCGAGGTTGAGGTCACAGCAGGAAAGGATTATTCGGTTCAGGTCCAGGCTGACGACAATCTTCTGCCGTTCGTAAAGACGGAGGTCGAATCCGGTGTGTTGCACATCAGCACTTCCGAACGGGTGAATTCACATACACCGCTTCGAGTTGTCGTCACGGCACCTGATATCGAACATCTGGATGTCTCGGGCGTGTCGAAATTATCATTATCGGGAGTTAAGAATACTCAACTCGAGATCCACACGAGCGGTGCATCGAAACTAAAACTCGAAGGCGAAACGTCTGACCTCAATGTGGAGGTCAGCGGTGCCAGCAAGATCGACGCCGAGTCTCTGAAGTCGAAGACGGCGACGGTCGACGCGAGCGGCGCGAGCAAAGTCACTTTGTTCGTTACCGAGCGATTGAACTCCGACGCATCAGGCGCGAGCAAGATCGAATACGCCGGTAATCCTGCGAACGTCGAAAAGAAAACCTCGGGAGCGAGCAGCGTCCGTCAGAAGTAAGGGCAATCTAAATTCATCAACTTAGAAACGCGGAGTCTTCGGCTTCGCGTTTTTACTTTGCTTGCGACGCATAACCGAATAAAATCGTGAGACTCGAAAATGAGATTTGATATGGACGAAGAAACGAGACCGAGGAGAAGGTATTCCAACTTGCTTTGGCCGATCATCGCGATTACTGTCGTCGCGATTTTGATCATCATTCAAGCGCTTAGGGTCAACAAGGTCGATGAGACTCCTGTTACGACCACAGCGCCGAAAAGTTACTCGACGCCCGGACCGGTCGTCTCCGGGAACGTCACGATCGGCGGCGGAGAGTTTTTATCGAATGAGATCACTCTGAATCGTCGGGCAAAACTTTCGGGAGAGTTTCAGACCGGCAGTGTGAAATCGAAAGTTGCTATTGTCGTCGTTGAAGAAGCGAACTTCGAAAAGTGGAAGCTGCAGACTGACTTCAAACCGCGAGTTGGAACCGGCTACGTACCCGGCGGGAAGATAAATCCAGTGCTGGAGCCTGGAACGTATTTTCTGATAATCGACAATCGGTCTAATCCAAATCCGCAGTCGGTGCAAACGAATTTTGTGCTCGAGTAACCGAGTAGAAAAACGCGTCCGACTCTTCGTCGAAAATCTTTCTGTGTACCATTCGTTTACTTTTCTGAAGATCAAAGGGCCGGCGGCGAGGTGTGCGTTATGAAACACCCTGTTCACATCTTGCCGTTTATAAATTAGTTCAAAAAGTTCATGGTGGAGAATGAATTGTGAAGCAGGATTTATTATCGATCTTTCTGTGGATTTCTGTTTGCAATGTCCATTTCTCTATGCTAATCTGACACCCGTTTTTCAGATAGATGGCCCTGTAACTTGTTGAAAACAAATAACTTGAAGTTTCACTTTAGCGTTTAAGCAAGATTCCACAGACTTGTGGAAAAGCCTGTGGAAAACAAACAGGCTTAAGTCCTCGCACAGCTAAAAAACGGTGAAGTGATAGAGGTTTCGGGCGAATCGAGAGCGGCGATGAATTGCTTAAGTGCGAACTCGCTATGCTTAATTTTTTAGATCTTAAACAGCAAATTTTTTGGAGGCCGTACGTGGCAACCACCTTGGAAAAAGTAGACGTCTGGAGCCACATCCTTCAGTTCGTCGAACAAAGACTCAATAAACACATTTACGATTCCTGGTTTCGACCGATCCAATACAAGGGTCACGACGAGTCGGAGCGGATCGTCTTTTTAGGCGCGGGTCAGGTGACGAAGGATTGGGTAACTATTTACTACAGCGATCTGCTGAAGCAGGCGGCTGAAGGAACGGAGTTCGCCGATTATCGTTTCGAGTGGAAGATCGAAGATTCCGAAACTGCGGAAGAACGCTTTTCTGAAATGCCGGCCCCCGAACTATTCGAAGCCGCCGAGAAAAGTTTCGCTGCCACGGCCGGAAGCGATGCTCCGTCAACTCCAAATACCTCGGCATTTGTGAATTCAGGCCAGACGAATTTTCTCGATCTTGAACCCGTCGAAAATTCACTCAACCCAAAATACACTTTTGAAAAGTTTGTCGTGGGCACGAGCAATCAGTTCGCGCACGCTGCGAGTCTCGCAGCAGCCGAAACACCGGGTAAGACTTACAACCCGCTCTTTATTTACGGTGGAGTTGGTCTCGGCAAAACGCACCTGATGCATGCGATCGGTCACTCGATCAAAGAACGTAATCGGCACCTGCGGGTCTCGTACATCACGTCTGAGAAGTTCATGAACGAGCTCATCAACGCGATCCGATACGATAAGACTCAGAGCTTTCGTGAAAAGTATCGATCGATCGACGTGCTCCTGATGGACGATGTGCAGTTCATGGCTGGAAAGGAACGAACTCAGGAAGAGTTCTTCCATACATTCAACACGCTGCACAACGATCAGAAGCAGATCGTCATCACGAGCGACTGTCCGCCGCGCGACATCCCGACGCTGCAGGAGCGGCTCCACTCACGATTCGAGTGGGGATTGATCGCGGATATCGAACCGCCGGACCTGGAGACCAAGGTCGCGATCCTGAAACGTAAAGCTGATCTCGACGGAATTCACCTTCCAGACGACATCGCCATATTCATCGCGACGAAGATCCGTTCGAACGTTCGCGAGCTAGAGGGCTCACTCGTCCGCCTGGTCGCGATCTCGAGTTTACGAGGTGTTCCGATCTCGAAAATGCTCGCTCAGGATGCACTGAAAAACATCATCGATAGCGAGCGCCCGGAAGGTTTGACTATGGATCGCATAGCTCGTATCGTTGCTTCGCACTATAAACTCACAGTCGAGGAAATGAAGTCCAAGAACAACTCGAGAGCGGTAGCGGTCCCGCGGCAAGTTGCGATGTATCTTTGCAAGCGACTCACGACTCACAGCTATCCGGAGATCGGGCGTGAGTTCGGCGGCAAGCATCATACGACCGTTATGCACTCGTTCGACAAGATCGAGACGCTGGTTAAGAAGGACAGTGTTTTCCACAACACCATCAGCGGTTTAATTGATAGTCTTTGCAATTAGTTATTATGGATGCGCTGCGATCAGGGACATAGTTGATTTCCACATTGTTCCCACGAAGTCATCGAGTTATCTATACTATTTGCAGCACTTGAAAAAAGATTTCCACTTTTCCGCAGGGTTGGCCTGTGAACATCCTGTGGACGATGGTGGAAAAAGAGGACGCCAGAAAGTTTTCCTGTGATCGACCCTATTTTCCACAAGTTTTCCACAAAGACTGTGGACGCCAAAGTTCAATTGAGAAAAGGATTTTAGAGACTTTTGCACAAATTCACAGGCCCTATTCCTACTACTAGATTTAAATAGGTTGTTGAGTTTAGATATAGGAATCAAAGCAAATCGAAAACAGATTCGCATTAAAACTAAACCGGAGCTAGAGCAATACACATCATGGAATTTACGATCAAGCAACAAGTTCTCAAGGAAGAGCTCGGATATATCCAGGGCGTTGTCGAGAGAAAGTCGACCATCCCTGTCCTCTCAAACATACTGATCGAAAGTTTGGGAGAAGGTGAGATCCGCATTCTCGGTACCGACCTCGACGTTACCATCCGCTGCGACGCCGAAGCGGAGATAAAACAATCCGGTTCGATGTGTATCCAGGCCCGCAAACTCTTCGACATAGTTCGAACACTCGATGGCGGCGATGTGCACTTCAAGAAACTTGAAAACGAATGGGTGCAGATGAAAGCCGGCCGGGCGAGTTTCCGTCTCGCAGGTGTTAGCCGCGAACAGTATCCCGAGCTCCCGATCTTCAAGTCGGCTCCGATGAAACTCTCGAGCGACATCTTCAATTACTTCATCCACAACACCGCGTTCGCGATTACGAATGAGCAGAGCCGCTTCACTCTCTCTGGTGCTAAGTTCATGATCGCCGACGGAAAGGCTCGGATGGTGACGACTGACGGCCATCGACTCGCCTTCATAGAAAAAGCGATCGATGACGCGGGCGACACAACGATGGACGTTCTGATCCCGAAAAAAGCGCTGACCGAGTTGGTTAAGATCTCTCGCGATTCGGACGGCGAGATACAATTCGGCGAAGATCAAAATCATATCTACTTTCAAACCGGCGGTCGGCTGCTTATCACGCGAAAGCTCTCGGGCAACTTCCCGAATTACGAAATGGTGATGCCGAAGGACAACGACAAGACGGTTATCTTCGATCTTGCCGAAATGAAGAGTGCGGTGCGCCGAATCTCGCTGATGGCCGATGAGAGAAATCGCTCGGTTCGCATCACGATTCGAAAAGACGAAGTCGAGATCACGGCTCAGTCGAGCGAAGAAGGCGAGGGTCAGGAGTTCGTTCAAGCGGACTACGACGGGACCGAAGAGATCACACTCGGATTCAACTGGCAGTATCTCCAGGAATTTCTAAATAACGTTGGAGCTCTCGAGAACGCCGGATCCGACGACGCACGTGAAAGTGCGAATGACTCGGCGACAACAAAAGAAACCGACGGTGACAAAGTACGCGTCAAAGAGACAAAAGGCCCGACGCGAATTTCCTTCGAGTTCAAGGATTCGAATGCCGCGACTCAAATTCGCATCGCCGGCGACACTTCGTACGATTACAAATATATAGTCATGCCGCTCCGTATATGAAGCGGTAGAAAATTCACTAACAAAAAGAGCGACGATATCGAAATCGTCGCTCTTTTTTTGTCTGCGAACCTGAAGTGTACGGTGGTCAATCCATCTTATTTCAACAATTAAGGCAATGGCATGGTCATTGCATTTTTATCTTGCGTGGTGACGATGAATTAAATTCAATCACCGAAATTTAAGGCGGCCGGCTCTGCCCCAAACTAAAATCCGGCGCCGATTACAAGGGGAGAATGCTATGAAATTGTTTACTTTGAAGAATACGGTAATTGGATCGATATTAGGTTCGTTCTTGTTGTTTGGGGCAATCGGATCAGCGAATGCTCAGAGTTATAACGACGAATATCGACAATGGCAGGAGGCGCAGCGGCGAGCTCAAGAAGAGTATCGAAACTATCAGCGAACCGGCAGCCGCGACGATTATCGCGACTGGCAGCGGGCTCAAGCGCGCGCGCAGCAGGAGTATATGGACTACCAGCGAGCACAGCGCTCGGGTTACAACAGTAACTATGGTTACAACCGAAGCGGTGACTCGCGGTACTACCGAGTTTACCGAAATGGTAGCTACTACCAGACGGACTACCGAGGTGCTGAGCTTCTTCGACAGGCGGTAAACAACGGTTACCGTCAGGGCTATCAGCAAGGTCAGGTAGACGCTCGCTATGGCCGTAACGGAAGCTATTACGGTAATAACGTCTATCGAAGTGGTAACTACGGTTATCAGAGCTATGTTGACCGTAATCAGTACCAGTACTATTTCCAGCAGGGTTTCCAGCGTGGATATGAGGACGGTTTTAACAATCAGTATCGATATGGATACCGATCGAACAACGGTTTGAATATTCTCGGAAACATCCTGAATGGAATCTTGAACCTTTCACAACAGTAAACGAGTTGTTCAAGAGGTCATGAAACGAAGCGTCCGGACTGAAAATGTCCGGACGTTTTTTTATTATGAATCTATGAAGCCGAAATTCTTTGCTACCGCGGGCGATTTTCGACAATGGCTCGAAGCTCATCACGAGATTGAAACCGAACTGCTCGTCGGCTTTCATAAAGTGAAAAGCGGCAAGCCTAGCATGACGTGGAGCGAATCGGTGGATCAAGCTCTCTGCTTCGGATGGATCGACGGCGTGCGGAAACGGATCGACGACAAATCGTATACGATCAGATTCACGCCGCGGCGGTCCGGGAGCATATGGAGCGCGATCAATATTAGGAAAATAGCGGAGCTCAAAAAACGAGGTCTGATGCGACTAGGCGGTCTTGCCGCATTCGAGAAACGAACCGACGCGAAGTCTGCCATCTATTCTTATGAAAAGGTTCCTGAAAACTTGGGTCCTGAATATGAAAAGCTTTTTCGAAAGGAGAAGCCGGCGTGGGAATTCTTCAACGACCAACCACCCGGATACAGGAAACGCATGATTCACTATGTCATGGCCGCAAAAAACGAAAACACCAGGATGAGCCGTCTAAAAAAGCTCATCCTGGCGAGTGAAGATAGAAAACGATTATGATCGCAAACGCGATCACGTCCGGAAAGATGGTTTCGCTCTATACGCCTCTTCGTCCTCTGACCAACTGCAGCACCAACACGATGACTGCGATTATCAGCAAAATGTGAATAAGGCTGCCCACCGCCTGACCGGCGAACCCAAAACCGAGCGCCCACAAAACCAAAAGAATGATAATAATTGTCCAAAGCATAGTTTTAGTTTCTCCGTTACGAACAATGTGATGGTAGACGAAGCGGTAAGCGAAAAATGTAATACAGCTTACAATGAGGCATCCGTGTCGGGCCTCGCATCGCCACGCTAAAGTTTCCTTCGAGGGGTGCGAACATATTACTCTTAATCGCGTAAACTAACCAGACTAATAGTTTCTGCTGTGCCTTTATGTTCAACGCCCTCTCGAGTCCAAGACGCGTCGTTATTACTGGCTTCGGATGTGTGACGCCGATCGGCATCGGTCGGGACGCATACTGGAATTCACTCCGCGATGGAACAAGCGGGGTGCGGAGGATCGAGAGCTTCGATCCATCACCCTTTGACGTGCAGATCGCTGGCGAGATCTCGGAGTTCGATTGGCAAGCCGAGTTGAACCCGAAAGACAGGCAGCACGTTCCACGAACCGTGCCTCTCGCACTTGCCGCAGCACGCGAAGCAGTACGCGATTCCGGAATTCCCGTCGACGAATTATCTCTTGAG
>Ga0105249_10002102_pt1 | contig 17280 bp, 14 predicted proteins | sample KBSS44metaG_FD_81522 | JGI IMG/M metagenome (GOLD analysis project Ga0105249, IMG submission 81522) | Switchgrass rhizosphere microbial communities from Kellogg Biological Station, Michigan, USA - KBS S4-4 metaG | ecosystem: Host-associated > Plants > Roots > Rhizosphere > Soil | place...
AGGCATCGTCGAGGAGTTCAAAACGTCGCGCATGGAACCGCAACGTCTGTTCGCGCACGCGGGCAGCGCGCATTTGGGTCAACTTCGACTCTACGCCGCGTTGCTCGCGCGCAACCAGGTTAGGGAAACACCATGGCGACTGCGCCTGCTGTATTGCCACCCGGAGTCGAGCGCCGTCACGCCGTTCGAGGAACAGCTCGATTCCGAAGCGTTGGAGGCGTTTCTGGGGCGGTGTTGCGCGCGGCTGGCAAAATGGCTGCGGCAACTGCGGGCGCACCGGCAACGTCGCAACGAACGCCTTGCGCGTCTCACATTTCCGTTCCCGACCTTTCGTCCCGCGCAGCGCGCCCTGTCGGCAGAGGTCTATCGAACGGTGCGCGACGGCGGTGCGCTGTTGTTCGAAGCACCGACCGGAAGCGGCAAAACGCTGAGCGCGCTGTTCCCCTCATTGATCGCGATGGGACAGGGCGGCACCGATCGCCTGGTCTTTCTCAGTTCGAAAGCTACCGGTCAGGCGGCGGCAGAGGTCGCGTTCAGGTTGCTCGACGTGGACGACGCGGTCCGTCGAGTGACCGTCACGGCGAAAGCGAAGATCTGTTTCATGCCCGAGCCGGTATGCGATCCCTCGATCTGCAGCTACGCGCGCGGCTATTACGATCGCAGCGACGCCGCTATCGCGGAGTTGCTCGCGATCGGCACGATGACACGCGGTGCGATCGAAGCCGTGGCGCGTGTGCACCAGGTATGTCCGTTCGAACTATCGCTCGACGCCGCGGTCTGGTCCGACATCGTGATCTGCGACTACAACTATGTGTTCGACCCCGTCGTGCGGCTCAAGCGCCTCGCTGGCATCACCGTGGACCGGATCGCCTTGCTCATCGACGAAGCCCACCAGTTGGGCGACCGCGTCCGCGACGCGCTGTCGACGGTGTTCGCTCGCGGTGCGATCGCGCGCGCCCTCAGCGAACTGTCAGGAGATGCTGCAAAGCGCGCGGCGGCGCTGGATCGTCAAATACTGCAACTGCGACGCGACACGACGCGGTCGCGCGACCTCGATCGCGAAGCGTTCGAGTGTCGCATCGAGCTTCCCGAATCTCTGTTGCGCGCCGCAGAGCGGTTGCTGGAGGCGCTAACGACCGACATCGATACGCGCTCTACGGACGCCAGTGTCACCGAACTCGTCTTCGCCCTGCTGCGCCTGCTGCGCGCGGCCACGTGGTACGACGCCTCGCACTTCGCCGTATTCCTGCGCGGTCGCGGGAGCGCAATCGAGATCGACCTGCGGTGCCTCGATCCAAGCATCGCAATCGCCGAGATCTTGAACGAGTACCGAACGCACGTTCGCTTTTCGGCGACCGTTTCGCCGTTCGAATTGATTGGACGTGCGCATGGCCAAGCGGATGCGCGGACGTTGCGCCTGCCTTCACCGTTTCCGCGCGACCGCCTCGGTGTCTACGTCGTACCCGATGTGAGTACGCTGTATCGCCACCGTGACGCAACGCTGCCGGCGCTTGCGGGCGTCATCGATACGATGGTAGCGGCACACGACGGCAACTATCTCGTCGCACTGCCTTCCTTCGAATACCTCGAACGGGCGGCAGCACACTACGAAGCGCGGTTTCCGCACCGCACGGTGATACGTCAATCGCGAAGCATGGCGGAAGAGGCGCGCGACCGATTCGTCGAAGCGTATAGCCGCCGCGACCGCCACATCGTCGGATTCGCGGTTCTCGGCGGACTGTTCACCGAATCGATCGACTTGCCGGCGGATGCGTTGAACGGCATCGCGGTGGTCGGCCTAGGCCTGCCCCCGCCGACACTCGAACGCAACGAAATGGCGGAATGCTTCGGTGAACCGTTCGGACGCGCGCTCGCGTACGAGCAACCCGCGATGACCCGCGTGGTGCAGGCCGCGGGCAGACTGATTCGGCGGGAGACCGACCGCGGCGTGGTCTGCCTGATCGACGGACGGTTTCTAGTGCCGGAGTACCGCGAGTACATGCCGAGCCACTGGAATCCTGTTAGGGCGACGAGTCGCCAACTTGCTGAGGCGCTGGACGAGTTCTGGAGTTCAGCGGACGTGCACGCATAGCAAGCTACGGAGTTACCGCGCTCCACAGCATCCGGATCGAGACCAAGATCAACAGCGCCCCGAACGCGCGCCTCAATGGCAGCGGCTGCAGCCCATGCGCCAACCGCACTCCGATCGGCGCGAAGATGACCGTCGTGCAGACGATTGCAATGAGGCCTGGCATGTACACATAGCCGAGCAGGCCCTCTCCGAAGCTCGTCACGCCGATGCCCCGCGTCACGTATCCCAACGACCCTGCTATGGCGATCGGAAAGCCGAGCACGCTTGCGGTTGCGGTTGCTCGGTGCACCGGTACGTTGAAATAGACGAGCGTGGGTACAACCACGTTGCCGCCGCCTATGCCCGCAATGCCAGAAACCAGTCCCGCAAGGCCAGCGATGCCCGCCGACGCAATACGACCAGGTAATATGCGATGTGGCGACGGTCGCCAGTTCGTAAGCATCACGAGCGAAACAAACCCGAGAAAGGCGCCAATGAGTATGCGCAGCGTTGCGAGCGGCAACATCGACGCGATGAATCCGGACCCGTAACTGGCGACCATCACCATCGGAGTGAACCGACGGACGATCTCCCAATCGACCATTCGTGCGCGGATCTGCGTCAGCGCTGCGGCGGCGCTCGTGAATATGATGCTCGCGAGCGAAGTGCCGATTGCGACCAGCGTCGTTCCGTTACCGGTGCCCGCGTGATCACCGAGCATGCCTGTGTGGTCAAACAACAGGATGAGAGCGGGCGCTACGATCACGCCGCCGCCGATGCCCAACAGTCCGCCAAGAAGGCCTGCAACAGCACCGATCAGCAGGCAAACAATGGTGAAAAGCAGGCTGTCCAAGTAAAGTAGGCCGTTCGCGGAACGGCGAGTCTATGAGATATCAGAAAGCCCGGCAAATTGCGGGCTACGGCGACAAGGACCTGATGGGAAATCTATTTCACGAATTGGAACGCGTCGCTTCCGCGCGACGCGGCGCAGTCGCATTCGACTGCATGGATGGCCGAGCGCTCACCTTTACGGAACTGTTGGCTAACGCGGCGGTTTACTCCGCTGCGCTCACGTCGTTGGGAGTTCGCGCCGGCGATCGCGTGACCGTACAGCTCGAGAAGAGCATCGCAGGCGTGTGGTTGTACCTGGCCGTGTTGCGATGCGGTGCGATCTACATGCCGCTCAATTCGGGCTATACCGACGCCGAGATCGAGTACTTCGTAACCGACGCGGAGCCGACGCTGATCGTTCTGGAACCGTCGCGCCGCGAGGCCGTCGCAGCGCTGGCCGAGAAAGCGGGAGTGGCGGCTCGCGTTACGACGCTCGGCGATCTCGAGGAACGGAGCCGGTCGGTTGCGCCTGTGCCGTCGGTATCGCGCGCGGACGGCGACGTGGCCGCGATTCTGTATACCTCGGGGACAACCGGTCGCTCCAAAGGCGCGATGATCAGTCATCGCAACCTCGTATCGAACGCGAAGACGCTCGTCGAGATCTGGGGTTTCACGCCTGACGATGTGTTGGTTCACGCGTTGCCGATCTATCACGTGCACGGCCTGTTCGTCGCGTTGCACTGTGCGCTGCTGTCGGGCGCAACTACGCGATTCCTGCAACGCTTCGAAATCGGCAGCGTGCTCGATGCCCTAGTCGGCGCGAGCGTGTTCATGGGTGTGCCGACTTACTACACGCGCCTGCTCGGCGCGGCGGAATTCCCGAGAGCCGGTGTGTCGCTGCGTCTGTGGATATCCGGATCCGCGCCGTTGCTGCCCGAAACATTTGTTGCTTTCGAGCGTCGCACCGGGTCCGCGATCCTGGAGCGGTACGGAATGACCGAGGCCGGCATGATCACGTCGAACCCGTTGCGCGGTTCGCGCCTTGCCGGAACCGTTGGCACGCCGCTACCTGGAGTGTCGGCAAGGGTACGCCGCGACGACGGTTCACTCGCGCCTTCCGGCGAGCCGGGCGTGCTCGAGATAAGCGGACCCAGCGTATTCGGCGGATACTGGCGCAACGAAGAGAAGACTCGAGGGTCGTTCACCGCCGACGGATACTTCAGCACCGGCGATGTCGTCACCTTGTCGGATGCAGGAGTCGTCTCGATTGTCGGTCGCCAGAACGACCTCATCATCAGCGGCGGACTGAATGTCTACCCCAAAGAGATAGAGGAACACATCGACGCGCTGGCCGGCGTTACCGAGTCGGCCGTCATCGGCGTGCCGCATCCGGACTTCGGCGAAGGTGTGGTGGCAGTGATCGACCGGCAGCTGCAGACGCTCTGCGAAGCCGACGTCTTGCGTCCGCTGCGTGAACGACTCGCCGCATTCAAAGTCCCAAAGCGGGTGATCTTCGTGGATTCGCTGCCGCGCAACGCCATGGGGAAGGTGCAGAAGAAGTTGCTGCGCGAGACCTACCGCGAGCTGTTCGAGGCGCCGCCGTGAACACCCGCGCGTTCGTATTCGCGTGCGTCGTTTCGATGACGGCGGGCGCGTATGCCGATTATCGGCACGTGGAACTGCCGAATGGCGACGTCTACGAAGGGGAGATCGAGCACGACCTGCGCAACGGCCAGGGTACATACACCTGGGCCGACGGCAACCGCTATGTCGGCCAGTATGTGGACGATCGCATGCAGGGCATCGGCACCTATTTCTGGCCCGACGGCAGGACCTACGAAGGCAGCTTCGAGAAAGACCTGAGGCAGGGTAGCGGTTTGCTGCGCTGGCCCAACGGCGATCGATATGAAGGCGAATTCCTGGAAGACCACATCACCGGGCGCGGTGTCTTCGTCTGGGCCAACTCTGATCGGTACGAAGGCGATTTCGTGGGTGGCGAACGCACCGGGAAGGGTACCTATACGTGGCACAACGGCGAGCGCTACGAAGGCAAGTTCGAGGGCGATCAATTGCAGGGGCTCGGAAAGTTCTACTGGCCCGACGGTCGCAGTTACGAAGGTAGCTTCGTCGCCGGCAAGAAGAGCGGCACCGGAACGTTCGAATGGCCCAACGGAAACCGCTATATCGGCGCATTCGCCAACGACGCCCGTGAGGGGCTGGGAACATTCTACTGGCGTGACGGCACGGTGTACGAAGGCAACTTCGAACACAACAAAATGCATGGCTTCGGAGTGAAACGCACCGTCGATGGTCAGGCCGAATTTCAGCAATGGCGCGACGGAACGCTGGTGCTTGCGCAACCGCTGGTCGCGGTGAAGAGCTGTCGTATCACCATCGACGGCCGCGACTGGATGTTTCAGGCTAACACCTGCATCAATGGACTCGCACACGGTCGCGGACCCGCAGCGAGCCTCGACGGAACACTCTATGTGCCCGCGGCACACATCGTGCTCGGTCATCTGGTAGAAGGCGAAGTGCGTCCGCTTCGATCCAATGGCTGAAACGCGTCTCGAGATCCCTGGCTACAGCATCGAGCGAGAGATCGGTCGCGGCGGCATGGCGCGTGTCTATCTGGCGGTGCAGAAGAAGTTCGGCCGGCTCGTTGCGATCAAAGTGGTGTCTCCCGAGTACACGGCGGATCCGAGTTTCGGTAAGCGGTTCGTGCGCGAGGCGCGCATCATTGCGCAGCTGAGTCACCCGAACATAGTGCAGGTTCACGACGCCGGCGTGAACGACCAGTGCTATTACCTCGTCATGGAATACCTGCGCGGCGGCGACCTGAACCGCCGCCTGAAGCGCGGCCTGCACATGCAAGCGGCAATCTCGGTGGTCAAAGACATCGCCCGCGGCCTCGACAACGCGCACGCAAAGGGGTTCGTACACCGCGATATCAAACCGGAGAACATACTGTTCCGCGAGGACGGCTCGGCCGTTCTCTCGGACTTCGGCGTAGCACGAGTGATAAGCAGCGGCGCCAGCATCACGCGCCATGGTACGGTTGTTGGGACGCCGCAATACATGAGCCCGGAGCAGGCATCGGGAAAAACGCTCGACGGGCGCTCCGACATTTACAGCCTCGGCGTCGTTTTCTACCGAATGCTCACCGGCGAAGTTCCGTTCAAGGCCGACTCCGCCGTGGCGGTCGGCATTCGGCACCTGCAGGACCCGGTGCCGAGGCTGCCCGGACACCTCAACGCGATGCAGGACGTGATCGACAGGTTTCTGGCGAAGAAGCCGGAAGCCCGCTATCAGACCGGCGCGGAAGTAATTGAGGCGCTGGACGGCGTTCGCGCCGCGGGCATGGTTCCCAACACGGTCATCAAGACCGAGGTGGTCAACACGGCCGAGATCCGGGCCATCGGCGACAGCGTTTCGGTGCCGGTGGTGCGCGACGGCCGTACCATCCGTGCCGAACCGGATCAGCGCCCGAAGCAAGCGCGAACGCGCCGGCGCGCCTGGCCGTGGGTGACTCTGGTCGTCATCGTGCTCACCGGTGTTTGGAGTTATCTGTATCCATGGAACCGCGACAACGCGATCGCGAAAGTCATGGTCGCGACTGGTCTCACTGAAAAGCCCGCGCTGCTGAATGCGTGGCGCCAAGCCGAGTCGCTGCGCGGCGATCCGAACCAGAGTCTTGCCGCGGTGGTCGCCGGTTATAGAAGGGTGCTCGAAGTCGATTCGTCGTACTCGCAGGCGCGCACCGCGATCGCCGACCTGGCAACGCAGTGGAAGGCGAGCATCGGACAAGCGTTGGCGGCCGACGATCTCGCATTGGCAGAGGCGAAGCTGACCGAGTCGCTGGCTGTGTTTCCGAACGACGAGGAGCTGACGTCGCTGTTCGAGAAGCTCTCCGATCGCAAACGCGCCGACTCGTTGGTGGCCAGCACCGAGGCGCTGTTGCGCAGCCACGGTCTCGACGACCAGCCGTCCGCGACGGCCGCAATCCAGGCGTATCAGGAGGCGCTGCGTCTAAATCCCGCAAACACGGTGGCGAAGTCCGAGTTGAATCGACTGGCAGAACACTATGCCCAACTCGCCAGCACGGCCGCGGAAGGGGGTGACATCACCGGCGCGATGAACTTTCTGGAACGCGCGACCACTGCGAACGCCGCGAGCGGCGACGTAACCGCAGTGCGCGACAAGGTGCAGCAGGCAACCAGCTCGCATCAGGAGATTCAGACGCTGCTGCAACAGGCCTCCGCCTATCGAGCGAACGGCGCACTGATCAATCCGCCAGGAAGCAACGCAGCCGAGATCTATCATCGCGTGCTCGCCACCGATCCGAACAACGCGATCGCAAATCAGGGGTTGTCGGAAGTGGTCGCAGAACTGCTAACCCGCGCCACCGAGTTGCTCTCCGCCGGCCAGATCGAAGGGGTCCGGGCGCTGAGTTCGCGCGCATCGGAGATTGGCCTTTCGGACAGCGCGATCCGGGAGCTGAAGGCCAAGCTGGGCGCGGAGGAGCAGCGGATCGGCAGCGTCTCGCGCCTGCTGAACGAGGCGCAGAAGCTGATGAACGACGGCTTCATTACGGAACCGCCGGATCAGAATGCCGTGGCGCGTCTGCTCGAGGTGCGCCGCCTCGATCCGAACAATCTGCAGGCGCGCGACATGCTGAACGCGGCGGCGGGGCGCCTCGCCAGCGTCGCACGCGAGGCTTACGAAGCAGGCCTGAAGTCTGACGCGCAACACTTCCTGGAACTGGCGCTCACCGTTACGCCGGACGTTCCCGAATGGCGCGCACTGCGGGATAGTTGGGGCGCCGAGAGCGTGAGAGGAACCAAACAATGAATAAACTCAGCTTACGGAGCGCCTCCCATCGAGTCGTTGCCTTCGTCGACGTCGTCGATAGCGTGGGACTATATCGCCGGGTTGGTGACGAAGCGGCCCAATCGCGGATCGACGAAGCACTGGCGTTTGCCAGTGCCTGCGCAATCGAGGGCGGCGGCAGTTGCATCAAACGCAGTGGCGACGAATTGTTGTTGCTGTTTCCGAACGCCGATGCAACGTGTCATGCGTTGAAAGCGATTCAGGTCGACACGATGCTCGAGCTGCGCATCGGCGCACACTCCGGCGCCTTGATTCGCAAGCGCGGCGACGTTTACGGCGACACGGTGAACATCGCTGCGCGCCTCACCGCGATCGCGCGGGCGCGCGAGATCGTCATCTCCGATGCCGTGCACCAGGCCCTCGGGCACTCGATACGCAAAGCGTGCCGCCGTTTCGAGCAGGTGCGTTTGCGCGGCACCGCGCGCTCGATGGCGATCTATCACTTGTGCTGGGAACCGGCGACCGCTACCCATTTCAACTCGTCGGTACGTCGTTCCACCGACGCAACGCGTCGGCGACTGATGTTGAATACGAAGAGCGGACCGGTCGCGTTGGGGCGCGAACAGGAACTGACGATAGGACGCGATCCACAGTGCGACGTGGTGATCGACGACCCGCGCGTGTCGCGTTTTCACGCAACGCTCGAATGGCATCGCGGCATCGTGATGTTGCGCGACCACAGCACCAACGGCAGCTTCGTCCGTCCGATCGATGAAACGCGCCCGCATTTCGTGCGTCGCGAAGCGCTGCCGATTCGCGGCACCGGCGAACTCAATTTCGGCGCCGACGGTTCCGACTGCAGCGTGCAGTACTGCTTCGAATGACCGACGCGCACTACGCTCTGGTGGTGCTGGACGAGCCCGACGCGCGCTTTCCGTTGGCAGGCAGCGTCACGGTAGGGCGCCACCTCGACAACGATCTGGTGATCGCTGGTGAAGACGTGCGCGACTTTCATGTGCGCATCGAGACGAATGACCGCGGGCCGCGGGTCATCGTGCTCGACGGCGCCACGGCACACGTCGACGACACGCCGATCGACGGATCCGCCGGACTGCGCCCTGGTGCTGCGCTGGTGCTCGGTCAGCATCGATTGCGCCTCGACGTCGAAACGACGACGCCGCCGTGCGGCTGGAAACTGCACCGGATCGGTGACGCCAGCGGCGTCCCGATCATGCCGACGCTGAACGTCGGACGCGCGACAGACTGTGATCTGCAGCTGGTCGAAGGACACGTCTCGCGCCACCACGCGCAACTGTGCGCGGACCACGGCGCGGTCTGGCTCGAAGATCTGAATTCCGCCAACGGCACGTACGTCAACGGCGATCGCATCGCTGGCGCGTGGCGCGTGTTTCACGGCGACGAGATCTCGTTCGACACGATCCGCTATCAGCTGATCGGCGATGCACCCGATCTCACACCGATTCGTCCGCCCGGCCAACCGCCGGACCAGCTCGAAGTCTCGGAGCGAATCGTCGGCGAATCCACGCGCGCGGAGACGGCCGAACTTGCCAACGTGACGGTTGAGGCGGGTGAGTTGCCGACTTCCACATCGATCGTTCCGGACCCGACGCCGAGCGGCCCGATACTGATAGGCCGCAGCCCGCCGGTGACGGGTCGGGTCTTCCCGCTCGCGTTCGGACGGCATCTGATTGGGCGGGGGCCCGAAGCCGACATTCATCTGTCGGAGGCGAGCGTGTCGCTGCGCCACGCCGAACTCGAATTGCGCCCCGACGGCGCGCGACTGGTAAATCTGATTTCCACGAACGGTACCTGGATCAACGGTGCGGAGATTCATACCTCGCGACTCCGCAACGGCGATTCGATCCGCATCGGCCGCGTGACGTTGCAATACCGGGAACCGACGGCCCGGCGCGCGAGCCAACGCAGGGGGGCGCTCTGGGTGGTCGGCGTCGCGCTCGCTGCCGCCGTCGCAGGTCTACTCGTGTGGTATGCACTGCACTGAGACTGCGCGGCCGCACGACGCATCGCGTTGCCTTTCGCAGTGCAGCAAATTATGCTTTGGCGCCTCTGGGGCGGCGGATTTCGCGATGGGCGTGAAGATCCCTTTTCGGCGCGAGTTGGAATTCGAATATGGCGCGGTGACCGAACTGTCGCCGCTGGTCCGCCGGGTCATCGCCAAGAATCCCAGCCCATTCACGTTGCATGGTACCGGTACCTACATCCTCGGCCATGGCGACGTCGCAGTGATCGACCCCGGCCCCGCCGATCCCGAACACATCGACGCCATTCTCGCGGCGACCAAGGGCGAGCGGATCAGTCACATGCTGGTCACACACACGCACAGCGACCATTCGCCCGGTTGTGCGCTGCTGCGAGAGCGCTGCGACGCGCTGTCGTATGCGTTCGGTCCGCACGGGTCCGGCATCGAGGACCCGACCGTAAAGCTCGAAGAGGGCGCCGACATGGCCTTCCGTCCCGGCGTTGAGGTGCGCCACGGCGAGGTGATCGCGGCCGATGGCTGGTCGGTGGAGTGCGTGTACACGCCAGGACACACCTCCAACCATATCTGCTATGCGTTGCGTGAAGAACGCACGTTGTTCACCGGCGATCACGTCATGGGTTGGTCGACCAGCATCATCTCGCCACCCGACGGCGACATGCGCCGCTACATGGAGAGCCTCGCGTTGTTGCTCGACCGCGACGACGCGTTGTACTGGCCGACGCATGGTCCGTCGGTGCTCGATCCGAAGCGACACGTCGAGGCGTTCATTGCGCACCGGCGCGAACGTGAAGAACAGATTCTCGCGTGCATCGAGCGCGGCCAGCACAAGATCGAAGACATGGTGCCGACAATGTACTCCGACGTGCCGGAGTTCATGTATCGGGCGGCAGCCCGCAGCGTGCTTTCGGCTGTGGTCTATCTGGTTCAGCGCGGCGAACTGCATTGCGACGGACCGGTGACGCTGCAAGCGGAATACTTCCGCGCCTGAGTCAACTGGTCGTAGACGCTTCTCCGTTGGTGCGAGCCGGCGGTGCAACCAAGCTCGCGAGCGGCAGCTGTACGATCACGACGACCCCGGATCCGTCGGGCAAATTCATACCGCGCACGGTACCGCCGTGGTGCTCCGCGATCACGCGCACCACGTACAGACCGAGACCGAAGTGCAGACGGTTGCGCGCTTCGGCACCGCGATGACTGACCATCGAATCGAATAGCGTCTCTTCGGCCGCTGGCGGCAACGTCGGACCGCGATTCGCCACGGTGATCCGCAAGAAGTCCTTGAGTTGGTCGAGTTGCACCTTAATGGGACTGTTGGGGCGGTGGAAGTCGATCGCGTTATCGATGATCTTGTCGAGCAGCTGTTCGATTCGATAATCCGAAACGCGCGCGTAAACCGGATGTCCGGCGCCGCGGAACGCGAACTCGCAGTCTCTGTGCACAACGCGGCAGTTCGCAACGTAGTTGTCAATCAGGCGCTCGAGATCGACGATCTCGAGTTCTTCCGCTTCGAGCGACTCTTCCAGGTTCGCCGCGTCGGCGAGGTTCTGCACGATGGCGCCGATTCGCATCACCCCTCGCTTGGCGCTGTCGAGATACTTGCTGTCGCGCACTTCCGGGTGTTCCTCGGCGAGATTCTGCAGCGACGTGCTCAACGTATTCAGTGGATTGTTGATCTCGTGGCGCAAGGTGCGCGGCATGTTCTCGAGGAACTGGTTGTGCTGCTGCAACTTCGCCAGCATGCCGGACACGCTGCGCGCGAGGTCGCCGATCTCGTCGCCCGCGTTCATTGCGCTATGCAGCGCATTCGAGCGAAGCCGACCGCGCGGATCGATCGCGGCGCTCGCTTCGCGTCGCAGTTGCCGGATCCGCCATGCCAACCGCCCCGCGAAAGCGATCAGCACGACGAACACCACCAGCAGGCTCACCAACGACAGCACGATCACCTGTTCGAGAGCCGCGCGTTGGAACGCGAGAATGTCGGCGATGTTCTGCTCGACGACGACGCCGCCGAGGATCGCATCGCGCGACACGATCGGGTGCGCTGCCATGATGATTTCCTGGTCGTTCACACGACAGCGCAGCGCGATCGGATTACCGCGCAGCGACGATTCGATCACCTTGTTGACGACGGTCGCGGAATCCTCCGACAGGTCGACGTCGTCCCAGCGCTGCCACATCACCAGCCGGTGCACGACAGGACGAATCACGTCGAACCAACGACGGGCGGTCGATGCCCAGCCCGGGTCGACCGCTTCGCGATCCTCGCTCATGGTGAAGCTGCCGGTTTCGGCGCGAACGCGATTCTGCGCGTCGATGACGAGAATCCGCGCGCCGGAATAGCCGAGCCCTTGAATGATGTTGAGGACCTCGGGCGAGCGCAGCACGACGAGGTTGAAGCTCGACTTGCCTGCCGAAGGTAACGTTTGCGTGATGGCGCGCACCGCGCGCGTCGCGCCGTCGTCGACGTCGACATAGGACAGACCGAAGAACTTGCGGGAACCGAGCATCGTAAGAGGCATTCGGAACTCGACGTCGATGCCGGTCGCAGTGCGCTCAATGTGTCCCTGCACCTGATTTTCCGGAACGCCGGTTACCGCGAGCTTCCATTCGGGCCCGACGCGATATGCGGTGGTAACGCCGGGACCCGTGAACGTGATCACTACGCGTCCATCTTCACCGTCGTCCTGAATGAAGTTCAGACGCACGCTGTCGGCATTGTCGAGGCGCAGATATTCCGGATTGCGATAGACGAGCGCGTCGTCCTTGATCCGCATGAATGCGTACAGCTGTCCGCCGCGTTCGCCGAGCAGAATCTTGAAGCCGCCGTCGGTGAGGTTGTATTCGGCGTCAGCACCGAACTTGATGAACTTGTTGGTGTCCGGTTCCCAATCCGATTCCTTGCCGTCGATGCGGATCGGGTTCTGCAGCGGCCGGGCATATAACGACTCGTAATCCTCGATGCGAACCGGCAGATCGTTGAACAGATCTTCACGACCGTTGAAGAGGGTCGAGATGCCTTCTGCGGTGAGCAACTGTGCCTGCGACTGCCCTTGAATCAGCAACCGTTCCATGCCGATCAGCTGCCGATAGCTGATCCACGGCACGATGAGCAGCACGAGGCCCCATAGCATCAGCTTCGTGCCGAGCCGCGGTCCGCGTATGCGGTTACCGATCTTCATCGTTCCACTTCATGTGGCTTTCATTGAACGGACCAGCGATATCCGTATCCGTACTCACTCTTGATGCACGCGAAGTCCGCATCGACCTTTTCGAACTTCTTGCGGATGTTGCGCATGTGCGTGTTGATGGTGTTGTTGGTCACGAGGCTCTGCATCGTCGCGTTCATCAGCGTTTCGTAGCTCACAGCATGACCCGGTACGCGAACGAGCTTCGCGAGCATCCGGAATTCGGTGCCGGAGAGGTTGATCGGTTGGTTCTTCCACGACACGAGTAGCGCTTCCTGGTCGAGCGACAGGTCGCCGACGCGCCGGGCCGTCGTGCTTTCTTTCGCGCTGGTCGCGCTGCGGACTTCGTTGATGCGCAGCAGCGACGAGATCCGTTCCGCGAGGTAGTCGAGCGAGATCGGTTTCGGCAGGTAGTCCCACGCACCGAGTCGCAGTCCCGATATCTTGTCGATTTCCCCGATCCGTTCCGTGAGAAAGATCACCGGCAGAGTAGGGGCGCGCACCAAAAGATCGCGGCAGAGTTGGAAGCCTGCATCGACCTCGTCGCCCAGGATGATGTCGAGGATCGCGAGATCCGGCATTTCACGTTCGATACCGATGAGCGCTTCTTCGCGACTCGCATAGGCCGCTACGTCGTAGCCTTTCTTCGTGATTGCATCACGATAGTTGGCCCGCTGATCCGGATCGTCTTCGACGATCGCGATGCGTTTTGCCATGGTGCGTCCGTTGTGCGAAGAGAAGCGTATTTTAGCGGCAAATGGCACCCCTCGGCGCGCTTGGCGTGCGGTAGCTCCTTGCATTGACTGCTAGCGCACGGCAGGCTTCGTCCCGAATCACGAAGTGCGTGTGTGGAATACCTCACTGTCGACTATTGGGCGCAGAACTGGCTCGAAGCCATCGGACTGATCTCCGGACTGCTGTGCGTGCTGCTGCTGATCCGGCAAAACATCTGGAACTGGCCGATCGGTCTCCTGTACTCGCTCGTTTCGATCGTGGTGTTCCTCCGGGCGCACCTCTACGCCGATCTCGCACTGCACGTTTTTTACGTCGTGATGAACGCATACGGTTGGTACTACTGGGCATTCGCCGAGCGACCTGTCGAGTCGTCCGACGTTCCGGTGACCCATACTCCGCCGCCGGTGCTAGGAGGCTTGCTTGCGCTCGTCGTCGTCGCCACCGCGACGCTCGGTTGGTTTCTGGCCAATCGCACCGACGCCGCCGTTCCATATTGGGATAGCGCGACCACTACGATGAGTTTTGCGGCGATGTGGCTGCAGGCGCGCAAGCATATAGAGAACTGGGTTGTCTGGCTGATCGTCGACGTCGTCGCGACCGGCATTTATCTGTACAAGGATCTCGAAATGTACGCGCTGCTGTATTGCGTCTACATCGGCATGGCGTTCGCAGGGTGGTGGGCGTGGCGGCAGTCGATGCTTCGAACCGCAACGGTCTGACGGTCGGCGTCGTCGGCGCGGAGTGCTCCGGCAAGACGACGCTGGCGGCGCAATTGGCGCAACGATTCGGCGTGCCCTGGGTGCCGGAGTTTTCGCGTGTCTATCTCGCGGGCAAAGACGCGTACGACGCAGATGACGTACTCGCCATCGCCCGCGGTCAACACGCGGCCGAGGTGGCCGCAACGAACGACCACACGCTGCTCATCGCCGATACCGATCTCGTGGTCATAAAGGTCTGGTGGGACGTTCGCTACGGCGGCGGCCACCCGTGGATCGACTCGACGCTCGCGCAACAACTGACGAGCGAGCGACGACGCTGCTATCTGCTCCCGACACCGGACATTCCGTGGATGCCGGACCCGCTGCGCGAACATCCGGACGATCGTCCCGCGCTGCATGCCCGCTATCGGGCGCTGCTCGACGCGCTCGGTGTTCGCTATCTCGAGGTGAGCGGATCGCCGCAAGAACGGCTCGATCGCGCGGCCGCGGTGATCAACGGTTGGCTCAGCCGCTGATCTCCTTCAGGGCCTCTACGCTGCGAGCCAATTGCGTCTCGATCTCGGTGCGGCGATTGCCGGATGCCAGTTGTGCCAACGCCCAGGCGTATTCGCGCAGGAAGTACGCCTTGCGAATGGTGCGGCGTTGCGGGGTCGTTGGCGCGCGGGCAGACTCGATGAGTTCGAGATACTCGTCGATCAGCTCGTCGGTTTCCTCCAGCGACCATCCGAGACCCTCGCTCAAGCAGATCAGGTCGAACAACGGGTCGTTATCGCCGGCCATCTCCCAATCGAGCGTGCACCACCGGGCCGGGTCCGATGCACTCACGATGACGTTCCACGGATTGAGGTCGTTGTGACACGGACGCACCTGCAGTGCCGCGCGCGTGAGGGACTCGTGTTCTTTCGCGAACCACGCGGGCGGATTCTCGCCGAGCTGGGCCGCCGCGCGCAGGTCGCGACCGATCGTCTGAACCAGATCGTAGCGGCGTCCCAACGGCGGAATGCGAAGATGCAAACGAGCGAGATATTGCGCCAGCGCCGTGCTGGTAGGGCGCGTGTCGACCAGCAGCGGACCCGTCACGCGGCGGGTCAGCATGTGTCCGTCCGGAAGGAGGTAGGACACCAGTGGTGCCGTAAGCAGCGCAATCGGCCCCGAAAGAACACGTTTTTCGAACGCACGATCGATGACGATCGGCGAGCGCCGCGCGAGCCGCAGCACGTAATCGGCATCGCGATACGTTAGCGCGAAGTTGTCGTTCGTATAGCCGCCGACGAGCAACTCGACGTTACTCACGGCATCGATGCGCCACTGTGGCCGCAGCCGATTGAGCGCCTGGGCCGCTTCGATCGGCAGTTCAGCGATCTGATTCATAGGTGACCCGAGCGACGCCGTCGTCGTCCAACAATCGAAGTGTAAATGGAATGCCGTCGGCTTCCATCGCGAGCGCAAGGCGGTGCAGCACGTCGTCCGGATCGAGGCACGCGTCGTCGATCCGGCCGATCAGCGCAACGCCATCGCCCGGCGTGACGGTTGCATCGATCGACAGTCCGGCCTCGGATGACCGCAGCGTGCCGCGCGCGATCTCGAAATCGAATCCCGTCAGGTCGAACACCGTCGCCAACTCCTGCAAGGCACGCTGCGACCGCAAGCTTCCATCGAATGAGTGAATCACCGCCGTTCACCGTTGCTTGCGATAGCTGGTCGGCGAACGCTGTGTCCAGCGCAGGAAGGCGCGCCGGAAGTTCGTTGCTTCACTGAACCCCAGCAGCTCGGCGATCTCTTGCGTCGACAGATGCGTGCTGACGAGGTAGTCGGTGGCGATGCGGCACCGCACCTCGTCGAGAATTTCCTGGAATGTCGTGCCTTCGTCGGCGAGCCTGCGCCGCAGTGTGCGTTCGCCGAGATGCATTTTCGATGCCGCCTTCGCTGCATCCGGCAGCTTGCCAGGCGACGACAGCAGAAGATGCCGCAGTTCGTTCGCGAGACTCTCGTGCCGCTCTATCTCATTCAGCAGCTCGCGGCACGATCGTTCGAACATCACCGCCGAGTCCGCATCCGCTTGCGCCAGTGGCAACGCGAGCGTCGCGGCGTCGAGCACGAAGCGGCTGCGTGGCGCATCGAACGCTACGGGACACTCGAACGCCGTCGCGTAAAGGTGTTGATGGGGAGGAGCCGCATAACCGAAATCGACCTCGACCGGTGCAACCCGTTTCCCAACGAGCAGTTCGAGGAGCAAGGGGAACGTAGTGAACAGATCCTCCGTCACGAGAGTCAGCAGTGCGCGATCGAGATCGAATACGTTGTCGGCGCTGATCACGAGGCCGGTCTCGTTGAACTCGAATGACAGCTCGAACAACGGCCCCGCGGTGCGGTAGTACTTCAGCGCAATCTGGATCGCCTGATGCAACGTCGCGCACGACATCATCGCGTAGCCGAGCATCCCGTACGACGAGATCGAAAACGGTCGGCGGGCAAAGCCGAAGTCGGCGGGAAGCGGTTGCGCCAGCAGGTTGCGGCGCATCTGCAGATACGCCCGATACGTCACACGGGCGGCCGGCACCCGGATGCTGTCTTCGCAAAGACCGGTATCGGCGAGCACGACCTCTGCCGCGATGCCGACCCGGCGTGCAGCCTCCAGGGTCGACTTCGCGGCGCGCGCGGGCACTGCGGGCAGATCGAGACTCGGCCTGGAACGCAACGACATCGGGACGGGGCGGCGTGACGACCGGCGAACTGTCCGAAAATGATCATTCAAAGTCAAGAATCAACCTTTTCGGGGACGTTACTTTCCGTAACATGGCCCGAACCCTGAGGAGGTACCCGCATGACCATCACCTATCTCGACGCTGCGCCCCGCAAAGTCCGTTTCTTCGACGAAATGGCCGA
>Ga0105249_10002104_pt1 | contig 17273 bp, 12 predicted proteins | sample KBSS44metaG_FD_81522 | JGI IMG/M metagenome (GOLD analysis project Ga0105249, IMG submission 81522) | Switchgrass rhizosphere microbial communities from Kellogg Biological Station, Michigan, USA - KBS S4-4 metaG | ecosystem: Host-associated > Plants > Roots > Rhizosphere > Soil | place...
CGTGTTCGAGATCGGGGCGGGCCAGGCGGCGGCCGTCGGTCGGGAAGTCGCCGCGCGGCCCGCCTGGCGCCTCGAGAAGATCGTTGCGGATCTCGCCGGCATCCCGCGGGTGGCTGTCGCGCGCCGGGCTTAGCCTCCGTGGATAAGTTCGTTATCGTTGGGCCCGCCCGCCTCGCGGGCGAAGTCGTCATCTCCGGCGCGAAGAACGCCGCGCTCCCCTGCCTCGCCGCCACGATCCTCACGGCCGACGCGGTCCGCTTGACCAACCTGCCGCGGGTCGCGGACGTCCGGACGATGCAGAAGGTGCTCGCGCACATCGGCGCCTCGATCGACGCGGAGCCCGACGCGGTCACCGCGACGGTCTCCCGGATCGACTCGGCCGACGCGCCGTACGACTTGGTCAAGACCATGCGCGCCTCCGTTCTCGTGCTGGGCCCGTTGCTGGCCCGCGCCGGGTCCGTCCGGGTGTCCCTCCCGGGAGGCTGCGCGATCGGCGTGCGGCCGATCGACTTTCACCTGGCGGCTTTCCGGAAGCTGGGTGCGGAGGTTTCCCTCCACGCCGGTTACGTGGAAGCGAAGGCCGGCCGGCTGACCGGCGCGGACCTCGCGTTCGACACCGTCACGGTGACCGGAACCGAAAACGCCCTGCTCGCGGCGACGCTCGCGCGCGGGACCACGCGGATCTTCAACGCCGCAAGGGAGCCTGAAGTCACCGACCTCGCGCGGCTGCTCACGGCGATGGGCGCGAGGATCGATGGCGCGGGGACGGACACCCTCACGGTCGAAGGGGTGGAGTCTCTCCATGGAGCGGAGCACGAGACGGTCCCCGACCGGATCGAGGCCGGAACCTACGCGATCGCCGGCGTCGCGACGCGCGGCGACGTCGCGGTGCGCCGCTGCCGGCCGGAGCACCTCCGCGCCCTGACGACGCGCCTCGCGGCGGTCGGCGCGCACGTCGACGCCGACGGCGACACGCTGCGGGTACGGGCGGAGGGCCGGCTGCCGGCGCAGGACGTCGCCACCGCGGCGTATCCCGGCTTCCCCACCGACCTGCAGGCGCAGTGGACCGCTCTCGCCACCGGCCTCGACGGGGTTTCGACCGTCACCGAGACGATCTTCGAGAACCGATTCCACCACGTGGCGGAGCTCGTCCGAATGGGCGCGAGGATCCGCCTGGAGGGGCGCTGGGCCGTCATCGAGGGGGGGGCGCTGACGGGAGCCGACGTCATGGCGAGCGACCTCCGCGCGTCCGCGGCGCTGGCGATCGCGGGGCTCACCGCGGAGGGCCGGACGACGATCGACCGCGTGTACCATCTCGACCGCGGGTACGCGCGCATGGAAGAAAAGCTGAACGCGCTCGGCGCCTCCGTCACGCGGGTCCACGGCGGCTCGACGTGAGCGACTGCCTCTTCTGCAAAATCGCCGCGGGAGAGATCCCCTCCCGGAAGGTCTACGAGGACGAGACCGTCTACGCCTTCGAGGACATCTCACCCAAGGCTCCGATGCACGTTCTCGTGATCCCGAAGAAGCACATCGCCCGGCTCGCCGACGTCGCGGCCGGCGACGAGGCGCTCGTGGGTACGTTGGCGGCGCGGGCCGCGGCGATCGCGCGGGACCGGGGGCTTTCCGACTTCCGCCTGGTGGCAAACAACGGAGAGGGCGCCGGCCAGTCCGTCTTCCACCTCCACTTCCACCTGCTGGGCGGGCGTCCGATGCGCTGGCCGCCGGGGTAGAAGCCCCGCCCTAAGGCGTCGGCGTGCCGGCCGGTGCGGGCGCCGGAGTCGGGGTCGCGCGCGCCCCCGAGAGCATGACCTTCTGCCGGTCCGTGCCGAGCGGAACGGGGATGCGGTAGATGCCGACGCGCGCCTTCTGCCGCAGGTCCCGGCGCCACTTCTCGGTCTCGTCGATGAAGGAGCGCTCCTGCGCCCGCCGCCGGACCTCCTCGATCACCGACTCGAACGGCAGGACCGCGAGCCCCGCGGCCTTGCGTTCGGGCGCGTAGTACTTCTCGTACTCCTCGCGCGCCCGCTCCTCGTCGGCGAGCGCCACCGGGTTGAAGCGCTCCTTCAGGTAACGCTGGATGAGGAGCTGCCGCTCGAGCGACGCCCGGACCTCTTCGCGCGTCAGGCCCGCCCGGGTGAACTCGGTCGCCGGATCCTTCCCCTCCGCCCGCAGCCGCTCTTCCAGACGCCGCATCGCCGCCTCGATTTCGGCGGCGTCCGGAGGCGCCGAGCCGAAGCGCTGGGCGTCCTGGTACTCCAGATGCTGGTCGATCAGCGCATCCAGGATCCGCGCCCGGAAGGCCTCGCGGCTCTCGCCGGCTTCGGGCTGGAGCGCGGAGACGACCATCGCCTTGCGAACCTCGCTCTCCGGGATTGCGACGTCATCGACGGTCGCCGCGATCCGATCGACGACGTCCGCCGCGAGAGCGAAGGCGGTCGCGAGCACCGCCGCCGCGAAAAATCTCCTCACGGGCCTAGGATAACCGGCGCCCGACCCGCGTGCTATTTTGCGCGCCGTGCGTTCGTCGCCGGGGGAATCCCCACCCGAAGGGTCGCGCGGGACGAAGGGGCGGCTCTTCGTGGTGGGCACGCCGATCGGAAATCTGGAAGACCTCTCGCCGCGCGCGGCGCGGATCCTCGCGGAGGCCGACGCGATCTTCTGCGAGGACACGCGGGTCACCGCGAAGCTCGCGGCCCGCTCGGGGTCGGCCGCATCGCGCGCCTCGTGTCCCGCGCCGCGCGAGGGGTCGCGCGTGCCGGAACTCCTGGAACGCCTTTCCCGAGGCGAGACGGTGGCGCTGGTCTCCGACGCCGGCATGCCCGCCGTGTCGGATCCGGGCGAGCGCCTCGTCGGCGCCGCCGCGGCCGCGGGCTTCGCCGTCGAGGTCGTGCCGGGTCCCTCCGCTCCCGCCGCCGCTCTCGCGGTCTCGGGACTTCCGGCGGTTCCCCACTTCTTCGCGGGATTCCTGCCCTCCCGTGCCGGAGAGCGGCGCCGGGCGCTCGAGCGGCTGCGCGACCGGGAGGAGACGCTCGTCTGGTTCGAGGCGCCGCACCGGCTGGTTGCGTCGCTCGCGGACGCGGCCGACGTGCTCGGCGACCGGCGGGCGAGCGTCTCCCGTGAGCTGACGAAGCTCCACGAGGAGACGATGCGCGGCACGCTTCCGGAGCTCGCCGCGGCGTTCGGAGGACGCGGGACCGGCCGCGGCGAGGTGACGATCGTGGTCGCGGGCAACCCGGGCGACGAGCGCCCGAGGGCCACCGCGCAGACGATCGACGAGGAAGTCCGGAAGGCCCTCGCGGCCGGGCGGAGCAAGCGCGAGCTTTCCCGCGACATCGCCCGACGTCTCGGGAGCGCCGCCCGGGACGTCTACGCGCGGGCCCTCGAGATCGAACGCGGACGCGGGGAGGAATGAGCGAGCCGGTCGTCCGCGTCGCCGGTCTGACCAAGGTGTTCCGGACGTATCGGCGGAACGAGGGTCTCGCCGCGGCGCTGAAGTCCCTCGTCCGTCGCGTCCCCACGGAGGTGAGCGCCGTCGCCGACGTCGCGTTCTCGATCGCGCCCGGCGAGATGGTGGGCTACATCGGCGCGAACGGCGCCGGCAAGTCGACGACCATCAAGATGCTGACGGGCATCCTCACGCCCACGTCCGGCGAGGTCGTCTGCAACGGCTTCGTGCCGTACCGGGATCGGACCCGGTACGTGGCGACCATCGGGGTCGTCTTCGGCCAGAGGACGCAGCTCTGGTGGGACATCGCGGTCGTCGAGTCCTTCAAGCTGCTCAAGGAGATCTACGGGGTCTCCGACGCGGACTACCGCGACCGCATGGCGCTCTTCGACCGGGTGCTCGGGCTGAACGCCTACCTGCACCAGCCGGTGCGCAAGCTGTCGTTGGGCGAGCGCATGCGCTGCGACCTCGCCGCTTCTCTGATCCACCGGCCGCCGCTCCTCTTCCTCGACGAGCCGACCATCGGTCTGGACGTCGTCGCGAAAGCGAACGTCCGTGAGTTCCTCCAGGAGATCAACCGCTCGGAGGGCACGACCGTCCTGCTGACGACCCACGACCTGTCCGACATCGAGACCCTCTGCCGCCGCGTGATCGTGATCGACCACGGAAAGCTCCTCTTCGACGGCCTCCTCTCTTCGCTGCGCGACCGCATCCTTCCCATCACCTCCGTCGTGTTCGACGTCAAGCGGGCGCCGGAGGCGGCCGAGTTGACGTTCAACGGCCTCCAGGCGCGGGAGATCGCGTCGCACCGCTACTCCGTGGAGGTGGACCGCCGCGTCCTCTCCGCGGCATCGGCGGTCAAGGAGATCGTCAACCGCTTCGACGTCGCGGACATCTCCATCGAGGAGCCGCAGATCGAAGAGGTGGTGAAGCGGATCTACCGGGAAGGCATCGCGTGACCTCGGCGGCCCAACCGCGCCGCGAGGCCCTCCTCGTCGCCACAATCACGGTCGTCCTGCTGCTGCCCTTCGTCGGGAAGGCGTTTCACGTGGACGACCCCCTCTTCCTCTGGACCGCAAAGCAGATCCGATCCCACCCGCTCGACTTCTACGGTTTCCGCGTCAACTGGTACGGCACCGAGCAGCCGATGTCGGAGGTCACGAAGAACCCGCCGCTGGGAGCGTTCTTCCTCGCGGCCGCTTCGGCGGTTGGCGGGTGGAGCGAGGCCGGCCTGCATCTCGCCTTCCTCCTTCCCGCGGTCGCCGCGGCGCTCGGCACGCTGCGGCTCGCGCGCCGCCTCTCTCCGCGGCCGGTCGTCGCGACGCTCGCGGCGATCGCGACCCCGGCTTTCGTGGTCTCGGCCACGAACGTGATGTGCGACGTACTGCTCGTCGCGCTCTGGGTCTGGGCGGTCGAGCTGTGGATCCGGGGGATCGAGACCCGGCGCGGTGGAATCCTCTTCCTCGCCGTCCTGCTCGTGTCCCTGGCCGCGCTGACCAAGTACTTCGGCCTCGCGCTCGTTCCCCTCCTCTTCGTGGACGGGCTCGCCCGGACCCGCCGGTTCGGACTCTGGGCCGTCTTTCTCGTCGTCCCGATCCTCGCCCTCGCGAGCTACCAGATCTGGACGCGCTCGCTCTACGGGCACGGCCTGCTGTCCGACGCCGCGAGCTACGCGAGCCTCGTCCGATTCCGCGAGGGCTCGGTCCTCTCGGCGAAGCTTCTGGCCGGGCTCTCGTTCGCCGGGGGCTGCCTGGCGCCGGTCGTCTTCTTCGCGCCCGGGCTGTGGCGTCCGCGGACGCTCGCGGTCGCCGTCGGAGTCGCCGCCGTGGTCGCGCTCGGGGTCCGGATGATGCTCCCCGCGAAGGCCCTCGGGGTCGCGGGCACGGGGTCGATCGTGCAACTGTTCCTCTTCGCGCTGGCGGGGGTCGGCGTCGCCGCGCTCGCCGCGTCGGACGCCTGGCCCCGCCGGGACGCCGACGCGATTCTCCTCGCTCTCTGGGTCGGCGGAACCCTCGTGTTTGCGATCCTCCTGAATTGGACGGTCAACGCGCGGTCCATCCTCCCCGCCGCCCCCGCGGTGGGGATCCTGATCGCGCGTCGCCTGGAGGGGCGGGCCGGCGGAGTCTCCGGACGGAGCGGCTTCCCGTACGCGGCGCTCGGCGCGGCCGCCGCTCTATGCCTCGCGGTCGCATGGGCGGATGCGCGCTTTGCGGGCGTCGCCCGCACCGCCGCGAGAACGTTTTCGGCGCCGGCCTCCGGTACGCTCTGGTTCGAGGGGCACTGGGGCTTCCAGCACTACATGGAGGCGGGCGGCGCGCGGCCCCTCGACTGGCGGCGATCCCGTCTCGCGCCGGGAGACCGCGTGGCCGTCCCGGTCGACAACGCGAACGTCGTCGCCCTTCCGGCCGACGCGGTGGTTCACCGGGAGATCCGGGACTTTCCGGTGCTGCCGTTCCTCGCGACGCTCAACCCCCGGGTCCGGGCGGGCTTCTACGCGGAGGAGTGGGGGCCGCTGCCGTTCGCGTTCGGCCGCGTCCCCCCGGAACGCTACGTCCTGCTGGAGGTCGTCCGCGAGGTGCCGCCGGGAGCGCTCGTCCCGTGACGTCGATCGCGATCCGCCCGGCTCTGTCGTTCGTCCGGATCGGATTCCTGAACATGCTGGCCTATCGGGCCCGCTACTACGTCGGGGTCCTGACGTACCTCTTCAACGTCGCGGTGTACTACTTCATCTGGCGGGCGGTCTTCCGCAACACGCCGACGGTCGTCGGCCTGACCCTGCCACAGATGATCACGTACGTTGCGGTCGGCTGGACGATCCGGTCGTTCTACTTCAACGAGATCGATCGGGACATCGCGGCCCAGGTCCAGGAGGGGCGGCTCGCGATGAACCTGATCCGCCCGGTCGACTTCCAGACGGTGATGATCGCCGACGCCGCCGGACAGTCCGCGTTTCGCGCTGCGCTCTTCACCGTGCCGATCGGCATCGTCATCGTGCTCCTCTTCCCGGTGCAGCCGCCCGCGTCGCTCGCCGCCGGCGGCCTGTTTCTCCTGTCCGCGCTTCTCTCCTTCTTCCTGGTCGCGGCGCTCAACTTCGTGGTGGGGCTGATCGCGATCCGGACGAAGTCGATCGCGGGCATCCTGCGGGCAAAGTACCTCGTGCTCGAGATGCTGTCGGGCCTCCTCATTCCCACGACGCTCTTCCCGCAGCCCTTCCGCTCGATCCTCTTCGCGTCCCCGTTCCCGCACATCAACTACACGCCGGCCGCGCTGTATCTCGGAAAGGTCGCCGGCGCCGAGGCCGCCCGGCTCCTCTTCCTGCAGGCGGCGTGGACCGTCGTCCTCCTCTTTCTCGGGCAGGTCGTGTGGCGCCGGTCCCGGCACCGCATCACGATCCAGGGGGGTTGATGAGCGCGCCGCTGTCCGGCCTGCGCCGGCACCTCCGACTGCTCGGCCTCTACTTCTCCCAGTACGCCAAGGCGCGGCTGGAGTACCGCGCCGACTTCTTCTCGGCCGTGCTGGCGTCGTTCCTGGGGACCCTGGCGTCGTTCGGTTTCCTGCTGATCGTGTTCTCGCGCGGGGTTGCTGTGCGCGGCTGGAAGTTCGAGGAGATGGTCTTCCTCTACGGCTTCTCGCTCATCCCGCTCGGGATCTTCAACGTCTTCTCGTGGAACGTCTGGATGTTCGCCGAGCGATACCTGATCGAGGGTCGCTTCGACCGCGTCCTCCTGCGCCCGGTGTCGTCGGTCTTTCAGGTGCTCTTCGAATCCTTCCGGCTCGAGTCACTGGAGTCGGTCGTCACGGGCATCGTCGCCGTCGTCTGGGCGACGCGCCGGCTGGGGCTGACGGTGACGCCCCTCGACGTGCTGCTCTTCACGCTGTGGGCCGTCTTCGGCGGCGTGATCTACCTGGCGATCTTCCTCGGGTTGAACGCCACGTCGTTCTGGATCGAGGACCGGATCGGGATCTCGCCGCCGGTTTTCAACCTGGTGCAGTTCGGCCGCTATCCGCTGACGATCTACGACGTCTGGGTGCGCCTGGCGCTCTCGTTCGTGATCCCCTTCGCGTTCGCGTCCTTCTACCCGACCGCTCGGTTCCTGCATCGTCCCGAGTTCCTGCCGGAGTTCTGGGCGGTGCCGCTGGTCGCGGTCATCGCGATGTCGATCGCGCTCGCCCTGTGGAAGAGCGGAGTGGCGCGGTACCACTCCACGGGGACTTAGGGTCAGGAGAGGATCACCACCCGTTCCCGAGCCCCACCATCAACGCCGCAAACATGTCGATCCCGTCCCAGAGGTTCTGGATCCGCAGGTTCTCGTTCGCCGCGTGCTGGTTGTTGTCGTGGTTGGCGATCGGGACCCCGATGACCGGAGTCTTCAGGATGTCCGCGAAGAGGTAGTTCGGAATGCTTCCGCCCAGCGTGGGGAGGCGGACCACGGGAGCGCCCGTGGCGTCGGAGAGGACCTTCACCACGGCGCGCGAGACCGGGAGATCCATCGAGATCCGGGAGGAGGGATAGCCGCTTCCCCACTCGACGCGGAGGATGCGCGGGTGCGCGAGACGCGTCGCCTCGTCCGGAGGGGAGCTCACGAGAAACCACCCCTGGCGCTTCAGGAACTCCTCCACCTTCCCGCGGACGCTCTCCGGCGTCTGGTCGGGAACGAGGCGGAAGTCGATCGACGCCGTGGCCTCCGTCGGGATGGAGTTCGTGGCCTTTTCCCCGACGTCGCCGGCGGCGAGTCCCCGGACGTTCAGCGCGGGGTACAGGATCCGCTCCTCGATGCGGTGGCCCTCCGCCTCGGTCCGCCCGAGCTTGAGCTCGCGGCGGAGCGCGGCGTCGACGTCCGGCGCCTCCGCTACGGCGCGGAGCTCCGACTGGGTCGGCGGGCGGACGTCGTCGGAAAAGCCGGGGATCAGGATCCGCCCCTCGTCGTCCCGCAGGGAGGCCACGAGCCGCGCGAGTTCGAGCGCCGGGTTGGGCGACCAGTTGCCGTAGTGGCCGCTGTGGAGCCTCCGCACCGCGCCGTAGGCGGTGAGCTCGATGCCCGTGATTCCGCGGGCGCCGAAGAAGACGAGCTTGCGGCCGCTCTGGTGGACGGGCCCGTCGCAGAAGAGCCAGAGATCGCCCGCGAGGAGCGCCGCGTTGTCCCGCAGGATCTGCGCGAGATGCGGGGAGCCGGCCTCCTCCTCCCCCTCGAAAAAGAACTTCAGGTTGACGGTGGGCGCGACGCCGGCGGCGCGAATCGCGTCGAGCGCCGCGAGCAGGCCGACGATGGGCGCCTTGTCGTCGCTCGCCGACCGGGCGTAGAGCATCCATCTCGGATCGACCGGTCCTGCGGGCGGCGCGACGTCCTTCCCTCCCGACTCCACGGGACCGTCGCGATAGACCGGCTCCCACGGCTTGCCGGTCCACTTCGCGGGGTCAACCGGCTGGCCGTCGTAGTGCGCGTAAAAGATGACGGTCCGCCGGGCGCCCGGCGCGGGCAGCGAGGCGAAGACCGCGGGAGGCGCGCCCGGGGACTCCAGCAGCCTCGCCGTGATCCGACGCTTCGCGAACAGCGCCACGATCGCGTCCGCATTGCGCCGGATGTTCGGCGTGTCCGACGCGAGGTTCGGGATCGCGAGGAGCTGCGTGAACTCGCGGAGAATCTCCATCTCGTGGGCGGCGCGCCACGAGCGCACGCGCGGGGCGAGAGGGGGTGAAGCGGCCGAGACAAATGCGGCCGGCGACGCGAGCGCCGCCGCCAGAACCCCCGCGGCGAGACGCTTCACGGCTCCTCGAGGGCGGCCGGCGGCGGCGGCAACGCGGGCTCCGGGGAGGGGATGACAACCGCCATCTCCGCGTCGCGGGGCTCGCGCCGCCCGGCGAGAAGAGCGACCGCGCCCAGGATCACGAGGATGACGACGGACCACCCGGCCGCCCGGTCCTGGGCCGCCGGCTGGGAGAGCAGCTCCACCGCGCGGTTCCCTCCGAAGAAGAGCGCCCCGAAGAGGATCCACGCCGCGGCGTGGTCTTTGAGCAACCCGAAGACGCAGAACGCGAGCCATCCCGCCGTCAGGACCTCCGGCAGAAACGCCGCCAGGAACTCGCCGGCGGACCGGGCGCCTCCCGGCGCGAGCGCGAGCAGGACCGCCAGTACGGCGAGGACGCGCCACGCGGGCCGGCGGAACGTCGGCTCCCGCCACGCGAGAGCGGCGACCGCCGCGAGGACCGCGAGGAGGAACGTGGCCGTCGACGCCGACCAGAATCCCCCGAACCCCGGAAGAGCCCGTTCGAGCGCGTGGGGCAGCGAGGGGTCCGGGTCGAAGAGCGCCGGGAAGCGGGCCGAGGCGACCGACGTCCATCGCACCAGGCCGGCGGTGCCCGCCGCCGCGATGAACGCCCGCAGGAATGCGTCGCCGAGCGAGCCGCTGCGGCGCAGCGCCGCGCGCCACCCGGGCCGGGCGCCGGAGAGGAGGATGAACCCGAATCCGGCGAGGCAGACGAATCCGATTCCGGCGATCGTGAACGAGATCGCGGCGGCCGTCTGGAAGAGACCGAGCGGCTGCTCCGTGGGATAGGCGCGGGCCACGTTCGCGGCGGAGTTCGCGAGCGCGAGCGCAATCCCGACGAGCGCGACCGCCAGCGGGCCGACGAGGCGCCGCCACCGGAAGCCGCCGCCGCGGACGAGCCGGAGAAACAGAATGACGCCGAGCCCCACGAACGACCCGATCGCGACGATCTTCGCGGCGAGGAGGATCCAGTCCGCGATGCTGCGCCTCCGGTAGTCGCGCAGGTAGTTCTCGGGGACACGGATCGACGGAACGAGCGCGGCGAGCCGGGCCCCGTGGAAGACCGCGGTCAGCCGCGGCTTCGCATCCGCGACCGCCGATTTGCGGGCTTCCAGGACGACGGTCGTGTCCGTGCGCTTGGGCCGCGCCTGCGTGCCGACGTCGATGACCCAGTACTGGCGGACCGGGTATCCGAGCTTTCCCGCGGCCGCGAGAGCGCGACGCGGGGCGTCCGCGGCGGGAGCGGCGCCGGCGGGCGCGGCCTCCTCCCTGGGGTTCACGAACGCGACCACGCGGGCACGCTTCGCGTCGACGAGAACCTTCCACTCCTCCTTCTTCTCGGGCTGGAAGAAGCGCACGACCCAGTACCCGAGCGGAAGGTTCTCCCGCGCGAGTCGCTCGAATGCGGCCTCTCCCCCCTTCGCGAGGACGTATCGGGCGGCGGGCTCCGAGAAGCCCGGGATCCCGCCGTTCTCGGCCGGCTTGGCGCGCCGCACGTCCTCGTCGTCCGGGAAGCCGGTGCCGAGGTAGGAGACGCTGTGGAACTTCGCGGGATCGGCGCCGTTGGCGCGCAGGAACTTCTGGGCGATGTGCTCCGCGGCAGCGCGGCCGGTCGCGTCTTCCGCCAAAGATTGCGGCCCGCCGGTCGGCAGGAAGTACGAGCTCACGAGAACGACCGCCGCCGCGACCGCGAGGACGAGGGCGCGGCTCGACACGGGCCGCACCGCGGGAACGTCCTCCGGCGCGAGGAGAGCCGCCGGCGGCGTCGGGACGAAGCCTTCGTCGCCGTTGGTCAGGCCGATCTCCGGCGCGAACCCATTCTTCCGGAAGTAGAGGATCAGGGCCGCGGCGAGCGGCAGGAGGAGGATCCCCGCGGCGATCGCGCCCGAGACGACGTAGTACGCGTTGCCGGATCGAAGGAGGAGGAACGCCGTGTAGGTCGCGTCGACCGTGAAGTGCCAGACGAGCAGCGGCAGCACGCCGTAGCGCAGCAGCAGGATGCCCATCACGATCCCCGCCATCCCGACCTCGACCCCGCGGATGTAGAAGGGCTGGTTCGGATACGCCGAGTGGCCGAAGCCCCAGATGAGCGCGGGCAGCACCACCGCGATCACCCGGCCGGCGCCCAGCCGGTCGAGGAAGGAGATCGAGAACATCCGGCTGATGCCCTCCTCGGACACCGCCGGCAGGAACCCGATCAGGAGGACCGTGGCCCAGGGGAAGGCCGTATTCAGCATGTCGCTGTACGGAATGTCGGCCGGCGCCCACGCGCCGAGCCTCGCGGCGATCACGTAGAAGACGGCCTGGTACGCGAAGAAGAACGCCGTCAACGCGTATCCGAGAAGGACTCCGAGGAAGAAGCGCTTCGTGCGGATTCCGCGCCGCGAGAACATCCCGGAGAGCGAGAGTTGCTGCGGGAAACGCTCGCGGTAGATCGGCTCGGCGCTGGCGACGACGACCGCGATTCCGGCGCCCGTGGCGATCGCACCCAGGATCGCAAAGACGAGCTCCCGGGTCAGGTAGCTCGACAACGGGCTGGTGGTCTCGTAGTCGTAGAGGCTGAGCGGGATCCCGTTCAGCGCGGAGAGGAGCGCCAGCACGGCGGCGATGCCGCCGAACGCGGCCACGAGCTTCCAGGGGACGTCGCGCCGCGAGATCTTGGCGACCAGCACGCCCAGCATCGCGACGAACGTCACGAAGAGTCCGAACGTCGCGAACGTCCCGGCGGTCTCGTTCTTCGACCGCAGCTTCCGATAGTCGCGCGACCAGGACTCCGGCACGTGGACGAACTCCCGGTATCCCGTGACCTCCGAGCCCGCGACCGTCGTCGCGTACCGGACCGTCGCCTCCTTCATCCGGAAGCCGGGCCGCTCGTCGACGAACGTCCAGTCGGTGCGCTTGGGGCGGGTCACCGGCGTCACCTCGATCGGCAGGAGCGAGTCCGGCCGGAGGCCGGCCTTTTCCAGGAACCGCCGCGAGATTTCGCGCGCCTGGTCCTTCGTCAAGTGGGCGCCGGGCGCGTCCTCCTTCCGGACGGACTCGTAGCCCGCGAGGTCGCCGCGCGGCGTGAGCTCGACGCGCTCCTCCTCCTTGACGGCGGACCGGAACCACCGCATCCGCCACCGCCAGACCTTCGCGTCCGTGCCGTAGTAGCGGGAGGCCTGCTCGAGGCCGAGCTCCCGCTCGAGATAGACCTTCGGCTCGTCGTCCACGTCGAACCGTCCGGCGAACCGCGTCCCGTTCAACGGCCGCTGCAGGTCTTGAAGGAACTTCTCCCCCCGGACACGCGCCTCCGAGCGGTTCACCCGGAACTCGATCGAGGCCTCCGGAAACGCGCGTTTGAAGAGCACGCCGGTGAGCGCGGCGCCGACCGCGATCACGGCCAGGCAGATCAGGATGAAGCGGCGATCCTTCCCGTCCAGTTTTTCCATCGAGACCTCGTGTTGTCGAACTATCCCACCAGGACGCTTCCGCCGTTGACGTTCAGGACCTCGCCGTGGACGTGCCGCGCCAGGTCGGAGAGCAGGAAGAGGATCGTTCCGGCCACGTCCGCGGCACTCGCCACCCGGCCCAGCGGGATGCTGCGCTCGATTGCGTCGCGTTCGTCCCGGTTCGCGAGGGTTTCGGCCGTCAAATCGGTGTCGACCCACCCCGGCGCCACGCAGTTGACCCGGATCCCGCGCGGCCCGAGCTCGGTGGCGAGCGACTTCGTGTAGGAGATCAGCGCGCCTTTGCTGGCGGCGTAGGCCGCGTGCCGCGCCTCTCCCCGCTGGGCGGCGGTGGAGGACACGAAGACGATCGCGCCCCCCTCCCGCTCGAGGTGCGGGATCGCGGCCTCAGTGACGACGTGCGCTCCGCGGACGTTGACGGCGAACGTCCGGTCCCAGACGTCCACGTCACCCGAGCCCGCCGGGGCCTCCTCCCAGATGCCCGCGTTGTTGACGAGAAAGTCGAGCCGTCCCCAGGCGGCGACGACGTCGCGCACGAGCTGCCGCGCCAGCTCGGGGTCGGCGACGTCTCCGGCCAGGGCGAGGGCCTCGCCCCCGGCGGAGCGGGTCTTCCGCACGAAATCCTCGGCGTCGGCGTCGGACTTCCGGTAGCTCACCGCCACGCGCGCGCCGGCGCGGGCGAGGATCTCGGCGGTCGCGCGCCCGATGCCGCGGGACGCCCCCGTGACGAGGGCGCTCTTTCCGGAGAGATCGATCGCGACCGGCAAGGCGGTGCGTATCTTATGGTCGGCCGCCCGCGATCACGCTCCCGACGTAGGACGTGAGCGTCTCGAGAATCGGGGCGGAGTTCTTCAGCTGGACGTCGACCTCCGCGGCGCGCGCGAGAGCGCGGGCCAGCTCCGGCGCCGTGAAATGCGTCGCGTGCAAAGCGGCCTTGTACATCGGGTAGCCGTCCGCGCGGCCGCCGAAGGGAGACTTCCCGAACGGCGGGAGCGGCTCGTCCAGCCAGGGCGCGACGCGATCCTTGTATCGGTCGAAGCTCATCCGGGGATCGAACGCCGGCGCGCCCTTTTCCGCGAGGCGCGAGAGCACGAGCAGCATCCGGCGGATCTCGTCGGCCAGCATCCCCAGAAAGATCTGCGGCCAGCGGTCGTCCTCCGAATCGAACGACCGTTTTCCGGCGTGGATCTCCCGCCCCGAGAAGAGACGCTCCAGGCGCGCCAGGGTCGCCGCGGCGTCGCGGCGGCCGAGCGCGTCGAAGAAATCGTAGATGACCTCGGACGATTCGTCGACGACCTGCTCCCCGACGTCCGCCGCCCGGATCTGGCCCCCCTCGCCGGCCCAGTCGAGGAGCTTCTCGAGCTCGGCCGAGAAGATCGCGGGGTCCGAGTCGGTTCGCTCCCGGAGTCGGGCGATCGCAGCCGGCTCGATCCGCACCTCCTGCTCCTTCGCCCGCGCGAGCGCGAGGCGGCCGAGCGCGGCGTCGACCTCCTTGTCGCCGATCCGCACCTCGAGCAGGAGGCCCTTCCGGCCGATCTCGGCGAGGAGCTCGGCCTTCGCGGGGGGCGACGCCGCGGTCACGAGGGCGACGAGGCCGTCGTTGCCGCGCTCGAGCAGGAGCCGCAGCGTCGACAGAAGAGTCGCGCCGCCCGCGCCCTTCTCCTCGGGCAGCTCCCGGAGGAGCTCGGCGAGCGGCTCGGCCAGGTCCGGCCGCTTGACCTTCCGCGCGATCGCCGCCGCCGTCTCCTCCGGGTCCGTTCCCCGAGAGAGGTCGAGCGCCACGAGCAGGCGCCGGATGCGGCGGAAGGCTTCGCGTTTGCCGGCGGGCGAGCCCCTCGCCCAGGCCTCGAAGGCTGCCAGCGCGAGCTCGACCGGCGAATCCGTGCCCAGGAGCCGCGAGACGTCGATCTCGACGAGCCGCCGGGGCGAGAAAAGCGACCGGTTGAGGAGGGCCTCGGCCGCCGCACCGAGAGGGGCATCGTCGGCGAAGCGGAGCACTTCGGCGCCTCCCGCGGACAGGCGCTCGCGTGCCCGGGCGGCAGCTTCCTCCACGAAGAACGAGACCGTGCCGGTGATCGCGACCACCGGCGGCGCCGCGTCGAACGCAGGGACGGCTTCTTCCGAGAATTCCTTCTTCGGCACCGCGCCGAAGCTTACTGCGGGCGCCCGAGCGGCGTGATCGGGGGATGCTCCGGATCGTCTTCGCCGAGGACGAAGATCGGGTCCTGCGAGCGATTGTCGACGATCGCGGCATACGTGAAGAGCGGCAGGAGCGCGCTGCCCTCGACCAGGCAGTAGGCGCTCTCGAGCGACTGGGAGACGTTCAGAGAGGCGAAGACGTCGTTCATCTGGAAGAACTCCCGCGGGGCGAAGAACCGCGTGGTCTGGCCCAGCGGGTTGCCGCTTCCGTCGAAGAGACGATAGGTGACGACCTGCGCGACGTCCGCCTGGTTGAAGACCCCGACGTTGACCCGCGATCCGGTCGAGAAGTCGCTCGCGTGCGAGAGGCCGTTCAGGACGACCGTCGGCGAGGCTCGGCCGGGCGCGAGACCCGGCACGAACATCCCGAGAGTTGGCGCGGAACGGTCGGGCGTGTAGAGCCGACTTGACACGACCAGCGGCTGTGCGCTGACGAACTCCACCGCGCCGCCCGTGTCCGGCGCGTGGAACAGCGAAGTGACGAGGTCATCGAGCACGACCTCGTGTCGGGGCGCGACCAGGAACGACTGCGTCGAGTCGCCGCAGCTCCCCGAGAGGCAGATGTAGCGGGCGGTCACGGTCGCAAACGTCGTCGGGGACGCGTTCCAGACCCGGGCGTCACTGTGGAAGAACGTGCCGGCGACGCCGTGGAGCGACGCCGCGGCCGGGAGTGTGATGCTCGGCTCCGGAATTGCGGCGGCGTCTCGACCAGTCACGAGGATCGGATCCTGCGAGCGATTGTCGATCACAGCGGCGTAGGCGTGGATCGGGGTCTCCCCCGGGTACGTCGTCAGGACGCAGAAGAAGTCCGGGACGTCGCGCGCGATTCCGAGCCGCTGAAACACTTCGTCGTCGTTCAATTGCAGGGGTTGTCGCGGCCGCGCGAACGAGAGGATCTGGCCGAGGTTCGCGCCGGAAGCGTCGAAGAAGTCCAGGCTTACGAAAGTGCTGGAGTCCGTTCCGTTGTAGAAGCCCACGTTCGTGCGGAAGCCTGTCCCCAGGTTGGCGGAATGCGAGAGCGACGTCAGCACCTGGCTTGCGCTCGCCTCTTCCGGCTTCCGGCCGGGCACGAACATCCCCGTGGTGGGCTGGAGGGCATCGGGGGTGTAGAGGCGGCTCGTGACGACGATGAGCCGGTCGCTCTCGAATTCCACGGCGCCCGCGGTCTCCGGGGCATTGAAAAGAGTGACGGCTATGTTTCGGAACGTCTTTACCTGCCGCGCCGGAATCGTGAAGGTCTGCGGCGCGTCCGAGCACGGGGTGCCGCTCAGACACCGGTACGTTGCGGTGACCGTCGCCTCCGAGTCCGCCGATCCGTTGAAGATCCAGACGTCGGAGTGGAAGAACGTCGGCGGAACGCCGTGGAGCGAAGCGATCGCGGGCAGCGTGACCTGAAACTCCGGTCGGTCGCGGTAATCGAAAAGGCCCGCGTCGGTCCCGGCATAAAGAGGAGGATTCCGGGAGGGAGGGATCCGGAGAGCGCTGACGAACCGGCGGGCGATGCCGTCGTTGAAGGCGGTCCACGTCCGCCCGCCGTCGGCGCTGCGAAAGACGCCGTTGCCCCCGACCCCGATGTAGAGCACGTCCGCATTCGACGGATCGCCCACCAGCACACCCAGACTGGCGTCGGTTGAAAGTCCCTCGCCGATCGCGGCCCACGTGATTCCCCGGTCGACGCTCTTCAGCAGACCGCCCGACTCTCCGAGCGCATAGAGGATCGCCGAGTTCGCCGGGTCGATCCACGCGAGCGACTGAATTCCATCCCGAACGAGCTGCCACGTCTCGCCCGCGTCGTCACTCCGGTACAGCCGGTGGAAATCGGAGGCATACAGGCGACCCGCCGTCGAAGGATCGAGCACGAAACGCCACGCGAGGATGACGCCCGGCTCTCCCGGCGGTCCGACCATGGGCGTCCAGGTGTTTCCGGCATCGGTGGTCTTGTAGAGGCCGTCGCCTCCGATCGAGACGAACAGATTGTCGGGCCTCCGTTCATCCAGGACGAGCGAGCCGACCCAGGGAAGCTGGCCCACCATGAGCCGGGTCCAGTTCTCGCCCCGGTCGACGCTCTTGAAAACGCCTCCGCCGTAGATGCCGGCATAGAGGACGTCGGGATCGACCGGGTTCAGCCGGAGGCCCGCGAGCGACAATCCGCCGACGCCGTTCTGGATCGAATGCCACGTCGAACCGGAGTCGTCGCTTCGGAAAATGGCGGCACGCGAACGAAAGCCTCCGCCGGTGTATCCGCCTACGTAGATCGTGCTCTCCGAGCGTGGATCGAGAACGATCTCCGTGACCCTCACGTCATAGAGGTCCGGGCTCGTCAGCCTCCAGCCCGCAGAACCGGCCGCGGCAAGAGGAGCCGCGATGCCGTTCCGTGTTCCGGCAATCGCGGCGACGAAGACGGCCACGAC
>Ga0105249_10002106_pt1 | contig 17269 bp, 12 predicted proteins | sample KBSS44metaG_FD_81522 | JGI IMG/M metagenome (GOLD analysis project Ga0105249, IMG submission 81522) | Switchgrass rhizosphere microbial communities from Kellogg Biological Station, Michigan, USA - KBS S4-4 metaG | ecosystem: Host-associated > Plants > Roots > Rhizosphere > Soil | place...
TCAGCTTCAGCGTGTCGTCGATCACCGTCAGCGTCGTCAGGCCCAGAAAGTCCATCTTCAGCAGGCCCATCTTCTCCACCGACTTCATGTCGTACGACGTGACGATGGCCTCGTCCTTCGTCCGCGTCACCGGAACCAGCTCCGACAGAGGCTTCGGGGCAATCACCACGCCGGCCGCGTGGACGCCTGCGCCGCGCACCAGCCCTTCCAGCCGCATCGCCGCATCCACCAGCTCGCGAATCTTCGGGTCCTCATACGCCGCAGCCAGCGGCGGCGAATCCTTCAGCGCCTGCTGGATGGTGATGCCGATCGTCGCCGGGATCAGCTTCGCAATGCGATCCACCTCGCCGTACGGCATGTCCAGCGCGCGGCCTACGTCCTTCACCGCGGCCTTCGCCGCCATGGTGTTGAAGGTGATGATCTGCGCTACCTGATCGCGCCCGTACTTCCGCTGCACGTACTCAATCACCTCGCCGCGCCGGTTCATGCAGAAGTCGATGTCGATATCAGGCATGGACACTCGCTCCGGATTCAGAAAACGCTCGAACAGCAGCTCGTTCTGCAACAGGTCGATGTCCGTGATCTCCATGCAGTACGCCACCAGCGATCCCGCCGCCGATCCACGACCCGGCCCTACCGGAATCCCTTGTTCGCGCGCAAAGCGGATGAAGTCCCACACGATCATGAAGTAGCCGGGAAACTGCATCTGCTTGATGCAATCGATCTCGCGCTGTAGCCGCGCCTCGTACTCCGGAATCGTCTTCTTCAACAGCCCATGCGCGCGCAGATGCTCAATCGCCGTGGCCATCCGCTTCTTCAGCCCTTCGCGGCACACCTGCTCGAAGTAGCTGTCCAGCGTTTCGCCCTCCGGCACCGGAAACGCCGGAAACGGATTGTCCACCTTGCTCAGCTTCAAATTGCAGCGCTCAGGAAACTGCATCGTCCCGCTCACCACATGCGGCGCATGCGCAAACAGCCGCGCCATCTCGTCAGCGGACTTGATGTAGAACTCGTTGGTGTCGAACTTGAACCGCTTCGGGTCGTTCATCGACCCCGCTGTCTGCACACACAGCAGAATCTCGTGCGCCCGGCTGTCATCGGCTGAGATGTAATGCGAATCGTTCGTCGCAATCAGCGGTATCTCGAGCTCCTTCTCGATGCGCAACATCGCATCGCACACGGCTTTGTCCGGGCCCAACCCATGGTCCTGGATCTCCAGAAAGAAATTGCCCTTGCCAAAGAGGTCTTGATACTCGCCGGCAACTTTCTTCGCTGCGTCGTACCGCCCGCCCATGATGTTCTCGGCCACCTCCCCCGCCAGGCACCCTGAAAATCCAATCAGCCCAGCCGAGTGCTTCGCAAGAAAGCTCTTCGACACGCGTGGCTTGCGATAGAACCCGTGCAGCGCCGCCTCGGACGTCAGCCGCACCAGATTGCGATAGCCCTCTTCGTTCTCCGCCAGCACCAGCATGTGGTTGTACTTCAGGTCGGGATTGGGCGTTGCGCGATGGTCCTCTTCCTTGCAGATGTACAGCTCGCAGCCCAGGATCGGCTTGATGCCCTTGTCCTTCGCCGAGTTGAAGAAGTGCACCGCACCATAAATGTTGCCGTGGTCCGTCATCGCCACGGACTTCTGCCCCAGCGCCGCCACATGCGCCACCAGCTTGTCCACGTCGCAGGCGCCGTCCAGCAGCGAATAGTCCGTATGCAGATGCAGGTGGGTAAATTCAGCGGGCATAACGCTATTTTAAGTCTCTGCGTGCATGGCGCGCTCAACCCATTTCGCCGCACAAACGTTGCACAGCGAGGAAAACCGGGGACAAAATTGCCCGCTGACGCGTCATAATGTCTGTTGTCATGCTGATCACAAATAAGCACAAGCTAATCAAGAAGGGTGACGATAAGGCCGACGCGAGTCGCGGGATCAGATGCCACGACTTCGAGTCACCAAACTCAAAGAACGGCAGAGCAAATTTGGAGAAAGCCATCCACGAGCGGCCCGACCAGACAAAGCAGGAGAAGATGGACTAAAACCATGCCCGGCATCTTCTTCCTCGACTCGCTCCGCCGCGCCGCCCGCGAACGCGCCCGCCAGAAGCGCGTCCGCACTGCGCAAAGCTGGCCGCAAGCCACCGCCGAGATCAATCACTGGAAGATCGTTCCAGCCGGAGACGCCTCCGACTCCTTCACGCAGACCGACGTCATCGAGGCCGCCTTCCACTTCACCCTCAACGGCGAGTACTACGGCGGCTATGTGCGCAGCGTCCCCATGTCACGCCGCGAAGCCGAAAGACCCGCCACCGGCAGCCCGAAGCTCACCATCCGCTATGACCCCGCAAACCCGGATAGCAACGTCGTCCTCGCCGAAGACAATCAGACTCTGCCGTTCGCGATCGTCTCCGGCTAAGCGAAAGTCTTCCGGAAACACGCGCGTCAGTTCTCCGACGGCCGCTCCACATGATCGATCACCAGCACCGGCACCTGTCCTTTGGTCCGTTCCAGCTTCAGCCCCAGTTGCTGCTCCACCGCTGTGTAGATTGGCGGCTCAAAAGAGTCCGGCGGCGGCGGATCCGTAGGTAAGAAGTGCAGTGTGACATCGTACAGACCAGTCAATCCAGTCCGGTTCTCAACCGGCAGGCGGGTAATGTTTGAGAGGTTCGACGCCAGATTGCCGAGCGTTATGCCCTGCGCTGTGAGGTGTCCGTTGCCAAACACGCCTGCTCCAGCCTTGCCAATTGGTTTGCCGTCAGGTCCCTTCAACCCTTTCGCATACGTGTCGTCCGGCTTCGCCTCATGGATCTTTAGGCCACTCTTTGCTATCACTAGCGCAAGTATTGTCGTGTCCCGGGTTTCGAAGTGCACCTTCAGCTTCAAACGATCGGCCAGTAATGCCTGCTGCATGCGCTGTTGCACGGCCTCGCGTTGATTCGAGGTTAACTTCAACAGCTGCTCCGCCGTAGCATTATCGGGCTCGGCTTCAATATCGTATCGGTCCAACCGAAGCCATGCGGGACCACCCTCACATTGAAGGTGCTGGCCCGGCACATCGTATGCGCTGCAAATGATGCCATTCAACCCGTAGGCGTGATAACTGAGGGTTCCGCTCAAGCTCGTGCCACCACCGCTCCAACCATGCGCGTTTGGGTCGCTGAGTTTGAACACCGCTACATCGTACGCAGCGCCGGGAAGAAGTGCCTCTCCAGCCTTCACATCAGTGGTGCTGGCCGCCGCGCTTTGTTGCCCCCAGGCGACCGAAACTGCAACGCCACCAAGCACGACTGCGCACATCCATCGCCCGACCATAGGATTCAACTCCGCTCGCACCCTCTGGTTTTACTCGGCAGCCATACTAGCCCACCAGGCTCGTCGCCAGCTCCACATACAGATCCACGCACTCCAGCAATTCCTTCTTGCTCACGCGCTCATCCGGAGTATGTGCCACGTGGATCGACCCCGGCCCCAGCAGAAACGGCTCGCCCCAGTTCGTCAATGAAGGAATGTCCGTAGCAAACTTCGCCACCATCGTCGGCAGGCTTCCCACCCGCCGCATCCGTACCGCCGCCAGATCCAGCGAGAAAGTCACCTCCGCGCGCCCGGCCACCGCGCGCTCAATCTCTTCCCGCAGCTGCTCGCTTGGCCCAACCGTGCGGATCAGAAGATGGGCCTCCGCCTTGTCCGCAATCACGTTCGGCGCATGGCCACCGGAGATCAACCCCACGTTCAGCGTCGCCGGCCCAATCTCCGGCTCAACCGGCAGCGGCATCGCCAGCACGTCGTGCAGCGCCTCCACCAGCTTCGCAATCGCTGACTCACCCAGTTCTGGATACGCCGAATGCGCCATCTTTCCCTTCGCACGCAGCTCCACGCGCAGCGCGCCCTTGGTGGCGATGGCGAGGCGATTGTCCGTCGGCTCGCCATTGATCAGGAATCGCGAGCCACGCGGGTTCGCATTCGCCACCTTAGCGCCGGCCGAGTCGCGCTCTTCGCCCACCACGAACAGCATCCCCACCTTCACGCCTGCATCGCGCAGCCGCTCCGCCGCGGCCACCTGCGCCGCCAGAATCCCCTTCGCGTCGCACACGCCGCGACCATACAGAAACTCATCGTCCTCTGTGCACCCGAAGTACGGCGGCACCGTGTCGAAGTGCGTCGACAGCACTACATCCGGCGTCACGCCCGGCAGGGCTGCGTACACATTGAACCTCAACTCCGAATCAGCGCCTGCTTCTGGCCGCGCCACCGGCACCAGCTTCGGGTCCGGCTGCGCCACCGACATCTTCTCCACCAACCAGCCCTCGCCGGCAAGGAACTCCGCCAGGAATGCGCCCGCAGCGCCCTCCCGATACGTGGTGGACTCAATGTTGACGAGCTTTCGCGTCAGGTCGATCGGATCAATGGCCATGAGCCTACAGAATACCTTGCCGGGTGCCCCATTCATGACGCTGCATCAGCTGCGTCATGGGTGGAGCAGGGTTTCCGAATCTCGGCACCATCGCCAATAGACTAAAGACAATGTCTCTCTCGCCCTCATCCTCGCGCGTCATTACCATCGATGACCTGCGCGGCCCTGCCGGCCGCCTCGAAGCCCTCCTCAATACCGGCACAGACGATGCGCCATACTCCGCGCTTGTCTGCCATCCGCACCCAGCGGGCGGCGGCACCATGCATAACAAGGTCGTCTATCACGCGATGAAGACGCTCTCCGCCGCAGGTTTGCCCGTCTTGCGCTTCAACTTCCGCGGCGTCGGCTTAAGCGAAGGCGAGCACGACCATGGCCGCGGTGAGCAGGACGATGTCCGCGCCGCGCTCGACTGGCTCACCGCACGCTTTCAAAAGCCGGTCCTCTTCGCCGGTTTCTCCTTCGGCTCTGTCGTCGGCATGTCCGCCTTTTGCAGCGACCCGCGCGTCTTCGGTCTCATCGGCCTCGGCCTTCCCGTAAGCGCCGCTGGCCGCAATTACAGCTTTAAGTTTCTCGCCCACTGCCCGCAACCCAAACTCTTCGTCTCCGGCGATCATGATGAGTTCTCCCCCGTCGACACCCTCAACGCCGCATGGCAACTTGCACCAGAGCCAAAACGCACCGTCATCATCCAAGGCGCCGATCACTTCTTCCAAGGCACGGCAGATTCACCCGGCGCAAAGCTCGCCCCTATGCAGGCAGCCATCCGCGAATGGCTCGCGGACACCTTCAACATTTAGACCTTGAGCAGCTCTTATTGCTGCGAAGAACTTCCCGCGCTATTCGCCGCTATCCGCGGCCGCGTCTTCGGCTGGGGATACTGCTGTTCGCCCGTGTCCGTAATCTCGTCGCCACGTGCCGCAGGCCGCGCCGCCGGTTGCGTCACCAGCGGTGCTCCACTGCCCGTGCTCTTCGCCGGATGACTCGGCATCGCCGCCGGCGCTGCGGTTGGTGGAGCCTTTGCCGCCTGCGAAGCCACAGCTGGCGCTGGTTTCGACACCGGCGGCACACTGACTGGCTTTGTCACAGACGGCTTCACCGGTACACTCGCCATCGGCGTCGGCGTGCGCTCCACGGCCCCACCTGCCCGTTGCGGAATCTGGCCTCCAGGCACTGTTGCCACCGCCGTCGCAGCCGGTGCTGTAGCTGGTGCAACCTGCACCTCGACCGGCGCAACCGGGACCGCGCTCGGCACAAATGGCGTATACGACGGCTCTCCCGCCTTCGCAGCTTGTGTTGGAGCGTTGATCATCCCATCCATCATCTGTTGGAATCCCGGCGTCGCCTCCAGCTGCGCGCGCGTCGTGGCCGGCAGCGCCTTCTCCTGCGCCACGGCGTCGGCGTCATGCCCCATCAGGTGCAGCGCCGAGATCAGTCCTGACCATGCATCGACGCGCTCCGGGCTGGCCTGTACCACCTGCAGAAAAATCGGATACGCCAACTGCGGCTGGCCATTCGCAATATCCAGCTGTGCCAGCTGCAACTCCAACTCCGCCGGCGGATGCCCACTCACCGACGCCTGTTGCGCAACCGCCGTCGACAGAACATCCTGCGCATCGCTCAGCTTGTTTTCGGCGACCAGCACATTCACCAGCGCATTCACGGCCTCCGGCGTCGCAGGCCGCAACTCCAGGGCCTCGCGATACCGCTTCTCCGCATCCACCGCATCCTTTGCCGTCTGCGCGTCTTTGCCCTCGCTCATCAGGAAGCGAAACCGCGCGCCATCGAGCGCAGTCGCAATGGTCGCGTCGTTCGGGCTGGCCTGCTTCGCCTGCTCAAGAAAGCTCACTGCGCCCAGATAGTTGCCCTGCAGAATCCGCGCCTGTCCCATCCCGGCCAAAGCGCCCGCATCCTTCGGATCCGTCGCCAGAATCGCCTGGAACGCAGCCACAGCCTCATCCACATGGCCTGCATCCAACTTCGCATACGCAGCCGCATCCGCGCTCAGACTCTTCGCCGTTCCTGCCTTGGCTTGCCCAGCCGCCCCGGCCCGCTGCGGAGTCTGTGCCCTGGTGCCGCCCATCGCGAGCAACGCCACTACCGCTATCGCAAAACTCCACCGCCGGATTTCGTTCGTCTCGGTCATCGCACCACGCTCCCGGGAGGCGAAAAACTGCGTCACCGGGGGCCACCCCAGCAGACTACAGCCTTTGCCCTCTCTCAATGTCCCCGGGAATGTGCTGCAAATGCACTCAGCTGAGGAAATCTTGTCTTTAATTCTTTCCCGAAACGGGTCCCTCAGCAGTGACACGACAAATCCGCTACGCCAGCGTCTGCAACCTCTCTCGTGCGCGTCGCCGCAGCCGCGCCTGAATCAGGATCGCAAAGAGGAAGCAAACCGTCACTGCGACCGTCGCCACCAGCCACGGCGAATCCTCCAGCAGCACCTCGATCTGCATCCACGGCGAAAGTGCGCCTACCCAATACAAATCGCTGCCCATCCGGTAAGAAGAGAACCGTCCCGCGTGGAACACGCTTACTGACTCCGCCATCTCATCCGCCGCCGCACTGTTCAGCGCATCCGCAAAGGCAGTCGCTCCCGCATCGTCGCGCAGCACAATCACCACTGCAGTCCTTCGCGATGCACGCGGCCACTCAATCTCCTGCACCATCGCATCGGGTAGTTCGCCGGTGGTCTCTATCGCCCCAAAACGCTGCTCGTCGGATACGTCGCCACGCCAGCGCCGCAGCCGATCCAACACACTCTGTCCCACGCCCCCGAACATGCTCTCTGCATTCCGCACCTGCAGTCCGCTCGCGGTAACTCCAACCGGCAGCGCTGCATTCAGCTTCGCCAGCGCCGGCTGGTCCTGTGAAGTGCCCAGCACCAACAGGTCTTTCCCCGCGTCCACATCCACTGCCGACGCATCCGTTACCGTCACATTCGTCGCCGGTAGTCCCGTCTGCGCTCCCATGCGCGCCATTAGCGTAAGGAACATCTCCAACTCATGCACCGTGGGCAGGCTCGGCAGCACCACCGCTGTGTCGGCCAGGTCAGCACGCCGCGTAAACGGATACCCGGCACGCGCAAACAGCGCCAGTTCCGGCAGCCGCGTCCAGTGCGAAACGCCGCTGATGTCCAGATAGGAGTCCTTCAGCACCGTGCCCATCAGGTTCGCGGCATTTGCGCTACCCGGCGCCGCGCGAAAGGCAAACCGGAACGTGAACTCATTGTCACCCGCTAGCAGAGCGCTCACCGGTACCGGCACCACCGTCTCCAGCACCTCGCTCGCCTTCTCCGTATGCGGCATCGGCGTGGAGCTTACATACTGCCCATTCACGTACACCTGCAACGTGCTGCCCTCACCCAGCGGCACGGCGTTGTATCGATAGTCCAGATGCAATGCCAGATTCTGTTGAAAGCCGCCCTGCTGGTACGCGCTCTGTCGCTCCAGACCGTCTCCATAGTCCAGGTCCGGAGGCAGTCGCAACGTCGCCGTCACCGGCTTGGAGCCGTCTCCCTGCGGAACACCCCCTGCAATCTGCGCCTGCGCAAAGGTCGCAACCCGGTCTGTACTCACCCAGCGCGGCGCGTCATCCAGCCCGCGCCCCGCCGGCGCTGTAAACCTGTCGATCTGCACCCGCGGGCCATGCCACGTATCGCCATGCAGCGCCAACGCCATCGCCGCGGTCAGCAGTTCGTTGTCATCGTTGCCGCTCAGCACCAGCACGCTCGACGCCGCGTCACTAGGATTGCCAACCAACGTAACCGCCGGTGCCGCACTCGCCTTGGTGACCAGCGCTGCCAGCATCGGTGACGCCCCGCTCACCAGCACAATCCCATTGTGACCAGGAACCGCTCCGATCGACACTGCAAAATGCACCGCGCGATCTCCGCGTTCCACTCCCAGCCAGGACGCCACAATCCCCGCCGCCTGCATCTGTTTGAGCGACGGCTGAGCCGCAAACACAATCGACACCGGCGAACTCTCCCCCGCACCCTGCCGCAGAAAAATTCCCGGCACCGCTGCCAGATCATTCACTCGCGGCTGCACAGCCACGCCTTTCGCAGCTCCACTCCTTGCCACGTTGCTCTTCGCACCGACTGCGCTGCCCTGCGCCGTCGCCTGCACCGGATTAGTCGGCTGTGCGGCCCCCACACTCTGCATCAACAGCAGCCCCACCAGCAGAATCGGCGCGACTCTCGCTAAGCCATTCTCTGCGCTCTTCCTCTTGCTCGCTCCGCCAAAAATCCGGCGCACTCCTTCAAGCGCAAGCCACACCGCCCGGCCCGTTCCGCGCCCAACGGATCTCGACTCCTCTCCTTCACCCCAACCCAGCCACGCGTCGGCGCGCGAATACAGCAGCGTCGTCAGAGCCTCTGCCTCGCGCAATCCTAGTTCTCCAAACCGCGCGCGCAACTCACCGTCCTCCGCGGAGACTACCATCGCCGGCAATGTCACCGCTCCATCCAGCAACGGCAGAATGAACTCGACCGCATCCCCGGGCTTCGCCTTCGCCTCACGCATGCGTGCGCGCATCCCGCCCCATGACAGATCGCACGTCACTCCCTGCGCCATCGTTCCGTCCGCAAAGATCACGTCCGCCGGCACCGCCATAGCCACACGCACGCTCCGCCGCCGCTGTGTGCTCTCGCGCGCCGCTCCTGCTGCAACGCTCAGCATCCCTGCATTGAAGACCGCCCATGCTGCGTTGATCCATACCGCGCCGGCGTTGCCGCTGGTATGCAGACCCGCCGCCCACGCAACCACTGGACTTACCCACCCATTCCCGCCCATCGGATGCAGATGTGCCAGCCGCAACCCCGCGCACCCCAGGGCCACAAGATTCAACGCCAGCATCAGCAGATACGGCAGCGCCGTCCGCGCATCGTAGAACTCGCGCTCCACCACGCCGCCCTTCTCTGTCACCTGGAACTGTCCGCCCCTCGGTCTCACCAGCGCCGCCAGCGTCGGCAGAAGAATGTACGGCGCCATCACCGTCTCGTAAATCTCATTCCAAAATGCCTGCCGATGCCTTCCGTACATGCGCGTATGGGTCAGGCTCGCCAACAGCAGATGCGGCAGCGCATATGCGATAACAGCCGCCCACAAGCCCGGCAATGCCGTCCGCCCCAGTACCAGATAAATAGCCGGCGCCACCAGAAACACCAGCCGCGGCAGCGCGCTCAAAAAGTATGCCGCAGAATTCAGATAACACAACCGCTGCTGCCAGCGCAGTCCGTTTGAGAATAGCGGCTTCTCCAGCCGCAGCACCTGCATCATTCCCCGCGCCCAGCGCATCCGCTGTCGCACATGCGAGCGCAGCCGCTCGGTCGCCAACCCCGCCGACTGTGGCAGGTTGATGTATGCCGTGTCCCAACCGCGCTTCTGCATGCGGACAGACGTATGCACGTCTTCCGTCACTGTCTCCATCGCCACGCCGCCCACATCGTCCAGCGCTTCGCGCCGCAGCACCGCGCACGCACCGCAGAAACTCGCCGCGTTCCACAGGTCATTGCCGTCCTGGATCACGCCATGGAACAGTTGCTCTTCGCCTGGTGCCACTCCGGGCTGGCCAAGATTGCGCTCAAACGGGTCTGGTGAGTAGAACCGATGCGGAGTCTGCACCATCGCCAGCCGCACGTCGCGCAGCAACCAACCCATCGTCACCTGCAAAAAGCTCCGGGTCGGCGCCTGGTCACAATCGAACACCGCGACAAATGGCGCGCTGGTGTGCGCCAACGCATGGTTGATGTTTCCCGCCTTCGCGCCTGCATCGTTGCCCCGTGCCAGATAGCCAACACCGGCCTCGGCCGCAAACGCGCGGAACTCCTCGCGCCCGCCGTCGTCCAGAATCCAGACCTTCAGCTTCTCTCCCGGCCAGTCGATGTTCATCGCCGCCAGCGCCGTCGTGCGCACCAGCTCCAGCGGCTCATTCAGCGTTGGAATCAACACATCCACCGCTGGCCACTCCTCAGGATCGTCCGGCAGCGGCGCGGGCGTGCGCTCCAACGGCCAGGCCGACTGCACGTAACCCAGCAGCAACACCGCGAACGCATAGACCTCGGCGCCAAGCAGCGCCACAATGAAGAGCATATCCAGCACGCCCGCGCGTGTCCCCGAATCTCGCAGGTAGGCGCCCACCGATGAGACCCGCCACACCGCATACCGCGCCGTCGAAAATATCGACAACACCGCCAGCGTCAGGGTCGCGAGTCTTGCCCGTGGTCCCTCACGCCAGCTGCGATGTACCCACAACGCAATGGCCAGAGTCAACACGGCCAGCGCAGCCTGCTCCGGCCAGCCCATCCGCAGCAGCACTGCAAGCGCAACACAGATCCCGCCGCCGGCAATCACAGCCACGCGTAGGACCCGCACCAACGCACCATCGCCCAATGCAAACTCACGCCACAGCGGCGACCGCATCATCGCCCGCCTCTCGCTGCGTCGACAATTGCCTCTGCCGAGGCCGGCGCCACATCCTGCAGCCAGCGCGCCACATCCATGTAGTCGCGCGCCACTCCGGAATCCGCCGCATAATCCAAAACGCTGCGTCCCTCAGCTAGAGCTTCCCCGACAGCGGCAGAGCGGCGCACCGCTACGCTCAGCAAGCGTCCATCCAACTCACGTCGCAGCACCTCGCGGATATCCAGGTGCAGCGGCAGCCCTGTATCGAAACGATTCAACACATAGAACGGCAACAGTGATCGGCCCTCCTCGTCCGTGATCGCTGCAAACGTCTTCTCCATCGCAAGCAGCCCGGCCACTGAATTCATCTCTGGCGCGACCGGAGCCAGCACCATCGGCCGTTGCGCCGCCAACCACCGCACCATCCACTCCGCGCCCGGCACCAGGTCAATCACGATGCGTGTGCACGTCTCCGCCGCTCGCAGCAGCGTCTCAACCGCATCCTCCTGCCGGCGTTTGTCTTCTACCGCGGGATCCGTGACAGGATTCAGCCCAAGCAGAAACACCGCACCAGTCTCACTGTCCTGCGCGATCGCACTGCGCAGTTCACCCGGCCCCAACCTTGCCATCCCGAAGTACAACGGCAGCAAGCCCTGCGTGGCCGTCTCCACCAGCAGCACTCGTTCTCCATCTTTCGCCAGCGAGCGGGCCAGCATCGCAGCCAGACTAGTCGCCCCTGCTCCTCCCGCCGGCGTGGCGATCATCACCACCGGGCCGCGCCTTCGACTCATCCGCACCATCGCTACGCCGCGTCGCAGCTCCTGTGCCAACGCCTGCAGCGCCGGCCAGCGCAGCGCCACCTGCTCTCGCGAATCCAGTAGCGTCTCCCCTGCAAACGATATCCGTCGCTTCGCCTGCTCGGTCCCTCCAACGGGAGCGGCTGTCTCCGCCGCCCCCTCTCCCATCCCAGGCTCAAACGCAGGCCCCAGCCACGCTGGACGAAGGGCCTCCGCAGATCGCTGCACATCTCGCGCAGCGTCGCCAACCGATGGCTCAGCCTGTGCCCCATCCACCGTTACTGCGGCATCGGTTATGACCGCCGCCGCCGGCCACCCCCCCGACAGCGATCCAGTCCGCTCTCGCCGCAGCCGTTCTGCCTCTTCAAATGCCTCTTGTTTGCGCTGCGCCGACTGATGGGCCTCCGCGATCTCGCGCTCCTCTTCCAAAGCCCGCAGCGCCATCCTCGCAGCGCGCGCGGCCCGCACCGCCTCCTGCACGCGCTCACCGCCTGCCTGCGTTCCCGCCGTCGCCTGCAGCTCTTTCTCCAGCTGCTGCTTCGCAGCCTGGTAACGCATCTGCGCGCGTTGCTCCCGCCGCTCCGCGGAATAGTCTCTGTATTTGGCTCCGGTCAGGTTTGCCCATCGATACAGCGCCGCCACATCCTCGGGCGTGCTGTCGTCCACCAACTTACTCACGCGTGGACCCATGGGAGACCTGCCTTCTCATACGCCCGCGCTCACTGCCGAACCAGCCAAAACTCCCCCTTCGGGTCGTCGGCCCGCTCTCCAAAGCACTCCAAATGCGTGGTTTAAGCCTATTTCCGCCCATCTTAAGCGTCAATCAACTCGTTCTGCGACTTAAGTGGGACGACCTAAGTCACTCATAGGCTGTTCGCCGGTACTCGCCAGCCCACACCGACGTAACTCGAGCCTCCTCCGCCACCCGTCAGCACGCCGCGGCCCTCCCCGCCCACAGGGCTGGATATGCTAACTTGAGAATGGATTGAGAGCGTAGCTCAGTTGGTAGAGCATCGCCCTTTTAAGGCGTTGGTCCTGGGTTCGAGCCCCAGCGCTCTCACCATCAAATCAATCACTTACGCCGGATAAGTTGTCATTCCGCAGCGTTCGGGGGAACGGCAAATGCGGAGGAATCTGCTTTTCGATTCCTAAGGCTTCGCCACCTTCACCCACACGTCCGTCGTCTCCCACCGCACATGCATCTCGGTCGCATCCGCAGTCGTGTTCTCGAAGCCGATGCTCATCATCTCCTGCGGTGATCCCAACGCCTTCTTCATCATCGGCGTCCGCCCCAGGTCCATGCTCTCGGTGTAGACCGTCCCCCACTGCCCCGTCTGGTTGTTAATGATCAGCTTCCACGCATCCGCGCTGGGCAGTGTGTAGATCGTGTGCGTCCCCGCCGGTACCAGCAGGTCACCGAACTTCAGCGGGACGGATGTGATCAACGTCGTCGCCGGGTTCGCGCCCGTCCGCCACACCTGTCCGTAGGGCACCAGTTCACCCATAATCTTCCGCCCGCGCATATGCGGAGTGTTGTAGCGCACGTCGATCGTGCCGCCGGCAATGTGTACGCTCGCGGTCGCATCCTCGCTCACCGCAGCCGCAGCTTGTCCGCCCTGCGCAGGAGCCGCCTGCACGCCGCCAATCTGTCCGCCTTGCGCACACACCAGCGCACTGCCAGCCACGAGCATCACAACCATAGCCGCGCAGCCTGATGCCCGCATCGCGCTTCCACCGTTGTCCCATTGCTTCATCACAAATCTCCTTACGCGTGCCCTCTTCATGGAGCGGTAGCGACATGAGTGTCCGCCAAGCTCCCATGCTAACCTTAAGCCACGCGCCCGTAGCTCAGCTGGATAGAGCGGCAGCCTCCGAAGCTGTAGGTCAGAAGTTCGAATCTTCTCGGGCGCACCATACCCCCTGCACCCCCCTTTCCATCGCATCTTCATTACCACCTATGCATTTCGGGTGCCATGCATCCATCCAGGGTGATAGAGTGTCCAGCGCAGGCACGAACATGTTTCCTCACAAAGGAGAACCACTCTCAATGAAGCTCAACTGCATTCCATGCGCCATCCTCGCCGCCGTCATCTCATTCTCGACCGCGGGAACCCTGACCGCTCAGGCGACTAAGCCCACAACCCCCGCCAAGCCGGCAGCGAAAGCAGCCCCCACCACTGCGGCCAAACCCGCAGCCACAACCGCCGCGAAACCTGCCACCGCCATGGCAGCAAAGCCCGCTGCAACAGCAGCACCAGCCGCCAAGCCCTCCGCCGCAACCGCTTCGTCGTCCAAGTCGGCTCTTGTGGACCTCAACTCCGCCAGCAAGGACCAGCTCAAAGCCCTGCCTGGCGTCGGTGACGTCTACTCGCAGAAGATCATCGACGGTCGCCCCTATGCCAACAAGACGCAGCTCAAGTCGCGCAACATCGTCCCCGCTGCTACTTACGACAAGATCTCCGCGCTCGTCATCGCCACTCAACCCAAGAAATAGCTGCAACGCATTCTGACGAAAGAATGTCCTGCGGGCGGCGGTTAGTTTTCCGCCGCTCGTGTTTCTTTAACTGCTGCAAATTCTCCAAACAACAGCATCGCTACCGACGCGCTCAATAACGGCCCTGCAACATCGAACAAAGCACGGCCAATCCCCGAGACACCTCCTACGAAGGTGACCAGCGCAAACGCCGTCGCAACTGCGGCCGCCGTGCCCATCCGCCACTCCTTCGGAAAACGCCCGAGCCCTACCAGAGACAGTGGCAAGAGCCAGAAGAAGATGTAGTAGAGGTTGCGGTCAGCGAAGGAATGCAGGAAGGCCTGCGCGTACGACATGCCGCCGCGATGCTCCATCCCGAAGCCGACCAGCGAACTGTAACTTCCCCGAACAGCCCAATGCACCGCCGAGATCGACACCAGCGCGCATCCCCACGATGCCACAACCCACAACGCACCTCTCGAGCGTCCGCGTTCGCTGCGGGAACTCAACCACCACGCCGCAGTGAACGCCATCAGATAGGGCACAAAGGTCTCCTTGGCCATGGCCCCCAGAACGCCTGCCACCGGCAGCACCCAGTACCGTCCCTTCATCAAGCACCACACCACCGCTATTAGGAAGAAACCCTCGCCTGCATCAATAAATCCCGCCAGCCGCAGGTTCGGCACCGCGAAGTTCAGCATGTAGATCAACGCTGATCCCAGTGCCACCGGGTAGCTCCCGGCCACCGGAATCATAATCACCAGCAGCAAAATCGCCGTACCCGCCACAAACGCTGAATCCACCACCAGCAGCGCAAGCATCACCGTGTCCCAACTGCCGGTATGCCCACTCACTGCGCGATAGATTGGCCTCGCCAGATACGGCACAAGCACACGAAACCGGACAAGTTCCTCTACATCGCTCGCCGGTCCGCCGGCCGCTATCGTCGCGTACCCCTGCACGTCTGTCAGCCCCGGCGCTGTCATTCGGTCAACGCGATTCAGGCTGGGATATTCCAGCCCCAGGCAAATTGAGAAGAACAACGCATACAGCAGCGCCAGCCGCGAAATCGAAACGGACTCCGGCGTTCGCCTCCGCGCCTGCTCAGACAATAGTGCGCTCTCTTGCATCCCCGCATCATACCTGCGCCCATGCCCGCACCGCGGCGCGATCATCACGTGGCGGTACACTGGCGTCTCCCTTTTCGTTTGGGCTCTCCACCTTCCGTTGTTAGGCTTGATTGCATGAACGTCAACTTCGCCGAGCGCGCGCACAACCACAACTACAAGCTCGACCCCATCGTGCGCTCGCTGCTAGACACGGACTTCTACAAGCTCCTGATGCTCCAGTTCATCTGGCTGAACTTCCCGCAGGTCCATGTCACCAGCGAAGTCGTCAACCGGACGACCCGTGTGCGGCTGGCCGATGAGATCTCCGCCGATGCCCTCATCGCGCAGATGGAGCACGTCCGCCAGCTCCGCTTCCGCAAGTCCGAACTCATCTGGCTCGCCGGCAACACCTTCTACGGCACCCGCAGCATCTTCTCGCCCGACTTCCTCGCCTGGCTCGACGAAGGCTTCTGTCTATCCGACTACGAAGTTTCGCAGCATGATGGCCAGCTCACCATCCGCTTCTCCGGCCTCTGGATGGAAGTGACCATGTGGGAGATCTACTCGCTCGCCCTCGTCAGCGAGATGCGCACCCGCGCTGCGCTCGCAAAATTAAATGAAATGGAACTCGACGTCCTCTACGCCCGCGCCAAGACCCGCCTCTGGGACAAGATTGAACTCCTCCGTGCCGTCCCCGATGTCCGCATCTCGGAGTTCGGCACCCGCCGCCGCCACTCCTTCCTCTGGCAGGAGTACGTCGTCGAGGCCATGCGCGCGCGCCTTGGCCCCAGCCTCTCCGGCTCTTCCAACACCTTCCTCGCCTACAAGCACGATCTCGAAGCCATGGGAACCAACGCGCACGAACTGCCCATGGTCACCGCCGCACTCGCCGGTACTGACGACGAAGCTCTGCACACCTCGCAATACAAAGTCCTCGAACTCTGGCAGAAGTCCTACGGCGGCGAGCTCCTCATCCTCCTGCCCGACACCTTCGGCACCACGCAGTTCCTCGAACATGCTCCCGACTGGGTCGCTGACTGGACCGGCCAGCGTGCCGACTCCAAGGACCCCTTCATCGCCGGCGACGAGTACATCCGCTGGCTGCTCTCCCGCGGTCGCGATCCGCGCAAGAAGCGCCTCATCGCCTCCGACGGCCTCGACGCCGAAGAGATCCTCCGTCTCCACGAATACTTCAACGGACGCATTCGCTTCTCCGCCGGCTGGGGCACGCTCCTCACCAACGACTTCCGCCACTGCCATCCGCGCGGCGAATCCGACCTTGAGCCTATCTCCCTCGTCTGCAAGATCGTTACCGTCAACGGCCGCGCCGCCGTCAAGCTCTCCGACAACCCCAACAAAGCCACCGGCCCGGCAGACGAGGTCGCCCGCTACCGCCGCATCTTCGGCAGCGCCGCCGGCGTTCCACAGGAAGTGCTGGTCTGACGCACAGTATCTCTGGGTGCCCCATTCATGGAGCTTGAGCGACATGAGTGGGCCTGCGTCCTATTCCCTTAATCGCCCATCTAACAAAACGCAGCTATACTCACCGCAATGTCTAAGCTTTCCCACGTCGCCCGCACCGCCGCATTCCTTCTTTTCCCTCTCTTATGCACTTCGCAGAGCTTCGCCTGGGGACACGACGCCCACTCCTTCATCAACCAACTCGCCGGCGCCAACCTCCCCGACGACGTCCCCGCCTTCCTCCGCTCCTACGGCGCGCTCGATGCCCTCTACTTTTACGGCCCGCAGCCAGACCGCTGGCGCTCTGAGGACCACGACCTCTACAACACCCTCGTCCCGGAGCATGACATCGATCTCGAATGGGCCGACCTTGCCGGTCCGCTTCCTCGCACACGTTACGCGTACATCGCCGCGCTTGCCGTCGCGCAGTCCCAACACCCCGAGCTCAAACTCACGCCAGATAAGGTCGGACTGCTTCCTTACTCCACGAATGAGATGTACACCATGCTCAAGTCCGCCTTCCGCGACTACCGCTCCGCCGTAGCCAACAAAGATGACACCAAGCCGGTCGAGGCCGAGATCGTCTTCCTCGCCGCCTGGATCGGCCACTACATCGGCGA
>Ga0105249_10002109_pt1 | contig 17259 bp, 16 predicted proteins | sample KBSS44metaG_FD_81522 | JGI IMG/M metagenome (GOLD analysis project Ga0105249, IMG submission 81522) | Switchgrass rhizosphere microbial communities from Kellogg Biological Station, Michigan, USA - KBS S4-4 metaG | ecosystem: Host-associated > Plants > Roots > Rhizosphere > Soil | place...
ACGTACCAGGGCGCCCCGAACTGGCGCGAATCCTGGCCGTTCGTGTCGCCGGCCTTCGAGTCACCCGCGTAGTAGTAGAGCGGGTGGCCGTTGTACGTCACCTCGTCATTGCCGTCCGTGCGCGTCGTCGTCCCGATAAGGGAGGCCTTGGCTCCGGTGCCCGCCGTGGGCGTTCCGCTCGTCGTCAACGGAGGCCAGGCGACCGCGCAGGAGCCGTAGCAGGTGCTCTTCGGTCCGGTGTCCTTCTTGAAGAGGTAGAGGGAGCGGCCCTGTGAGTCCACGAGGATCTTGCCGAGGCTCGTGTCCCTGACGTCGACCGAGGCGGCCTGCGCCTTCGACGTCGTCGTGGATGGAGTGGCGCTGGCCTTGCTGCTGCCGCCGCACCCCGAGATCGCCACCGCGACCAGGGGGACCGCCAGCGCCGGGGCCAGGACGGTGCTGCGGTGGTGGGTCATGCGGGCACCCTCGTGCCGTCAGGTGAAGGCACGATGAGCGGCTTCACCTGACGCTCATCACCTGGCGGTCTTCTGTCGGAAGCCATGGGATTCGTGCTCTGGATCGGTCTCGGCGTCGCGGGCGCGTGCGCCGTGGTGCTCCTCGACAGCGTCGTCGCCGACGTGCTCGGCGGTGCCGTGGCGATCGGCTCGCTCGTCGCGATCACCCGCTCGGCGATCGGGCTGGCCGCCGACGCGGGCTCGCCGCGCGAGACGCCGGTCAGCCGTCGCCCGGGATCGCGACCCGGAGCGACGTACCGTTCCCGCTAGAGCTGTCGAGCTCGATCTCACCGCCGAGCGCCTCGACGCGATCCTTGAGCCCGAGGAGGCCGGAGCCCCGACCCGGCGCCGCTCCCCCGACGCCGTCGTCCCGAATCGAGATCCGGACGCCGCCGTCCTGTGTCTCGACGTCGACCCAGACCGCCGAGGCGCGCGAGTGCTTGGCCGCGTTCGTGAGCGCCTCCGAGACCACGTAGTACGCGGCCGCCTCGATTGGCTCTGTGAGGCGGTTGTCGGTGTTCAGCTGGAGCTCGACCGGGATCGCGGAGCGGCGGGCGAGCGTGCGCAGGGCGGGCCCGAGCCCGCCCTTCGACAAGATCGCCGGGTGGATTCCCCGGGCGATCTCCTGGAGCTCCTCGACGGCTTCGGTCAAGCCGCCGGCGGCTCGCGAGAGCTGCGCCCGCAGCTCCGTCAGCTCGGCCGGCGACATCGCCTCGGCGGCGCGGATCTCGAGCCCGAGCGAGACGAGCCGCTGCTGGGTGCCGTCGTGGAGATCGCGCTCGATCCGGCGGCGCGTCTCGTCGCTCGCGGCCACCACGCGGGCCCGGGACTCCCTCAGGTCGGCGTGGCTCTTCTCGAGCGAGCCGGCCATCGTGTTGAACGCGTGCTCGAGCTCGCCGATCTCCGCCACCCCGGTCTCCGGCATCCGGACGGCCAGATCCCCCTCGGCCAGCTGGTTCGCCATCCTGGCCGCGCGCCGGAGGGGGAGGACGATCGCGCGCGTCAGATAGCCGCAGAAGAGCAGGATCAGGACGATCGATCCGGCGAGCCCGGCGCTGGCGGCGATGACCGCCTTCCGAGCGTCGTCGTCGGCGGTCTCCTGGCCCTTTGTGACGAGCGCGCGCTCCGTGGCCACGAAGCGGTCGAAGCGGGCCCGGATCGCGTCGAGGCGCCGCTTTCCGGCAGCCGTTGCCGGGACGCTGCTCGCCGAGGAATCGCCGCGGCGAGCCGCGGCCACCAGCGGGATGGAGTAGCCCTCGAGGTAGCGCGTCACCGCGCGGGCGATTCCCTCCGCGCGGCGCCTCTGCGCGGCGTTGTCGGTCAGGCCCACCAGGCTCCTGGAGTCCCCAGGTATCGCGCGTCGCGCGGCGGTCCACGGTCCGAGGAAGCGCTCCTCGCCCGTGATGACGAAGCCGCGCGCACCCGACTCGAGATCCACCACCCTCCGCTCCAGGGCCGCGGCGGCCGTGAGCTCGGCCTGGGAGTGCTCGGCCTGCCGTGCCGAGTCGCGCATGTCCTCGATCGCGACAAGCAGGACGGCGAAGGCCGCGGCCACGATCACGAGCACGACGCCCGACGCGATGACCACCCGGCGGGTCAGCCCTCCGCTCACGTCAGCGTCGCCGCGCCGGCGTCACGGATAATCGCCTCGTGGCGATGGAGCCGCACACGATCCGGATCGCGCTTGCGGATGACGACGTCCTGCTCCGGGAGGGGCTTACACGCCTCCTCGAGGGGGCGGGGTTCGACGTCGTCGGCCAGGCGGGCGACGCGCCCGAGCTGCTCGACCTCGTCCGCGCGCAGACCCCCGACGTGGTGATCGTCGACATCAGGATGCCCCCGGACCACGAGACGGAGGGCCTCGAGGCTGCCCGCGTGATCCGCGCGGAGTTTCCCGAGGCCGGGATCCTCGTGCTGTCGGCGCACGTCGAGGTGGAGGAGGCGATGGGTCTGCTCGCCGGCGGGCAGGGGATCGGCTACCTGCTGAAGAGTCGCGTGACGGACATCGGCGACTTCGTCGAGACGGTCGAGCGGGTCGCGAACGGCGGCTCCGTGGTCGACCCGGGGCTGGTTCACGAGCTCGTGGCGGCGCGGCGCCGGGACGACCCGCTCGAGGAGCTCACGCCGCGCGAGCGCGAGGTCCTCGGCCTCATGGCCGAGGGCCGCTCCAACGCGGGAATCGCGAGGCGCCTCTTCGTGACGGAGGGCACGGTGGAGAAGCACGTCCACAGTATCCTCGGCAAACTGCGGCTCCCGGAGACCGACGAGGACCACCGGCGGGTGCTCGCCGTCATCGCCTTCCTCGACGAGCGTCAGCCTCCGTCCTGACCGACGTCCGAGCCGTTCCGCAGCACCTGCAGGATGCTCTCGGCGGACACGCTTGACTTCTCCAGGAAGCCGACAGCGGGACTCGCCGCGATCAGCTCGGCGAACTCGCCCTCCGGGTACGCCGAGATGAGCACGACCGGCGACAGCGCCGAGCCGCCCGCGCCGGCCAGGCGCCGCGCGACGTCGAAGCCGCTCTCGTCGCCGAGGTCGATGTCCACGAGCGCCACGTCCGGGTGGAGCTTGCCCGCGAGCTGAACCGCCTCCGCGCACGACGACGCGACGCCGACGACGGCGACACCTTCGCGCTCCAGGAGCGCCCGCGCCGCCGCCAGATACCCCGCGTTGTCGTCGACTATCAGTGAGCGCAGTGCCATAGGTCCGACGGTCAGGATCGCACCGGGGGACGCGGCGCACATTGCAGCCAGCAGGAAGATCGAAATGGACGCTGGCAGCGAAGACAGGGCGCCCTCTGCCAGCGATCGTTGTCCCCATGCGCATTCTGGTCGTAGAGGACGAGATTCGGCTCGCGAGCCTGATGCGCAAGGGCCTCCGGCGGGAGGGCTTCCTCGCCGACGTGGCCATCAAGGGCGAGGACGCGCTCTGGATGGCGGAGTCGAGCGGTTACGACGTGCTCGTCCTGGACATCGCGCTCCCGGGCATCGACGGCATCGAGGTCTGCCGGCGCCTGCGCGCTGATCGTGTCGGGACGCCCATCCTGATGCTGACCGCGCGCGATGCGATTCATGACCGCATCGCCGGGCTCGACGCGGGAGCCGACGACTACCTGGTGAAGCCATTCGACTTCGGCGAGCTGCTGGCGCGCCTTCGCGCGCTCGGGCGGCGGGGCACGGCCGAGAAGGGCACCGTGCTCCGCGTCGCCGATCTGGAGCTCGACACGGCGAGTCGTCGAGTGCTGCGGCGCGGAGAGGAGATCGCGCTGACCGCCAAGGAGTTTCAGGTGCTCGAGGTGTTCATGCGGCACCCCGACCACGTGCTCACGCGCTACCAGCTCCTGGAGGGAGCCTGGGACTCCGGCTACGAGCACCACTCGAACGTGATCGAGGTCTACATCCGGAACCTGCGCGAGAAGCTCGACCGGCCGTTCGGCGTCGAGACCATCGAAACCGTCCGTGGCGCCGGCTACCGCCTCCGCGCGGAATGAAGGGAGCAGACGACATGTCATCGAGCGAGATCCGCGCACACCTCCTGGTGCTGGCGCACGAGCGCGTCGCGGCGGAGGAGATCGGAATGCGGCCCGGCGGCGCGTACATGGCCGACCTCGAGAACGAGATCGCCGAGTACCGCGACGCACTGGTGGGCGCCGCTGTCACCGAGATCGCCGTGCTCTGCGGCGAGCTGTTCGGGCGCAACTTCGGCTAGGAGAGAGAGGCGTACCCATGAAGACTGAGTCACGGCCCTGGTACCGGTACGCGATTCCAGTCGGCGCATCAGCCGCCGTCGGGCTCGCCATCGCGGCATTCGTGATCGCGTTGGGGAACTCCGGTGGTCACGGGACTCGTGTCGTCGAGCACACGCGAGTGGTGCAGATCCGCGGGTCCGGCGGGTTGAACGCCCGCGCGATCTACGCGAAGGACGCGCCGGGGGTCGCGTTCGTGCAGTCCTCGGGTGTCACGACCAACTCGCCGTTCGGCCGCGAGCAGGGGACCGCCACGGGGTCGGGCTTCGTCGTCGACCGGCGCGGCGACATCCTCACCAACGCGCACGTGGTGGACGGGGCGCGACGGGTGACGGTGCGCTTCGGCGGGAGCGGCAGCGAGATACAGGCCCAGGTGGCCGGCGTCGACAACTCCAACGACCTCGCGGTGCTGCGCGTCGACCCGAGCAAGGTCACGTTGCACCCGCTCACATTGGGTGGGACGTTGGCGGCGAGCGTGCACGTCGGCGACCCGGTCGCCGCGATCGGCAACCCGTTCGGCCTCGACAGGACGATCACGGCGGGAATCGTGTCCGCGCTCCAGCGGCAGATCACCGCGCCGGACGGCTTCACGATCCAGCACGTGATTCAGACCGACGCCGCGATCAACCCGGGCAACTCGGGCGGGCCGCTGCTTGACGCGCAGGGGCGCGTCGTGGGCATCAACTCGCAGATCGCCACGGGAGGCAACGGCGACGCGAACGTGGGCATCGGCTTCGCGATCCCGATCACGACCGCCCGGCAGGAGCTGAGCGTGCTCGAGCGCGGCGGCAACGTGCAGCACGCCCTGCTGGGAGTGGGCACGGTGCCGGGCAGGGGCGGCGCTCTCGTGCAGCGGGTGCAGCCCGGAAGCCCCGCCGCGCGCGCCGGCCTGCGCGGGGGCGACCTGATCGTCTCCCTGGGAGGCACGCGCGTCGGCGACCCGTCGGCTCTTGCCGCGGCGGTCGGGTCATACAAGCCCGGCCAGACCGTGCTGGTCGGCTACGTCCGGAATGGGGCGCACCGGACCACCCATGCGACGCTCGCGCAGCATCCCACCGAGGTGCTCCCCTCAGGGTCCGGCTAGCCCCGGCGCCATGCGGCTTGCCTTTCGCCGGCTGCCGATCCGCCTGCGGCTCACGATCGCGTTCGCGGGCGTGCTGGCGGCGGTGCTGGCGGTCGGCGGGCTCGTGCTCTTCACGCAGTTCCGATCCGATCTCGACAACCTCACGGGCGCGAACCTGAGCAGCCGCGCGGCGGACGCGGCCGCGCTCGTGGCCAGCGGGGAGCCCCGCGCCGCGCTCACACGCAGCCAGGAGCGTCTGGCTCAGGTCTACGACGCGCGCGGTCGCCTAGTGGCGTCGACTCCCGCTCTCTCGCACTCCCGCCTGCTGACCCCCGAGCAGGCCCGCCGCGCCGCGCGCGGGCGGCTGCGGCTCGCGCGGGTGCAGGTTCCGGCGGGCGCGACGACGGTCAGCGCGCATGCGGCGAAAGCATTCGGTGGGCCGCTCGCGGTGGCCGTGGCCGAGCCGCTCGACAGGCGCGACCAGGCGCTTGACCGGCTCGCCGAGCTGCTGCTGATCGTCGGCCCTCTGGCCCTGGTCCTCGCCACGTACGCCGGCTACCAGGTCGCGGGCGCCGCGCTCGGCCCGGTCGAGCGCATGCGCGCGCGTGCCGAGCAGATCACCGAGCGCGATACAGCCGAGCGGTTGCCCGTGCCGGCGACGAACGACGAGATCGAGGCGCTCGGGCACACGCTGAACGCGCTGCTCGGGCGCCTGGACGAGGCGCTGGGTCGGGAGCGGCGGCTGCTCTCGGAGGCGAGCCACGAGCTGCGCACGCCGCTGACGGTGCTGCTCACCGAGGTGCAGGTGGCGCTCCGGGGCGATCACGACGCGGATGAGCTGCGCGAGGCGCTCGAGTCGGTCGGACACGAGGCCAAGAGGCTCTCGAGGCTGGCCGACGACCTCCTTACGCTGGCGCGCGCCGACGCCGGCCACCTGCCGGTTCGGCCCGAGCGGCTCGACGCCGAGCAGATCCTGGCGGCGGCCGCTCAGCGGGCGAGCGCGGCCGCCGCCGCCTCGGGACGTTCGATCACGACCGACGTGAAGGCCGGCATCGGGGTGCGGGTCGACCCGGATCGGGCCGCGCAGGCGCTCGACAACCTCGTCGCGAACGCCCTCGCATACGGCGGCGGCGACATCACACTCGCGGCCACCGTTTCGAACGGAGCCGTGGAGCTGCACGTGACCGACCAGGGGCGAGGGTTCCCCGACGGCTTCCTCGAGCACGCCTTCGAGCGCTTCCGCCGCGGCGACAGCGCGCGGACGGGCGAGGGAGCCGGGCTCGGCCTTCCGATCGTCGCGACCATCGCCCAGGCGCACGGAGGCGAGGCGGGCGCGCGGAACCTATCGTCGGGCGGCGCTGACGTGTGGCTGTCCGTTCCAGCGGGCTGACCGGGATCGGGCGGCCGGCTCCCAGCGGAAGCGGCGCACGGCGACCCTCGCTCCGGCGAACGTCCACGCGAGCAGCACGGCGAGGTCACCAGGGCGGACGCCGCTCCCCTTGGTGTTCGGGCTGAACGTGGCCGAGAACGCGTCGACCATGTGGCGGAGCGGGAAGATGCTCGCCAGCGTGCTGAGCCACTGGGGCGCGCCGTGGACGGAGACGAACACGCCCGAGATGAAGGCGAGCGGCAGCAGCGTGATGTTCGCCACCACGGGTGCTGTCTCCGCATTCGCGACGAACGACGAGACCGCGAGCCCCAGGGTGCAGAGACAAAGGCCGGCGATGACGAGCGTCACGATCGCGGCGGGGAGCAGCTGCGGATACAGGTGGACGCCGAACGCCGCGACGCCGAGCACGACGAGGATCAGGACGGAGGCGATCCCCGAGAGGAGCCCGACGGCGACGAGCGAGGCCAGGTAGACCGAGGGCGGCACGGGCGTGCCGCGCACCCGCTTGAGGATCCCGCGCTCACGCGCGCGCGGGATCGTGAAGACGAGGCTCGTGTAGCAGCCGAACGCGAGCCCGAAGATCGCGAGCGAGGGCGTGAAGTACTGGGCGGCCTCGACGCGGCCGCCCGCGCCGGTGACCGTTCCGCTTGCCGTCCCGTCCACGAAGACGAGCAGCACGGCCGGGAAGACGAACGTGAAGAAGGCCGCGCGCGGCGTGCGCAGGAGCGCGCGCACACCGGCGCGGATCCAGACCACGACGAGCCTCAGGTCGGAGCGTCTCAGCTCGGTGATCACTCGCGAGCTCCGTTCGTGAGCTCGAGGTAGACGTCCTCGAGGCTGGGCTGGGTCACCGTGAGCCCCTCGAGCCGCTCGTTATTCCTCTGCGCCCACGTGAGCATGCTGAGCAACGCCTCCTGCGGCTCGTCGGTCCGGTAGGTGACCTGCTCACCGGAGACGCGGAAGCTGATCACCGACGTGCCGTCGGAGGAGAGGTTGTCCGGCGTCGAGTCGGCCACGATCCGGCCGGCCGCCACCACCACCACGCGCTCGGCCAGCCGCTGCGCCTCCTCCATGTAGTGGGTGGTGAGGATCACCGTCTTGCCGAGCGAGCCCAGCCGGCGGATCAGCTCCCAGGAGCGCCGCCGGGCGGACGGGTCGAAGCCCGTGGTGGGCTCGTCCAGGAACAGCAGCTCGGGGTCCCCGGCGATCCCGATGGCGAGATCGAGCCGGCGCTGCTGGCCTCCGGACAGCGAGCTCACGCGCGCGTTGCGCTGCCCGTCGAGGTCGACTAGCCCGATCACCTCGTCCACCGGGCGCGGCCTCGGATAGGCGGCGGCGTAGAGCTCCACGGTCTCCCGAACGGTGAGCACCGGCTCGACCGCAGTCTCCTGCGGCACGATCCCGATCCGCTCGCGGAGAGCTCGGGGCGAGCGCTCCGGGTCGAAGCCGAGCACCGTCACGTCGCCCGCGTCACGGTGCCGGTGTCCCTCGAGGATCTCGAGGATGGTCGTCTTGCCGGCTCCGTTCGGGCCCAGGAAGGCGACGATCTCGCCCGGTTCGACGGACAGGTCCACGCCTCGTACCGCCTCCACGTCTTCGTAGCGCTTCTGGAGGCCACGAACGTGGATCACCGGCGCGAGCAGCATCGAAGACAGGAAGCCCGTCGCGCATGAAGCGCCGATGAAGCGCCCTTCCGCAACTTCATCGGGCGCTCATCCCCCGGTTGCACGATCCGTCGCGACTGAGGAGGAGGCGTTTCATGAGGCGGAAGGCAACTACGACGACAGGGGTGGCGGCCATCGCGTGCCTTGCGGCGGTGGGAATCGCCGCCTGCGGCAGCTCGGCCGCGTCCACGAAGGAGGGCGGGACGGCGACGGTCCTGATGGGCACCGCTCCGGACTTCCTCGACCCACAGGAGGGCTACACGACGCAGGCGGCGGAGGCGGACTGGATCAGCTATACCCCGCTCCTGACCTACGCGCACGCGTCCGGTCAGGGTGGGACCAAGCTCATCCCCGGCCTCGCCCAGGACCTCCCGCAGGTCTCGAAGGACGGCAAGACCTACACGGTCACCCTGCGCAAGGGGCTCGTTTACTCCGACGGTAAGGCCGTCAAGGCCAGTGACTTCCCGGCCACGATCGAGCGCGCGATCAAGCTCAACTGGGGCGGGAAGTCGTTCTTCACGAACTACATCGTGGGCGCGTCGGCGTACGACACCGGCAAGAGCAGCAGCATCTCGGGCATCACGACCGACGACACGACCGGGCAGATCACGATTCACCTGACGCAGCCCTACGGCGCCTTCGACAACGTCATCGCGTTCCCCGCGGCCGGCCTCGTGCCGGCGAGCACGCCCAAGACGAATCTGTCGAACAACCCGCCGCCGGGCGTGGGCCCGTACATGATCACGAACGTCTCCCCGAACCGCGGGTGGACGATGGTGAAGAACCCCCACTTCGCGTCGCTCGGGATCCCCAACATCCCGAACGGCCATCTCGACACGATCAAGGTCAACATCACCTCGAACACCCAGTCCGAGGCCCAGCAGGTGCTGGAGGACCAGGCGGACGCGTTCGACCCGGGTGACACGCTGCCCGCGTCGCTCCTGCCGCAGATCCAGTCGAAGGCCAGCGGGCGGTTCTCGCGCGAGACGATCCCGTCCACCTTCTACTTCTTCCTGAACACGCGCACGGCGCCGTTCAACAACCCGAAGGCGCGTCAAGCCGTGAACTACGCGCTCGACCGCCGCGCGTTCGTGCGCCTGGCAAGCGGATTCCTGAAGCCGGAGTGCTACTTCCTCCCGGACGGCATCACCGGCCATCCGACCGGCAACTGCCCGTACGGCAGCAAGGACGGAGCGCCCGATCTCGCCAAGGCCCAGCAGCTGGTGAAGCAGGCGGGCCTCGAGGGCACGCCGGTGACCGTATGGGGTCAGACGCGCGCGCCGCGCAAGCAGTACGTCGAGTACTACACCTCGGTGCTGAACAAGATCGGCTTCAAGGCGACGCCGAAGATCATCAGCGACAGCGTCTACTTCCCGACGATCGGCAACGCCAAGACGGGCGCGCAGACGGGCTTCGCCGACTGGCTGCAGGACTTCCCGAACCCATCGGACTTCTACCTCCTGATGAACGCGAAGAGCATCCAGCCGGTCAACAACGAGAACTTCTCGAACGTGAACGACCCGCACGTCCAGAGCGAGCTCGCGAAGCTCAACGCGGTGCCCGCGACCAAGCTGGACTCGGTCAAGGGCGAGTGGCAGTCGCTCGACCAGTACACCGCCAAGCAGGCCTATCAGGCGGTCTACGGCTCCGAGGAGCTCCCCAAGTTCCTGTCGACGCGTATCGACTTCGGGTCCGCCGTCTTCCATCCCTTGTACCTGAACGACTGGAGTACCTGGCAGCTCACGGGCTAGAGCTGGCATGAGCACCGAGCTCCTTCCCCAACTGGCGCGGCGGCCGGCCTCCCCGCAGGATTCCCCCCGGCCGGTCGCCGGCGCCGGTCCCTACACACTGGCGTTCAGGAGGCTGCGGCGGGATCGTGTCTCGCTCGCCTTCGGGGCGGTCTTTCTGGTGATCACCGCGATGTGCCTGGCGGCGCCGCTGTACGCGCATCACATTGCGCACACCGGCCCCGCTGACAACCACGTCACGGACACGGTCCGGATCGGCGGGCAGACGCGCGACGTCGTGTCGCCGGACGGCCTCCCCATCGGTCCGACCTGGCACGGCCGCTTCTTCCTCGGCGCGGACCAGAACGGGCGTGACATCGCGGTGCGGCTTCTCTACGGCGGCCGCAACTCGCTCGAGATCGGATTTGTCGCGACCGCGATCACGATGATCCTCGCGACCCTCACCGGTGGCGTGGCCGGCTACTTCCGCGGCCCGGTCGACTCGGTGCTGGCGCGGGTGCTCGACCTGATCTGGGCGTTTCCCGTCGTGCTCCTCGGGATCGCGCTCGGCACCTCGCTCGCGCTCGGCGGGATCAACCTGGGGCTGTTCACGCTGTCGGGCAACTCGCTGCTGGTCCCGGCGGTCATCATCGGGTTTGTCTACATCCCGTACGTCGCGAAGCCGGTGCGCGGGCAGGTCCTGGCGCTGCGTGAGCGCGAGTTCGTGGACGCGGCCCGCCTCCAGGGTCTCGGCACCCTTCGCATCCTCTGGAGCGAGGTGCTGCCCAACCTCGCGTCGACGCTGATCGTGTTCGTCCCGCTCATGATCGCGAACGCGATCCTGCTCGAAGCGGGGTTGTCGTATCTCGGCGCCGGCGTCCAGCCGCCCAACCCCTCTTGGGGGACGATGATCGCCGACGGCATCGCCCTGCTCCCCAGCGCGATCCACCTCACGCTCGTGCCGGGAGCGATGCTCGTGCTCGCGGTGCTCGGCATCAACGTCTTCGGCGACGGCGTCCGCGACGCCCTCGATCCGCATTCCCCGATCCGGCTGGGACACTGATGGCCCGCTTCATCGTCCGCCGCTCCATCTCGACCGTCGTGGTCCTGATCGCGATCTCGATCGTCACGTTCCTGATCTTCGAGGCGATCCCGAACGGCGACCCGGCCGCTCGCCTGGCCGGCCGGACCTCGACGCCCGAGACGGTCGCGGCGATCAGGCATACGTGGGGATTCGACAAGCCGATCTACGACCAGTACCTGCTGACGATGAAGAACGTCTTCACGGGCAAGGTCATCTCGTACACCCAGCAGGTGAACGTCCTCGACCAGATCAAGGAGGGACTCCCGGCTACGCTGTCGCTGGCGATCGGCGCCGGCATCATCTGGCTGTTCGCCGGCATCCTGCTGGGCGTGGTGGCGGCGGCCCGGGCGGGCGGGTTCACGGACCGGGCGCTCACCGCGGTCGCGATGATCGGCGTCTCGACCCCGGTGTTCCTGCTCGGGGCGCTGATGCTGTACTTCCTGGCCTACAAGCTGTCGTGGTTCCCGAACGGCGGCTACGTGCCGCTCACCAGCAACCCGGGTGAGTGGCTGTACCACATGATCCTGCCCTGGCTCGCGCTCTCGGCGCTCTTCATCGGCATCTACTCGCGCGTGCTGCGCTCGAACGTGCTCGACACGATGAGTGAGGACTTCGTGCGGACTGCGAGGGCGAAGGGGCTCACCGAGCGCCGAATCCTCTTCCGCCACGTCCTGCGCAACTCCGTGATCCCGATCGCCGCGCTCTGGGGTCTCGACTTCGCGGCCGTCGTCGGCGGCGGGGCGATCCTCACCGAGTCGGTCTTCAACCTCCACGGGGTCGGCCAGTACGCCGCGCAGTCGATCGGGGCGCTCGACGTGCCTCCCGTTCTCGTGATCGTGATGTTCGGGTCGTTCTTCGTCGTGCTGCTGAGCGCCGTCACCGACGTCGTGATGGCGTTCCTCGACCCCCGGATCAAGCTCCTATAGCCGCCCGAGCCGGCTGCGGCTGAGTGCTCACTCGCGCTCGGTGCTTGGCATCGATGTGGTGAGCCGCGGGCGCGATGGCGGCGTCGCTGTGCCACCTCCGGAGGTTGGGCATCCACTCCTCGTCGCGGATCACGTCGGAGATCACTCGGATCCGGGATGGAACCCCGTCCGCGCTTCCGGGCGTAGCGGGAAGCAGGCCATCGAGCTCTTCGCCCGGCCGCTTCCCGGCTTCGTCCACGGCCATCACCAGGTCCGTAGCGGTCCGAATGCCGTATGCGCGGAGAATGCACAGCGTCGACTTGCGATCCGCGCCGGCGCGCGCGCCCGCCTGCGGCCCGGCGTGCAGGTACAGGATCGCCTGGTCCACCCAATCGACGAGCTGGGACGAGTGAATCCGCGTCTGGAGCATGAGCTCGACCACGTCGTGGTGGGCCAAGCCCTCCACGCAGGTGACGCCCTCGTCGAGCAACCGGGCTCGGTCGTACAGGTCGATGCCCTCGAGCTTCGTGAGCGGGTCCGGCTCCTCCTCGAGGAACGGGAGCTTGGTCACGGGCCGCAGCGACTCTCTGATGAGGACGATCGCGGTCTCGGGCACGAGGCCGGCTACGAAGACGAGCGCGAGCAGCACGTCGCCGCTCCACTGGAGCTGCAGCACCCACGCGAGGACGATGACGAGGATCGTGCGCACGGTGATGTGGGTGTACGACTTCGGTCGCAGGTCCTTGCGGACGTAGCCGCGCAGGACCGTGCCGAGGGCGTAGACGTATGCGCCCAGGAAGGCGTACACCACTGCTTCCCGCGGTGGATCCAGCAGCGCGAGCAGGTCATCCTCGTTCCTGACCAGCCCCGTGTCGGTGTGCGCCAGCGTGAGGATCCAGCCGAGCGTGAGGACCACGGTGGCGACCAGCACCGGCGATCGCCTGCCGGGTTGGAGACGGCCCGCGCCCTTACGTTCCGTGCCGTAGGCCTCGTCCATCGCGCGGCCGTACTTGGCCTGGATCTCGGAGCGCGTTGCCGCGGTGGCGTCGAAGCGGGCGATGTGCCGCATGAAGCGGTCGCGCTGGGTCGCAAGCTGCTCGCGGTCGAACAGGAAGAAGAGCAGCGCCGGCAGGAGCGAGGCGACCGCGATGAAGACCAGCTGGAGGCCGCGGCCGACCAGGGTCAGGTAGTGGGGATGGAGGTCGGTGCCGGGCTTCGCCGACTGCATCTCGTCGAGCACGTCCAGCAGTTCGGCGGAGAACACGATGACCGCGGCCGGCACCAGGACCCCGATGGCGACGCTGGTGGCCAGATACATCTGCTGAGTCGTCCAACCCTTGCCGCGGGCGAGCGCTGACCCGATCGAGCCCGGGTCCTTTCGGTTCTTGTCTGTGAGCTTGACCGCGACGAGCACCCCGACGGTCACGGCGACGATCACCGCCAGCCCGATCAGCCAGTAGCCCGCGCTCCCGACGAAGGCTCCGACGATGGCCCAGATCGGTGCGAGCAGGATCAGGAACCCCAGCAACGCGTACGGGGCATCCGAGGCGCTCTCATTGGCATCCGGACGAGGCGCATCTCTGACGGCTAGATGAGAGGAGCGGCGAAGAGCGTCCTCGTCGACGAGCTGCCGACGATCTTCTGCGAGCTCGACCTGGTCGAAGGGCGGGACGACGATCTCGATGCCGTCGCCTTCGATGATGACCTTGCGGGCGGTCTCGTTCCGAACGAGCAGTCCGGCCCCGTTTGGTGCGGTCTGATCGTCCGCAGCCATCCGTTCGAGGATCGCCCCCTAATCAGTGGAAGTCAATCCCACTCGAACGAAGGAGGCAGATTCCGGCCGAAACCGGTGCGTAAGTGAATCGCGCCTACAGCCGCCCCAGCCAGCGCGCGCCGCGGGTGAGCGGGTTCGTCTCGAGCGAGCCGCCGGTGAGCGTGACCGTGGGCGGCGGCGAGCGCCGGGACCCGAACAGCTCGAACAGAACGCGGTCGGCGACTCGGGCGCCCTCGAACAGGAGGCCGCCGGGCTCCGCCAGCGGCCACACGCCGCAGCGCTTGCTGTCGGAGTCCGCCGCGTCGAGGATGGCGTTCACGGCCCTCCGGGCAGCCTCGTTGGCGCCCTCCATCGTGGCGAGATCGGTGAAGGTGCGGACGTAGTCGGAGGCCAGGAAGAGGTTCTCTATCTCTGGGAGCTCCGCCTCGGGGCGGACCGCCCAGGAGCCCGCCGTGTTCACGAGCAGCGGCTCCAGGTTCATCGCCTCGGTCGGGTTCGGGTGGACGATGGCGGGGTCGAGGAACCAGTCCGCGAGGTTCGCGTCCGAGAGCACCTCGTGGCGGTCGTTGAGAGCGGCCTTCAGCTGCGCCCAGACCTCCGCCGCGACCTCGTCCCTGGTGCAGTTCCGCGCCGCCTTCCCGTTCGCGGCGTCGCCGCCTCGCGTGTCCCAGTCGGAGATGTCGACGGACAGGATGCCGCCCACGCCTCCGTCCCCGAGGCCGCGCAGGTTGACGTTCGGCCAGAACTGGCGCTGCGAGATGGAGGTGAGCGCCCAGCGCGAGTCGATGTAGAGCGAGTGCCCGTGCACGAGCGGCACGTCCTGACGCAGGTAGAACATGATCCCGTTCATCCAGCGCACGACCAGGCGGTCGAGGGCGCGGAGCGCCGGGCTGGCCTGCTTCAGCGCGTCCATCTCGATCTGCTCGCGGAGGACCTCGACGGGGACGGCTGAGATGTAGAAGTCGGCTTCGTCCTCGAAGGCGGTGCCGGGCTCGCCGGCCTCGGTGAGCTCATGACCGGCGATGCCGGTGACGCGGTTGCCGCTGCTGCGGATCGACTCCACCCGATGCGAGAGGCGGTAGTCGACGCCGAGGCGCTGGAGCTCCACCAGCCAGGGGTCGATCCACATGTCGTTCGTGGGGCCCTTCAGCACGCGGTCCACCTGCCCGCGTGGCTTGGCCATGTCCTGCAGGAGCTGGAGCAGGATGTAGCCGCCGGTGCGCGCGCTCATCTCCTCGGCGCGGGCGGCGACGAGCGAGCGGGTGAGCCCGTCGGCCAGGAACTTCCGGTAGGCCGGCGAGCGCCGCGCCGCGCCCGAGAACTCCCACCAGCTCTGATTCTCGTACTGGTCGAAGCGCCGCTCCTTGCAGGCCGAGAGCAGGTCGCTGAGGAGGCCGATGAACTGCGCCTGCTCGACGAGCGGGATGCTGACGCTCGTCGCGTACTCGGTCGCGAACTTGAGCGTGGCGCGCCAGTCGCTGGTGGTGACCGGGAAGTGCGCGGGCGTGACGAGCTCGTTCCGGCCCTCCTCGCGGGCCATCTGGATCTCCGTGGCCGCCACCAGGTTGTCGAGGACGCCGGCCGCCTGCCCCTGGTAGGGAATCCGGCTCATCGTGTGCGTCACGTGCCGGTAGAAGCCGGGGAAGAAGCGAAACCCGTGCTCCCCCGGCAGGGGCCCACGCCCGCCCGTGCCGGCCTTCGCGGGCATGCTGCGCGCCTTGCCGCCCGCGATCGAGCGGAGCTCGTACACGACCACCTCGAACTCCTCGCGCACGGCGAGCTCATGGGCGGCGCTCATGCCCGCAACACCCCCGCCGACGACGATCACCCTGCGGCGCACTCACCTAGAATCGCATGCGCGCGCGGACGTAGCTCAGTTGGTAGAGCGTCGGCTTCCCAAGCCGAAGGTCGCGGGTTCGAGGCCCGTCGTCCGCTTCACCTAGAACGCGGGGAACCAAGCAAGGGCTGGCGCTCCGCGGGTGCACCCGCGGGCGTAGCCGCCGCGACCCGTACGGCGGGCGGCGCACGGAAAACAGTTGCTTGCGGGCCGACGACAAACGGCCGAGGGCTGGGGAGCATCTGGCGCTCGAATGCTGAGCCCCGGAGAGATCGTCGCGTATCGCTCGCTGGCCGCGCTCCAACAGTCAGCGCCCGAGGGCCCGCCGGCGTTCGACAGCCCAGCCTCGGGCTGTCCAGGCGATGGGGGCATTACCCGCAGCGGGATCGGGCGGGCGGTTCTGGGGCTCTCGAGCCTCGTCCTGTGTCTGGCAGCCGTGTCGGGCTGTGGCGGGCGGGCGGGCGCCCCGCCACCGGCGGACGGCGGCCGGCCCTTCCCGCGTCCGGCGCGTGTGGCGGTGTTCCTGCTCGAGAACCGCAGCTACGAACAGGTGATAAGCAGGCCTGACGCCCCGTACATCAACCGGCTGGCACGCCGCTACGCGCTGGCGACCCACTACTACGCGATCGCCCATCCGTCGCTACCGAACTACATCGCGCTCAGCGGCGGCTCCGTCTTCGGGATCAGAAGCGACTGCGGCGGTTGCGACGTGGACGGCAGGCCGAGCATCGTGGGACAGCTCGACGCCGCCGGTCACACGTGGAAGGCGTACTTCGAGGATCTCGACGGCAACCGGCGGCCGGGTCCGCTCACGCGGCAGTACGACCCCCACTACAACCCCTTCGTGTACTACGAGACCGTGCGCGGCGTCCGGCGCGACCGTTCCCGTGTCGTCGGCTTCGACGAGCTGCGGAGCGACCTGAACAGTGGGCAGCTGCCGGACTTCGTCTGGATCGCGCCCGGCATCCGCCACGACGGCCACAACAGCTCGCTGCGCACGGCGGATCGCTACGCCTCGCGGCTCGTGCCCCGAGTACTGCACGCGCTCGGGCCCGACGGCATCCTGTACCTGACCTGGGACGAGGGGTCCCCCCACGACCGGCGTGGAGTAAACGGCCCCGGCGGCGGCCGGATCGCGCTCATCGCGGCGGGCGGCGACGCCCGCCGGCACATCCGGGCAGCCGGACGCGCCAACCATTACGCGCTGCTTCGCACCCTCGAGGCTGGATTCCGCATGCGGGCGCTGGGCAACGCCGGCGCCAGCTCGACTCCGCTGCTTCGCGGGCTAATCAAACCCTAGGCGCCCTAGAGGATATTGCTGCATTGAGGGGCGGCCCTGAGCGGGCAACAATCCTGCCCAGGTGTTGGGTGGCAACCCCTATCCAGGACGCTTCGCGCATGGGCGCTGCCCTCAATGCCGTAATTCCCGCTTCAGCCGGCGACGCACTTCACGTTGACGGACACGGTCGCGGTCGAGCCGCCGTTGAGCGTGTAGGTGAACGTGTCGTCGGGCTGCGGCGGCGGGTTGCAGTAGTCCGGGTCCGGGGTGTAGCTGACGCGCCTGCCGCCGCCCACG
>Ga0105249_10002115_pt1 | contig 17250 bp, 11 predicted proteins | sample KBSS44metaG_FD_81522 | JGI IMG/M metagenome (GOLD analysis project Ga0105249, IMG submission 81522) | Switchgrass rhizosphere microbial communities from Kellogg Biological Station, Michigan, USA - KBS S4-4 metaG | ecosystem: Host-associated > Plants > Roots > Rhizosphere > Soil | place...
AACACCAATGACTATAAACGCGACGGCTGCGACTCGTTTGACCCATTCGAGCGGGACATAATTTCCAAGTGTCGCCCCGACGACCACGCCCAAAGCCGACACTGCGGCCAAAGCGAGGCTTGCACCTAGGAATACCGCCCAGGGCTTCTTGGTTTGCGCCGACATCGTCATCGCAGCCAACTGCGTTTTATCACCCATCTCGGCAAGAAAGATAATTCCGAACGTGGTTATCAATACACGCAGATCCATTTGAGTTCCTTTCGATTCAGTACCGTTCGCGGTAGCGGATGGCCAAGATTCAAGGCAGCCACCATCTCATCATTTCGTTTTTCGTTCGTGTGACTTCGTGGATCGTTCCGTTTGTCCAGAAAACAAGGACGATCCACGAAGTCACACGAACCAACACGAACCCAAATACTTCCGACTCGCGCTAGATTTTGAGGCAAAGCCGCATCGAATCACAGAAATCAGTGTGTACTCAGCTGCACTTTGAAACCGGCGCGAACAAGAATCGGCGGGCCGAGTGTCGTGACCGGGGTCTTTCCAGCCTCGTAACGCTGATTCAGCAAATTCTCAACCGCGCAAAACAGCTCAACCTTCTCGTGAAGTCGCCGCGACACATACGTATCAAGCGTAAAGTATGGGCCAAGCGGAAACAGATTCTGGTCATCATCAAACTGCGTGCTCGCCGCCCGACCCTGAAAGGCAACCGTGATTACTGACGGATTAAGGTAACGTAACTGAAAGGTAAATTGGTGACGCGCCACTTGCGGCACCTGCAACCCTTCAAGTTGTGGATTGACCGGAAAGCTAACAACGGTCGAATCGGCGAGAAGATAACCAGCGGAGAGATCCCAATTCTTATCGAATCTCATGTCGCTACGTATCTCAAGACCGCGCGCTCGAGTACGACCCAGATTCTGTCGTTGGCGCGTAATCAAAGCCGGGGTTGTTTGCAAAGTCACATTCGCAACCGGTTGGTTGATGTCATTCCAAAAAAAGTTTGACTGCATTTCGAAACGATTTTTCCAGGACGACAAGCGCAAGCCTGCTTCAACGCCTGTCAGTTTCTCCGCGCGCAACTTTTCATTGGCGAGCGTAACGACATTCCCCACGCGAAATGATCGGTAAAGTTCATTGAGTGTCGGCGCACGAAACGATTTGAAACCGGCAAACACCGCGGATACCTGTTCGCTGAATTTATAAACTACGGATCCGTGTCCGCTCAGCGCGTGCTCACTACGATCAGCAAACGTGGTTGTGATAGTCGGCGAGCCTGGCGCTACTGAACGTGTCGTCGAGAACGCGTCGAAATTATTCCAGTGATCGAAACGCGCGGTGAGATTCACAAAAATGCTATGACCAACCCGCACGAGATCCTCGAAGTAAACGCCCGTTGTGCGCTCCCGACCTCCTGCACTCACTGTCGACGTTGCTCGGCCATTTACAAAAGCCAATTCATCGCTTGCGCCGCGTACTTCGCGTGTGTCGACGCCCGCGACAAAAGTCTGGACGCTTCCGATTTCACGTGACCATTGGCCCGATACCCCAAACACCTGTGCGGGAACACGCTGAACGCGAGTGATTGTCTCGGTGGTTCGATCTGCACTGATTGCTGAGAAGTTCTGGTCGAACACCTGCGTTCCACCCCAGGCGCGGCTAACAAAAGCGCCGACAGTTTCTGACGCGAATTCACCGCCAAAGGTGAATTGCCGAAGATGTGTTCGATTCGTTTGCAGAGGTGTGCCGTTCTTCCTTGATTCACCAAAGAACGCCGCGGTAGCAAACAAACGACCCGCCTGCGACAACCTGCGTTCAATGCGCAGATTCATCACGGCATCGCGCGAGCCCGCGGCAGTATCCACCAACCCACGCTGCGCCTCCGGAATCAGAACGTAACCATCGGTGCGAAAGATCTCTGCGGCTAAACTCGCCGACCATCCTCGCCGCGTTCCCGACACGAACAGCGATCCATTAGGCGTGAACTCGTTGCCATATGAGGCTGAAAGTGAGACGTGATTATTTGACGCCCTTTTTGTCGAGATGTCGATTAATCCGGCGAGTGCTGTGCTGCCATACAAGTGAGAAGCTCCGCCCTCCAGGACCTCAACCTGACTAATCGATTCGCGCGGCACTCGGTTCCAGTAAACCCAGCCGCCAAAGGGATCATTCAGTGGAACTCCATCAGCCAGCACAAGAGCGCGGCTTGCACCACTCGCCCCAATGCCGCGAAGCGAAACACCTTGCGACGTTGGATTTGCGGTACGACTACCGCTGCGACGAAATAAACTAAAACCAGGAACCTGACGAAGCGTGTCGTCGAGTGTAACCGCGGCCGTTGTATTCAGATCCGTACCTTGAAGCAGCACAACAGTCGCCGCCGTTTCATCCGCGCGACCCTCAACACGCGCGGCAGCAATAGTCACCTTCGCCGAAACCCCGGCCGGCATCAGAACAATCTGCAACGCTGCTTGTGATGATGATGAGAGTTGCTGTTCGTGAGTCGCGAAACCTGCTGCTTTGACAATCAGGGTTAGAGGCTGGTGATTATCTGTGAGTATTCGAAAACTTCCATCTCCGCGTGTGGTTGTTGCAGCAACAAGGCCACCCGAATTCGCGATCTGGACCTGTGCTTCGACGATTGGAGCGCCGGCCGAATCAAGCACCACTCCTTCAATCGTTACTCCGTGGTTGTTCTGTTGCGCGGCCGTAAACGAAAAGCTACTGGAGCAAATCAGGGTGATGAAGATCAGTACAATACTGCGAACGAAAACACCGGATGAAACTATTACCGATTGCAGATTGGCGATTGAAGTCATGGCCGATTGCGCATTGTCGATTGCCAATTGAAAGATGCAACGTGCGAAACAATCAGCGGTCGACTTCACTGAGAGAACTCAAGCTCAAATAAATGCAGTCAGGAAGAGGGGCTTGCCCCCGCTCAAGCTGCGTAACACTGAAGCTCCCAGAAACTGTTGAAGCATATCGGACATTTGATTGAGCAGCTTTCGGGCGCTTGAGTGTTTGCAACTTGAGCGGGGGCAAGCCGCCCTTCCCTACTGGGATTTGGTTACATTAAGTTTTCTCAATGCAGGCTGAGTGCTGATGATTTTGTACGTTGCACTTTTGAACCGATGTCCAAGTGTTATGGGTCTTGAGCGACGTACAGTACTGGTCGCTTCTACTTTTTGTTCAAAGCGTTCTTGTAGGTCACGCGCCAGATCTTGTTTGCGCCGTCGTCCGTTATGAGCATGGATCCATCATTGAGGACCAAAAGACCAACCGGTCGTCCCCACACGTCGCGACTTTTTGGATCAAGCATCCAACCGGTCAGAAAATCGTCATAGCCCCCGATCGGTTTTCCGTTTCTAAAGCGAATGCGAATGATCTTGTAGCCCGTCCGTTCATTTCGATTCCACGATCCATGCAAAGCAACAAACGCGTCGCCTCGATACTCCCTCGGAAACATCGAGCCCTGATAAAAAGCCATACCGAGAATTGCCGAGTGGGCTTGAATCAAAACGTTCCCGGTGATCGTTTTTTGGATCAGGTCAGGTCGTTCACCTTTGCGGCGCGGATCTTCAAAGCCCATGTAAGCATACGGCCAACCGTAGAAGCCGCCGTCTTTGATTTCGGTAACGAAGTCTGGGACCAGATCGTCTCCTAATCGATCGCGCTCCTGCACCGCAGCCCAAAGTGTTCGCGTGCCGGGTAACCAATCGAGTCCGATCGGATTACGTGTACCGCTCGCGTAGATTCTTTTGCCTGTGCCGTCGGGATTGTACTCAACGATTGCGGCTCTCATCGGCTCCGGCTCTACGCTGACGTTCGTTTCTGATCCAACCGTGACGTACATCTTCTTGCCATCACGACTAAACAAAATGTTTCTGGTCCAATGTTCGCGATAACCGCGGCCGGGAAGATCAGCAATCTTCTCAGGAGTACCTTCTGCTTTTGTTTGTCCCGGCTTGTAAGTGAAGCGAATCACCGCGTCGGTGTTACCGATGTAGACGTACCCGCGCCAGAAAGCGATACCAAACGGCTGCTTCATCGCTTCAACAAACGTGAAGCGCTCTTCCGCGACGCCATCTTTGTTCGCGTCGCGAAGAACAAAGATCTTGCCGGAGCGTGAATCTGACAGAAACACGTCGCCATTGGGTGCAAGCGCCATCCAACGTGGTTGCGTAAAGCCGCCTTCAGCAAAAGTGTCGACTGAAAAGCCCGGGGGCAGATTCAACTTCGCGTCTGCTGGTCGCGAAATAACACGTGGCGGATTCGTAGCATCTTCGGTTGCATTCGGCGCCGGCAAATCGCTGGGCTTGATGTCGAAATGGGCCAGCGTTGTAGTGTTGTTTACGAGCGGCGTTGACGAACCACCGCCAGACGTTTGAGCGTTAATATGCGCAACGGGAAAGAGTGCAAGCAAAACACTCAAACACACGTCCAGCAAGGTGGGTCGTCGAAAGGTAATTTGCGTTGTCATTGTGGCTTTATTTTCGCCACAGCCTAACAAGAAGCGCAAGCCCCGGATGGTGTTGGTGGTAATCGGATTTCTATAGTGTCAGCCGTAAGTTTATTGCTAGACTTCGCACCCGATGCCCGACCCCATAGCCAACACTGGCCCAATCTCCAAACCATCCGTCCGCACTGAAGCAATCGCCGGTATCACAACTTTCTTCACGATGGCTTATATCGTCGTTGTGAATCCGTCGATTCTTTCGACGCCGGGAACCGGAATGGCTTTTAGCGGGGTCCTGACTGCGACGGTTTTGATCTGCTTCTCGATGACGTTGATGATGGGACTTTACGCAAAGCTTCCCTTCGCCGTCGCGCCGGGAATGGGAATCAACGCCTTCTTCACATTCACCATCATCCTGACGCAGAAAGTGTGGTGGCAGGTCGCGCTCGGTATCGTTTTCTGGGCGGGTGTGTTGTTTCTTCTCATCTCCATCACTCCAATCCGCGAAACGATCGCGAAAGCGATTCCGGGTGAACTCAGGATCGGTACGGCGGCCGGCATCGGCGTATTTCTGACTTTTATCGGATTGAAAAACGCGGGTTTCATCGCTTCCGATCCAGTGACGTTCGTTAAGCTCGGGACACTCGATGAAAAAGCGTTGCTGGCGGTTGCCGGCCTCGCCCTGACTCTATTCTTGATGATTCGTCGGCATGTCTTCGCTTTCCTGAGCGGCATTCTTGTTGTCACCTTAGTCGCCTGGTTCCGTGGTCTAATTCCAACCCCGGAACATTTTTTCAGTCCTCCTGATTTTCAAACCGTGTTCTTGAAGTTGGATATCTTCGGCGCGTTGAAACTTTCGCTGGTGCCGGCGATCATAGCGATCCTCTTCACCGATCTTTTCGACTCGATATCAACCTTCATTGGCGTCGCGCACGCCGCCGAACTGCTCGATGAAGATGGCAACCCTAAAAATCTTCGACAGGGACTAATCGTCGACTCATTCGCAACCTTTGGCGCAGGTCTCGCCGGCACATCTTCCGGTACTGCATACATTGAAAGCATTTCAGGAATAAACGTCGGTGGACGAACCGGGTTGACTTCGGTCTTCACCGCTCTCTGTTTCCTTCCGTGTTTTTTTATTGCGCCAATCGCTGGAATGGTTCCGGCGTTCGCAACAGCTCCCGTCTTAATCCTCGTTGGCGCTTCAATGTTCAAGAGTGTCGGTCAGATCAGGTTTGCTAAAATCGAGGAAGGTTTTCCGGCTTTCCTGACAATCATTTTGATCCCACTGACGTTTTCGATCACGCAAGGAATTCTCTGGGGCTTCATTTCACACGTTGGGCTTTATCTGCTGGTTGGTCGAAGACGCGAGATTCACCCGGTAATGTATGTTCTCGCGGTGATTGCGATCGGGTTGTTACTACTCGAGCATGTGAAGCTGGGTTGAATTCGGATTTCGGAAACTAATCTAGAATGACTCGGAAGTCGTTTTAGTTCGTGTTTAGTTCGTGTGGTTTCGTGGATCGTTTTCGTTTGTCCAGAAAAACAAGGACGATCCACGAAGTCACACGAACCAACACGAAACTGCTTATCGAGCGAAATCGACTTTTTCAGGCAAACACTGTCTCCTAACACGAAATCCGAAATCCGCATTCCGAAATCCGAAATCTGTTTAATGGGTGGTACTTGTTCGTTTTGTCCGGTACTCTTACGTCTAATCAGTAACGTCCCACGTTGTAGCTTTCAGGGGGTATTCAAATGTTCGCCCGCATCAAACCACTCCTTACTATTTCGGTGCTGGCTCTCTCAATCCCAGCGTCTTCCAGAGGTCAGTCACCAAGCCCAACTCCAACTCCTTCAAATGATCGCGGACTTGGCGTTCAGAGCTCGTCATCGCAAGCGAATCAAGCGAATAACCAGCAATCGCGAGAACAAAAGCCTGAACTTGTTTTGCAATCCGGCTACAACAGCCTAATTGGCGGAACACGATATCTTTTCAGTCCCGACGGCCGACTGCTCGCCACCGGGACGGTGCGCAGTACAACGATCAAACTTTGGGACACAAGCAACGGTCGACAGTTGCGCGATCTCTCGTCCGGCGGTCTGAGTGCTGTTGGTTTATCGCCAGTTTTTGCTTTCAGTCGAGACAGTCGGATGATTGCTGGCGCAAGCATGAACACGGTGAAGATTTGGGATGTGGTTTCTGGTCGAGAACTTCACGTGCTTGAGGCTGCGGCGTCTGGAACAGTTAGTTCCGCAATAGGAGTCACTTTTATCGACTTCACGCCTGATGGACGTCTCGTAACGATCAGCGACGCGATCCGCATCTGGGATGTAGCAAGCGGTCGCGAATTGCGTTCGATCGCTTTCGACGCGATGAGCACGCCCAACGCGCTCCTGGGCGGCTCAGGCTTCAGGCTAAACGGTGATGGTTCTCAGTTGCTCGTCGTTCATCCATCCGTCGACAACACTCAGATTCTTTCTCTCGACCTCTCGACTGGCCGCGAAGGGCGTACCACGAAGATATCCGGCGACGACGTACACAATGGCGAGGTTGCCGTAACGTCTACAGGGAACCTCTTCGCTGCTGGAATTGTAAACAAGCGTCTTAAGCTTTGGGACGTTTCCAACCGAAGCGAAAAGGATCTTGGACCAACTAGTAAAGAGTTCAACCCGGTGACGTTTAGTCGAGATGGACGGCTACTCGGCTACTCAGACAACTACAACGCGCGCGTCTGGGACACAGCAACTGGACGCGAGCTGAGTCAATTCACAATCCCGCACGGCGGTAATTTTACGTCTGATACCGGCGATGCTTTCGTTGCGTTTAGTGAAGACGGCAAGAAGCTCGCATCAGGTGGTTTCGACACGCCGAGCATCGTTTGGGACGTTGCGACGGCGAAGCAACTGTTTCGCCTGAACGGTCGCACGAACATGGCCTACAACGTCGAGTTCAGTACAGATGGAAACCGATTGACTTCGGGCGGACGCACACGCTGGGACCTGCGCACTGGTCGTGGTTTACGGATTGCGACCGGTGTGCCCGACGACGCGTTTGGCTGGCCGAGTCCTGATGGACGTTTGCTTGCCTTACAACGACTCAACTCAAGTGCCGTCACGGTTGTCGAAGCACCATCGGGCCGCACGCTGCACACGCTGAGTGTCTCTGGAATGGTCGGTAACGTACAAAAGATTCGCTTCACGTCTGACAGTGCTTTTGCAATCGTTAGTTACATGTCAATTGTGGACCAGAATCCGTCGATATCATCGGTCGGTGCGGGAAGTCAGGTTAAAGTCTGGGATCTGCGATCTGGAAAAGAAGTGCGGACACTAGCCGAGCGTGAATCGCCCAGCGATGCAGTTCCAAGTGTAGACGGACGGATGATTGCGACGATTGCCGCGATGGGCCAAATATCGCTTTGGGACAATCAAACGGGAACCAAAGTGCGCGACCTGTCAACGTCGGCAATGAGCAAGATGGCCGACATGAGCAAGATAATGACGGTTCCACGCTCTGGCTCGGGCATGCCTCAAATGCCTCAGATGCCGAACATGGCCGATATGGGATCGATGATAACGGAGGTTCTCGGAACCATGTCGGCAGGCACGATGGGCCGTAGCGCCACCTCAGTCGCGTTCAGTTCTGATAATCGAGTGATCGCGGTTGGCGGAGTGGAGTCGAAATCAAACATTGACCTCGCCGCGATGATGTCAGGCATGGCGGGCCAAAAACAAAAAGGTCAAAAACAAAAAACTCCGACTAATCCGCAAGACATGATGAAGGATCTGAAGGTTGAGCCCATCGGTCGGATTATTTTGTGGGATGCGTCGACTGGCCAGGAGATCGCAACTCTGCGCGGTCATGGCAAAGGCGTGAGCCAGGTTGCCTTCAGCCGCGACACGAAGTTACTTGCGTCAGCCGGCAGCGACAACACGATCCGGATCTGGGACGTAACGTCGCGACGCGAGTTGCGCACAATGGCTGGTCACACAGCCGCGATCGAGTCGATGGACTTCAGTCCTGACGGTCGACTCCTCGCTTCCGCAAGCGAAGATGGAAGCACCTTCCTCTGGGACACGACTACCGGCGAACACCTGTTGACACTCGTTTCTCTGGACGACGGTGGCGAGTGGATGGTTGTCACACCACAGGGATTGTTTGACGGTACGCCGCCAGCATGGAACCAGATTCTTTGGCGATACAATGGAGATACATTCAACGTCGCTCCCATCGAATGGTTCTTCAACGAGTTCTATTATCCCGGGCTGCTCTCCGATGTCTTTTCGGGCAAGCGGCCTCGCGTGGCACAGGACGTTTCCAAAAAAGATCGGCGACAACCAGTGGTGAAGTTGACTCTACCGGGTGAACCACCGGCAGCGTCCGGAATAACCCAACGCACTGCAAAGGTAAGAGTTGAAATCACTGACGCTGTACCTGATCGTGATAATCCAACCGGTGCCGGTGCTCGCGACGTAAGGCTGTTTCGTAACGGCTCGCTGGTAAAGGTCTGGCACGGTGACGTGCTTAAGGGACAGCCAAGGGTGACTCTTGAAGAAGAGATTACTATTACGGCAGGACCTAACCGACTCGTGGCCTATGGGTTCAATAAAGACAATGTGAAAAGCAAAGACGCCCCGCTTGAATTGATGGGCGCAGACTCGTTGAAGCGAAAAGGAACTGCTTACATCATTGCCGTAGGTATCAATCAATACACCAACGATCAGTACAACCTAAAATATGCTGTTGCTGACGCCGAGAGTTTCGCCAACGAAGTACGAACACGACAGAATCAAATTGGAATGTTCGAGCGCGTCGAAGTAGTTTCGCTTGTCAATGAGAACGCGACTAAAGCAAACATCCTTTCCGCTTTGAAACGACTCTCAGGCGAGCCTGGAGCACCAACGCTAAAAGCGACAGGTTCCGATGCCCCGCTGAAGAAGATCGAACCTGAAGACACTGTGATCATTTACTTTGCCGGGCATGGTACGGCGCAGGCGCAGCGTTTTTATCTAATACCGCATGACCTTGGCTATACCGGTGACCGGACCAAGCTCAACGAGAAAGGCTTGCAGGAAATTCTGTCACACAGCATTTCAGATCTTGAACTCGAGCAGATGGTTGAAGGTTTAGACGCGGGCCATCTTCTGCTGGTGATCGATGCGTGTAATTCTGGACAAGCGCTGGAGGCCGAAGAAAAAAGACGCGGGCCGATGAATTCCAAAGGTCTGGCCCAGTTGGCCTACGAGAAGGGAATGTACATCCTGACCGCCGCCCAGAGTTATCAGGCAGCGCTGGAAGCGGCGCAACTGGGACACGGATTACTAACGTATGCGCTCATTGAAGAGGGATTAAAGACCACGAACGCTGACACGCAACCAAAGGATGGCGTTTTGATCGCGCGCGAGTGGCTCGACTTCGCAACTGATCGCGTTCCGCTAATGCAGGAAGAGAAGATGAAGCAAGCGCGCGGCGTCGGTGTGGGAATCGCGTTCACTGAAGGCGAGAAGGAGGTTCCCGATCAAAATCGAACGGTGCAGCGTCCGCGCGTGTTTTATCGAAGAGAGATGGAAGCGAATCCGCTGGTAATTGCGAAGCCATGAACTCTTTGGAGTGCGGTCCCGACGCGTCGGGATCGCCGCTTTAAACCAGAGCGGTGACAGGTCACCGCACTCCAGATGTCAACTATGAATGCAATCGGTAGATCCGTTCCCCGCAAAGAAGGACGCCAGAAGGTTACCGGGCAGGCGCTTTACGTTGACGACATCTCATTTCCAGAAATGCTCCATGGTGTGACTGTCCGCAGCTCGATTCCTCGCGGGCGGATCAAGCGCATCTCTTTTGATGGAAATATTCCCTGGGACGAAATCACGATCGTCACCGCAGCAGATATTCCGGGCGCGAATCATGTCGCGTTGATTCTCGAAGACCAACCCTTCCTCGCTGCGGACACAATCAATCATCCGGAAGAGCCCATCGTTCTTCTCGCTCACAAAGATAAGTATTTAGTCGAAGAAGCGCGCCGGTGCGTTTCGTTCGAAGTTGATGAACTACCGCCAGTGTTGTCACTCGAAGACTCGCTCTCGAAAAAAGAGATTGTCTGGGGCGAGGATAATGTCTTCAAAACCTTTCGCGTAGACAAAGGCGATATCGATAGCGCGTGGGCCAATGCCGATTTGATCATCGAAGGCGAATACGAAACTGGTGCACAAGAGCAGCTCTACATAGAAAACAATGGCGCGATCGCAATTGCGAATGCCACAGAGGGCGTCACAGTTTGGGCGTCGATGCAGTGTCCCTACTACGTGCATAAAGCGCTCGTAAAACTTTTTGGCTTGCCGGAAGAAAAGATTCGTGTGGTGCAAACGGCAACCGGAGGCGGCTTTGGTGGTAAGGAAGAATATCCATCGTTGATTGCCGGCCATGCTGCGCTGCTCGCCTGGAAGTCCGGTAAGCCTGTAAAGATGATTTACGATCGCGCTGAAGACATGGTGGCAACAACGAAGCGTCATCCTTCACGCACGCGTCATCGAACAGGCGTTACAAAAGACGGCAAGCTGGTCGCAATGGAGATCGACTTCGTAATCGATGGCGGCGCCTACTGCACATTGTCACCCGTTGTTCTTTCTCGCGGCACAATACACTCAGCCGGTCCGTATGTTTGTCCAAACGTGCGCATCAACAGCCGCGCTGTTGCCACAAACTATCCTCCGCATGGCGCATTCCGAGGCTTCGGTGCGCCGCAAAGTATCTTCGCTCTCGAACGGCAGCTCGATAGGGTTGCCGTCGCGGTTGGACTAACGCCCGAGGAGTTTCGTCGCAGGAACTTCATCCACGAAGGTGAAACCACAGCGACGAGTCAGGTGATTCGTGAACGCGTCGATATGGACGGCTTGTTGAATCGAGCGTTCGAACTTTCTGACTATCATGCTAAGCGAGAGCGCTTCAAAAAAGAGAATGCGAATGGGTCGGGCCGTCGAAAACGAGGGATTGGTTTCGCAACGTTCATGCACGGCGCTGGCTTTACTGGTTCGGGTGAGGTTTACCTGCAATCCGTCGTCAGTGCTGAAGCAACCAGTGAAGGACGTGTGCGTATTCTTGCGGCGAGCACGGAAATCGGCCAGGGCACAAATACGATTTTTTCACAGATCGCCGCCGAGGCTTTGGGTCTCGATTTCGATTTGATTGAAGTGGTACAGCCGGATACGAGCAATGTGCCCAACAGTGGACCAACTGTCGCTTCGCGAACCGCGATGGTCGTTGGCAAACTAGTTGAGTCGTCGGTGATCGGTTTGAAGCAAACTTTAATAGGCGCGGGCTTGTTGAGTGAGTCATATAACGAGCAGGATTTTCGGAAGGCGTGCGCAGAGTACATTAAGAACTTCGGCCCGCTGCGCTCGTCGAGTAAGTATGAGCCTCCACCAAACGTGCATTGGGACGACGAGAAGTATCAGGGCGATGCTTATGGAGCGTATGCGTGGGCGGTGTATGTTGCCGAAGTTGTATTCGACGAACTAACTTACGAAGCGCGTGTAGAAGACTTTGTCGCACTACAGGAAGTTGGTCGCGTTATTAATCCGACACTCGCAGCCGGACAAATTGAGGGCGGCGTTGCGCAGGCCATTGGATTCACGTTGTTCGAGAACGTTGTTTGGGAAAACGGCCGCATGCTGAACAATCAGATGACGAACTACATCATTCCAACACCGGCCGACATTCCGCCGATCCGCGTATATTTCGAAGAGAATCCCTACGCGTATGGACCAGGCGGCGCGAAGGGTATCGGTGAGTTGCCGATGGATGGAGCAGCGCCGGCAATCCTGAACGCGCTTGAGAATGCAACAGGCATCAGCTTCAACCGGGTACCCTTGATGCCTGAAGAGATGATGCGAGAGGTTTGTGGCGCGAAGTAACCTCATTCACCCCAGGCTTTAGCCTGGGGATCGAACAGTCAGAAGGTCAAGAGAACCGTTTTAACGCGTTTCCATCTTCTGCGGTTAGATCCAGCTGAAACCGTTGAAACGGTTGCCCAATCTTCTTCACGGCCGTGAACCCCGGGCTAAAGCCTGGGGAGAATGAGAAGTTGAAATGCAGATGCTCGGTTTAGTTGAATGACAAACGTGTCAACAAACACAATCAGTCTTAGCTTTACTGTTAACGGAGAGTCCAAAACTGTTGAAGCCTTTCCAATGGCGCGCTTGCTCGATGTGTTGCGCGAACAGCTACAACTGAGCGGAACCAAAGAAGGTTGTGGTGAAGGGGAATGCGGAGCGTGCACCGTCGTACTCAACGGAGAGATCGTTAACAGCTGTCTGGTTCCGATGGCCCAGGTTGAAGGAGCTCAAATCAGAACAATCGAAGGTGTCGCGATGGGTGATGACCTGCATGCTGTGCAGCAGGCATTTATTGAACACGGCGGCGCTCAATGCGGAATCTGCACGCCGGGAATGGTGTTAGCTGCCGTTGACTTATTATCACGCAATCCAAACCCGACCGAGGATGACATTCGCACAGGCTTAGCGGGCAATCTCTGTCGCTGCACCGGCTATATGAAGATTTTTGAATCCGTCGTTCGCGCTTGTCAGAAATAATGTCCTCTGCGCAACCTCCGCGTCCTCTGCGCCTCGGCGGTTATGTTGGTTGAAGCATCACCGCGGAGACGCAGAGATCGCGGAGGTTGCGCAGAGAGTTGGAACCGCAACGCGAACCGGTTAAATGCGGCATACTATCAGTCGTTTCGCGAGATGGTCTGTTAAAATTGCAAAGATTCCAGTCTGACTCGGAATAGTGCGCGCTTACATCCCCAGCTACCAGCTAGTCACTCCCCAGTCGCTCGACGAAGTTCTGTCGTTGTTAGCCAGGGAACCACGCAAGTGGAAACCATTCGCCGGTGGCACGGATTTGATGGTCCTGCTGGAAGCGGGCAAGCTTACTCATCGGAGCTATCTCAACATCTTGCCGCTTCAAGAGCTCCGCCAAATCGAAGTAGACGAAACTCACGTCACACTCGGCGCCCTTTCTACGTATACTGAGGTTCAGAAAAACGTGGTGCTCGTTGAAGAGTTTCCCATGTTGTGCCAGGCGGCAAGCGAAACCGGGGGCCTCGCAATTCAAAACCGCGGCACGCTCGGCGGCAACATCATCAATGCTTCTCCAGCAGCAGACTCGCCGCCGGCTCTTCTTGCATACGATGCTCAACTGGAGTTGTCTTCAACCGTCGGTGTGCGTTGGATACCGTATGAGGGTTTTCATACCGGATACAAGCAAATGGGAATTCGCGACGATGAACTACTCACGCGAATTCGTCTACCTCGTTCCAAAGAGCCGTTCATTCATTACTATCGAAAGGTTGGAACACGAAAGGCTCAAGCGATTTCAAAAGTATGCTTCGCCGGCGTGCTTCGCCAGAGCGGACAACAGGTCGAGGAAATCCGGATCGCCGTTGGCAGCGTTGCACCGATTCCGTTGCGATGTTCAAAAACGGAGAAGGTGCTTCGCGGTCAAACGATTAATGACAAACTGGTTGAAGTGGCAGTAAAAGAGTTCTCCAGAGAGATCTCGCCAATAGATGACATTCGATCGACAAAGAACTACAGGCAGCGGGTCGCGGAAAACCTGCTTGCAGATTTTCTATCCCTTGAGCCTCAGTAAGCGGAGAAACCGATGACAAACTACCCTGATATCCCTTTCAAACGTAACGCAGTTGAACCGATGACGTGTTTAAGAGAAGGCTTCGACCGCATTAAGGACAAGTACTGGTTCTTTGTAGGTCTGACCTTCGTCGCGATTCTTATTGGCAGTGCTGTGCCGTTAGGGATTCTGCTGGGTCCGATGATGTGCGGCTTATACATGACGTTCTTCATGAAGCGATTGGGCCAACCGATTGAGTTCGGCACGCTTTTCAAAGGATTCGATCATTTCGGTCAAAGCGTAATTGCCACACTAATCCATGTCGTTCCGATTGTGATCATCGTGGTGCCCGCTTATTTACTCTTCTACGTGGGATTCATCGTGACGATAGCGGCGAGCGGCGACAGCCAGGAACCAAATCCTACTGCGATGTTCGGTTTTCTCGGATTCATGATCTTATTTTGGCTCGCGATTGTGCTTGTCATAATCGTCGTATCCATCCTGTTCACTTTTTCCTACCCGTTAATTGTCGACCGGCGTCTACAAGGAATTGATGCAGTGAAGCTGAGTGCCCGAGCCGCACTGGCGAACTTCTGGAGGCTGCTCGGCCTTTCGTTGATTACTGGCTTGATGGGATTCGTTGGCGTCTTGATGTGTTACGTTGGAGCGTTCCTCGTTATGCCAATCTCCTATTCAGCCCTCGCCGTTGCTTATGAGCAGGTGTTTGGTATCAGCAACACTCCGGTCCAACCGAACATACCTCCACCGCCGCCGAGTTTTAACTGAGCAACCATGGACGCGGATCTGATTATTCGCGGGCGGAATGTCGTACTGCCAGACGCCATAGCGCCCGCTTCAATTCACATTGCAGATGGATTAATAATCAATGTTGGCCCATACGACGGTCCAACTGGCGACTGCGATGTGATCGATGTCGCAAGTCCGGCCGTTGTCATGCCCGGACTGGTAGATACTCACGTTCACGTAAACGAACCTGGTCGAACCGAGTGGGAAGGCTTTTACACAGCAACGCGAGCCGCCGCTGCCGGCGGCACCACGACATTGATCGACATGCCTTTGAACTCGATACCCGCCACAACAACTGTTGCTGCGTTCCGCACAAAATTAAAAGCGGCCGAAGACAAATGCCACGTCGACGTTGGGTTCTGGGGCGGCGTCGTGCCTGGAAATACGAACCAGCTCGAAGGTCTCTTCGGTGCAGGCGTTGTTGGCTTCAAATGTTTTCTCGTTCCTTCGGGCGTTGACGAGTTTCCGCACGTCACCGAGCGGGATCTTCGACTCGCGATGCCCGAACTAACACGGCTCGGCGCACTCTTGATCGTTCATGCCGAGTTGCCGCATGAATCAGACGAGGTGAATGGAAAGGATCCCACTCTTTACGACACATTCCTCTCATCGCGGCCATGCGCAGATGAAAACAAGGCAATCAAATTAATGATTCGACTAAGCCGCGAGTTTGGCACTCGCGTGCACATCGTGCATCTGTCCTCGGCCGAAGCCTTGCCGATGCTTCGAGAAGCGCGGGCATCAGGCGTCAAGATCTCAGCCGAGACGTGCCCACACTATTTGCACTTTGTGTCTGAGAGTATTGCTGCGGCTTGCACTGAGTTTAAATGTTGCCCACCGATTCGGGATCTAGATAATCGCGAACAACTTTGGCATGGTCTTGTTGATGGAACTATCGAAACGGTTGTTTCGGATCATTCACCGTGTCCAACGGAGATGAAATTGAGGGAACAAGGCGACTTCATGCAGGCGTGGGGTGGTATTTCGTCTCTGCAATTACGTTTGCCGATTGTTTGGACAGAAGCGCGACGCCGCGGACTATCGATACTGGACCTCAGCAGATGGCTTTGCTACGAGCCGGCGCGGCTGATTAATCTTCACCATCGCAAAGGCTCGATTGCTCTGGGCCAGGATGCCGACTTGATCGTGTGGGATCCTGAGGCAGAGTTCACGGTAAGTTCCGAGATGCTTTATCACCGAAACAAACTGACGCCTTACGACGGTGAAGTACTCTCTGGTCTTGTACAAAAAACATTTTTGCGTGGGCAAAAGATATATGATGGCGGCGAGTTCTTTGCTGAAAACTCCGGCAGTCTTTTGCTGCTGGAGCCATGATTGGTCAATGTAATAACGATGAAGTGAGTAACACCGTCGCGGTCGCGGTGGTGCTATTCAGTACCATTCGCGGTAGCGGATGGTACTGAATAGCAGCCACGAGCTCCAGACTCGTCGGGATACTGACTTCATGACACTGCATTGACCGATGGACGCATAGATCTGAAAGCGAGGTAACATGCCTGATATTGAATGGGCGTCAACCGAAGATGTTCCTCTAAAAGAAAAGTTTGGCGGTACTTTTCGCGTTCGCACGTTGTGGGATGGATCTAATGGTGCGAAGGCACAGTTGGTTGAGATCTCTGCCGGCGGATGTTGGGAAGGAATCGACGTACACGAACCAGGACCTGAAGAGATCTACGTAGTGTCAGGCGTCTTTAATGACGGCATCCGCGACTACCCGGCTGGAACTTTTATTCATAACGCAGCCGGCTCGTCGCACGTGCCGCAATCAAAAACAGGCTGCACGATCTTTATCTTCTATCCTGAAGGTTGAAGCGCAACGAATGGACTTCACTGAGCTTATCGACCTGGCATCAGAGCGATTAGGTGGCGCGGTGCTCGTCGCGAACGACGAGTTTTTTGCTCCTAAAGAGAATCTTCTAAAACCGGGCGCGCCGGTGTTCCTGGAAGGTGAATACACCGACCGCGGCAAATGGATGGATGGATGGGAAACGCGCCGCCGTCGCACACCCGGATTCGACTGGTGCATTATTCGCCTGGGCCTACCGGGAATTATTCGCGGCGTCGTTGTCGATACGAGTTACTTTCGCGGGAACTATCCGGAGCATTGTTCGCTCGAGGCGACGACGTTCAGTGGAGTACCAACCGAACAGGAATTGACGGCTGATGCCGTGCAATGGCTTCCGCTTCTGCCTCAGATGCCACTTGCCGGCGACTCACAAAACCCGTTCAAGATCGACTCCAACGAACGCGTCACGCACCTGCGGTTCAAGATCTATCCGGATGGCGGTGTGGCGCGGCTGCGCGTGTATGGTGAAGTTTCACCCGATTGGCAAGC
>Ga0105249_10002118_pt1 | contig 17242 bp, 19 predicted proteins | sample KBSS44metaG_FD_81522 | JGI IMG/M metagenome (GOLD analysis project Ga0105249, IMG submission 81522) | Switchgrass rhizosphere microbial communities from Kellogg Biological Station, Michigan, USA - KBS S4-4 metaG | ecosystem: Host-associated > Plants > Roots > Rhizosphere > Soil | place...
CGTTGAATCGTTAAAGCGTTGAATCGTAATCCGATGTAACGAATCACATGTCTTAGAAATGATGGACGGCGTCTGACACAGACGCCCTACAGTTATGAACACCTGGGTTGAAGCGCCCCCGAGGAGAAAAGGTCTGGGCTGTTTTGGACGGGGCTGCCTGATTCTGTTGGTATTTGCGATCGTGCTGGCGATCGCTTGTTTTGCCGGAATATATTGGGGTCTTCACCGTCACTCGGCGTTGTTCTACGGCAGTTATTGGCTGGCCAAAACGCGGTCGATTGCGGAAGCGTCAACGCCCGTTCCTGAATTCAACGCTTCGGACCAACAGATTCAACTCGTCCAGGAACGCTGGCAGGACTTCGAACAAAAAACGCGCGCAGGGCAATCAGCGGAAATTGAATTGAGCGCGGATGACATCAATGCGCTGATCGCTACAAGCGAGGACCTCCGCGGGAAAGTATTTGTGTCGATCGACCGGGATCAACTCCGCTTGCAGGCGAGTGTGCCGATCGGAGGAATCTTCGGCAGACCGGGTTATTATTTTAATGGCGACGTCATCATCGAACTAGAAGGCGCGCAATCACTCGATAGCCCGCGATTCAGGCGAATCACAATTAACGGCGAGCAGGGGCCGACTGATTTCCTAAATTGGAAGTATCGTTCCAGACAACTGCGCGAGTATCTGGCTGAACAGGGCAACGCGTACGAGATCGGCACCATTGAGATACGCGATGGCAAAGTAATCCTGCGCTCGCGCGCCAACTAATCGGCGCCCGCCGCGGCGGACGCCTTACAGATTAAATGAGAAGCGCAGAGAGCCGATCAATTCGGCTGCATGATCTCGCGCACGAAGACGTTCAGTTGTCCGTCTTCCTGTTTGCGGACTTCGGTGATCTCATAGGGCCGCATCTCGTCGCGGTTTACGACGGAGCCTTGGGCCGGGGGAGTATAGCCACGGGGAAATTCCACAATGATTCGCGTCGATGAACCGCCACCGAAGTGGAGCACTTTGCTTGTTAATGATGCGCGCGGACGCAGCACCGCCTTGTTGGCCTCGGAGAAATTCACCACAAACTGGCCTTTCAAGTAAATGCGTTCGCCAGCGAGTCCGTGATCGGCTACGTCGTTCAAGTCACCGGTCGCGATCAGCCTTCCCAGCGGCATCTTGCCTGGCGCAAAGGTTTTCCAATTGCCGCCGCCGGCATTGGAAGCCAGAGCTACATTAGAAGCATCGGGGGGAGCAGGTTGAGCAGGCAGCACAGGCACCGGCGTAGCCATCGCAACTGGCGAACCCTGTGCGGCCGGCGCACTTCCAACGGGTGGAGCTTTAGAGGATGTCGCCGGGGTGGCGACAGGAACGTTTATTGCGCTCGGAGGAGCAAGGGCGGACGCAACCGTTATGGGTGTACCAGTTGGGGTGAGTTTGTTCTGGGCAACCACTGCCTGCGCTGGAGTTCCGGCTGGTGCCGGAGATTCGAGCTTTTGTTTTTTGCCTTTTTTCCCTTTCGCCGCCGCCGTCGCTTTCGCAAGCTTCGCATTGCTTGCCACCAGCGGTGGAGTCATGGCAAGTGGCGCAACGGGCCTGGCTTGTTCGATGCGCACCAGTTCATTTCTGGCAGGCGGTGGAGCGGCACTCGCGCCAGGTATGGGGACCGGGCCCGTTTGAGCTTCCGCCATTTTCTGTCGGTTTTCGGCCAGGTGTTGTTCAATGGAAGCGCGTTCCTGCGATTTAAACAATGGCCAGCCTCCCACCAGATTGAGACTAAGCGGTGGTTCGAGGCGAAAGGTCCCGAGACCGCGTGTAACCGTATAGCTTCCATACAGCAAAGGAACCGCTGTCACCAGAATTCGGCCATCGATCAATCGCTCGGCGTGAATCACCGCAGAAATGTCGTGTGTCCGCTCCAATTTCACTTCCAGCCCGACGGTGAGCGTCTGCTTCATCAGGCGCACGGCTTCAGGCTTGGCGGGATAAACGTGTTCCATTAGCAGCTCGCCACTATCGACGGCAGCGGTCAGCGCCGCCATACCAGAGGGAAAAACATCGTTCGGACCAAGTTCGCGCACTGCAATGATTGTGTACTGGCCTACCACGTACGGAACCAGACCGCGCACCTGCTGAAAATTTCGAATGTAATTGCGTAGCAGCTCAGCGTTCGTTTTCGTCAGCTCGGCGGCGCCCATTCCGATGTAGCGCTCGTAAAGCTCGCTTGCGTTAAGAAATTCACCCGGCGGCGCAGCTGTTAATTCGAAGCGTTTCGGTTGCTCAATCTTGTGCAGCTTTTGCAGGATTCGATAGCTGTCAGGCCGCTCCGGTTGATTGAAGACATAAAAACTTCCCAGCCACGCTGCGAGCGCGAACCCGGTCAAAAGCAAAATCGCAACCGTCCACGCGAAATAATTGATTCGCTCCGGCGGACGCGTATACGGCTCGTCCTCGTACGGATCGTACGATTGAGTGCCATAGTCCATCAGTTCAGCGCAGCGACGATTCCCGGTTTCAAGCTGACTGCGGCGCTTCGAACGACGTACCGCATCCGCACGTACGCGACGCGTTTGGATTGACGATTCGAAAACCCGTACCGGTTAAACCGTCGGTAAAATCCAGCGTGGCGCCGCGCAAGTAGGAGACGCTCTCGTCGTCGATAAAAAATTGCACGCCATCGCGCTCGACTATTGAGTCGCCTTCTTCTCGTTCGCCAAGTGTCATCTCGTAATGCAGACCGGAACAGCCGCCTTTGGCCACTTCTACGCGCAAACCTTTTCTCGAATTTTCCGGTCGCTGCGAAAGCAGACTCTGGAGCTGTCGAACAGCGTTGTCCGTCACGTTAATCATCGCCGTAAAAAATACGGCTGTAGCGTATGCAAGTCAAAGGTAGGGACGGCGCGCTGCGCTCAAGGCGTGACGGCTTCCCAGCCGTCACGGGCCAAATCGACGGCTGCGCAATCCGTCGCTCCTTGACACCAACACCGCGCCGCCGCCGCCATTGGATTTTCTTCGCAATCGGCAATCTGAAATCTACAATCTGAAATACGAAATGGGCCGGATCCGATTGCTTTCTGAGGCGGTGGCCAGCCAGGTGGCGGCCGGCGAAGTGGTAGAACGCCCGGCGTCAGTCGTAAAGGAGTTGGTTGAAAACAGTCTCGACGCCGGCGCCCGCGAGATCGGTATCGCTATTCGTCGCGGTGGAATTTCGCTGGTTCGCGTGATCGATGACGGCTGCGGCATGGATCGCGATGACGCGCTGCTTTCGCTCGAGCGACATGCCACCAGCAAAATTCGTTCTGCTGCCGATCTTCAAACTGTTGCCACGCTTGGCTTTCGTGGCGAAGCGTTGCCAAGTATCGCCAGTGTGTCGCGATTCCGCCTGACTACGCGTGAAGGGGACGCGATCGCCGGGACAGAAATTATCGTCAATGGCGGCAAGATCGACGTTGTGCGAGATGGTGGCGAAGCCCCGGGCACGCAAGTCGAAGTGCGTTCGCTTTTTTATAACCTGCCGGCGCGCAGGAAATTTCTTCGTTCGGAGAACACCGAAAGCCGCAACATCGAACATCAGATTCATTTGCAAGCGATCGGTCATCCTGAGATTGGCTTCTCCTTGATGCGCGACGATCGAATTTTGTTTCAGTTGCCGGCTACCGCAGCCCTCGGTGATCGGATCCGGGACTTATACGGCGTCGAATTGTTGCAACGCCTGGTCGAAGTGAACGGCGTTCTCGCTCCAAAAATTCAAATCAGTGGTTTCATCGGTCAAGCGGGTCTCAGCCGACAAAACCGCAGCCAGCAACTCGTGTTCGTAAACGGCCGTGCGATCGAAAGCAATCTTATCACAGGGGCCGTCCGCGAAGGCTACCACACCGCCCTGATGAAAGGCCAATACCCGGTTACGTTCCTTTTTCTTGAGCTCGACCCCGGCACTGTGGATGTAAATGTTCATCCGGCGAAACGCGAAGTGCGCTTTCGCGATCCCAACGACGTGCGCGAGGCGGTGGTTCGTTGCATTCAGCAAACATTGGAACGCGCTCGGGCTGACTGGCAGGAAAAATTTCGCGCACCGGCCCGAGCGGAACCGACCGCCACGGTTTTCGCTAAAACAGCTCCCGACCTAACCCTCCGCTCCGAGGTAACCACCCCTGAGGCTACGCATCGCGAATTGCCGCACTTGGGTGTTATACCCGCGGTCATTGAACGCACTCGATTAGAGGGATCAGAAATTGTAGGGCAGGCGCCCCGCCTGCCAGAGCGCCGCTCCGATTCAGCAGGCGATGCGGCTGTCCCACAACCACAGCAGCAGGGAACCAGACCCGCTCAGCAGCAATTCGAGATCATCGGCGTACTCAGCAAGCTGTATGTCCTGATGGAAAATGCGAACGGCCTTGTCCTGGTGGATCAGCATGCCGCGCACGAGCGGGTCCTGTTCGAAGAATTGCGGCGCAGAATGGAACAACAGGGGGTGCCCACGCAAAAGTTGCTTCTGCCGCAAACTTTCGACGTGCCACCGCGCGACGCCGATTGGATCGAACAAAATCTGTCGGTCCTGCAAAGAATGGGAATCGGAATTGAGAGTTTCGGTCCGGACACATTCAAGATCGACAGTCTTCCAAGCTTTCTCGATGTGTCGGACGCGGCGCAATTCATGCGCAAGGTGATTGACGATTTGAAGAGCGCCAGCAACAACGCTTCAGCAATGCGCCTTGGCGAAGAAATGATCGCGAAAAGCGTTTGCCGTCACGCCGTCAAAGCCAACGATCCGTTGCGTTACCCTGAGGTGGAAAAATTGATCCGCGATTTGCTTGACTGCGATCTCCCTTACTGCTGTCCACACGGTCGCCCAACGATGATCCAGATCTCGCTAGCCGAATTGGAAAAAAAGTTTGGCCGCAAAGTCTGAAGACGTGCTTCTTAGAATTGCATTTCGTGATCTAATCCCGCGTGCTTGCCATTTCGGATGCGGCCGGTTTTAATTTGGCGCGGTGAAAAAAATCGAGGCCATCATAAAGCCCTTCAAAACGGAGCCCGTGCGAGAAGCGTTGATGGCAGCAGGCGTCGAAGGAATGACTCTGAGCGAGGTAAAAGGTTTCGGCCGGCAGAAGGGCCACAGCGAGATTTATCGCGGCACGGAGTACACAGTCGATTTTCTTCCAAAGATTAAATTCGAGATCGTGATCGCCGACGATCGAGCGCAGCGCGCGGTCGAAGTGATTCTCGAGAAAGCCAAGACCGGAAAAATCGGAGACGGTAAGATCTTTTTGACCGAGGTAGAAGACGCGGTCCGTATCCGAACCGGTGAACGAGGAATGGAGGCGCTGTGAGCGCGGAGGTTTCCTCAACTGTCATGTTGAGCGAAGCGAAACATCTCGGTTTTACTTCTGTTGGCACTTGATCGATGCCGATAATCCGAGATTCTTCGCTTCGCTCAGAATGACAATGGCGGGTAAAGTTTAAGCCGAAATGTACGACTACTTGCTTTCCGTCTTTCTCGGAGTCGTCGAAGGACTGACCGAATTTCTTCCTGTGAGTTCCACTGCGCATTTGCGCATTTGCGAAGCGCTCCTGCATATCGACCTGCAGGATGGGTTCTGGAAAATGTACACGATCGTGATCCAACTCGGAGCTATTCTCGCTTTACCGGTTTATTTTTGGGGTCGCATTGTGCGGTTTGTTAGCACATTTCCGAAGGGCGAACGCGGCAATCGCACCATCTTCACGCACCCGTTGAGCCTCACGCTCATCGCATTTGTGGTGACTGCGGTTCCCGCGTGGGCCCTTGCAAAAGTCATCGGCAAGAACCTGGAAAGTCTCTGGGTGATGGCCATGGCGCTGCTCATTGGCGGGATAGTCATGTGGGTCGTTGATGCTGTTTTCACCCGCCCGCGCACAATGCATATGGAGGAGATGACGCTGCCGCAGGCGGTCTGGATCGGCGCCGCGCAAATTCTCTCCGCTGTTTTTCCCGGCACGTCGCGCTCAATGTCCACGATTGCTGCCGGACAAATCGCCGGCATGTCACGTCCGGCAGCACTTGAATTTTCGTTTTTTCTGTCGATGCCGACAATGGCGGTCGCCGTGGGATACGATTTTTTGAAGAGCGTGATACCGCACCATCACGAAGCGGAGATTGCGCCGCTAACGATTACTCCGCATCAATGGGCCGTGCTCGCTATTGGATTTGTTGTTTCATTTTTCGTGGCCCTTGCGGTCGTCGCATGGTTCATGAACTGGGTTCGCGCACGGGGATTTGTGCCGTTTGCGGTCTACCGGATTGTGCTCGGTCTCGGATTGTTGACGCTATTGATGCGTGGAATGATGTGATCAGCTAATATGGAAACCAACGTTATTCTTCCCGACCTCCAAAGCGCAGTCATTTGCGAGGACGTCCGCTGTGAAGTCAACGGCATGCAAACTCTCGTGGGCGTGCTGAGTGTGATCCCGGCACCCTCTTTACCTATCAATTATCTTCGGCTCTGCATCTGGACCCGTTGGTGCAGCGGCTCCGGCAAATTTCGCCAAAAATCTCGCCTCGTAGGCGTGGACGAGCAGCAGGTAGTCGCGCAGGCGGAGGTCGAGTTCGTGCTCAAAGAGATGGAAGGCCACGCTACCAATGTTCATTATTTTGGCGGCGTGCAGTTTCAACAGTACGGCATGCATCACGTCGAGATTTATCTGGAAAACGAATTGCGGTTGCGCTTTCCGTTGCCGGTGATTCAGGTGCAACAGCGCCCGCCTGGTTGAATTCGACAACGTCTCATGAACCAGGGGTTGTGAATGGGCTAAATCTTAGGCGGCGTCATGCTGTAGCGATTTTTCCGGGCAGTAGTCTGCAGTGTCATTCTCATCGGGAAAATACATGCGCAGGAAGTAATCGTTGCGAGCGAAAAAAAACCCGAGCTTCCCAAGCAAACGCCGCAGCCTTCTGAACAGCTTCCTTCAGAATCCCCGACACCAGCGCCACGCAAATCCAAGTCGCGTGAGAAGAACTCTGCCCCTTCGAAACTGACGCTTGAAGAAATGCGCGCGGCTGGGGCACGCGCTGCGGGAGGGTCGAACGATCGATCTGGGTCGCAATCAACGAAAACACGGGAGCCGGATGTCGAGAGCGCTCCGATGCCAAATCCCACTGTTGCTGAAACTCCCAGGTCCGTGAAAAGAGAAACCCCAGTTGAGCAAAAGAGTTCGTCTCGTTCCTCCAGATCGCGAGGTACAAACAGCGAGGAGATGGGCCCGATTCGGCCCACAATGATGGAATCCGGACGGGAACCGCCGAGCCCTTCTCCCAGGTAGGGACGCCGCGCTGCCCCGAAAGCTTTCGGGGGCCAGCGCAGCGCGCTGTCCCTGCCAGTTTCAAGGAGAGGCGAGAGAAGCACGGAGTTCAAAATGCATTTGCGCGGCGATGCCGCTAACTTATAATCTGTGGGCAAGTCCCGACTGTGTCCCGAAGGATGCGTCGGGAAAATTTTTTGCCCGTTTTCGATTTCATATGGCGAACACGATTTTGGTGGGGATGCAGTGGGGAGACGAGGGCAAGGGCAAGATTATCGACGTGCTTACCGTGCGGGCGGACATCGTTGTCCGCAGCCAGGGCGGCAATAATGCCGGGCACACAGTCATTCACCGCGGCGTGAAATACGTGCTGCATTTGATTCCGTCCGGAATCCTGCGGCATCGCAAAGTGTGCGTGATCGGAAACGGCGTGGTTATCGATCCGATCGCGCTTGTCGCCGAGATAGATGGCTTGCGCCGATTGGGAGTCAAGATCGATAGAAATTTGCTCATCAGCGATTGCGCGCATCTGGTTTTGCCGTATCACCGGCTCCTCGATGAGCAGCGCGAGCTGCGCCGCGGCCGGATCGGCACCACCAAACGGGGAATCGGCCCCGCTTACGGAGACAAGGCAGCGCGCACGGGCTTGCGCATGTCTGATCTGATGCAACCGATTGTGTTCTCGAAAAAATTGCAGGCCAAGATCATCGAGAATAACCGAATCCTTCAGGCGCTCGGTGCGAAGCCGATCAGTTTTCGCGATGTGAACGAGACGTATCTTGCGGCCGGCGAAAAATTGCGGCCTTACGTGACGAACACGGTGGTTTACCTGCACCGTGCGATGGATCGAGGCAAACAAATCTTGTTCGAAGGTGCGCAGGGGACATTTCTCGATATCGATCACGGCACGTATCCGTATGTAACTTCCTCAAACACCACAGCGGGCGGCGCGTGCACCGGCACGGGCGTGCCACCGCATCGGATGGATCGTGTCGTCGGCGTGATGAAGGCCTACTCGACGCGAGTAGGGGACGGCGCATTGCCTACGGAGGACGCGCAGTTGGCGCAGATGCTTCACAATCTCGGACGCGAATTCGGCGCGACAACGGGACGCAAACGCCGCTGCGGTTGGTTCGACGCTGTGGCGACTCGTTACGCGGCCATGATCAACGGCATCGATGAGATCGCGATCACCAACTTGGATGGATTAGATCAGGTCGACCCAATTCGCATTTGTGTTGGTTACCAGCTACACGGAAAACGGCTGGATGTTCCGCCGTGCGACGCAACTCAACTCGCGAATTGCGAACCGGTCTACGAAGAAGTCGCTGGCTGGAACACGTCTATACACACTGCACGCAAATTTTCGCAGCTTCCTTCGGCTGCGAGACAATATGTTAGATGCATCTCCGAACTGGCCGGTGCAAAACTCTCGATGGTGAGCGTCGGCCCCGCGCGGGGGGAGACAATCATGTTGTGACTCCGTCGCTGCAGCCGACGGAGGAGGATGCTATAGCACGCGCTGTCCTCAACGCAGCACCGCACCACGGCCAGAACTCCGCTGAGGACAGCGGACACTACAGGCGCTATCGCTGTGGTTCCGTCAATTGGATTTCGGATTTGCGGCGGCTAGAATTTGCCTCCGACCAGAAAACTCCAGACGTTAAGCCGCCCCGATGTCTGCTAGCACCAAGACTGTTCCTCGCCACATCGCCATAATCATGGATGGCAACGGCCGTTGGGCGAAGTCGCGCGGATTGCCACGAATCAAAGGCCACGAATCCGGTGCCCAGGCCGTTCGAGAATGTGTCGAAGGCTGTGGCGAGCTAAAGGTGGAGTATCTCACGCTTTACGCATTCTCCGCTGAAAACTGGCAGCGCCCCAGAACTGAAATCATCGCGCTGATGCGTTTGCTGGAGAAATTTTTGAAGGAGAAAACGCCGGAATTGCTCGAGAAGAATGTACGTCTTCAGGCCATTGGCCGGTTAACTGATCTGCCCCAAGGCGCCCAGGAACAACTTCACAAAAGTATCGAGCAAACTGCCGGCAACACTGGTCTCACGCTCGTTTTGGCACTGAGTTATGGTGGCCGGCTCGAGATTATCGACGGCATCAAAAGTTTGCTTCGCGCCATCGAACTGGGACACATCGACAGGGCGATGATCGATGTGGCGATGTTCAGTAAACATCTTTACACGCGTTACTATCCTGACCCCGACCTCCTTATCCGCACTTCCGGCGAAATGCGACTTTCGAATTTTCTGCTCTGGCAAACTTCCTATACCGAGATGTACGTCACGCCAAAGCTGTGGCCTGACTTTAAAAGGCAAGATCTATTCGCCGCCGTCGAAGAATTCGGCCGCCGACAGCGACGCTACGGAGCCGTGGAGTAGTTGTTGAATCGTTTGCGGCGGCGTGGTAGGGCGCGCAGTCCTCTGCGCGCCGTTGATGGCGCTCACAGGAGTGATCGCCCTACCAAATTCATTTTATTCGTCTGCATTAGTGGTTACAAATGGACAGCAATATGAGGTTCGAAGGTCAAGTTGCAGTTGTCACCGGAGCAGGACGAGGTATCGGACGCGCGATTGCTTTGCGTTTTGCCAGTGAAGGCGCGCGTGTGGCGTGCGTGAGTCGGACGGAGGAAAACGCAAAAAAGACTGCTGACGAAATCAACGGTCTCCGGAGTGAATCAGCAAAAGCGTACGCAGTCGATGTTGCGGATCATGGAGCCGTGCAGAAATTCGCGGCTCAAATTCTGGAGGATTTTGCTCGGGCCGACATTCTGGTGAACAACGCCGGCGTGACGCGCGACGCGCTTGCGATGCGGATGTCCATCGAAGATTGGGACGCTGTCATCCACACCAACTTGCGCGGCGCGTTCAGTTTTACTCACGCCTTAGTTCGCGCGATGACCAAGCAGCGCAGTGGTCGCATCATCAATATCAGCTCTGTGATCGGTTTAATGGGCAACGCCGGCCAGACAAATTACGCCGCGAGTAAGGCAGGCTTGATTGGCCTAACCAAATCGCTCGCGCGTGAACTGGCCAGCCGCAATATCACAGTCAATGCAGTGGCGCCGGGATTTGTTATGACCGACATGACTGTCGGGCTATCGGATCAAGTGAAGGACACGATTCACAGCAAGATCCCACTCGGCAGGACCGGTACGCCGGAGGAGATTGCCGCTGCGGTGGCATTCCTCGCATCGCCAGAAGCCGCTTATATTACGGGTCAGGTGCTGTGCGTCGATGGCGGCGTCGTAATGTGACGGAACCGTCCTCGTACTTGTCGTCTAGAGTCATGCGACCGAGGACGAGAACGAGCACGAGTCAACAAAGCGCATCACGCGCGTTGCACGATCGTCACCCGCCCTTCAGCTATGAGAACGGTGGCGGCTGACACAACAAACTCGTAAATCGTATTCGCGTCTTCGCCATAAAGACGCGTCGCCAAAATCCGAAGCGGCAAATGAATGTAATCTAGTCGTGTTACGCATAAGCGTCCGTCCCGCAATGCAGCCAGGTATCCGGGTGGCGCGGTCGTACCTGCAGCGCGCGCCCGCAAACCGCCGTGAACAGCCGCCGCTTGCGCACCATATTCGAAGGCGTGTACGGCGGATAAACGCCCCTGACGGCGCAACGGGTTTGCCGGATCACGATGCGTATTACTGACGCACGCGATCGATCGATCGTCCCAGCGCACGACTTCATCCACCAGGCACATCAGATCGGAGTGGGGGATCAGCGCGCGAATTTCCGCTTTATTGATTGCCATGGGTCAAAGTGATCGAAACTGGAAAGAGAGTCATTCCGAGCGAAGTCGAGGAACCCCGCAGCATTACCTTACGTAACGCCGCGGGATCCTTCGACTCGGCTGCGCTCCGCTCAGGATGACTCTAACTGCTTTTATCGCCTCAGCGTCGCAAATGTTAATCCCAAAACGAATAAAAGTTGAACCAGTTGTAAGGCGCGAGCCGGGCATAATGTTCCAGACGTGTGACATAGCGCTGCACCCACGCCTGAATCTCCTCGGCGCGATGCTCGCGATTCAAAACGATCTCGTCGGCGAAATGTTCGAAGTAAATGTCATAGCGATTGCCGCCCCGGTACAGGCCGAAGAACAAAATGACCGGACAATGCATCATGGCCCCAAGCAAAATTGGACCGGCCGGCAACGTGGCAGGCGCGCCAAGGAAGTCGCAGCGCGTTGTCTTGTCGGCGCCGAAAACGCGATCGCCTAACATCCCGACAAAGCCGCCTGCATCCAGGCTCTCCCTGGCCCTTATCAATGTATCCGATCGGTCAGGTGCGATCACCGTGTCGGCAATCGTGGGATTTAGTCCATCGAAGAACCTGCTGATATTCTGGTTGTGCGCTGTATTCATTAGCACCTTGAGCGAAAACCCTCCGTGCTTTAGTCCAAGCGCCCGTAACACCTCGAAGCTCCCCAGGTGAGACCCTAACAAGATGCAGCCCTTGCCGTTTTCAGTTTGGCGCTGCAACACTTCTTTCCCGTGGATTGTGACGCAAAACCGGTCGAATTCACCACGCAGCAAATAAACGCGGTCCAGAATCGTAGTGGCAAAGTAATAAAAATGGCGCAAAACGTGCCACCAGTGGGCTGAACTGCCGCGCGCCCGTTTCAGGAATTCGTAAGACGCTCGTCGCGCTGTATGTGCCGTGATCAGGAAGTAAATTGTGATCGGAAATAACAACAGCATCGCTAGCGGACGACCGACCCGCTCCGCGATCCAGGCGATCACTCCCAGTGAAGCCGGTGTGCCGCGTTCCGGCACACTCACCCAGCGATCTGCTGCCGAACGCTTGCGGCTGACAATTTCCGAAATCATCTTGCGGTTGTCGTTTTTTGTCCGCAAATGGCCCCGGTGAAAAAATGCGGGTAGAACTCGCGAATTCGTTCGACATCCGGTGCAATCTCCGTGCGCGGAAAGCCGGCGCGCGAAAAAGCGCGACGCCACTGTGCGGCAGTCAGAAAGCCGGGGTTTGGACGAATTTCCGGATCTGTTTTCACATTGGTGAAACTATCTAGAATTTGAAACATGAGTTCGGGATACATCGGTTGGTTAGCGTAGGGCCGCACGCATTCCCCAATGACGAGCCAACCACCCGCAGCAAGCGACGAGCGCGCTTCGTTCAAGCTAGACAGGAGATTCTTCGAGATATGCATGACGTTCACAGCGTATACGAGATCGAATTCTCCCGGGGCAATCCCTTGCTCGCTCCACGGCAAATCGAGATCGACTGTCGTCCATTCCAGCGGGAGGTTCGGGTGTTGAGCCGCTAATTTGCGTTGATTGCAGCGTCGAAAATACGCGTTTGGCTCGGTAACGACGTAGCGTTCAAGTCGGGACAAAAGCCCTCGTTCACTAAGTAGCTTTAGCAAAATCTCTGTGGCGCTCCCGGTGCCCGCACCGATTTCAAGAACTCGCAAGATCGGTTGGGCGGAAAGACGATCCGTGGCGGCAGCGGCAGCTATCCAGTTGTTTACCGCATAGGTCAGATTGTCGTTGTGAAAATAGTTGAGCCAAAGCGGGACGCCTTGAGCTCCGAGCAGATTTTGATCGCCGCTTTTTTCGCCGGTCGCAACAATCTCATAAAGACTTGCGGCGTGGTCTAACAAATCCAGGGTCGCCGTGTTCCCGGGATCAATGTTGAGCGCGAGAGCGCGCAAGTATCCGAGATCAGGTTGCCATGGCGTCTTCCGCAAGCGATAGGATCGGGTCCCCCTGTCACTTTGCACTTCGAAGCAGCCGGTTTCTACAAGGCGCGTTAGGATCCATTGTAAGGGAAGGCTGAATCGCGGCTGGAAACCGAGAACACTGCAAAGCTCATCAGCTGATCGCCACGCGCCAAGTTGTTCCACCAGGTTCAACCGGCCTAACAAGTCGACAGCCAGTTCAATGCTGTAGCGTTCCATCAGTTCGATGCTCTGATACAAGCGCTCGCTGAATATCGCTGGCGGAAATTCCTTGAGACATTCGGCGAGCCGCGGGTCGCTCCGCCCGGTTTCAAATTTTGGGGCGTCAAGCAACGGCGCGTTCACGGTTGTAGAATCCGTCTGTGGTTGATCACGCAAAAGTGCCGCAGGCACGAAATGTTTCGAGCTTCCCGTAAGGGCGACATGTCGGCCCATGAATCAGATGCTGCTCCTACAGAGCTTGTAATTCTCCTGTCCAACGTTTGGGCTATAAACCTTGCGTACCTACGGTGCTCTCGCATTGTGGGGACTTGTCTTTTCACGAAGTCATTTTGCTCCCCAAGCGACTTCAAGTCGACCTTCGACTATTACGCGGTCTCCCGCGCGACAGCAAAAATTGATCTCCGCAGCGCGCTCATTTCTCGCAGAGAGAGAAATTGTGAAGGCCTGTTCCGGCTGGAGTGGCGCAAGGAATTTGACCAGTCGTATGCCGGTGAGTTCCGAGTCCTGACGCCATTCAATCAGCGCTGCAAGGACTTCGTCGAGGATTACAACCCCGGGTACGAGGGGCGCGCCGGGAAAATGCCCCGGCAAACTTGGGTGATTAGCGCGGACTATACGGATAGCTTCAAAGGTCATCCCCGAAATGTGTCGTCTGCATCGGATCAGGTGACCGAGCGCTCTGCTTGCTGCCGCACACCGCTTGGCAAAGCTAAACTAAACCGCTGGCAGTATGTCGCGAACACACTGAGCACTTCTCCGGCGTCGGAACCAAACTGCGATAGATCGTATCGGTGCTTTGCCGATTGTCTCTTGGCTTGGCTGGCAACGAGAGCGCGCATGCGTCGCTCTGCTTCGTGCGACAGCGACCAGCCGAAATATTGGTAGATCCGCCGAACTGCGCGAATGGGTTCGCGACGAATCTCGTCATATTGAATGTCGCAGATGCGATTGTTTGCCAGACGATCGCGTTCACGCAAAAATTTATCCATCGTTTTGGACCAGTAATCGATCGCCTCGCGGCCCACGATGACCGGATCGACCGCGTCGCTAAACGCGCTGCGTAGAATTGTCACCAGACTCGATACAGACGCCATCGCATCAACGGGCGTTCGATGGGTCTGCACGAACAGCGCATCCGGATAAGCGGACAGTAACGCTGGCATGGCAAACATGTGAGTAGGCGCTTTCAGGATCCACCGGCGAGCGCCTCGGCGAAACTGCAGATGTTGAAGAAAACGACGGTGATATTCATATGCCGGCCGCAAATCCTGCCGAAAAAACCAGGCGCGATATGACGGAACATAATACATCGCATCGAACTGATCGCTCAAGAATGTGGGCGTCATAAGGCTGACGCACTCCTGCGGGATTTCTGCACCGACCGTGTGCACGTAGCGGAACGTGGGTGCCACCCAGTTAAAGAAGTTACAACCTTGCCTCGCGCGCTGAATCCGGCGCTTCTCATCGTAGCGAGTGGGCGGAGATGGGGACCTCACTTCCCACATCAGAGGAGATCGATGTTCCGGGTCAGCTCCGAGCAGCCGATGCAATACGCTGGTGCCGCTGCGGGGCAATCCTACAATAAAGAGGGGTTCGCGGATTTCCTGGCGCGTGATATCTGGGTAGAACTCTCGGTCGCGTTCCATCTGAAGACGCGCGCACAAAGTCTCTACAACGTCGGTCTTGAGAGCAATTTTTCCGATCAGGTTGAGGCGTGCCTCGTCCTGGCATGAGTCGAGCAGGCGCGACAGCGCCTCAAAGAACTCGCCTTGGCCAAAATCAACCAGGCCGCAGCGTCGCTTTGCGGTCTCGACCAATTCCGTCGCAAACATTCGAGTCGATGGAATCCGCGTTTTCTCCAGCAGTGCTCCAAATCCATTGAAAAGCCGAACAGGCAGCAACGGACGCATTTGCTGTAAGGTCGTGGCGGAGCTGTTCATTGCGGTTAAGGCATTTCAAGTACCTGCAATCGTAATTGACCGCTATAGGACTTAAGTGCCATGGAAATGAGACCAACGCCGGTAAGTCAAGCAGCGAATGCCGGCAAGCATTTGGTTGCGCACGTGGTGTAATCGTTTCATCGTGTTCGCATGCAAACGGAAAAAGCTACGTTCGGTGCGGGTTGTTTCTGGGGAGTGGAAGAAGCATTCCGCAACGTAAAAGGCGTCTTGTCTACCAGCGTCGGGTATGCGGGAGGAACACACGAGAATCCGACGTATCAGGATGTTTGCACCGACAAGACCGGACACGCCGAGGTGGTGCAAGTGGAATTCGATCCGGCACAGGTCAGTTACGACCAACTTCTGGATGTTTTCTGGTCGAACCACAACCCGACAACGCTGAACCGCCAGGGCCCTGATGTTGGCACGCAGTATCGGTCGGTAATTTTTTATCAATCCCCTGAGCAACAGGCGGCAGCCACCGCTTCAAAAGAAAAATTCGAAAAGAGCGGCCGGTTCACTCGACCAATCGTGACGCAGATCGAACCCGCTTCAGCGTTCTGGCGCGCTGAAGAATATCATCAGCACTACCTGCAGAAACGCGGCCAGGCGCATTGCGCAGTTTGATGTTTGCAATTGCGCAAGCTGCTTGAGTCCGCCTCTCCCCTATCACAGGGGAGAGGACTGAGGTGAGGGGTGCGTGATGTGCCATAGCGTGCGATGATCAACCCTTCACCCTAGCCCTCTTCCTTGAAAAGGGAGAGGCGAATCGAAAACGTATGGAAACGCCCCCGCGAGTGCTCCGAAGCAAAAATTTCGTTGCGGACGCTGCCGCCTTCATCCTCGAGCAGGCGCGCAAAGCGATCGTCGAGCGCAGCGAATTTCGGATCGCGCTTTCAGGAGGAAACACGCCGACGCCGGTTTACGCCCGAATTGCGGGGGAGGGACATGATCTTCCGTGGGATCAGATTCTGTTCACGTTCGGAGATGAGCGATGCGTGCCGCCAGATGATGCGCAAAGCAACTTTAGAATGGCGCGAGAAAATCTCTTTGTTCCTGCTGCCGTTCCTGAAAAATCAATCATGCGTATGCGCGGCGAAATCGATCCGCAAATCGCAGCAAAGGAGTACGAAGACCAACTGGACGCCATCGCCATCGAGCATGGTGAGCGAATCTATCAACACGATTTGATTCTTCTCGGTCTTGGCGACGATGGCCATACTGCGTCGCTCTTTCCCGGGACGGCCGCGTTGGAAGAGATGTCGCGGCGCGTCGTCGCAAATTTTGTCCCCAAATTGAACGCGTGGCGATTGACATTCACTTTTCCGCTCATCGATCATGCGCGTCAGATTTTGTTTCTCGTCGGCGCGTCGAAAAGTCCCCAGCTGATCGAGCGTGTGCTCGCGGGCGACCGGCAGTTTCCCGCCGCGCGAGTGAGTCCGTCCGCGGGTGAAGTGACATGGATGATTGGCGAATAATCAATCAAAACGTTCAATTGACTCGTAATTATCTCCGCGCTGTCATCCCGAATCCCGCAACGCGGGATGAGGGATCTCGCACGTACGTGACCGGCACTGGCGTGGAATGAGCCGGTGCGAACTTCGGTCGTGAGATCCCTCGCGCCGCTCGGGATGACAGATTGCGTATACGCGTCGGCTGTGAGATTTCTCCAGACTCCATGAGTACGCCACGCACGATCATCGTTACAGGTTCTGCGGGATTGATTGGGTCGGAAAGCGTGCGGCGTTTCGTGAGAGACGGCGCGCAGGTGCTTGGGATCGACAACGACATGCGCGCAAAGTTCTTTGGCGCCGAAGCTTCCACGAAAAAAACGCGCGACGACTTGATCGCGAACCTTCGCGGTTACGAACATCATGATCTGGATATTCGCGACGCGGCTGCAGTAATGGATTTATTCAAACAGCATCGCGGCACGATTGAAGCTATCGTGCACACCGCATCGCAACCGTCACACGACTGGGCTGCGCGCGATCCGCAGACTGATTTTACGGTGAACGCCAACGGCACGCTGAACCTGCTCGAAGCCGCGCGAACGTTTTCTCCCGAGGCGCCATTCATTTTCACTTCGACGAACAAA
>Ga0105249_10002122_pt1 | contig 17209 bp, 29 predicted proteins | sample KBSS44metaG_FD_81522 | JGI IMG/M metagenome (GOLD analysis project Ga0105249, IMG submission 81522) | Switchgrass rhizosphere microbial communities from Kellogg Biological Station, Michigan, USA - KBS S4-4 metaG | ecosystem: Host-associated > Plants > Roots > Rhizosphere > Soil | place...
GACGGAATCGCGAAGCCGATCCCGAGCGACCCGCCGGTTCTCGAGAAGATCGCGGTATTGATACCAACGAGCCGCCCGTCCATGTCGACCAGCGCGCCCCCGGAATTGCCGGGATTGATGGCGGCGTCGGTCTGTATGAAGAATTGATAATCGGAGATGCCGACTTGCGTACGCGCTAAAGCCGACACGATGCCGCTTGTTACGGTCTGCCCAACGCCAAACGGATCGCCGATCGCAAGCACGATATCTCCAACTTCGAGGCTGTCGGAATCGGTGAACTCGATAGGAGTGAATTCGTTACCCTTTGCCTCCAAACGCAGGACCGCAAGATCAGTTTGCTCGTCCTTCAGCATGAGCTTCGCCGGAAACTCGCGGCCATCCGCCAGCGCCACAGTGATCTCCGCCTCGCCACTGCCCGAGATCACGTGATTGTTCGTGACGACGACGCCCTCTTTGCTCACCAGCACGCCCGAGCCGAGCGAGTTCTGCACGCGCTCGCGCGGGATGCCGAAATTCTCGCCGAACAGCCGGCTGAAAAACGGATCGTTGGCGAAGGGTGAAACAATTTGCGCGACCTTGCGGCTCACATAGACGTTCACCACTGCAGGCGCCACGCGTTTTACCACAGGCGCGAAAGACTGCTTCACCTGGACCATGCTCTCGGGTGCGACGCGCTTGGCGTCTTCCGCCGCGAGCGGACTCCAAAGCAGCAGCAAGCAGATCGCGGTTGCACCGCTGTTCATGCCAAATCTCAGCAGTAAATTTGCCAAAGGTCTCACTCGATTTGCTCCGTAGCGGCAAATTATGAACTAATCTCTCCGATTTCTCCAATACTCATGCCGGAAGAAGTAAGAAACCTGACCCGACGCCGCAAGTTTTGAGCCCTTCACACTTGCCCGCATGAGGGTTTCTACTAAGATGCCTCGCGGTGTGAATTGAACGACAACATCCCTGGAGGGAAATGCATGCGTATCATGAGACTGGTCCTGATTGCAGCGGCCACGCTCCTTGCCTTGGCCGGGTCGGCCGATGCCATAACCGTCAAGAAGCGCACCGAGGCCCCCGGCCTTCCGCCGGAAATTTGGGAGGTGGTTGGTGGCTTCTGCGCGATCAAAGACTGGCATCCTGCGGCAGCCGATTGCGTCGAGACCAAAGAAGGCGATGTCACGTTCCGCACCATCACGTTGAAGGACGGCGGCAAGCTCAAGGAGAAGTTGACCGGCACCGAAGCGACCGGTTACACCTACGAGCTCATTGAGAGCCCCCTCCCCGTCAAGAATTACAAATCCAAGCTCTGGATTGAAGTCGACGATGAGCCGGATCGGTCAGTGATCCTCTGGCAATCCGACTTCGACGCCAATGGCGCCAGCGATGAGGATGCCAAGAAGACGATCACCGGCATTCTCGGCGACGGCGTCAAGGGCATCAAGAAGGCCGCGATCGCCGCTTGGGACAAGAAGCACCCCGAAGAAGCCAAGGACGATGGCGACGACGACGATGACGACAAATAGCGGCAACACAGTCGCTTAAGCCGTTAGGGGCGTGCCAAAGGCACGCCCCTTTTGTATGGGGGTGGAAAATAAGCAAAATCCGGGGCATAAGGCGCGCAGCCTAGTCTGAAGGAGACTTAAGCATGCGCTATGTACATTTCGCGTTGGCCGCCGCCGTCCTCATGCTCGGTGCGAGCCCTGCCCTCGCCCTCACCGTCGAGCGCCATATCGAAGCTCCCGGTCTGCCGCCGGCAGTCTGGGAATTTGCAGGTGGCTTCTGCGCCATCAAGGACTGGCATCCCCTCGTCGCCGATTGCCAGGAGACCAAGGAAGGCGACGTCACCTTCCGCACCCTGACCTTGAAAGACGGCGGCAAGATCAAGGAGAAGCTGCTCGAGTCCGACGACACGAGTTACAGCTACGAGATCGTCGAGAGCCCGCTTCCTGTTAAAAATTACAAAGCCAAGCTCTCCGTGGAAGACGGCAACCACGAAAACCGCACCATGGTCGAGTGGAGCGCGGACTTCGAGGCCAACGGCGCCAGCGACGACGAAGCCACCAAAAAGATCAAGGATATCTTTGATGGTGGGCTGAAGGGCATCAAACACAAGATGCTCGACATCTCGGGCGACGAGAGCTCAGGCGGCGGCCCAGCGCAATAGTGAATAGAGTCTGCGAGAGCGGCTGACGAACGACGGTCTTTAGTTCCAGCCTAAGCGGCGGCCTTTCGGGCTACTTTCCGTCCGCGCGGCGCTTTCGCTTTGGTCTCCGGCTTGGCCTCGACCGGCGTCTCGGTCTCTTCCACCGGGCCCGAATCCTTGCCGCGCGCATCGACATCACGGTCGACCAGTTCGATCACCGCCATCGGCGCGGAGTCGCCGTAGCGGAAGCCTGCCTTCATCACGCGCGTATAGCCGCCCGGCCGCTCCGCATAACGCGGGCCCAGCGTATCGAACAATTTTGCGACCTGCACCTCGTCACGCACGCGGGACAACGCCAGTCTGCGCGCATGTAACGTGCCGGCCTTGCCGAGCGTGATCAGCCTGTCGGCAACGCGCTTCAGTTCCTTGGCTTTAGGCAGCGTCGTCACGATCTGCTCATGCTTGATCAGCGCCGCAGAGAGAGCAGCGAACATCGAGCGGCGATGGCTCGCGGTGCGGTTCAGCTTACGGAAGGCATTGCCGTGACGCATGTCAGTCTCCAACTACCCCAGACTTGATCTGGCCTAATAATGATCTTCGAAGCGCTTTGCCAGCTCTTCGATATTTTCCGGCGGCCAGTTCGGCACTTCCATGCCGAGATGGAGACCCATCGATGCGAGCACCTCTTTGATCTCGTTCAGCGACTTCCGCCCGAAATTCGGCGTCCGCAGCATCTCCGCCTCGGTCTTCTGAATGAGATCGCCGATATAGACGATATTATCGTTCTTGAGACAGTTGGCCGAGCGCACCGAGAGCTCGAGTTCGTCCACCTTCTTGAGCAGTGCTGCGTTGAACTCGAGTTCAGGTTGCCGCTCATAGGTAACTTCCTTCTTCGGCTCCTCGAAGTTCACGAACACCGAGAGCTGGTCCTGCACGATGCGCGCGGCGAGCGCGATCGTGTCGTCGGGCCGCACCGAGCCGTCGGTCTCGATCTCCATGGTGAGCTTGTCGTAATCGAGGATCTGGCCCTCGCGGGTATTCTCGACGCGGTAGGACACTTTCCGCACCGGGCTATAGAGCGAATCCACCGGGATATATCCGATCGGCGCATCGTCCGGGCGGTTCCGCTCGGCGGGCACGTAACCCTTGCCGGTGGCGGTGGTGAACTCCATGCGGATCGACGCGCCCTGATCGAGGGTGCAGATAACGTGATCCGGATTCAGAATCTCGACGTCGGCGCCGGTCTCGATGTCGCCGGCCTTGGCCACGCCCGGACCTTCCTTTTTCAACACCATGCGCTTCACGCCCTCGGCATGCTGCCGAATAGCGATCTCCTTGATGTTGAGAACGATATTGGTCACGTCCTCGCGGACGCCTGGGATCGAAGAGAATTCATGCAGCACGCCGTCGATATGCACGGAGGTGATAGCGGCGCCTTGCAGCGACGATAGCAGCACGCGTCGAAGCGCGTTGCCCAGCGTCAGACCGAAGCCGCGCTCGAGCGGCTCGGCGATCACCGTGGCGAAGCGTTGCGGGTCGCGGCCCGAAACGACATTGAGCTTGGTGGGTTTTATGAGATCTTGCCAGTTCTTCTGCAGCACCTGGGGGGCCCTTTCCTGGTCCTTGAGCGGGGCGGCCTGCCCTAACTTGCGAATATCCTCGTGCAACATATGCCGTATACGCCTTCCCTTACTTAGACACGCCGACGCTTGCGCGGGCGGCAGCCATTGTGCGGGATTGGCGTGACGTCACGAATCGAGATGACAGTGAACCCTGCCGTCTGCAGCGCACGAAGCGCGGACTCGCGTCCCGAACCCGGTCCACGAACCTCGATTTCAATATTCTTCATGCCGTGCTCCATCGCCTTCTTGCCGGCATCCTCGGCTGCGACCTGCGCCGCATAAGGCGTAGATTTACGCGATCCCTTGAAACCCATGGCACCCGCCGACGACCAGGAAATCGTGTTCCCTTGCGCATCGGTGATGGTGATCATCGTATTGTTGAAACTCGCCTGCACATGCGCCACGCCGGACGTGATGTTCTTTTTTTCCCGGCGGCGAACGCGCGCTTTCTCTTTGACCATGATCTAGTCCCGCATTTGACGAATACGATGGGAGCGATCGAGCGCGCCCACCGCTAGTTCAGCCTCTATTTCTTTTTGCCAGCGATTGGCTTGGCCGGCCCTTTGCGCGTGCGCGCATTGGTGTGAGTTCTTTGACCGCGCACCGGCAGCCCGCGGCGATGACGCAAACCTCTGTAGCAGCCGAGGTCCATCAACCTCTTGATGTTCATGGAAACATCGCGCCGAAGATCGCCCTCCACGACATAGTCGCGGTCGATCACCTCGCGAATCTGGATAATCTCCGATTCCGTGAGCTGGCTGACGCGCCGCTCCACAGGGATCTGCACCTTGCCGCAAATTTCCTTGGCGAAAGTGTCACCGATGCCATGGATATAAGTCAGCGCCACCTCGACCCGTTTGTTGGTCGGAATATTCACACCTGCAATTCGGGCCACGAAGTCGTCTCCTTAAGCACGGGCTAACGTGCTGAAACGAAAGATGAATTAGCTATGAAACGCAGCAAGACCGGCCTCGAAAGCCAAAACCCCCGGGGCCTGTCCATCCTATCCAACAATGGATCGTGCCCTATCTAGCGATTCCGCTTGACAAGGTCAACCCAGCCTATTTGGGCAATTTGCCCCTACCCCTCCAGGGCCTGCACAATCGCCGCCTGGACATTCTTAATATCGGCCATGCCATCGACCGTCCTGAGCTTTTCCTGGCTCTCATAATAGTGGATCAGAGGCTTGGTTTGGGCGTGATAGGCTTTGAGCCTGGCCCGTACCACCTCCTCGGTGTCGTCTTTTCTCCGCACAAACTCGGTGCCGCCGCAGCGGTCACACACCCCTTCCACTTTGGGCATCTTGAAGGGGTCGTGATAACCCTCCCCACAAGTAGCACAAGCGAAACGGCCCGTGATTCGCTCGATCAACGCCTCATCGTCGACTTGCATCTCGACCGCCACATCGACCTTCTTGCCGCGCTCCGCCATCAGTCTGTCGAGGGCTTCAGCCTGGGCGAGCGTCCGCGGAAAACCATCAAGAATGAACCCGGGCACATCGCCATCCTGGTCGACGCGCTCGGCGATCAGCCGGATGACCAGGCAGTCTGGCACGAGCTCGCCTCGCTCCATGATGTCGCCGGCTTGTCTGCCGAGTTCTGTGCCGGCGGCGACCGCCGCGCGCAACATATCGCCAGTGGACAGCTTGACCAATCCGTGCCGCTCCTCGAGCATCTTGGCCTGTGTGCCTTTGCCGGCGCCGGGAGGGCCCAGCAGGACCAGGTTCATGACCGCCTTGCCCCTCTTAAGCGGGAGCGCTTGATCAGACCCTCATATTGATGGGCCAGCATGTGGCTCTGGATCTGCGCCACCGTGTCCATGGTGACGCTCACCACGATCAGCAACGAGGTGCCGCCGAAATAGAACGGCACGCCGGCATAAGAGATCAATATCTCCGGCAGCACGCAGACGGCTGCGAGATAGATGGCGCCGAGCACCGTGATCCTGGTCAGCACATAGTCGATATATTCGGCCGTGCGCTCGCCGGGCCTGATCCCCGGCAAAAAGCCGCCATACTTCTTCAGATTGTCTGCGGTGTCCTTCGGATTGAAAACCACCGCTGTGTAGAAGAAGGCGAAGAAGATGATCAGCGCAATATAGATGATGACGTGGAGCGGCTGCCCACGCCCGAGCATGGCCGTCATCGTGGTTAGCCATTCCGGACCTTGGCCCGCGGAAAAATTTGCGACCGTGATCGGCAATAGCAACAGTGACGAGGCGAAGATCGGCGGAATGACGCCGGCGCTGTTCAATTTCAACGGCAAATGCGAGGCATCACCCTGGAACATGCGGTTGCCGACCTGGCGTTTCGGGTATTGCACGAGCAGGCGCCGCTGCGCCCGCTCCATGAACACGATCACGGCGATCACGACCACAGCCATGACCAGAAGGGCGATGATCAGCGCCGTCGATAGCGCGCCTTCGCGGCCGAGTTCCAACGTGCCTGCGACAGCGTGCGGCAATTGCGCGACGCTGCCGGCGAATATGATGAGCGAGATGCCGTTGCCGAAGCCGCGTGCCGTGATCTGCTCGCCGAGCCACATCAGGAACACGGTGCCGCCGACCAGGGTGAATACGGTGGTGATCCGGAAGAACATGCCCGGATCGATTACCACATTGCCGGCGCCTTCGAGGCCGACAGCGATACCGTAGCCCTGCAACGCCGCCAGCAGCACGGTGCCGTAGCGCGTATATTGGTTGATCTGACGCCGGCCCTGCTCGCCCTCTTTCTTCAACTGCTCCAGATGCGGTGACACCGTGGTCATCAGCTGAATGATGATGGACGCGGAAATATACGGCATGATGTTGAGCGCGAAGATCGCCATGCGCCCAACCGCGCCGCCGGAGAACATGTTGAACATGCCCAAGATGCCCGACTGGTTCTGATTGAACACGTCGGCGAGCGCTTGCGGATTGATGCCTGGAATCGGGATATAGGTGCCGAGCCGATAGACGATGAGCGCGCCCAGCGTGAACCAGATGCGCTTCTTCAGCTCCTCGGCCTTTGCGAAGGCCGCGAAATTGAGATTCTTTACGAGCTGTTCGGCGGCAGAGACCATCTTAGCGCTTCCCTTCCCGCCGGCGGCATCGCTGCCGCCAGACCAATTGTCCTAGGCTTCGGCTCTTAGGCCTCGCCGTCCTTCTTGGCCGGCTTCGGCTTGTCTTTCTTGGCCGGCTTCGCCTCGGACTCAGCACCTGCCTCTGCGGCTTCCTCGCCGCCACCCTTCTTCTTGGGCGCGGCTGCGGCACGCTTGTCCGCGCGCTTCTTCGCCTTGATCGCGTCGCCGGGGGGTTTCTCGCGGCCTGTGATTGACTTCAACGTGACCGAACCACCTGCCGCCTCGACTGCCTTGATCGCGCTTGCAGAGGCGCCTGTGATCTCGAAGGCGAGTTTGGCTTTGAGCTCGCCATGTCCGAGCAGGCGAACGCCGTCGCGGGCGTTCTTGATCAGGCCAGCCAACGTCAGCGCCTCGATGGTGATCGGCTTCTTCCCATCGAGCCGGCCGGAATCCACCGCCTGCTGGATGCGTCCGAGATTGAGCTCGTTGTACCGCTTGGCGAAAATATTGTTGAAGCCGCGCTTCGGCAGACGCCGGTGCAGCGGCATCTGACCGCCTTCAAAACCCTTGATGGCGACGCCAGAGCGGGCCTTCTGGCCCTTCACGCCGTGCCCTGAGGTCTTGCCCAGACCCGAGCCGGGACCCCGTCCCAGACGCTTCTTGGCCTTCGTGGCGCCCGGCCTATCGCTGATCTCATTCAATCGCATGGAATTACCCTTAAGCTCCCGCTTCGTCGTCGACGATGCGCACGAGGTGACTGATTTTGGCGACCATGCCGCGCACTTGCGGGCTGTCGATCAGGGTGCGGCGCTTATGCATCTTGTTCAGGCCGAGCCCGATCAGCGTCGCGCGCTGAATATAGGGGCGGCGGATCGGGCTGCCGATCTGCTCCACCACAATCGTCTTCTTGTCTTTGGCCATCTTGCCTGATCCTTGCTACGTGCGTCACGAGAGCCCCTTAGGCTTCCGCGGTCGCTCCGCCTTCGCCGGCGCCATCTCGGCGGCGCGTGACGATCTCGCTGACTTTCTTGCCGCGGCGGGCTGCGACGCCTCTCGGGCTGTCCTCTTGGCGCAGAGCATCGAACGTCGCCCGCACCATGTTGTAAGGATTCGAACTTCCGAGAGACTTCGCCACCACATCGTGGATGCCGAGCGTTTCGAACACGGCACGCATCGGGCCGCCGGCGATGATGCCGGTGCCGGGAGGCGCCGCGCGCAAGATCACACGCCCCGCACCATGACGACCGACGACATCGTGATGCAGCGTGCGCCCCTCGCGGAGCGGCACGCGCACGAGATTGCGCTTTGCGCCCTCGGTCGCCTTACGAATGGCCTCAGGCACCTCGCGCGCCTTGCCATGGCCGAATCCGACACGGCCCTTCTGGTCGCCGACGACGACGAGCGCCGCGAAACCGAAGCGCTTGCCGCCCTTGACCACCTTGGCCACGCGGTTGATGTGCACGAGCTTATCGACGAATTCGCTGTCGCGGTCGCGATCATCGCGATCACGCCCGCCCCGGCCACCTGATCTACGTTCAGCCATATCGATCCTCTAGAAATTAAGACCGCCCTCGCGGGCCGCCTCTGCGAGCGCCTTCACGCGCCCATGATAAAGATAGCCGCCGCGATCGAACACGACGTCCTTGATCCCTGCCTTCAATGCGCGCTCAGCGACCAGCTTGCCGACGGCGCCCGCGGCCGCGACATCGCAGCCTTTCTTGAGCGAGGACTTGAGGTCCTTGTCGAGGCTCGAAGCTGCAGCCACCGTCTTGCCGTCCTTGTCGTCGATCACTTGCGCGTAGATATGCTTCGACGACCGAAACACCGATAGGCGCGCGCGGCCGCCCGACACCCGTCTCAGGGTCTGGCGCACCCGATGCGAGCGCCGCATAAAACCTTCTTTCACCGTACCCATCTCAGCTATCCTGTTACTTCTTCTTGCCTTCTTTGCGGTAGATGTACTCGCCCGCATAGCGGACGCCCTTGCCCTTATAGGGCTCCGGCGGCCTGTAACGTCTGAGCTCGGCCGCAACCTGGCCGACCTTCTGCTTATCGATGCCGGTGATAACGATCTCGGTCGGCTTCGGGCAAACCACCTGAATACCTTGCGGAATCGGATGGACCACATCGTGGCTATAGCCGAGCTGGAGCTGCACATTCTGCCCCTGCACCGCGGCGCGATAGCCGACACCGGTGATCTCGAGCTTCTTGGTGAAGCCTTCGGTGACCCCGGTAATGAGATTTGCGACCATAGTGCGGGACATGCCCCACATGGCGCGCGCCTCTTTGGTATCCTCGCGCATGGCAACCTCAAGCTCGTTATTTTCGAGCTTGGCGACCAGCTGATCGACGAGCACATGCTTGAGCTCGCCCTTCGGCCCCTTCATTGCCACTTCCTGGCCATTTACGCGCGCGGTGACCCCGCCTGGGATCGCCACGGGCTTTTTGCCGATACGGGACATGATCGAACCTTCGCTTCTCTCGCCTAGAATACGTTACAAAGAATCTCGCCGCCGACATTCTCGTTCCGCGCGCGTGCATCCGACATCACGCCTTTTGGCGTGGAAAGAATGGCGACGCCGAGACCGTTGGCGACCGTCGGCAGATCCTTCACCGAGGAATACACCCGACGCCCCGGCGTCGAGATGCGTTTGATATCCTTGATGACCGGCTCGCCGTCGAAATATTTGAGCTCGATATCGAACTCCGACTTGCCACCGTCGTATTCGACGCGGGCATAGCCGCGAATATAACCCTCCTCGACCAGCACATCGAGCACGTGCTCGCGCAGCTTCGAGGCCGGGGTCGTGACTTTATTCTTGTGCCGCATCTGCGCATTGCGGATGCGGGCCAACATATCGCCTAAAGGATCGTTGATGCTCATCTATGGTCCTTACCAGCTCGACTTGATCATGCCGGGGATCAGTCCCTGGCTCGCGAGATCGCGCAACGCGATGCGCGACATTTTCACTTTGCGGTAGTAGGCGCGCGGGCGCCCTGACAGCTCGCAACGATTGCGAATCCGCGTCGGCGAGGAGTTGCGCGGCAACTCGGCGAGCTTCAGCCGAGCCGCGAAGCGCTCCTCAGCGGGCAGCTTGCGGTCGGCGGCGATCGCCTTCAGCCGCGTTCGCCGCACCGTGAATTTCTCTGCGAGCCGGCGCCGCTTATTGTTGCGCTCGATCATACTTGTCTTTGCCATTCACTCCTCCTTCGTGCCGGACCCTGGACCTAGGTCCGGAACGGAAAATTCAAGCCCTTCAACAGGGCACGCGCCTCGTCGTCGTTGCGCGCCGTGGTGCAGACGATGATGTCCATACCCAGCACCGACTCGACTTTGTCGTACTCGATCTCCGGAAAGATGATGTGCTCCTTGAGCCCTATCGAGAAATTGCCGCGCCCGTCGAAACTCTTCGGATTGAGGCCGCGGAAGTCGCGCACACGTGGCAGCGCGATATTCACCAGCCGGTCGACGAACTCGTACATCCGGTTCTTCCGGAGCGTCACCTTGGCGCCAATCGCCATGCCCTCGCGCAGTTTGAAGGTCGCGATCGACTTCCGCGCTTTGGTGATTACCGGTTTCTGGCCTGCGATCAGGCCAAGATCGCCGGCGGCAGCGGTCACCTTCTTAGAATCGCCAACGCCCTCACCGACGCCCATGTTCAGCACGACCTTGTCGAGCCTGGGCACCTGCATCGGGTTCTTGTAGCCGAACTCCTTGGCGAGCTCCTCGCGGATCACGTCCTGGTAGAGCAGCTTGAGGCGCGGCACGTAGGCGCCGTTCTTTTCGTCGTTAGACATCGATTACCTCGCCGGAACGCTTGGCAAAGCGAACCTTGCGTCCGTCCTTCAGAAACTTGTAGCCGACCCGCGTGGGCTTGCCGTCCTTCGGATCCTCCAAGGCCAGGTTGGAGATATGGATCGGGGCTTCCTTAGCGATAATCCCGCCTTCCTGCGCCGCAGTCTGCTTCTGGTGACGTCGCACCATGGCAACGCCCGAGACGACAGCACGGTTCTCGTCCGGAAGCATCTTCAGGACCTCGCCCTTCTTGCCCTTGTCCTTGCCGGTGATGACCACGACATGGTCACCTTTTTTGATCTTGAATTTCGGCATCTACAGAACCTCCGGCGCAAGCGACACGATCTTCATGTGCTTCTTGCCTCTGAGCTCACGCGTGACCGGGCCAAAAATACGCGTGCCGACCGGCTCCCCTTGCGGATTGATCAACACCGCCGCATTGCGATCGAAGCGGATGATCGAGCCGTCAGGACGACGGACACCCTTGGCGGTACGCACCACGACGGCCTTCATCACTTGGCCCTTCTTGACGCGGCCGCGCGGGATCGCCTCCTTGACGCTGACGACGATGGTGTCGCCGATCGAGGCGTATTTCCGCTTCGAGCCGCCGAGCACCTTGATGCACTGGACGCGGCGCGCACCGGAATTGTCGGCCACATCGAGATTGGTCTGCATCTGAATCATGACAACTATCCTTGCCGGCGTCCCTCAAGACGCCCGCTCGATCCTCTAACTTGCTGCCCGCTCGCGCGACAGCACGACCCAACGTTTCTGTTTCGACTTCGGCGGGCACTCTTCGATCCGCACTATGTCACCCACCTTCATCTCGTTCGCCTCGTCATGGGCGTGATAATTCTTGGTCCGCCGCACGGTCTTCTGCAGCAGCGGATGCGTGAAGCGGCGCTCGATGCGCACCACCACGGTCTTGTCATTCTTGTCGCTCACCACGACCCCTTGCAGCACTCGTTTCGGCATCGTGTGTTCCTAGCCCTTCGTCTTCGTCTTCGTCTTCGCCTTGGCGGCCGCCGTCGGCTTGGCCGCAGCCTTGGTCTTGGTCTTCGGCGCAGCCTTCGCCTCGCCACCGTCCGCCACCTTCTGCCGCGAGATGGTCTGGATGCGCGCGATGTCGCGCCGGATCTGTCTCACCCGCGCCGTGTTCTCAAGCTGGCCGGAGGCCGCCTGGAAGCGCAGATTGAACTGCTCCTTCTTCAGCTTAACCAGCTCGTCGCCGAGCTGATCGGATGTCATATCGCGGACTTGACCGGCCTTCATCTCGACTAACCCTCGATACGCGCAATGACGCGCGTTCTGATCGGAAGCTTGGCGGCCGCGAGACGTAGCGACTCACGCGCGACCTGATCGGTGACACCGTCAATCTCGAACATCACCCGGCCCGGCTTGACCCGCGCCACCCAGAATTCGGGCGTGCCCTTGCCCTTACCCATGCGCACCTCAGTCGGCTTCTTCGACACCGGCACATCCGGGAAAAGCCGAATCCAAACACGGCCGGCGCGCTTCATTTGACGTGTCATGGCGCGGCGCGCGGCCTCGATCTGACGCGCGGTGATCCGCGCGGGCTCCTGCGCCTTCAGCCCATAGGTACCGAAGCTCAAGCTGGAGCAGCTCGTGGCCGTTCCCTTGATCCGGCCTTTATGGGCCTTCCGGTATTTGGTTCGTTTCGGTTGCAACATAATCGTAAGCCTTGTCCTAAGCGGGTGCGCCTTGCGTTTCGCGACGTCCGGTCGAGCGGCCGCCTTCTTGCGATTCCAGCGCCCGGTTCTCTTGTGCCATCGGGTCGTGTTCCATGATCTCGCCTTTGAAGATCCACACCTTCACGCCGATGATGCCGTAAGCGGTGCGTCCAAGAGCGGTGCCGTAATCGATATCAGCGCGCAGCGTATGCAGCGGCACGCGGCCTTCGCGATACCACTCCATGCGCGCGATTTCCGCGCCGCCGAGCCGCCCGCCGCAATTGATGCGGATGCCGAGCGCGCCCATGCGCATCGCCGACTGCACGGCGCGCTTCATGGCGCGTCGGAACGCGACGCGGCGCTCAAGCTGCTGCGCAATGCCCTCTGCCACCAATGTGGCGTCGATCTCGGGCTTCCGCACTTCGAGGATATTCAGATGCACCTCGGAATCGGTGAAGCTCGCAAGCTCGCGACGCAACTTCTCGATATCGGCGCCCTTCTTCCCGATCAGGATGCCGGGCCGCGCGGTATGCACCGTCACCCGGCACTTCTTATGCGGGCGCTCGATCACGACCTTGGAAATACCCGCCTGCTTGCGCGACTCTAAGATGTGATTGCGCATCTTCAGATCTTCATGCAGCAGCCGCGCATATTCGCCCCGGGACGCGAACCAGCGCGAATCCCAGGTCCGATTGATGCCGAGCCTGAGCCCGATCGGATTGATCTTCTGTCCCATCAGGCGGACTCCCCGACTTGGCGCACGACCACGGTGATCTGCGCAAATGGTTTCAAAATGGCAGCACCTCGGCCACGTGCCCGCGGCCGCATGCGCTTCATCACCAGCTTCTTGCCGACATAGGCCTCCGACACGACGAGTGCGTCCACATCGAGGTCATGGTTGTTCTCGGCATTGGCGATGGCCGATTGCAATGTCTTCTTCACGTCCTTGGCGATGCGCTTCCGCGAAAAGGTGAGGTCGGCCAGCGCACGATCCACCTTCTTGCCGCGGATCAACTGGGCAAGCAGGTTCAGCTTCTGCGGGCTCACCCGCAGCAACTTCGTGACGGCACGCGCCTCGTTCTCTGACAGTACCCGCTCGCGCTTGGCCTTGCCCATTACGCTTTCGCCTTCTTCGCTTTGCGATCCGCCGAATGCCCGTAGAAAGTGCGGGTGGGAGCGAACTCGCCGAATTTGTGTCCAATCATGTCCTCGGTGACGAGCACCGGAATGTGTTTCACCCCGTTATGCACGCCGAAGGTCAGGCCGACGAATTGCGGCAGAATGGTCGAACGGCGCGACCAGATCTTGATCACGGCGTTGGAACCGGATCCGCGCGCCTTCTCCGCCTTCTTCAACATATATCCGTCGACAAACGGACCTTTCCAAATCGAGCGACCCACGAGGACTATCCCTTCTTCTGATGCCGGCTGCGCAGGATGAACTGGTCGGTGCTGCGGTTATGCCGCGTCTTCTTGCCCTTGGTGGACTTGCCCCAAGGCGTCACCGGATGACGGCCGCCGGAGGTACGTCCCTCGCCACCGCCATGCGGGTGATCGATGGGGTTCATCGCCACGCCACGCACGACTGGCTTCTTGCCCTTCCAGCGCATGCGGCCGGCCTTGCCGAACGACACGTTGGAATTATCGGGATTGGACACCGCACCGATGGTCGCCATGCACTCGGCCGGCACCATGCGCGTCTCACCGGAATTGAGCCGCAAAATCGCATAGCCTGAATCGCGGCCGACGAGCTGCACATAGGTGCCGGCAGCGCGGGCGATCTGGCCGCCTTTGCCGAGCTTCATCTCCACATTGTGGACGATGGTGCCGATCGGCACGTTAGCCAGCGGCATGGCATTGCCGGGCTTCACGTCGACGCGCTCATCCGCGATCACCGCGTCGCCAACCTGTAAGCGCTGCGGCGCCAAAATGTAGGACAGCTCGCCATCTTCATACTTGATCAGCGCGATAAACGCCGTGCGGTTCGGATCGTACTCGATCCGCTCCACCTTCGCCGGCATGCCGAACTTGCCGCGCCGCTTGAAGTCAACCATGCGATAGGTCCGCTTATGACCACCACCGCGATGCCACATCGTCACCCGGCCATGATTGTTACGGCCGCCGGACTTGCTGAGGCCTTCGGTCAGCGCCTTGACGGGCTTGCCCTTCCAGAGCGAGCTGCGGTCGATCAGCACGAGGTTGCGCTGGCTCGGCGTGGTTGGTTTGTATGTTTTCAGAGCCATGGTGCTAGATCCTCGTCGTCACGTCGATCTTCTCACCTTCGGCGAGCGTCACGATCGCTTTCTTCACGTCTTGCTGCTTGCCCTTCACGCCGCGGAACTGCTTGGTCTTGCCCTTGCGCAGCAGCGTATTCACGCCGACCACCTTGACCTTGAACAGCTGCTCGATCGCGGCTTTGATCTCCGGCTTGGTCGCGTTGCGGCGCACCTTGAAGACCACCTGATTGGCCTCCGACGCCATGCTCGATTTCTCGGTGATCACGGGAGAAAGAATGATGTCGTAAGCGGAAAGCGCACTCATTTGAACCGCGCCTCCAGCGCATCTAGCGCGGCCTTGGTCAGGACCAGCGTGTCGTGCCGCAAGATGTCGTAGACATTGATGCCCTGAACCGGCAGCACATCGACACGCGGCAGGTTTCTCGCCGCGCGCGCGAAAGCCGCATGCACCTCGGCGCCATCGATGATCAAAGCCGAGCCGAGACCGAGCTTGGCAAAGCGCGACTTGAGGTCTTTCGTCTTGCCATCTTTCAGTTCGATCTTGTCGATCAGCATCAGTGTCTTGGTTTTGGCCTTCGACGACAGCGCATGCTTCAGCGCGAGCGCCCTCACCTTTTTCGGCAGATCGATCGCGAAGCTCCGCGGCTTCGGCCCAAACGACCGACCACCGCCTCTAAACAGATTGGCACGGCGGCTGCCGTGACGGGCCTGTCCAGTGCCCTTCTGCCGATGGGCTTTGTGGCCCGTCCGGTTGATCTCGGAGCGATCCTTGACCGAGACCGTGCCGCTCCGGCGCTTGGCGAGCTGATAGCGCACCATGCGTTGCAAAATGTCGGCACGCGGCTCGAGCCCGAACACTGCGTCGGAGAGCTCGACCGTTCCGGCCTTCTTGGCGTCAAACGTGGTCATTTCCGCCTGCATTACGCTTGACCTCCGGCTTCGGCCGCAGCGGCCTCGGCGCCCTGCACTGTCTCGGCCTTGGGGGCTTTCACTCCGCCTGCGGGCGCCTTGAACGCGCCCGGCTTCGGCGCAGCTTCCGGCAAGCGGCGCTTCACCGCGTCGCGCAGCAGCACCCAGCCGCCTTTCGCGCCCGGCACCGCTCCGCTGATCATGATCAGCCCGCGGGTCGGATCGGTCTTCACCACCTTCAAATTCTGGGTGGTGACATTGGTATCGCCCATATGGCCGGCCATCTTCTTGCCCTTGAACACTTTGCCGGGATCCTGGCGCTGGCCAGTCGAGCCGTGACTTCTGTGGCTCACGGAAACGCCGTGCGAAGCACGCAGGCCGTGGAAGCCGTGACGCTTCATGGCACCGGCGAAGCCTTTGCCGATCGTCGTGCCGGAAACGTCGACGAATTGTCCCTCGACGAAATGGTCTGCGGTGATCTCAGCACCCACCTCGATCAGATTGTCCGGGCTCACGCGGAACTCGGCGAGTTTCCGCTTCGGCTCGATTTGCACGGCCGCGAAGAATCCGCGATCAGCGCGCGTCAGCCGCTTCGCCTTCGGCTTGCCGACGCCAAGCTGCAGCGCCGTATAGCCGTTCTTCTCCGCGGTGCGGTGGCCAATGACCTGACAATTGTCGAGCTTCAACACCGTCACCGGGATGTGCTCCCCGGCATCGGTGAAGATTCTGGTCATGCCGACCTTTTGCGCGATAACACCTGATCGCATCGGTTTAGTGTCCTTGCCTCGCCTTGCCAGCCTTTAGAGCTTGATCTCAACGTCGACACCGGCCGCGAGGTCGAGCTTCATCAAAGCATCAACGGTTTGCGGTGTGGGATCGACGATGTCGAGAAGGCGCTTATGGGTGCGCATCTCGAACTGCTCACGGCTCTTCTTATCGATATGGGGCGAGCGGTTGACGGTGAATTTCTCAATACGGGTCGGCAGCGGGATAGGTCCGCGAACTTCCGCGCCCGTACGCTTCGCCGTATTGACGATCTCCTTGGTCGAAGCATCGAGAATGCGATGATCGAAGGCTTTTAGCCTAATTCTTATGTTTTGGCTCTGCATCTCGATGTCCTTGAAAGCAAGAGCGCGCCGCTAAGGCGCGCTCTTAAATCGTCCTCTACTCGATGATCGACGCCACCACACCGGCGCCGACGGTGCGGCCACCTTCGCGAATGGCGAAACGAAGTTTCTCTTCCATGGCGATCGGCACGATCAACGACACCGTCATGGCGATATTGTCGCCCGGCATCACCATCTCCGTGCCTTCCGGCAGCTCAACCACACCGGTCACGTCGGTGGTGCGGAAATAGAACTGCGGACGGTAATTGCCGAAGAACGGCGTATGGCGGCCACCCTCTTCTTTGGTGAGGATATAGGCCTCGGCCTTGAACTTCGTGTGGGGCGTCACGGTGCCCGGCTTGGCCAGAACCTGGCCACGCTCGACACCCTCGCGATCCACGCCGCGCAACAGGCAGCCGACATTGTCGCCGGCCTCGCCCGAATCGAGCAGCTTGCGGAACATCTCGACGCCGGTGACGACGGTCTTCGAGGTCGGCTTGATGCCGACGATCTCGACCTCTTCGCCAACCTTGACGATACCGCGCTCGATACGGCCCGTGACCACGGTGCCACGACCGGAGATCGAGAACACGTCTTCGATCGGCATCAGGAACGGTTTATCCTTCGGGCGATCCGGTTGCGGAATGTAGGAATCGACC
>Ga0105249_10002123_pt1 | contig 17194 bp, 13 predicted proteins | sample KBSS44metaG_FD_81522 | JGI IMG/M metagenome (GOLD analysis project Ga0105249, IMG submission 81522) | Switchgrass rhizosphere microbial communities from Kellogg Biological Station, Michigan, USA - KBS S4-4 metaG | ecosystem: Host-associated > Plants > Roots > Rhizosphere > Soil | place...
CTGCTGTTCCATTCCATCCATTGTGTAAAACCTAATGGATGATCGTCCTGCACAAGATCTTTAGTTACCAACCAATATTCATGTTGTTCAATATCATTCTTCAGGAGCTGGTGAGCAACGATGACATCTTTCCCGATAAGCTTATTAAAATTTTTTACATTATAACCTGTAAATTCTCCATAATGTGTGATCACTTTTAAACTCAGATCAATGGCTGATACGCATGCTTTACATTGGCAAAAACGTCTTGTGTCATAAGCATTCAAATGCCTGTGAAATGCGCAGAACATTTTTTCTACCTGTTTGTAAAGTGAATTCAGATCGGGTGATGAACCAAATTTGTAAAATAAGATAGCATCTCCCTCCACTTCCGAAACTTCAAGTCCCAATTGATTTGAATCGATCAGTATCTCCAGCAGTTCCTGGATGATATACCGGCTATGTTCGATCTCGATGTTCGTCACAAACCGGGTAAACCCACTGATGTCAGGGATAAATAGCAAGCCTTTGTTTTCCATTTTATGTGAATTGGTATATACTAAGTTAAGCTGTTAGAGGAGTATTTTAAAAGGCGGGTAATGAAAAGATTTTATGCTGATGTGTGTACAAACAATGCTCTGTTTCTTTAACTTGTACAAATGAAAATCAATGCTCAGCGATTTACAGGTCGTTTAGGCAGGGTCAGAAAAAATCTTAAGCAAGGCCTTCAATTAGCCTGGGCTGCGTCTCACAAATTATTTTTACGCTATACACTGCTGGGCATGTTCAATGCGATCATGCCACCCATATCAGTTTATCTCGGCGCTGTTTTGGTTAATAAAATCGCAGCTGCACAGGTTCATTCTCTTCACTTAAATGATATTCTCCCGATCATCGTGGGTTTATGGCTCACCATACTTGTACAGCGTACCGTTGGCTCCTATATTGGTTATGGAAGAAATTTGTATGTACGTCGTGTTGAGTTAGAGGCTGAGCGAAGATTGCTTGCAAAAGCATCAAAAGTAGATCTTGGACATTTTGATAACTCCGACTGGCATGATCGGTTAGCAAGAGCCAAGCGTGATGTTTCCTGGCGACCCGGTGATCTCACCTGGTCTGTGTTGGGCTTATCAGGGAATATTATAACGATCGTATTGATGGCTGGCTTATTGGCAAGTCTTCATTATTTATTAGTTGTATTGGCATTGGGAGCTGCAGTTCTTTCTCTTGTTATTGAAAGCCGCGTTACCACACGGCTGTATAAATATTTTTATAAAGAAACTCCTGAAGAACGTGAACGCGGATATATTGGTGAACTGCTGGTAGAGCCAAAGAATACAAAAGAGATCCGCGCCAATGTTCTTGCAGATTATTTATTAGGCAGGCATCATAAACTCTCAGAAGATCTTTTCAAACAACGTGCATTGATGATGCGTTCAGGCAGTCGCATATCTATGCTCAGCGGAATTTTAAGCGGAACAACCCTGGCACTTGCTTATGTATTTGTTGCTGTCCGCGGATTGAACGGAACGATGAACCCCGGGGATGTTGTATTGGTTATTGGTGCTTTCACTACCGTTTCAGGAAGTCTTGGTCAAATATCAAGCACATTTGTTGCAGTGGATCAGCACACAACTTTTTTGGACGATTATTTTTCTTTTTTAGCCATTCAACCGCTTTTACCTATCTCACCCAACCCGGTTGAATTATCTGGAGGGCCAATTGATACAATAGAATTCGATAATGTAACATTCACTTATCCGGGTGGTTCAGGGCCGGCTGTTGAAAATTTAAATCTTAAAATAAATAAAGGTGAACTGATCGCATTGGTTGGAGAAAATGGAGCTGGTAAAAGTACATTGGTGAAACTGTTGCTTCGTTTTTATGATGTACAACAAGGCGCTATTCGCGTAAACGGAATTGATATACGGGAAATGGATCCTGAAAAATACAGAAGCAGGATCGGTGTTTTATTCCAGGATTATGCAACCTATGAGTTGACCGTTAGAGAAAATGTATTAATGGGCTGGCCTTATAGTGATGTCAATGATGAGAAGGTTATGAAGGCATTAAAAGATTCACGCAGCGAATGGTTAGTAAAGAAAATGTCAAACGGCCTTGATTCAAAAGTTGGAAGATTATTTGAAGGCGGCCATGATCTTTCAGGTGGTGAGTGGCAGCGGCTTGCACTAGCAAGAATAATGTATCGTGATGCCGATATCTGGATACTGGATGAGCCAACTTCGTCCTTAGATCCCGAAGCCGAAGCGGGAATCTTTGCAGAATTAAAAGAAAATTTAAAAGGCCGTATTGGTATCGTTATCTCGCATCGTTTCTCCACGGTTCGTATTGCCGATCGTATTGCCGTAGTTGATGAAGGACATATAAAAGAATTAGGGACACACAGGGAATTGGTAGCTGCGAATAAACGATATGCTCATTTGTTTGAATTGCAGGCTGCGGGTTACCGGTAAATTGATCAGGGGACATGACAATAAAAAAAACGAAGCTCTTACTTCGTCTTATTAGTAGAATTGGGAGTTGAACCCGGGTCCGCCGTGGCGGATAAGATTCCTAAGTAGCGGGATCGGGAGTTGAACCCGAGTCCGCCGTGACGGATAAGATTCCTAAGTAGCGGGATCGGGAGTTGAACCCGAGACCTTTGGGTTATGAATCCAACGCTCTAACCACCTGAGCTATCCCGCCATTATTTTTGTTCCATGGTTTGGACTTATGCCAAAAGGGTGGCAAAAATAAAGAATACAGCCTGAACCTAGAAATGAATTTTGCCATCGAAGGTTTCTGGCAGTGCGTTTATTTTATCAATTTTATCAGCAATTTTAGTAAGCTTCCGGTTTTATTAATGAATTGAATGTGAAGAATTAAATAGCTTAAGCAGCCAAGTTTTTAAGCAACCGCCCGGATATTTAATACGATTAATTGTTGTCATAATGCTAAAAACCGGCGATTAAAACGGTCTAAAAAGCTTACATGATTTTTTTTAAACAGGTTTATCAATGACTCAAAAGCAAATAAAAATATTCGTTGATGCGTATTGCTTCGATAAACCTGCAGAAGGGACGCACACTTTTATACACGGTATTTATTCAGTCTTGCTAAAGGATTACACCGGGCTTGATATTTATTTTGGCGTTCACAATGTTAACCGTTTTAAAACCGCATTCCCGTCAGTAAAGAATGATCATATCCTGCATTATCCAAAAAGCGCCAACGGTTTTTTTCGTTTTTATTCTGTCATTCCCTATTATATAAAAAGATACGGGTTTGATTTTTGTCATTTTCAATATGTTTCGCCTTCACCCATAAAAAACTCCAAATACATTGTAACCTTACACGATATATCCTTCAATGAGTTTCCTGCAGGCCTGTCATTTTTCTATCGTTTCAGCAGAAAATATTTCTTTAAAAAAAGTTTTAAAACAGCTGCCATAAAAACGACCGTTTCTAATCATTCAAAACAGTGTATCTCTAAAAGTTATAAGATTAGCGAAAAAGAAATAGCTATTATTCCATGCGGCATTAGTGATGTTATAAATACCAACTATAACAGGCAGGAAGCAACACAAAGGATAAAAGAAAAATATGCTATTGATGATTTTATTCTGTATGTGAGCCGTATTGAGCCGAGGAAGAATCATTTACTTTTATTGGAGGTGTACCTGGAGCTGGAATTATATAAACAAGGACTTCACCTGGTTTTTATTGGCAAAGAATCAATACAGGTTCCTGCTTTAAAGAATAAGATCAGGTCTTTGCATCCATTACAAAGAAAATATTTTCATTGGCTTGGGCATGCTGACACTAAAACGCTGACAGATTTTTATCTTGCCGGTAAACTATTTGTTTACCCGTCAATGGCCGAAGGCTTTGGTATCCCGCCTTTGGAAGCTGCTGCCCTGGGCACACCTGTATTATGTTCATCGGCAACTGCCATGAAGGACTTTAATTTCTTTGAACCGAATATTTTTAACCCGGCCGATAAAATGGAAATGAAACAAAAGCTGGCAGCGATGCTTGATCAACCGCCATTGGAAAAAAATTTGAGTGCAATTGCCAATGAAATAAAAAGCCGGTACAACTGGGAAAATAATGCAAAAAAATTCTATACCCTTTTAACAGATAACAGTTGAAATTAAAAATCGCGATACTGGGAACAAGAGGTATTCCAAACAGCTACGGCGGTTTTGAACAGGCCGCACAATTCATCTCAGCAGGTCTTGTTGAAAGAGGCCATGATGTAACAGTTTATAATTCTGAATTGAATCCGTATAAAGAAAATAAATGGAAAGGCGTAGATATCGTTCATTGTAAAGATCCTGAAAACTGGCTTGGCACCGTCGGCCAGTTTATTTATGATCTTAATTGTGTGCTTCATGCCCGCAAGCAGTCTTTTGATGTATGGATCTTTTTCGGATATACCAGCAGCTCTATATGGGGCAGGTTATATCCCAGGCAAGCCACGATCATTTCAAATATGGATGGCCTCGAATGGAAGCGTTCAAAATATGCCAGGCCTGTTCAACGATTTTTGCAATATGCAGAAAAACTCGCTATAAAGTATAGTGAGGCCTATATTGCAGATTCTGTTTTTATTCAATCCTATCTTAAAAACAAGTATCAAGTTTCCAGCAAGTATATTCCTTACGGCGCAGAAATAAGCAACGAAGAAAACAAATCTATACTTGAACAATTGGGTATCGAAGAAAGAAAATATTTTGTAGCAATGGCGCGGATGGAGCCTGAAAATAATATCGAGATCATTTTGAAAGGATTTACACAGAGCAACAGCACACATAAATTCCTGGTGATTGGCAATCACCAAAACAAATTCGGAAGAAAAATATTGAAGACCTATAAAAATGATCCACGGATCATTTTTATAGGCGCCTTGTTTGACCAGGTCATTCTTCGAACCATCAGAAAATATTGCCTGGTCTATTTTCATGGCCACAGTGTCGGCGGCACAAATCCATCATTACTGGAAGCAATGGCCGATAAAGCTTTAATTGCCGCACATGATAATTCTTTTAACAGGGCTGTATTAGGTAATGATGTGATGTATTTTTCAGGTCCCTATGATACCAGGCAAATTGTTGACTCCGCTAAACTTTCTGAAGAAAATAAAGAACAGGCAGACCGTAATTTTCAAAAGATCAAAAAATTTTATAGCTGGGGAAAAATAATAACAGCCTATGAAACATTCATATTACAGTCTTTCCTTCAAAACAGGAGCGTCAATAAGGTGCTGACGGTGGAAAAGAAACTGGCAATTAATCAAAAAATACAAGAAGCAACGGAAAACTGATTCTTAACGATTCAGGATAATATCCTGGTTTCCTAATTTTTACACCCGATTTTAGCTTGATCATAATACAAACTGACATATTAAAAACACTCAGCTATTTTGATATTTTCAGGTACCCGCTTACGGCTGAAGAAATATTTCTGCACAGAAGAATTGATTACACTGAAAATGAGCTGAAACATCAATTGGAGTCATTGATAATTGACGGGCAGATTTACCAAAACGAGAATTTTTATTCACTTATTAATGATCCGGATCTTGCTTTAAACAGGGTAAATGGAAATAAACGGGCTGTGCAACAACTAAAGATAGCTGCAAGGTCTGCACGCATTCTCTCCTATTTTCCCTTCGTTACCGGCATTGCCATTTCAGGGTCATTATCCAAAAATTTTTCCGGTGAAAATGATGATATTGATTTCTTTATTATTACGGCTGCTGATCGCTTGTGGATTGCACGCAGTTTTTTACATGTGTTTCTCAAATTTGCTTTTCTCTTTAAAAAACAAAAATGGTTCTGCCTGAATTATTATATTGATGAAACCGCCTTACTTATACCTGAACAAAATACATTCACCGCAATTGAAATTATTACCCTTAAACCATTTTATGGCAATGGCATCTTTGACAAGTTCGCAGCGGCGAATGAGTGGACAAAACAATATTTCCCTTATTATTTTTCTAACAACCAGGCTTCTCCCCGTATAAACAGCAATTTTTTCAAAAAAGCACTTGAAAAAATATTCAGTGGAAGAATAGGCAATAGATTAGATAATTGGCTCATGAAAATAACGGATGCCCGCTGGCAAAAAAAAGTGCGGCGCATGCAATTGAATGAACGTGGTATAAGATTAAGCATGCTGGTTAGCAAACATTTTGCAAAACCCGATCCTCAATTTTTCCAACCAAAAATATTGGACACTTATGCCAGTAATATTAAAAAGATCAGGCATTACGATCGGGAAAAGCCGGACCCCTTATCAGTTTTGCTTTCGGAATGAAATGATAAAATAGTCGCCGATCGAACGCCAGGGCCATTTTGCCTTCATATAATTCTCCTTTTCTTTTAATGACCGGAATAACCGCGGATATTTTTCAGGAAAATTTTCAATATAAGAAGGCGGAACAATCGTACACAAGCCTTCGACAGCAATAAGATCAAAGGCAGGCCCTACGTGTTTGATGATATAGGAAGGATTATAATACCAGCACTTAAAATATTCTCCTTCGATATGAGCCGTTCTTCCTTTGCTGCTGAAGAATCTTCTGAACGCCGTTTTAAAGCGACCTTTAAATACAAGCAGAGTTTCCCATAAACAAAATTTTGGCAATATAGCCAAGATCACAACTCCCCCCGGTTTGAGAAGTATTTCAAATGACCTTAATACTTTGTCCAATTTATCTGTACAATTTAACCCTGCCGAGTTGGAAAAAATACAATCGTATTGTTTACGTTCTTTTAAATGATCTAATTGTGTAAATGAAATGATCTCTGAACTTATTTTTCCTTCCAGGCCTCCTCGCTTTACTTTCTCACGCAATATATTCATCATACCATCAGAAATATCGGTAGCATGGACAGTAAATCCTGATTGTGCAAGCCATATAGCATCCTCGCCGGTACCGGCATTCAATTCAAGGATCGCATCGCCCGTTTTCAGCAGTGATAAAAGCCTGTTTCTTACTCTTTCTCTTTTATATTGTACAATTGTATTTTTTGAATAGAGTTCATCAAAAACTGAAGACTGCTTTGAAAATGCAGTAGCTGCATTTTGTTCATTGGTATCAACCCGTAAAATGCTCATGAGGCTATCGTATTAGCAAGCTGGTTAAGCTTTATCTTATCAATAAGCGATGCGGGTGCATAATATAAACCCGAAAGCGCTTTTTTTATCAATTGAAAATTTGCACGTACAGGATGAGTAACTATTTTTTTTACACTATTCAATGCAATATGCCACCGGTATGTTTTATGTACATAACGATGCAATTGTTTATAAAATGCAGGTTGAAAAGTATTGCGGAACATCATCGCCAATTCATCCGAATCAGCCCAGTTGCTTTTTTGCTGTAGATCCTGTTTTACTTTTTCATAAAATCCCGTACCCGGCAATGGATAGGAAACGGATATACCGATATCATGTGGTAATAAGTGATTGATCATTTTTATGGTGAGCCGGATATCTTCTTTTGTTTCGCCCAAATATCCAAACTGGATAAAAAAAGAAGGTTTGATCTTATATTGTTTTAATAACCGGGTCGCCTCATGTATTTGCTCGATCGTGATGCCTTTATCCATTGCATCAAGTATTTTTTGCGAGCCGCTTTCTGCGCCCATCCATACATTATCACAACCGGCAGCTGCTAATGCTTTTACATACTGTTCTTTTATCATCAAGTCAGCTCTTGCCTGTATCTTAAACCTGAATTTCAGATCTTCTTTGTCAACAAGCGAAGCAAACTCCTCCACCCACTCCGGCTTCAGTCCAAAAATATCGTCGCAAAACCAGATATGATCAAATTGAAACTTCTCTTTCAGTAGCTTCAACTCTTCCACCACTTTTTTCGGAGAACGGCAGTTGTAGCGATTACCATAAATTGGTTTTGCACACCAGTTACATTTATAAGGACATCCCCTCGTAGTAGCCATATTCATTGAAAAATAACCAGCATGCTTCATCCACATCTTTCGGTAAGGCTCCATGTCAACCAGGTCCCACGCTGGGAAAGGCAATGAATCAAGATCTTTTATAACCGTGCGCCGTAATGTTTTAATAACTGCATCATTTTGTTTATAGGCAATGCCGGCGATACCAATAAAATCAGCCTGTTGGTTTTTCAATGCATTTATCAATTCCAGTAAACTTATTTCTGCCTCGCCCAAAATGATAAAGTCGGCTCCTTTATCCAGGTACATTTCATAATGATCTGTTGAGTCAGATGATGAAACAATTACTTTACAACCCTTTTTCTTTGCGATCGCGATCATTTTAAAGGCAGCTTCCCGCATATTGGTCAGGCACATTTTCGTCAGGTAATTGAAGCCGTCATCATAAATAACAAAATAATCGGGTTTTGTTTCCTCAAGGCTATTACTGACATCTTCGGGTTGAGAAGCAAACATTGTATCAAAAAATGAAACAAAATAACCATTTTCTCTCATCAACGAAGCTGCATACAGGGTGGCTAATGGCGCATAAGGTTGCCCGTTTTTCCATTGTTTAGGATCGAAATGAAGAAAATAAGAATGTGAAAAAAGGATTTTACTCATCGTTATCAATTTACGATTAAATTTTGCTGACCGGGCTCATCCGCCGGCAAGGTGGTGATCCGATCTGTTTGAAGGGTACAATCCGGTTTATAAGTAAGGTATAATGATTGGTTCATCCTTTTGATCCGATCGAATAAAATCGGTGAAAATTTTTATTCCTATCCTATCAAAATTCGTTTTTTTTGGATAGAAGGTTGCCTTAATCCCAAACATTGACAGTTGAATCTTTGAGTAAAGGAAGGCGCTGGTTAAAAAAAGTATTAAAAACTACCCGAAACTGGTTTACATTACTTATACTGTCATATATTCCGCTGTAATTCCGATTAGGGAAATAGGTGGCATTCAAATTAACAAAATCGTATTTCCCGTCCGTTTTCTTTTCTGAATTTCGAAAACCATGATCGCCTAAAAGCAAAATAACCGGCGGTGTAGCTGATCTTTTTAAGATTTCATCTACCAATTCAAGTAGTCTTTTGTTGCTATACTGCAGATATTCGATAAAATCATGGGTGTTTACATTCGCAATCCCCCCAAGTTTTTCAACCGGCAGAGGGTTGCCTTTGCTGTCAAAATAATAAGGATAGTGAGGCATCATAAGATGTGTGTAAACAAATTTTGGCTTGCTGCTTTTTAATGCAGCATTGTAGGCGGTTAGTGCCATAACATCTTTATTATAATTCAAATGCTCATAGGCAATTTTTTTCCGAAAGGACTTGAATCCAAATTTACCTTTGAGAATATCCAGCCGAATATCCTTCCAGATCCTGCTTGTAAAAGTTTGGGAAGTGATAAGTTTAGTGCCATAGGGTAATAAACTTCCATACTTATGTGCGGGCTGGTCATCAAAATCAAAAATTGAGCAATTGTAAAACTGGTACCCTTGGAGGGAAAAGAAATTCAATACACGACTGTTACGGATCAGTTCATAGCTATAACTAACTCCATTAGAAGTTTGAGGGCCCCTTTTCAAGTCAAGATAATCCATATTTAAAGTAGAGGCAATTGAAAAAGGCGTCAGGTTATAATTACTGCTGCTGTTTCCGGCTATATGAAACCCCCGCAACCTGAGTTCATTTTCAAATGAGCTATTGTCAAAATCAAAAACTTTTTTTAAGGCAGTGTTCCCCGTGTATTGATCTGATATTATTAAAAATACATCCGGTTTATTGCAGGTATCGCATTTTGTAAATTTTGTTGCCGTGAGATCATTTGATTTTTTCTTACCTCCGGATATTTTAAGGATAAGCGACCGCAGGTCTATTAATATAAAAAGAATCAATGCTAGATTCAGGTATTGGACAAGTGAAGAAAAGGTTCTCCCCGATCTTTTCAGCCATATGACTATGAAAATAAGAACCAGTAAACAGACCGGCAATATTATTCTGTATCTGAAAATAGACGTCACATGCAAACGATTTTTAAAAAGATCCTGCAGGCTCCCAAAAAAGAAATTAAAAGCCAGTAAAAAAATTGCCAGCAAGGCCGCCTTTACCATGTTCCGATAATATAACCAGGACAAACCGACAAGAACTAAAGCGACACTGCAATATAACAGCATCAGCAATAGGGCATCTCTCAGTTTTACCGATCCATAATTTACCATAAACCCATGCAAAACGAAAAATACCGGCAAAAGAAAAAGGAAGTACAATCTTTTATTAAGGAGCTGCATTATTTGCTTTTTTAAATGTCTTTTCCGGTACGACGTATCTATATCGTAAAATAAATCGATAACGAAGCTTTGTAAATTTATTGATTTAACAGTTAAATTGCGGTGAATGCAAATCAGCGTTGTTATTCCTACTTGTAACCGTAAAGCCAGGCTGCTTTCCCTGCTGAATAACCTCGATCAATCTGTATTAGCTGTTCATGAAGTTGTGATCGCAGATTCGGGAGATGATAATCTTTCTCCGGAGGCTTTAACACGTTTCAGCAATTTACACATTCAATGCATCAAAACTGACAAATCAGTCTGTATCCAGCGTAATGCTGCTATTCAGAAAGCCGTTTCAGAATGGATATTTCTTTGTGATGATGACATAGAGGTCCCGGCCGATTATTTACAAAAGCTCGTCTCCCATGTGAGCGCCTATCCTGAGGTTGGAGCAGTTTCAGGTCTTTGGTTGGAAAAAGAAAATAATACATGGATAGCGACCCATCCAGAAAACTCAACCCGGCAATTATTTTGGAAGTTCATTTTCAATCTTAGCATTTGGGGACCTGTAAATTGCTCATCCAATAATCTGCTGGTAAAAAAAATAAAACAATACTATAACCGGAAGGGAAATCATATTACAAAAGCGGGATGGCCTGTTATTACGGATTTTTCGGGCGATCATTTCTTTACTCCTGTTTATAGCCTGGGGGCTTCACTCATCAGGAAAGAATTACTTCTCCGGTCCCCCTTTGATGAAGTACTTGACCGGCACGGTATCGGGGATAATTATGGCGTCATTGCTGACCTTCCCGGTGGGGCCATCCGGGTAATAAATAATGCATTTGTTTATCACCATCATGAAACAACTAATCGTTTAATGCGGCCGTTACAGTACTACCGGCGGGTATTAGCTCTTGATTATTTCATCCAAACAAAAAAAACAATTCAGCATGCAAAAAGAAGTTGGCTGCTTTGGTCGCTGACCGGAAATTTTATTAGCTTTCTCTTTTCAGGTAGTAAGGAAATGATTGGAGCCAATTTTAAATCAATGTTAAGAATCGCAACCGGACGGAATCCGTATTATAAAGCAGCAAAAAAGAAACAAAAAGTTATTGAACCTGTATTATGATTGCCTTACAAACGCAAATAGGAGAAATTGGGAGCGTATTTTTGTTTGTTGGAGTTGCATAGAATAATAATAGAAAAGCAATGCAAAATATAATAACACCGGGTATGTTATCTGAAACATCAATTTTTTCTCCGGAAAAATTTATAGAATGGAGAAGAAAAAAGGGCGCATTTAATTTTGACAAATTGCCAAAAAAAGTAATTCTTGGTTTAGATAAAAACATTTTTTCCCGCCAATTCTCTTTTTTTCCAAAGAAAGTGCGAGGTCTGTCCGGATATAATTACGTGCATAGTGAATTTGTTTTTTGTTCAATGTTTATGACCGGGGCGCCTGCTGTTATTGAATTATTGGAACAATTACATGCCTTGGGGGTTGAAGAATTTATTTTTATAGGTTTAGCAGGTATCCTATCTGATGATATAAAGACAGGAGATGTTTTTTTTATCGATAAAACATTATCCGGTGTGGGAGTAACCCGATACTATAGTCCCGATAGTATGATTGTGCCATACGATATAAATTATTGTAACGATTGGGGAGCGAAATTGAACCTGCGAAGAATGACATGCTTTTCTACCGATGCCCCGTTCAGAGAAACACCTTCTTTAATTGCAGCTGCAAAAGAAAATGGTTGTAGCCTGATAGAAATGGAATGCGCCGCTATTTATGCTTTTGCCCAATATTATAAATTAAAAGCCATTTGTTTACTGGTAGCTGCTGACAAAGCATTTGAAGAATGGACACCACCTTCAAGCAAAATAAACCTTACATTGATACAAAAAGAATTGGTGAATTGTATCGTAAAATCATCAAAATAAATGTCTTTGTTAGTCAGCATCATCATTCCGTTTTATAATGAAGAGCAGTACCTGGAACGGGCGGTTACTTCTGCTCTTGTTCAAACATATTCGCCTACAGAGATTATTTTGGTCAACGATGGTTCTACCGATAATTCGCTACACATTGCAAATGATTTCAAAAATAAGTATGAAAATATAAAATTGATCTCGACATCTCATGTAGGATTAGGGCATGCAAGAAATGCAGGTGTGGCAATAGCTACCGGATATTATTTAACTTTTTTAGACAGCGATGATGTGTTGAGCAAAAATGCCGTGACTGCTTTGGTAAAGAATATAAACACCTATCAATCCGATATTGTGGCAGGTAAATTCAAAGGGCTTGACGAGATACAAGGGCAGATGAACGGATGGGGATTGGATGGGAAGCCCCAAACAGGTATAGAAGCCGCACTTGAAATGTTTCATAACCAAATTGCGCATGTTGCCTGGGCAAAATTGTATAAGACGGAAATTGCTAAGCAAATTCTTTTCCCCGATAACTTGTGGTTCGAGGACCGGCCCTATTTGCTCAAATATTTTTTCAGATCCAACATCATTTCTTTTGAAGAAGAATGCATCATACAAGCTCAATCACGACCGAGCTCTATTACTCGCAGGTTAATGTCAAAAAAAAGAATAAAAGATATAACGGAGGTCTATTTCTTAGACTTAGAAACTGTAAAAGGGCATCCACGGGAAAAAGAATTCGTGACAATAATAGACAAACACCAGGTAAGTAGATTTATGGAAAACCTGATAATATTATGTATGGACAAAGACAAAATTGATAATTTAAAAGAACTGCAAGATTCCTTTATTCTTAATTTGAAGGATTTTAAAAAACAGTTACGAAAGCATGGGAGTTTATTAGGGAAAAGAGACCATTTAGATTTGTTGTTTATGCAACTCTGTAAGTTAATAAGCTGGGAAGTTGTGTTTTTGTTGTTGCCTTTTTATAAAAGAAGAAAATATACAACAATTCAAAAAATAAGGACTCCTGGTTCTTTATAACATTCCCCTGACTTTTGTTTTTGAAAGAATGAAAGCATCAATCAGCAAACCCAAATAGCTCTATCATCTTCCTCGCACTGTCATCCATAGTATTAACTAATACCGGCTCATAAATAATTTTATCATTACTTAATAACTCAAATGTTTTTTGCAGCATTTGTTTCTTTGTTTTTACAACATGCCAATTTTTAATTTCATGATGCATTGGCTTTACAAAACTGATCACATGAGCACCGGCATATAAAGCTTCCAGGCAAGCAGTACTAAATCCTTCATAAGAAGAAGGATGCAAAAATATTTTTGATCTTTGCATTAAACTGATCGTTTCAGCAGGCGTTTTCATTCCTATCAACTCAATGTTTTGTTGTAATGAGAGTTCTTCCATCATCTGTTTTAATCCATCTTTATGCTCGCCATCACCGCATAAAACTGCTTTTATATCAGGCAATTTATTTTTTAAGCCGGCAATGATCTCTAAAAAAATGTTATACTGTTTCATAAAGCTTAAAGAACCGGCGCCAATGATATCTATCTCCTTTTTTTGATTTGTCAAAGTAAACATAGAAGGATCAATTCCATTCTGAATCAGGTGAGCAGGTTTGATGCAATGATTTTTATGGAATTCATCAACAAGAAAATCTGACATCGCTATCAGTTCACCGGGCCGGGGTCGAATAAAACGTATCTTTCTGTTTTCCTTTCTCGCGTCTTGCCCGCAGATCCATACAAAATGCTTAACCACTCTCCTTTTGCCAAAGTAACTGCCAATTAATGCACACTCGCCGCACCAAAAACTTAATATAGCTGATACTCTTTGCCTTTTATTTATTTCGTTTAATTTTTTCCAGACATTTCGCCAAAGAAATAGTCGGCGAAGTTTTTTATATTTCCCTCCGTCAAAACTAAAAATCTCTATATCCTTCCAATAATAATTTGAAATCGCAGAAGGGTAAATAAAACTCAAAACAATAATTCTTATGTCCGGGTATAACTTTTTTATTGAACATAATAACAACTGTTGAGAAACGAGCCAATGCTCCGATTCATTTGCCGGGAACGCCGGTGTAAGAATGACCAATGTTTTTTCTTTATTGCTCATCCAAAGAAATTATCTTGTTACAATAAGACAGACTTTTACTATCATGTGTGATCATAATCACAATTTTACCCGAGCTTGTCATTTCTTTAAAATGTCGTACCAGTAAATCAGCAGAGGTCTCATCCAGTTCATTAAAAGGCTCATCAAGAAGTACCAGTTCCACATCTTTTTTATAGAGTGCCCTGGCAATGCAGATACGTTGCTGCTGGCCGCCGCTGATATTTTTACCATTTTCGGCTATCATTTTATCGAGTCCCTCTACCGTACTGTCAATAAGATCTTTCAAACCGGAGATTTCCAATGCCTGTTCTAACCTTTTTTTTTCATATTGGCTTTCATGCAGCGTTATATTTTTCAAAATAGAATCATGAATAAGAAAAGGTTGTTGCCGTACATAAGATATGACAGGCCAATATTTTTTTAAGTCAACACGGGAAGCCGGCATATCATTAATTAAAATTTTTCCACCGGCAGGCGTCAAAAATCCGAGTAATAAATTTAAGATCGTCGTTTTCCCTTTTCCTGATCGTCCGCTGATACCAATAAAATCTCCTTTCTCAATACTGAAAGAAAAATTATTTAAAACGATACTATCTCCATATTTAAAATCTATATCTTTTAATTGAAGGGAATAAATAGGATTGGGTTGTTTTATCTGCCCTTCTTCTGATTTTTTTTCTTCAATGATCATATTATGTATTGAAAACGCATGAGCTCTTAGCTGACCGCTTGTATTTATGATTTTCACAATTCCGGGTATAATTTTATAAGCTCCCGCCATAAAAGCCCCGATCGTAATAAGCGTAGCACCGTCATGCACTCCCGACCATTTGGCAATAGCCACAAGGATAAATAACCCCAGCACTGCAAAAGTTTCAATAATGCGGGTTGGCATTGTCTGTATAGATTGTGAATTGAATAAATGTTTACTGAATATTTGCCTTGCAGCAGTGAAGCGCCGTAAGAAAAAATCATTGCGCTGATAGATATTTCCCTCTACATATCCTTTTAGTGCATCAAACAGGAACCGGAAAGAATTTTCATTGCTGGTATATATATTTTTTTTTGCTGCCGTAATTTTCTTTTTTATAAAAAAAAACACAAGCACGACGGGAGGCAACAAGATCACCAATAACAACAGGAATAATTGTGCGTTATATAAAAGTATAGCCACGATCGTTAACAGGATAAGGAATGATTGTGTAACGATCTGCTGAATACCCAACAAAATATGTTCGCAAAAATCAAATGGCTGGAAGGCAATTTTTCGTACATGCTCGGAAGAGTCAATGTTCACAAAGTCTCCAAACTCTCCCTGTTGGTAGTGTTCCAATTTATTTTGAGATATGCGGACAGTCAGCCGGCTGATAAATTTATACTGCCGGTTAGAGATAAAAATACCCAGTATATTTTTTAACCCAAAGAGGACAAGAAAAAAAGAAATAAGCGTCACAGAATTAGGATTCAGCATCCAGGCAGGAAGAAAACCAAGATCAGTCGCCACCGCATTGTTGATATAAAAGCTAATAACCAGGAGAAGAAAAGCCAATACTCCGATATCGGCTATGCTAATGAATATATTTAATACGATCAGCATCCAGAATTGTCTTTTTTCTGCAGATGTAAGTGCAAGAAATATGTATCTGAATTTTTCTTTCAATTCGTATTACATGAATAAAACAGAAAGATAATCCTATTTTATTTTTTGATATGAAAGTTAACTATTAAAAAGTACAGGATTTAAACACTAAGCATATTGCGCAGGGTATGCCATAATATTTTTATATCAAGGCGCAATGACCAACGGCGTACATAAAAAATATCAAGATAGACACGGTGTTTTATATTTTGAATATCATTGTTGTTGCCGGCATAGCCCATTACCTGTGCCAGGCCAGTGATGCCGGGTTTCACTCCATGTCTTAAGGAATAATGGTCTACTAACTTATCATAACGCATATTATCGCTCAACATATGCGGACGTGGTCCTACTACTGACATATCACCAATCAATGAATTAAAAAACTGAGGGAGTTCATCGAGATAATGGTTTCTTAAAAATTTTCCAACCCGGGTTATTCTCCTGTCAAAATCTGAAGCTGGTAAACTATCTGCTTCATCATTCACGATCATTGTACGGAATTTAATACAGGTGAAAACTCCGCCATTTTTTTTATTTCTTTTTTGTAAAAAGAAAACCGGGCCTTTTGAATCTAATTTAATAAAAAGGCCTATCAGCGGTATCATCCATGAAAGGAAGAAAATAATTACAAAAGTGGAAAGCACGATATCCGATAACCGTTTAACAAAAAGTTTAAGCCGGCTTTCATTAGAAATAGCAACAACAGGTTTTTTAAATTGATGTAGGTTAAATACGCGTCGAAGCTCCTGCATTAAAGCCGGTGTTTCGTCCGGAATAACTGTATTCGTTATTCCTTTTATCACTTTTAGTTCCGGATCACAATTATTCCCGGTTACATCGGCCTGTTTTTTCATGCAGCTAATTTATTTGAAAGAATCGGCTATATTCTTTCGCAGGTTGCTTTAGGAGCTTAACAGGTTGACGAGTTTTTCTTTTACTTTTTCTGCGTTGGGCAGCATGGCATTCTCAAGACCCATATTCATCGGTACAGCCGGTAAATTCAAAGCTCCTATCACATCCACGGGTGCGTCGAGCCATTGAAAGCATGCTTTAGAAATTCTTCCCGCCAATGCTTCCGCAAATGAGTTATTTTGTTGCTCTTCGGTGACTATTAAACATTTTCCATGCTGTTTCACTTTTTCAAAGACAAGGTCTTCGTCCAGAGGGAATAAAGTCCTTAAATCAATTATTTCGATAGTACCCCGGAAGTCCTGCCCGTCAGCAGACAGGTTTTTGGCAGC
>Ga0105249_10002124_pt1 | contig 17192 bp, 12 predicted proteins | sample KBSS44metaG_FD_81522 | JGI IMG/M metagenome (GOLD analysis project Ga0105249, IMG submission 81522) | Switchgrass rhizosphere microbial communities from Kellogg Biological Station, Michigan, USA - KBS S4-4 metaG | ecosystem: Host-associated > Plants > Roots > Rhizosphere > Soil | place...
TCGGTTATTTTCTCGCAGTTCTGGTCGCTATCCCGATCGGGTTCCTAATCGGCATGTCGCCCTTGATGAGCCGCGCCCTCGATCCGTTCATTCAGGTGCTGAAGCCGATCTCGCCGCTCGCCTGGATGCCGCTCGCACTTTACACGATCAAGGATTCCTCGATCTCAGCGATCTTTGTCATTTTTATCTGCTCCGTGTGGCCGATGCTCATCAATACGGCTTTCGGTGTTTCAGCCGTGCGTAAAGAATGGCTAAACGTCGCACTTACGCTCGAAGTTTCTCCGATCCGCCGCGCGTTCACTGTCATTCTGCCAGCAGCGGCACCGACCATTCTCACCGGCATGCGGATTTCGATCGGCATCGCCTGGCTCGTCATCGTTGCAGCCGAAATGCTGGTCGGCGGTACCGGTATCGGCTACTTCGTATGGAACGAGTGGAACAACCTTTCGATCACCAATGTCATCACCGCAATTCTCGTGATCGGCCTCATGGGCATGCTGCTCGACCAGGTTCTCGCCCGCTTCGCCCGCCTCGTGACGTTTCCCGAGTAGGCCATGAGTGAACGTTTCATTTCGATCGAGGGCATCGCACGCCGCTTCGACGTCGGCGGCAAGACATCGACGATCTTTGAGGATCTTTGGCTGTCGATGAAGCGAGGGGAGTTCGTCTGCATTATCGGCCACTCCGGCTGCGGTAAGACAACTGTGTTGAATATCCTTGCGGGATTGGATGCGCCCTCCGAAGGCGTTGTTGTTGTCGACAACCAGGGGATCACGGGTCCTTCGCTGGACCGCGCCGTCATTTTCCAGAGCCACGCGCTGCTTCCCTGGCGCACAGTGATGGGAAATGTCGCATACGCGGTGACTTCGCGCTGGCGAAAGTGGGGCCGCGCGGAAGTGAAAGCGCAGGCACAGAAATTCATCGATCTCGTGGGGCTCACCGGGGCCGAGAACAAGCGCCCGGCCGAGCTATCGGGCGGCATGAAACAGCGCGTCGGCATCGCGCGTGCCTTGTCGATCGAGCCCAAGATTTTGCTTATGGACGAGCCATTTTCCGCGCTCGATGCGCTCACTCGCGGCACGTTGCAGGACGAGGTGAGGCGAATTTGTCTCAGCACGGATCAGACAGTTTTCATGATTACTCATGATGTCGACGAGGCGATCTATCTTGCCGACCGCATTGTGCTCATGACCAACGGTCCTGACGCGAAAATCGCTGAGATCGTCGTCAACCCGCTGCCGAAGGATCGCCGCCGCAACGATGTGCACAAGCATCCGCTGTTCTATGCGGTTCGCAATCACCTAATCGACTTCCTGGTGACGCGGAGCCGTACGTTCAACGATGAAATCGGTGCTGGCCGCGAGTACGATGCGAAAAAGCCGCCGGAAGTTCACCCGGGCGCATCCGGTCCGACAGCCGTTCCTGCCGCAACACGCGCCATGCCTTCGATTGAAGCAGCTGAAAAACGCTCAGGGAGAGTGCAATGACAAGAGAACAACTCACGGAAAAAATCCTCGATATTAAACGCGAGAAGGGTTGGACCTGGAAACACATCTGCGAGAAAATCGGCGGCTATTCGGAAGTGCTGATCGTCGGCGCTTGTCTGGGCCAGATGAAACTCACCAAGCCGCAGGCGGCCAAGGCGCAGGATCTGTTCGGGTTGAGCAAGGCCGAAACCGCGCTTATTAACGAGGTGCCGATGCGCGGCAACGGCACGCCGATGCCGCCGACGGATCCGTTGATCTATCGCTTCTACGAACTCGTGATGGTGAATGGCCCAGCGTGGAAGGCGCTGATCGAAGAAGAGTTTGGCGACGGCATCATGTCGGCGATCGACTTCGACATGCTGATCGAGCGCCTCCCGAATCCAAAAGGCGATCGCGTGAAAATCACGATGTCGGGAAAATTCCTGCCGTTCAAATATTACCACAACACCGGCAATGTGCCGGAATACGGCTTCAAGGAAGGATGAATCGCGCGAAATTTAGCGCGCGATCACCCGCGGTCCGATCTCGCTGATTTTGTTGATGCCGGTCAGCGCCATGGTCGTTTCAAGCTCGCGCTTGATGAAACCGATCGCGGCGCTGACGCCTTGCTCGCCGTCGGCGCCGAGTCCGTAAATATACGAACGCCCGATCATGCAGCTCTTAGCACCGAGCGCGAGGGCCCGCATGACGTCTTGCCCCGAGCGCACACCGCCGTCGAACATGATCTCCACGCTTTTGCCGACCGCCTTCGCAATGGCGGGGAGGGCGTGGATCGATGACGGCGCACCGTCGAGCTGTCGGCCGCCGTGGTTGGAAACTACTATCGCATCGGCGCCGTGTTTCGCCGCGAGCTTGGCGTCCTCGAGATCGAGAATGCCCTTAAGGATTAGCGGACCCTTCCAGACGCTTCTGATCCATTTCACGTCGGTCCAATTGAGCGCCGGGTCGAACTGGCTGTTGGTCCATTCCGCGAGTGAAGTGTTGTCACTGACGCCTTGCACGTGGCCGACGATGTTGCCGAAGCTCCTGCGCTTTGCTCCGAGAATGCTGGCGATCCAGCGGGGCTTCGTCGCGATGTCGATGAGATTGGCGAGTTTCATTTTCGGCGGAACGGAGAGGCCATTCTTGATGTCACGGTGGCGCTGGCCGAGCACCTGAAGATCGACAGTCAATACGAGCGCGCTGCACTTTGCCGCTGTCGCGCGTTCGATTAGTGCGCGGCTGAATTTGCGGTCGCGCATGACATAAAGTTGAAACCAGAATGGACGGCTTACATCGCTCGCCACGTCCTCGATCGAGCACACCGACATCGTACTGAGACAAAACGGAATGCCGGCTTTTTCGGCCGCTCTCGCCGCAAGGATTTCACCGTTGCCGCGCTGCATGCCGCAAAGTCCGATCGGCGCTAATGAGATTGGTATCGAAACCGGCTTACCGAGAATCGTTGTCGCTGTACTGCGCTTCGAAACGTCGACTAATATTTTTTGCCGGAGTTTGATTGTCTCGAGGTCGCTGCGGTTGGCGTGCAACGTCTCCTCGGCATAGGAGCCGCTTTCGGCGTAATCAATGAACATTTTCGGCACTTTACGGTGCGCGATTTGCCGCAAATCCTCGATGCAAGTCACGGTCTGCATGGAATTCCCTAAGCTTCTGTTGTCGGGTCGACAACCTGATAGCACGGCCTCTCGGTTTTGACATACGCTTCGGGCAAGGCGGTCCCGGAACTTGGGACGCCTCGAGTGATTAGTCTTAGAGGGGAGCTCATGACCACGCATAAAACCACACAACCGGATAAAGAAGCGATCAAGCGGAAGCTCGATCGTGCGCTGGAAAAGGGGCTTGAAGACACGTTCCCCGCGTCCGACGCGGTCGCAGTCACAGAGCCGGCCCCGACACTGCCGGGAGACGATTCCGGCTCCGAACCGCGCCAGACCGAAAAGCCATCGCGCTAGGTAGCTCGCCGCATTATTTTTCTTTCTGCGATCTGCTAAGGTGGACTCCGAAAGGAGAAACCATGTCTCTCGTCATGCCCGACCTCGACCAGGCGGTGCTCGACCGCCGCGCGCAGATCGTTTCTGCGCTGCGCGGGATTGTGCCGGGCGAAGGCGTGATCGATTCCGCGGCCGAAATGAAGCCCTACGAGTCCGACGGGCTTACCGCCTATCGTGCAATGCCGATGGTGGTCGTGTTGCCGGAAACAGTCGAGCAGGTGTCGCAAATCCTGCGCTATTGCTACGGCGAAAAGATCAAGGTCGTACCGCGCGGCGCCGGCACTTCGCTTTCGGGTGGCGCGTTACCGCTTCAAGATGGCGTGCTCCTAGGCATGGCGAAGTTCAGCCGCGTGATCGATATCGATTACGAAAACCGCGTTGTCGTGGTGCAGCCAGGCGTAACCAATCTTGGGATCACCAAGGTAGTTGAGGCGATGGGCTTTTATTATGCGCCCGATCCGTCGTCGCAGATTGCATGCACCATCGGCGGCAACGTCGCGGAGAATTCCGGTGGTGTGCATTGTCTAAAATACGGCATGACAACGAACAATGTACTCGGCGTCGAAATGGTGTTGATGACCGGCGAGGTCGTGCGCATTGGCGGCAAGCATCTCGATGCCGACGGCTACGATTTGCTCTCCGTGATTATTGGCTCTGAAGGTTTACTGGGCGTTGTCACCGAAGTGACCGTGCGCATTCTGAAGAAACCGGAAACAGCGCGCGCAGTGCTCGTTGGGTTTCCGACATCCGAGGCCGCGGGCGATTGCGTCGCGAAGATTATCGGCGCGGGCATTATCCCGGGCGGCATGGAAATGATGGATAAGCCCGCAATTCATGCCTCCGAAGACTTTGTGCATGCCGGCTATCCGCTTGACGTCGAAGCGCTGCTTATTGTCGAGCTAGATGGACCGAAGGCCGAGGTGGATGATCTGCTCGACAGGGTCGCAAAAATTGCCAAGGATTGCGGCTCATCCGTTTTGCGAGCGTCGAATTCCGAGGAAGAGCGTGAAAAGTTCTGGGCCGGTCGCAAGGCGGCTTTCCCCGCAGTCGGGCGTATTTCTCCCGACTATTATTGCATGGACGGCACCATCCCACGCGCGAAGCTGCCGTTCGTGCTTGCACGTATGCGCGAACTTTCCGAGCGCTACAAGTTGCGTGTTGCTAACGTCTTTCATGCCGGTGACGGCAACTTGCACCCGCTCATACTGTATGACGCGAACAAATCCGACGAACTTGAGCGCGCGGAAAAATTCGGCGCCGATATTCTGAAGCTCTGCGTTGAAGTAGGCGGGGTACTCACGGGCGAGCATGGCGTGGGAGTGGAGAAGCGCGATCTGATGCCAACGATGTTCACCGAAGCGGATCTTGCACAGCAGCAACGACTGAAATGCGCTTTCGACTCTGAAGGTCTGCTCAATCCCGGCAAGGTATTTCCGAAGCTACATCGTTGCGCCGAGCTTGGCCGTATGCATATACACGCTGGCAAAGTTCCTTTCCCCGATCTTCCGCGATTCTGATGACCGATACGCTGAAGCCGCGCGACGCAAAAGAAGTCGTCGAGGCCGTCGCTTGGGCGTTGGCCGAAGGAAAGTCGCTCGAAGTGGTCGGGCAGGGCACCAAACGTGCGGTCGGCCGCGCGGCGCAAACTGCGATGACATTGGATTGCTCCGGCATCGACGGAATCGTTCTGTACGAGCCTGAGGAACTAATATTGTCCGCCAAAGCGGGCACGCCGCTCGCCGAAATCGAGAGGCAGCTTGCACAACACAAACAGGAGCTCGCTTTCGAGCCGGTGGATCTAGGCCCCTTGCTCGGCGGGAAAGCGGGAGGTGGCACCATCGGCGGGATGCTCTCGGTCAATCTTTCCGGCCCGCGCCGCATCAAGGCGGGCGCCGCGCGCGATCATGCCCTCGGCGTCAAGGCGGTTTCCGGACGCGGCGAGGCCTTCAAGGCGGGCGGACGCGTGGTGAAAAACGTCACGGGTTACGACCTGCCGAAGCTAATCGCTGGTTCCTGGGGCACACTCGCGGTGATGACCGAGTTGACGCTTAAAGTCTTGCCGGTCGCTGAAGATGTCGAGACCGTTCTTGCCTTAGGACTTTCTGATGCGCGCGCGACCGAAGCAATGTCGGCGGCCATGGGTTCGGCTTGCGACGTTTCGGGAGCGGCGCATCTGCCGCAGAAGATCGCGGAGCGAACGTCCACAAAGGCAGGCGCGGGCGCAAACACTGCTGTAACTGCATTTCGGCTCGAGGGCATCCCACCGTCCATCGCTTACCGCCGCGAGAAATTGGAAGTAATGTTGCGCTCATTCGGTTCTCTCGCCCGTCTCGGTGCGGAAGATTCGAAATCGTTCTGGCGCGCGATACGCGATGCGCTTCCCTACGCCGATGGAACGCAAAATGCAGTTTGGCGTATTTCGACGACACCGAGCCTAGGCGCGAAAACTGGGAGTGCCATTTCAGCCGCGACCGGCGCGCAGGTTTTTTACGACTGGGCAGGCGGACTTCTATGGGTCGAAATGCCGAACGAAACGCCGCATGAAAATGCCGTACGTGCTGCGCTTAATGGTCAGGGCCATGCGTTGCTCGTGCGCGCGGGCGCCTCTATACGCGCAAGCGCCGCCGTATTCGGCCCACTCGAATCTAATTTGAATAAACTCATGCGAGGCGTGAAGGAAAGCTTTGACCCCAGTGGTGTCCTCAATCCAGGTCGGATGTATCCAGGTCTCTGACGGAACTAACCTCAGCACCCGGCGTTGTTAAAAGCGGGACTTTGCGTCCCCTGAGGCTTTAAAAAGTTGAACGAAAAGCAAAAACAGCTCGGCTTGGAGAAAGCCAAGCGCAAATACTTATTGCGCAGATTCTGGATTACCGCAAAAGGCTTCTGGGCGCGCGGCTCCCGTTCGCACGCATGGTTTTGGACGTTTGGACTTGTCGTCATCGTCATACTGCAAGTGCTTGTGCAGTATCGCATCAATGTCTGGAACCGCTCAATTTTCGATGCGCTCGAACAGAAGCAAGCGAGAGAAGTGCTCTATCAGTCCTTGTTGTTCATTCCGCTCGCGCTCTCCAGCATTGCCCTCGCTGTCATTATTGTTCGTGCACGTATGACAACGCAGCGCCGTTGGCGTCGTTGGCTGACGCACCATATCGTCGACCGTTGGCTGACAAACGGCCGCTATTTCCATCTCAATCTCGTAAAGGGCGATCACGATAATCCCGAGCATCGCATCGCGGAGGATCTGCGCGTTGCGAGCGAAGCGCCGGTCGATTTCGCTGTTGGTCTTTTCTCTGCGCTGCTGACGGCGATGACCTTCATTGGTGTGCTGTGGTTTGTGGGTGGAACGATTACGTTCGACCTAGCCGGATCCTCCATCTCCATTCCTGGCTATCTCGTGATCGCGGCCATTGTATATGCAGTGCTCGCAAGTGGGGCGATGAGGTTCATTGGGCGCAATTACGTTGCCGCTTCTGAAACGAAGAGCCAGGCCGAAGCCGAATTGCGCTATGCGCTAACTCGCCTTCGGGAAAACGGCGAGAGCATTGCCCTAATCGCCGGCGAGGACGAGGAAAAGGTTGGCCTCTATGAAGCTTTGAAGAACGTTCTCGAACGTTGGCGAAAATTATCCACTCAATTCATGCGCACTACAATAGTCGCGCAAACCAGCTTTTTGATCGCTCCTGTATTTCCGGTTATATTGACCGCCCCGAAATTCCTCGCTGGCACGTTGACACTCGGTCAGGTGATGCAAGCGGCATCAGCCTTCGTCACGGTGCAAACGGCATTCAATTGGTTGGTCGACAATTATCCGCGCTTCGCCGATTGGTCCGCCTCCGCGCGCCGCGTTGCTTCACTACTTGTTTCCTTGGACAGTCTCGAAAAAGCGGAAACCGAAGATAGCTGGGGGCGGATTTCTCGAGGTGATGCACCTGAGGGCACGGCGCTGCAATTGCGTGATATTTCCGTAACGCTCGACGATGGGACCGTTGTGGTGAGCGAAGCGGATGTAAAAATCTCTCCCGGTGAAAGGGTCTTGTTCGTCGGTGAATCGGGTAGCGGCAAGAGCACCTTGGTGCGCGCGATCGCCGGTCTATGGCCGTGGGGTCATGGTGAGATTCAGCTGCAACCGAACGCGAGTCTATTTCTGATGCCGCAAAAACCCTACATTCCCATCGGTCCGCTTCGGCGTGCCGCCATTTATCCGAAGGGATCGGACGAGGTTAGCGACGAAGTCGTCAAGAAGGCGCTTGCCGATGTGGGTCTCGGCGAGCTTGCGCCGCGTATCGATGAAGAGGGGGCGTGGGATCAAACTCTGTCAGGGGGGGAGCGACAACGCATCGCATTTGCGCGACTTCTCATTCACCGCCCCGATATTTGTGTGATGGATGAATCGACCTCCGCTTTGGATAAAGACAGTCAGGGGGAACTCATGACACTCGTTCAAAAGCAACTCCCCAATACGACCATCGTAAGTGTCGGCCATCGCCCGGAATTGGAGGAGTTTCATGACCGGAAATTGATCCTCGAGTATCGCAAGGGAGGCGCGCGCATCGTCAGCGATGAAATCCTGACCGATCTGCAGGGGCAGCAAGTAAGCCTGCTTCAACGAATTCTCCGCAGGCGTAGGCGTGAAATGCCTCCCGTTTCGGTACCAGAGCGCCACCCCGGCGATCGGCTTTCGCGCTGATACAAATAATTGTCTCAACGCTCCCCGTTAAGGAGGAAATCTAGTATACGCGGGCGGCATGCAGACCAATTTCTCGCTAAAACAACTGGCAGATCCCAATATCGCCGTCGCGGACAAGATTCTGCGTGCTTGTGTCCATTGCGGCTTCTGCACAGCGACTTGCCCGACTTACGTCTTGCTCGGCGACGAACTCGATTCCCCGCGCGGCCGCATTTATTTGATCAAGGAAATGCTGGAGCATGACAGAGCCGCGACCGAAAACGTTGTAAAACACATCGACCGCTGCCTCTCTTGCCTGGCCTGCATGACGACATGTCCGTCCGGTGTGCATTACATGCATCTGGTCGACCATGCGCGCGTGCATATCGAAGAAACTTATCGCCGCCCGCTACTCGACCGCCTTTATCGCGCACTGCTCGCGGCCACGATGCCATTTCCCGCTCGCTTCCGGATCGCTCTATATGCAGCACTTCTTGCCAAGCCCTTCGCGGTGTTTTTCGACGTGATTGGACTGAAGCCGATCGCCGCGATGTTGCGGTTGGCGCCCTGGCGCATTCCTGCAACAAAGATTTCGGAATCGCAGCATATTTTCCCCGCTGAGGGGCAGCGCAAGGCCCGCGTCGCGTTGCTTTCAGGCTGCGTCGACAAAGTCGTAAAGCCCTCGATCCGCGAAGCGGCGATCCGCGTGCTCAATCGCCATGGCATCGAAGTCGTTTTAGGGGAGGGCGAAGCGTGCTGCGGCTCGCTCGTGCATCACATGGGCCGCGAGCACGAAGCGCTCGGTTTCGTCCGCAATAATGTCGACGCCTGGATGCGCGAAGTTGAAGGCAAAGGGCTTGATGCGATCCTGGTCACCGCGTCGGGCTGCGGAACGACTATCAAGGATTACGGCTTCATGCTGCGAACCGACCCCGCCTATCGTGACAAGGCCGCGAAGATATCGGCACTTGCAAAGGATATTTCGGAATATTTAGCAACGCTTGGTCTCGCGTGTCCCGTGCAAGCCAGCAATATCCCGGTCGCGTATCATTCGGCCTGCTCAATGCAGCACGGCCAGAACATCGATAGTCAGCCGAAGGAACTGCTTGCGAAGGCCGGATTTCTCGTCCGCGATATAGCCGAAGGGCATCTATGCTGCGGCTCGGCGGGCACCTACAACATGTTACAATCAGAAATCGCGAAGAAGTTGCTGGCGCGCAAAGTCGCGAATATCGAAAGAACCGCCCCAAAAATCGTGGCGACAGGGAACATTGGCTGCATGACCCAAATTGCAACCGGGACCGGTATTCCGGTCGTGCATACGATTGAATTGCTTGATTGGGCGACTGGCGGCCCAATGCCGCCAGAGTTGCCTGCGGGTTTCGGCAGCCGCTAAAGCTGTTTATAACTTTCAAAAATTCACGGACTGGATGGGACTATGGCGAAAAGAACGCGCCCGAATAAGGGCAAGAAGAAAAACAAGGCGAAGAGGCCGAAAACAGAAAAGAGCCGGTTGAAAAAGCCGAAGCGCAAGTCGGCGCCGAAAAAATATTCCGCCAAAAAGCGGACAACTAAACTTGCTGCGCGTGTTGCAAAAGCGGTTGCGGCAGGTACCGCAGGAGGCGTCCTATCGAAATCCGCTAAGTCTTCCGGCGGGCCAAAAGTTGCTGGAGTTATCATCACGGGAGAAATGCTTCCGCGCTTCAACGAAATCTTGACTGCTCCTGCGCTCGAATTTCTCGCCGGTCTGCATCGCAAATTCGACGTGACGCGGAAGAAATTGCTCGCTCGCCGTATGGACCGCCAGCATCGCTTCGATGCAGGCGAGCTTCCCGATTTCTTGCCGGAGTCGAAGAATATCCGCGAACAGGGCTGGAAGATCGCGCCGCTCCCGAAAGACTTGCTCGACCGTCGCGTGGAGATCACTGGTCCCGTCGACCGCAAAATGGTGGTCAACGCGCTCAATTCCGGTGCTGAAGTCTACATGGCGGATTTCGAGGACGCGTGCTCGCCGAAGTGGGAAAATCTCATCGACGGCCAAATCAATCTGAAAGACCGCTGGACCGGCAGGCTCGACTTCGTCGATCCGCAGACGAAGAAATCCTACAAGCTCGGCGACAAGCTCGCGACTTTACTCGTGCGTCCGCGCGGCTGGCACTTGCTCGAAGATCACATGATGGTCGACGGCGAAGCGATGTCTGGAGCTCTTTTCGATTTCGGGCTCTATTTCTTTCACAACGCCAAGCGCACGTTAGCTGCAGGCACCGGGCCATATTTCTATCTTCCCAAGATCGAGAGCCATCTCGAGTCGCGACTTTGGAACGACGTATTCGTACATGCGCAATCGAAGCTCGGCATACCCATTGGCACCACCAAAGCGACTATCTTGATCGAGACGTTGCCGGCAGCCTTCGAGATGGATGAAATCCTCTACGAAATGCGCGATCACATCACCGGCTTGAATTGCGGCCGCTGGGACTACATCTTCTCGTTCATCAAGCGGCTCGGAAAGAACAAGCGCTTCCTTACGCCAGACCGCGCTGTCATGACGATGGATAAAGCGTTCCTCCAAGCCTATTCGCTTTTGCTCATTCGCACCTGTCATCGCCGCGGCGCCTTCGCCATGGGCGGGATGGCCGCACAAATTCCGGTAAAGGGCGACGCAGCTGCAAACGAGGAAGCTTTCAAGAAAGTGCGCATTGATAAGGAACGCGAGGCCGGCAATGGCCACGACGGCACCTGGGTCGCGCATCCAGACCTCGTGCCGGTCGCGGAGGAAGTTTTCCATCGCCTGATGAAGACGCCGAACCAGCTCGATAAGCTTAGGAACGATGTTCACATCACGCGAGATCAGCTGCTCGAAATGCACACGGGTGAGCGCACCGAAGCAGGGCTGCGGCTCAATATCCGCGTCGGCGTGCAATATATCGAGGCCTGGTTGCGTGGCCGCGGCGCGGTCCCCCTCTATAATCTGATGGAGGACGCAGCGACTGCGGAAATCAGCCGCACGCAAGTGTGGCAGTGGATCTATCATCGCGCCAAACTCGCCGACGGGCGCGAGGTCACGCCCGATCTCTTCCAGATCATACTCGAAGACGAAATGGAAAAAGTCCGTCAGGCGATTGGCCCGACCACCTACGATTCAGGCCGTTTCGAAGAGGCGGTCGAGCTCTTCAGCGAGATGTCACTCGCGCTTGAGATCGAGGAGTTTTTGACGATCCCTGCCTATCGCCTGATCGCCTAGCATCCGCTTGTTGCAAAAATAAACGGGGCCGCTCGAAAGCGGCCCCGTTGGCGTATCGCCCCCCGGAGATAGACTTCAGATCACGATAACTTTGGTGCCGACCTTCACTTTGTCGTAGAGATCGATCACGTCTTCGTTTTTCATTCGGATGCAGCCGGACGAGACGGCTTGGCCGATCGTGTGCGGCTCGTTCGAGCCGTGAATACGATAGAGTGACGAGCCAAGATACATCGCGCGTGCACCAAGCGGATTCTCCGGACCGCCGGCCATGTATTCCGGAAGATCGGGGCGGCGCATCCGCATTTCAGCTGGCGGGCGCCATTCCGGCCATTCTTTCTTCTGGCTCACCGTTTTCACGCCGGCCCACTCGAAGCCAGGACGGCCGACTCCGATGCCGTAGCGGATCGCTTTGCCGTCGCCTTCTACGTAATAGAGAAAGCGATTCGGCGTATCGATGACAACAGTGCCCGGCTTTTCATTCGTTGGATAATCGACAATTTGTTTGAAGAAACGAGGATCCATCGCAGGTTTCGGCCGATCGTAGCGGACCGTCGGATCCTCTCGGCTCGCATTCAGTATGCGGCCGCCGGACATGTCTTCCCACGGCCGCTGGTTGCGCCCGCGCGGCAATTCGCCGCCCTGATTGGCACCGCTGAACAGGAATTCGATGAAGCCGCCGCCCATGGAACGGGGCCGCGCCGCGCCCGGCCGGTTGTCGGCGAAGTCGGAGCGCTCGCGTGGTGCCGCACGCTCGTTGATGCTGGGCGCTGCCACGTAACGGGGTGCGCGAACCATCTGAGTGCCGCGTGGACCGTCCAGGGGATCGGCCACAGCCGGCGTGAAAGCGAAAACGAAAAGGGGGATGAGAACCAACCTACGCATCGACGTACTCACTGACTGATCGCCGAACTGGGACGCTTATGCCTAACGTAGCGTTGCGACCGAATGGTAAACGGAATCGTTTTCAGCCCCGTAAGGCGGACTTTTCCGGCCCCACTTTGCGGATATGGTTGACGGAAGGTTGACGGCTTAGGACCGCCGGATCAATGCGAAGCAAATGAGCGAGACAACAGCGAAGGCCGCAATCAACGCGAGTGCGGCGGGATCCGAGAACCGTTCGGCTACGAAGGCGAACACGAATGGGGCCGACGCGGAAATAAAGAGCGCCGGCCGGGCAATCCGACCCAACAAACGGCCGTAACCGGCGGGTCCGAACAGGGCAAGCGGAACAGTGCCGCGCGCGATCGTCATCAGTCCATTGCTCAATCCGAACAGGATAGCGAAGATTCCAGCGACTGGGACCGATACTCCAAGAAACAACAGCATGGAACACGCAACCATCAGGAGTGCCATGGCGCCGCGCGCAATTATCAGCGGGTGCTGCTTACGTGCGAAAATGAATTCAAGGAGTCGCGCCGTCACTTGCGCTGGTCCAAACAGGGCGCCGATGATAACGACAGTCGCGGCGTCGATTCCGAAACGGGAAAAAACCGCGAGCATGTGGGCCGATAGAGCCGCCGGCACGAATGCATAGAATGCAAAAGCGAGGGCGACGAGCAGCAAGGGCAGCCCTTTTGCCGGGATATGCTTCAACCGTGCAGGAATAGGGCCTTCGGGCAGCACTTCCGGCGCTGCGTGCTCGCGCGGCAGCGCGAAGGAGAGGAGCGGCGCCGCAGCAAAAGCCAATAGCGCTGCATAGATTTGGTATGTGCCGCGCCAACCCGCCATTTCGATCAGGAGATGCGTCAGCGGCCAGCTGACGGTCGATGCAAAACCGCCAATGAAAGTAAGCAGCGTGATTGCGCGCCGTGCACCGCTACCGAAAATCCGCGCAAGTGTCGCAAACGCTGGATCGTAAAGCGTCGACGCCATCGCGGCGCCGAGCAGTAGCCAAACCGCGTAGTAGGCGGCAGGGTGACTTGCATAGGCGAGGCCCAGGAGTCCGACTGCGCCGGCGAAATAGCCTATGGGCATGACCACATGGCCGCCGTGACGGTCGATCATCTTGCCGACAAAGGGTGAGCAAAGGCCGGCCGCGAGAATTCCCACGGAAAATCCGCCCATCGCGAGTGTCAGCGACCAACCGCGCGCTTCTGCAATCAGCGGCACGATCAATACCGGTGTGTAAAAGATCGCGCCCCAGGAAAGCAGCTGACAAAAACCGAGAATGGGGATCGCCCGCCAAGGGCTTTTGATCAGGCGGGCGAGTCTTTTCATGCCACGAATCTATGGGGATCGCCCGTGGGCCGCAAGCGAACCTGAGCGTTTGCGCGGGATCGTATCGTTGATCGATCCTTAATGAGTGTCGTTGATCCGGCCTTAACGGAGGGCGCTGCATTTTCCGCAAATGCCGTGCGGAGTTCGTTTGTATCTCGTCGTCCCGCTCGTTGCCCTGGCGCTCTCAAGCTGCCGGGTGTTCGACTACGAGCAGCGCGATCCGTGGCGGATGGAAGCCGAAGAGCGCTGCCTAGCCGAAAAAATTGTGCAGCCCTCCGCTTTCGTGGAGCCCGAATCCTCGATCGATGGTCGCGGCTCCTGCGGTATGTCCCATCCTTTCAAGGTTTCCGCGATGAGCGGCGGTTACGTGACCGTCGCGCCTACCGCGACTCTCGCGTGCCCGGTCATCGGCGAAGTGGATCGCTGGCTCGCCGAGGCAGTTCAGCCGGCAGCCGAAAGCTGGTTCGGCGAGCAGGTAGTCGAGATCCGCCAGCTCTCCGCTTATTCCTGTCGCACCATGAACGGCCAGTCGGGTGCGAACATTTCCGAACACGCTTTTGGCAACGCGCTCGACGTCGCTGTCTTCAAGCTCGCGAGTGGTCGCGAAGTAAAAGTAAAGGACGGCTGGAAGGGTCATTACGAAGAACGCGGGTTCCTCCGGCAGATTTTTGCGGCCGCTTGCGAGCGGTTCTCGACCGTGCTCGGGCCAGGAGCGGACGCCTTCCATTACGACCACTTCCATCTCGATCTTGCGCGGCGTTCCTCCGCCCGTTCGATCTGCAAGCCGGTGCCGGAAGAATTGCCGCCGCCGCCGATGTCGCGCGAGAACATTCCGATGGCGCGTCGGCAGGCGCCGATGGCCCCGCAGGGCCCGATGGTCATAACGCGCCAGACGCCGAACCGCACCGGCGATCTGCCGCTGAATCCCAATTCGCAGCCGCCTATGTATGAGTCGCGCGGACCAATGGTGGTCGAACGTCAACAGCCAGGCCGGCCCGCTGATTTGCCGTTGACTCTCACGCCCCAACAACCGCCTCGCGCAGCGAGTGGGCCGAGCGGGATCGAGCAGCAGCCAATCTATCGCGCTCCGCCAGATCCGAACAGACCGCTTCCTCCGAGAAATGTTGGCGCGAAGCTCGGCAGCGATCCGATCACGACGGGAAGCATCGCGAAGAAAAGGAAAAAAGAACCCGAGTCTTCAGCCTCGCCAACGCCGAGCTATCTGATGGCACCCGAGCCGATCGCGAACCGGAAAGGTTCTTCAGCTGAGACGATCGAACAGAGAACGCTTCGGGCGCTGAAGCCGGGCGAAAACTAGGTGCTGTCTCTTTCCTTCGGATCACCATAGCCACCACCGGTTGGGCTGATGACCGTCACCGCTTCGCTTGGTTCAAGTACGGTCTGATCGCAACCTTCGAGCGGCTCCATGCGGCCGTCGAGACGCCGCACGGAATTTTCGCCAAGCATGCCAGGCAGTCCGCCCGCGAGCCCAAACGGCCGTATGCGGCGGTGCCCCGAGAGGATAGCGCAATCCATCTTTTCTAGAAAACGGACGCGTCGTGAAATCCCATTGCCCGCGTTCCATTTTCCGCGCCCGCCGGAATTGGGGCGGATGTGGAAATCTTCCAGCAAGACCGGAAAGCGAAATTCCAGAATCTCTGGGTCGGTGAGCCGCGTGTTGGTCATGTGCGTGTGCACGGCATCAGTCCCATCGAAGCCGGGGCCGGCGGGCGAGCCCGAGCAGATTGTTTCGTAATACTGATATTGCGCATTGCCGAAGGTGAGATTGTTCATCGTGCCTTGTGCGGCGGAAAGTGCGCCAAGTGCGCCGAACAGGCAATTCGTTACGGCTTGCGACGTTTCGACATTTCCCGCGACGACGGCCGCCGGATATTCCGGCGAAAGCAAAGATTCCTTCGGCACGACAATGCGTATTGGCCTGAGACAGCCGGCGTTCATCGGAATTTCATCGTCCACCATCACGCGAAAGACGTAAAGTACTGCCGCACGCGTCACTGGCGCGGGCGCGTTGAAATTCGTCGGCTGTTGCGGGCTAGTGCCGGTGAAATCGACGGTTGCCTCGCGCCTCTCTTTGTCGACTGAGATTTTCACCTTAATCACGGTGCCTTGATCCATCTCGTAGGAAAATTCCGAGTCGTGCAGGCGATCGAGCACACGCCGAACTGACTCTGCAGCGTTGTCTTGCACGTGGCCCATATAGGCCTGCACCACATCGAAGCCGAAATCGGCGATGATTCTTTTTAGTTCCCGCACCCCCTTTTCGTTGGCTGCGATCTGCGCCTTGAGATCGTTGATGTTCTGTACCGGATTGCGTGCCGGGTATTTCGCGCCAAGCAGCAGTTCGTTCAGCTCGCGCTCAAGAAATCGTCCTTGATCGACCATCTTGAAATTGTCGATGTAAACGCCTTCTTCCTCGATTGTGGTCGCGCGCGGTGACATCGAACCCGGTGTAATGCCGCCGACATCGGCGTGATGGCCTCGGCTCGCTACCCAGAAAATTATTTTCTTGCCATTATCGTCGAACACCGGCGTGCAAACGGTAATATCGGGAAGGTGCGTGCCGCCGTTGTAGGGCGCGTTGAGCGCGTAGACATCGCCCGGTTTTAGTTTGCCGCGATTCTCGCGCAAAACCGTTTCGACGGAGCGGTCCATTGAACCCAGATGGACCGGCATATGCGGCGCGTTGGCTACAAGATTTCCTTCGGCATCGAATACGGCGCACGAAAAGTCGAGCCGTTCCTTGATGTTCACTGAGTAAGCGGTGTTCTGTAGTGTCACGCCCATCTGCTCGGCAATCGACATGAACAGATTATTGAAGACCTCAAGCATCACCGGGTCGGCTTGGGTGCCGATCGCCTTCGTCCGCGCAAGCTCTTTTACGCGCTTAAGCAGGAGATGGTTTTTCGCCGTGACCTCCGCCTGCCAACCGTCTTCGATCACTACCGTCTGATTCGGCTCGATGATGAGCGCAGGCCCAGCGACGTGTTGGCCCGTGAGCAAACCTTCGCGCAGATACACTTGAGCCTCCCACCATGCACTCCGCGAAAAAAAGCGTGTCTTGCGCGCAGGAGGGGGCAGGGGGGCTTTTGTCGCGGGAATTTCCTTTTCGGTGAATTTTGCGCCGCCGCCGACCGCCTCGACGGATACTGCTTCGACCACGAGTTCCTTGCTTTCGTCGATGAAACCAAAGCGCGCGCGGTGTGCCGCTTGAAAAGCATCCTTCATTGCTGTCAGCGTCATCGGCGGTGATGCGCCATGACCGGGCGAATGTATCGTATAAGCCGGAACCTCGATCGGTGTATCCGTGCCGGAGTACCGGATATGCGCGCGCACATGCACGGTTATGTCGTCGCGCGCTACTCCTTGCCCCGCGACTTCGCCTGATGCCTCGCCCGCAAGTTTGCTGCCGAGTTTGTTGATTGTTGCCTGCGCGCCGTCGCCGAAGGGTTCTTCGACGGCCTGCGAGCGCGTGGCGCGGATATCGGCGAGGCCCATGCCATAGGCGGACAGCAAACCCGAAAATGGATGAATGAGAACGGTTTTCATTCCAAGTGCGTCGGCAA
>Ga0105249_10002125_pt1 | contig 17191 bp, 13 predicted proteins | sample KBSS44metaG_FD_81522 | JGI IMG/M metagenome (GOLD analysis project Ga0105249, IMG submission 81522) | Switchgrass rhizosphere microbial communities from Kellogg Biological Station, Michigan, USA - KBS S4-4 metaG | ecosystem: Host-associated > Plants > Roots > Rhizosphere > Soil | place...
GAGGAGGAACTTTTAGTATAAAAACTGATTTATTTTATTATAAAAAAGCCGCTCCACCTGAGGCGGAAACGGCTTGTGTGTTAGCCCTGACGTAGAGAAACTTTAATTAGCTTTTAAAAATATGGCGCTTGCCAATTGATTCGGTGATTGCAATACAAAAGAATAAACTCCCGGCAACAAACTACTGAGATCAAGATCCCAGCTGTTGCTTCCCACTGTTACATTACGCACATAAGATCTTACTGCGATTCCCGAAGAGTTGACTATTTTAATTGATACTTGTTCTGTATGTGTTGAAAAGAATTCAACATGCATTAAATGAATTACAGGGTTTGGTGATAAATGCAATACAGGTTCATTATTACCCGGCACCCTTACTGCTTTGCATATTCTTGTTTCGCAACCCAATCTTGTTTTAATAGTAAGACATACTTCATAAGTGCCGCCAACATTATACGTATGTTTTACTTCCTGCCCTGTTGCAGTGCTGCCATCGCCAAACGACCACCAATAACCAACTACTTCATCATTGGGTTGATGTATGCTGAATCCCTTGAATGCAAATGTTCGTTGCGCTATAAGCGAATCGATCATGTAGCCACCACATACATTGCTAAAGCCCCGTATTGCTACTTCTTTACAATCATACGCAATACATCCGTCGGAGAACAATACTTTCACGCAAGCTTTATATACACCAGGCCCTGGGTAGGTATGACGAATGAAGAAATCTGATAGTTGATTAGTCGATGCCGGATCAACCATTACACAAGTGTCTTTGCCGTCACCGAAAGACCAGCATATTCTTTCGGGCCTTCTTGTTGGGCTGGAGGATGGTGATGCAAAGAAACCACGAACCAAACTTGTAATGGATGGCGTTATTTCGAACAATTTTACTTCACATTTCGTTTCTATCGGCGGAATCGTAATAACCTTACACTTCTTTGCTTCACATCCACCATAGTAAAGAATCTTTATACACACTTCATAAGAACCTGTTTGATGATATCGATAACCAATCACATAGAGGCCTGTGTAATTTTCAGGATAATTAATGCATGTATCTTTTCCATCTCCAAAATACCAGCATATACGGGCAGGTTTATGGTTATGACTATTCCACGGTAAAGCTTTTAATCCGATAGTTAACGAATCATTATCCTGGATAGGTGCTCTTTCAAAATCTGCACTGCAGCTATCAGGTTCGCCAACCTGTATCAATTTACATTCTTTGGATTCACATCCGCCATCATATACTATGCGTACACAAACTTCATATTGTCCTGCATTGTTATAGTTATGACCAACGGCATAAGGACCGGTAAAACTGGTTGAGTATTGAATACAGGTATCTTTTCCATCGCCAAACTTCCAGCATATATAAACCGGCTTCTTATTATGATTATGCCATGGACTGGCTACAAAATATTTACGAAGTGCATTTGATGCAACTGAGATTGTTTCAAAGTTTGCTCTACAGCTATCAGGTTCACCGATTCGAATAGATTTGCAAATTTTCGATTCACATCCACCCGCATATAATATACTTACGCATACTTCATATAATCCCGGATGGAGATAATTATGCCCTACTACATACTGACCGGTAAAATCTGTTCCATACTTTATGCAGGTATCTGTGCCATCACCAAACTTCCAGCATATTCTTTCTGGTTTTTTATTGTTATTGTGCTTGGGTAATGCTCTGAAATATGTTCTTAATGATGCATTGGTTGTTGGGATCTGTTCAAAGTCAGCACTGCACCTGTCAGGGCTCTCAACTACTATGATCTTACATTTCTTAGATTCACATCCTCCATAGTAAATGATCTTCACACAAACTTCATAAGAACCAGCTTCTTTATAGCGGTGAGGAATTGCGTAAGTGCCGGTATATGTTGGTTCATATTTAATACAGGTATCTCTGCCGTCGCCAAATGTCCAGCATATAGCAGCAGGTTTTTTCTGGTTATTATCCCAGGGTAATGCTTTGAAATAAATCCTGAGAGAATCATTGGTCGATGTAACAGGCACTCTTTGAAAATCAGCCGTACAACTATCCGGGCTTCCTATTTGTATGTGTTTACATGTATGTGATTCGCATCCATCATAGTAAAGGACTTTTATACATACTTCATAATTGCCAGACTCACGATAAGTATGTGCAACAGTATAGGGCCTGGTGTAAATGGTGCGATAGTTATAACTAATACATGTGTCCTTTCCATCACCGAAGTTCCAGCAGATTCTTGCAGGTCTTTTATTATGATTGTTCCAGGGAAGCGCTTTATAAATTACTTTTAACGGGTTGGCGGTAGTTGTAATTGGTAGTTTCTCAAAATCAATACTGCAACTATCAGGACGGCCAATTATAATTGGCCTACAAGTTCCTGCTTCGCATCCACCGTTATATAAAATTTTCAGACATACCTGGAATGTTCCCGGAGCTGTGTATAAATGGTTTACTGTATATGGCCCTGTAAATGTGCTGCTGTATTGAATGCATGTATCTTTTCCATCACCGAAGTTCCAGCATATTCTTGCAGGTTTTTTATTATAGTTATGCCAGGGTAATGCTTTAAAGCTTGTATATAAAGCGTTATTAGAAACAGTAAGTGATATTTTTTCAAAATCAGCTTTGCAACTATCAGAAGGAATATTTTGCAGTGTAACCTGTTTGCATTTTTCAGCCACACAGCCATTCGAATATTTTATTCTTACGCAAACATTGTAAGGCCCCTGCTGATAATAAGTATGTTGAATTGCTAAGGGATTTGTTGGAGGTACATTTGGATAAAGTGTAATACAGGTATCTGTACCATCCCCAAACTTCCAGCAAATTTCTGCGGGATAAGTACCTGAACTATTATAAGGAATTGCCCGGAAATGAACTAAATGCTTTAATGGGTCAACATGTGCAAGCGAATCTTTGTATTCAAAATCGACCGCACATATTGACTGAATAACTACTGTTTTACACTCTTGTGCTGACAAAACAGAATCAGCAGTACCGCTGATAAAACGGAATATTTTTAAACAAACTGTATAAGTTCCGGCTGATAAATACTGATGTTTTGTTCCATCATGCAGACCTGTCAATTGACTGCTTCCGTCTCCAAAACTCCAAATGGCCTGGCGGGTACCAGCAATATCACCGATGGTCGATGTATTGGTAAAAGTAACAATGTTGCTGGAGGCATCGATTGTGAAAGTAAAATTAGCGATGTCTTGTGTAGGGGTTTGGGCAATCGTTTTAATACTGACCAGGCTAATACATAGCCCGGCGAGTAAAGCGTAAAGCTTCCTCATAATGATTTACGTATTTGGTGATTTAATGTTCTTTACGCAGGGATTGGACACACGGCAGGCTTTGTGACCCCATATTGAAGATGAGGTTTAAAAAGAGTATGATTTTTTTAGTTGAGAAGTTTAGAATACTTCTTTTTGATGGTCAATTATAAATTGAATAAGCTCTTCCTGTGTCGTAGATATACGAGATAAGGCATCTGCAATATCTTCCCGGCTTACTTGTGCGGCGAAAGAAGGAGTTTTTAATCTTTTCAATACGCTTTTTACTTCAAGCCCTTCATACCTTGTTGGACGGATAAGAGCGGCGGCATGAATGAAGCCCGATAGTTCATCAAATGAGTAGATCATTTTCTCCATTGATGTTATTGGTTCTACCCCAAAATACCTGGGTCCATGTGAAGCAATGCAACGGATAACTTCCGGATCAATATTTCTCTTTTCTAATTCTTCAATGATAATACGGCAATGGTCGTCAGGATATTTTTCCCAATCAGCGTCATGAAGCAATCCGGCTAATTCCCATTTTAAAGCTGTTTGTTCATCGGCATTTTCCTTTTCAATAGCCCATGCTCTCATTACAGCAGCCACTTGTTTCATGTGCAATCTCAATCTCTCATTAGATACCCATTCATTTAATATCGAATAAGCTTCTTCAATAGACATCAGGTTTCCGGCATTGACGGGATTTCCGAAACTTGTTCTGCCGAGTTGATGTATGGACATATTGAATATTTAAAGGGCTGTAAATTTAATGATCAATACTTATTAATCCGGTTAAATTGTCGGTTTACCGAAACCCGGGCTTATGATCGAACTTGCTTTCTCAATTTTGTTAAGGATAAAATAATTTAAACATGGCGCTCAAAATAGCAGGCAAATTACCCTCAGGTAAATTATTAGAACAGATCAAAGACTCCCCTAATTATAAAAACGGGGCCTTTCAGAATTTATCATTAACTCCAATGAAGCCTGAAGGAATTTCTTACTGGAAAATGATAAGAGAATTTTTTAAAAAACATCCTGATAAAGCTCCTTCCAAAGAGATATCATCTATTAAAACCGACCTAGATAAAATTAATTCAACAGGGGCAGTAATAGTCTGGTTTGGCCATTCCTCTTATTTTATAAGAATAGAAAATAAAAATTTTCTTGTTGATCCTGTATTCAGTGGCAATGCTGCGCCTTTATCATTCATGATAAAAGCATTTCCTGGAGCTAACGAATATGATGCCGAAGACATCCCTTTGATAGACTATTTGATATTAACGCATGACCATTATGATCATCTTGATTTTAAAACTATTCGAAAACTCAGAAACAAAGTTGATCGTATCTATTGTTCTCTTGGTATCAGTTCTCATTTAAAATATTGGGGCATTGATGAAAACAAGATCGCAGAATTGGATTGGTGGCAATCAGGCCAATTAGATGCGGGTATACAATTAACAGCAACTCCCGGCCGTCATTTTTCAGGTAGAGGATTAAAGAGAGGACAAACATTATGGTCTTCATTTATTTTAAAAACGCCTTTGAATAATTTATACCTGGGTGGAGACTCAGGATATGATAAACATTTTAAAGAAATAGGAAATAAATACGGGCCATTTGATCTGGCTATTCTTGAAGCGGGACAATACAATATAATGTGGCCCTATATTCACATGATGCCTGAAGAAACGGTGCAGGCAGCGATAGATCTGAAGGCAAAAAAATTATTACCTGTTCATTGGGGTAAATTTTCACTGGCGATGCATGCATGGGATGAACCTATCAAAAGAGTTTTGGCTAAAGCAAATGAACTTAGTTTATCGGTATTGACACCAAGGATCGGGGAACCCGTTTTTCTTGATAAAGATTTCATGAATATAGATTGGTGGAAGATATAGATCTTACAATGAATTCACCACGTTAGCCACGACATGAGGTTTACCAACGGTATAATAATGAAGTACAGGAACATTATTCTTTTTCAGATCTTTTGATTGCTCCAATAGCCATTCTGCTCCTATTTTTTCTACATCAGCATCGGCTTTACATTTCAATATTTCGTTAGCAAGATCAGCGGGTATATCAACATGAAATGTTCGTGGTAATACAGTCAATTGTTTTTTCGTACTGATAGGTTTTAGCCCGGGAATGATGGGCACATGAATGCCTGCATCTTTGCAAGCTTTTACAAAGGCGTAGAACTTTGCATTGTCAAAAAACATTTGTGTAATTATATAATCTGCCCCTGCATCCACTTTTGCTTTCAGATATTGCAGATCAGTATCCATATTGGGAGCTTCAAAATGTTTTTCGGGATAGCCAGCTACCCCAATACAGAATTTTGTTTTGCTGGTATCTTTCAGATCTTCTTCAAGATAAATACCTGCATTAAGATTAGCTACTTGTTTAAGTAAATCAATTGCATAACGATGTCCGCCCGCTTCAGGTTCAAATGATGTTTCGTTTTTGGGTGCGTCGCCACGAAGTACGAGTACATTATCAATGCCGAGATAATGAAGATTGATCAGTGCGTCTTCGGTTTCATTTATATTAAAACCTCCGCAGATCAGATGAGGCACCGTATCTACATTATACCGGTTCATAATAGCAGCACAAATACTTTCAGTACCGGGCCGTTTTCTTACTATTACTTTTTGAAAGCTGCCATCCGAATTTTTTTTATATACATGCTCACTGCTGTGATAAGTAACATTGATGAAAGAAGGCTTGAAAGCCATCAGCGGATCAAGATGCTTATATAATGCATCAATTCCTTTTCCTTTAAGGGGGGGTAATACTTCAAATGATATCAGTGTACTGCTTGCCTCTTTAATATGGTCGATAACCTTCATGCTTTTATAAATTGCGTGCAAACTTACAACAGCAGGCATGGATTAGCAAAAGACATTGGAGCTAATAATCGCTTTTTGTTAAATAAAAACTTACAAATGGGGTTGTTCTGTTGAAGCATTATTTTTGCCCAATGCCTGTTAGCATACATACAAACAACCTGGTAAAAGTATATAGCGGAAGAACCGTTGTAAATAATGTTAGCATTGAAGTAAACCAGGGCGAGATCGTTGGATTGTTAGGACCAAATGGCGCCGGTAAAACCACTACATTTTACATGGTCGTAGGTTTAATAAAACCTGATAATGGAAAAGTGTATTTAAATAATGAAGATATTACCCGCCAGGCCATGTATAAACGGGCACAAATGGGTATTGGTTATTTGCCCCAGGAAGCATCGGTATTTCGCAAATTAAGTGTGGAGGATAATATTTCTGCCATATTGGAAATGACGGATCTTTCAAAACAGGAACAAAAAGAAAAGCTTGAAAAATTATTGGATGAATTTCATTTGCACCATGTAAGAAAAAGCAATGGCGATGTAGTGAGTGGTGGTGAAAGAAGAAGAACGGAAATAGCAAGAGCTCTTGCAGTTGATCCGAAATTTATTTTATTGGATGAGCCTTTTGCGGGTATCGACCCGATAGCGGTAGAAGATATACAAGCTATTGTTGCAAGACTAAAGTATAAAAATATCGGCATTCTTATTACCGATCACAATGTAACGGAAACGCTTTCTATTTGCGACAGGGCTTATCTTTTGATCGAAGGAAAAATATATAAGCATGGAACTGCCGAAGAACTTGCCAATGATGAAGAGGTAAAAAGATTATACCTGGGAAGAAATTTCGAACTGAAGCGTAAAGACTATTTGCATGAAGAAGCAAGAGGACAATTTGAATAAAAAGGTTTCTCCTATAACTATACATAAATCATACTTCTTTATTTATCTTTCCAGTTGCCATGAAGCTACTCAGCCCAGCCATATCATCGCTTGCCCGTATGCGGCTTTGGCGCATCGAAGCATGGAAAAATAATCCATTGGATGCGCAGCGGGAGGTATTGCAGGACTTAGTCACTTCAGCTCAATACACGGAGATCGGCAGAAAATACAATTTTTCACAACTCTTCAATGTCCGTTCCTTTAAAGAAGCTGTTCCTATTCACGAATATGAAGACCTGAAACCATATATTGAAAGGACAATGAATGGTGAACAAAATATTTTATGGAACACTCCTATTTACTGGTTTGCAAAAAGCAGTGGCACTACAAGCGATAAAAGTAAATTCATCCCGGTAAGTGAAGAAAGCTTGCAGGATTGCCATTTCAAGGCAGCCAAAGATGTGCTTACACTTTATTATCAATTTAATCCCGAATCAGAATTGCTTACCGGCAAGGGACTGGTCATTGGAGGCAGTCATAATATTAATCCCATGAATAATGAGGCACAGTATGGTGATCTCAGCGCTGTGTTATTACAAAACACTCCTTTCTGGGGACATTGGTTACGAACTCCTGATCTGAGCATTGCCTTGATGGATGAATGGGAAAGTAAAATAGAGATGCTTGCAAATAACACCATAAAAGAAAATGTCACATCTGTTTCGGGGGTGCCAACGTGGACATTGGTTTTATTTAAAAGAATTTTGCAGATCACCGGCAAAAAAACAATAGCCGAAGTTTGGCCATCATTTGAATTGTATATGCATGGCGGGGTTTCGTTTACTCCATATAAACAACAATTTCAACAATTGATCGGTAAGCCCATTCAATATCTTGAAATGTACAATGCCAGTGAAGGTTTTTTTGCAGCACAGGATATTCCTGGCAGTGAAGGAATGTTGTTGTTTGTTGATCATGGAATTTTTATGGAGTTTATGCCGGTAAATGAGTACGGTAAAAAAGATCCGCAAACGGTGAGCTTACAGGATGTTGAGTTGGGGAAAAATTATGCGATGATCATTAGCACCAATGGGGGATTATGGAGGTATTTACTTGGTGACACTATACAATTCACTTCACTAAATCCATTTCGTATAAAAGTAACAGGAAGATTGAAACATTATATGAATGCGTTTGGTGAAGAAGTGATCGTTGACAATTCTGATAAAGCTATTGCAATAGCTTCGCAAAAAACAGGAGCTATCGTAAATGATTATACCGCAGCGCCTGTTTATTTTTCTGCTGCATCAAACGGAGCACATGAATGGTTGATCGAGTTTGAAAAAGAGCCTGCAGATATTGAATCATTTACCAAAGAATTGGACGAAGCGCTAAAAAACATCAATGGGGATTACGAAGCAAAGCGGTATAAAGACATTGCTCTTCGGTTGCCTGTTGTTCATTCATTAAAAAGAGGAGTGTTTAATGAGTGGCTTCGAAATAAGGGAAAATTGGGAGGGCAACATAAGGTACCCAGGCTAAGTAATGAGAGAAAATTCTTGGAAGAAATTCTGCAAATGAATACAAGTACATTTGCCAATAAATAAAATCACAATGAAGTTATTAGAAAATAAAGTTGCTATTGTTACTGGCGCTGCCCGGGGAATTGGGGAAGGCATTGCATTAAAATTTGCTGAGTATGGAGCTAATGTTGCCTTCTCTTATGTTAGCGAAAGCAGCACTGAAAAAGCCACAATGCTTGAAGAAAAATTAAAGGGTCTTGGCGCAAAGGCAAAAGCTTATAAGAGTAATGCGGGAGATTTTGCTCAATGTGAGACCTTTGTAAATGATGTATTAAAAGAATTTGGAACAGTAGATATATGTGTAAATAATGCCGGGATTTCAAAAGATAATTTGTTGCTGCGTATGAGCCCGGATCAATGGGAAGATGTAATAAAGGTGAACCTGAACAGCGTTTTTTATATGACCAAGCAGGTAATCAGGCCAATGATGAAAGCTAAGAATGGGGTCATCATCAATATGAGCTCAATAATTGGAGAAATGGGAAATGCGGGACAGACAAGTTATGCAGCAAGTAAAGCTGGAATTATTGGTTTTACAAAAAGTGTTGCCAAGGAATTGGGTAGTCGCAATATTCGCTGCAATGCTATAGCTCCGGGATTTGTTGAAACAGATATGACAAGCTATTTGAAAGAAGGAGAGAATGCAGATAAATATAAAGCTAATATCCCCTTGGGAAAATTTGCTACTGCTGAAGATATTGCCAATGTTGCATTATTTCTTTCGAGTGAATTAGGTTCTTACATAACCGGGCAAACCATTAGTGTGTGTGGTGGGTTGAATATCTAATTGAATTAGTATTTGGTAATATATCTGCAAACCTGTTTAAAATAAGAAAGCCCTTTTTGCAAAGGGCTTCTCTATTGGTGCTCTAACAAGTAGGAAAAAAGTTAAAATAATTTTTTATTTCGGTAAGGTTGTAAAGCAAACTGGGGTAAAGATTTATTCTTTTTGGGACTCACTAATTTTTCAAAAACTTTTTTGAGTCGATTGTATTCTTCTTTAATATTTTGTTTTATAGTTGCAGGCATAATAATTTATTTTTCTGTTTTTGGAGAATGTGGATCTAATTGAATAACGGCAGAGTATTCTGTTTTTTTATTTTTGTTGATAAGTTTTATCCGATAGGAAACTTTCTTGCTATTGGCCTTTTCATAAAATTCATATTCCTCGGTTTGGGTTTTATCGCTTCCAAATACCAGCCCTGTTAACATAAAACTTTTCCCATCCTCGCTTTTTTCTACAGCAAACTGATCAGCAGTTTCATTTTCATTTACTACCCATTGCAATATCACCTTATTATTGGTAATGCTTCCTTTAAAACTTACCAATTGGGCAGAAGATAGTGGAGCTGCTGAAATAATTGATGGCGTTGTAAAAGGGGCAGACGGATTTTGACTATATAATGGCGTATAAAAGAGGCAAGCTATTGCGATTAACGTAAAAAATTTTATCATTTCTTAGGGTTTTGAATCTTTAGTTTTCAAATTATCCCACAGAAATATTGGATGCAGGGTAGGGATTCGAAGGAATTGGAATTAACCAGTTAACTCAAACTACACTTACTTATTGATCGTACTTTAAAAAATAGTTGGTGGATTTGGTACGGTCAGTATATCGTAGTTTTTCGTGAATATATGTGGTTTTCTGAACTGTAGGCAAACCTAATAACAGCTTACTGTATTTACAAGCTTTTAGGGAAATATTTTCCCCGAAATAACATAAATACTTCAGTAACAGTACAAACCTTTAATACATTTGCCGGAATAAGATTCAGTGATGAAGGACTTAATTAAGGTCAATAATCTTACAAAAGAATTTAAAGAAATAAAGGCGGTTAATGATCTTTCATTTTCAGTGCCAGAAGGCCAGGTATACGGCTTTCTTGGACAGAATGGTGCCGGAAAGTCAACCACCATCCGGATGTTACTTACTCTTATAAAGCCAACCTCAGGAAAAATTGAAATATTCGGACTGGATATTCAAAAACACAGAAAGGATATTCTGAAACAAATTGGCGCCATCATCGAAAGGCCGGACCTGTATAAATATCTTACCGCATTAGAAAACCTGAGAATCTTTGCCGCAATGAGTGGTGTAAAAATTTCAGAAAAAAATTGATGGACCAATTGGCAATGGTGGGATTGGCTGGAAGAGCCAATAGTAAAGTAAGAACTTATTCGCAGGGAATGAAACAAAGACTTGGTATTGCCACAGCACTGATACATGATCCGCGGCTCATTATTTTGGATGAACCAACTAATGGCCTCGATCCACAGGGTATTGCCGATATACGCAATCTTATTATACATCTTAGCAGTGATCTCAAAAAAACATTATTGATATCATCCCATCTTTTATCAGAAATGGAATTGATAGCTGATTCAATGTTGATCATTGACAAAGGGAAAAAAATAGTAGAAGGAAAGGTGAATGACCTTTTTGATCCTGCTGAAACAATAGTTGAACTTAAAACTACAAATGATTCAGCAGCCTGGCAAGCATTACAACAGTCCAACTTGAAAAAGTATATACGGGGAAAAAGAGAAGATAGTATTCTTCTTAAAATGCATAAAGAAACAATACCTTCTACGATTAAAGAATTGTTACGCATGAATATTGAGATTGTTTCATTTAATTCCAAGCATTCCCTCGAAGATTATTTTCTGTCATTAACCACCGGTCAGGAACATGGGAAAGTTGTTACAAATTGAATTGTTCAAAATTTTTAAACGGCCCCGGACTTATATTGCTTTCGGTGCCATTGCAGCTATTATTTTCCTCATGCAAATAGGTTTAAAATTTGACGGTAAGGCCTATTTTGATCTTTTACTTGGCAATGTTGCAGGATCATTCGATTTCTCCGATGAGTTTAAGGTTAAACTTCTCAATGGTTATCTTGTTTGCTTTTATATTCTTAATACATTATTGATACAGATGCCGCTGTTAGTTGCATTGATAGCCGGAGATGCAATTGCCGGTGAAGCCAATATGGGAACGTTGAGGCTTTCTCTCACAAGACCTGTAAGCCGTACGGAATATATGATGGTCAAATTCGGTGCTTCTGTTATTTACACGCTTGGCTTATTAATTTGGATGGCAGTTCTTGCTTTGCTCGGAAGCATGTTGATCTTTGGGACTAATGACCTGGTAGTGCTGCGTTCTGGTGGTATTGAAATAATAAATGGATTCGATGTATTCTGGAGATATATTGCAGCTTTCGGGTATGCAACTATTGCATTAACCGTTGTCGCATCTCTTGCATTTTTGTTAAGCGTATTCGCAGAAAACGCTATCGGTCCTATTATTGCCACTATGAGTATTGTAATTGTATTCACTATCTTATCCGAAATGAATATTCCAATTTATGACACTACCATCAAACCTTATTTATTCACGACACATATGGTGGCGTGGAAGGGTTTTTTTTATATAAAAGCAAATGGTGAAGGAACTGCTATAACCGGTAGTATTGCTAACCTGCCAGCCATAATGCGAAGCATGATTATTTTACTGGCTTATATTGCATTATTTCTTGGTACTGCAATATGGGTGTTTAGAAAAAAAGATATTTTAAGTTAAATAAAAATCTATGGCTGTTAAAAGAATTCGTTTGCAAAAGGCTTTTGGTTTGCTGATGGGGTTATTTTTATTCTTTACTGCCAATACACAAACAGCGGAAGATGTTATTCAAAAAATAAAAGCTAAACTGGACAAGGTAAACGATTATGAGGCAAAAGGAAAAATGAAAACAAATGTGATCTTTATAAAAGCTCCTATAGCTAATGTAAAAGTATATTATAAAAAACCTAATCAGCTTCGGATAAAAAATGAAAGCGGTATATCTTTTATTCCCAAAGGATCTGTCAATATTAATCTTAGCAATATTTTTTTAAATACAGGTGGTTTTGATATGCTTGATCTTGGAAAAGAAGCAGGAACTAGCCTTCGTATCATTAAGCTATTACCTAAAGATGAAAACTCAGATGTAGTATTGTCAACCCTCTATATTGATGAAGTAAAATCAGTGATCAAGAAAGCAAAGACTACAACCAAAGAAAATGGTACCTATGAATTAGAAATGATTTATGGTAACTATACTGATTACGGATTGGCAGACAAAGTGACTTTTACGTTTAATACGAAGGATTATAAGCTACCAAAAGGCATAACATTCGATTATGACGATGGCAGTAAAAACGAAGCCCCAGATAAATTAAAAAATAAAAAAGGAAAAGTAGAGATAGTTTATTCTTCTTATACAATCAATAAAGGTGTTCCTGATTCTATCTTTAAATAAACTTTATACTTCATCTATTTGTTCATCTTCTGCGTTGGCGAGAATGACAGGTGTCATTTTGCGAAGCGGATTTTTCCTGTTTTCTTCATATTCATTCCTGCGATTGATGATATCTATACATTCAAATAATGCAGTAAGAAAAGAACTTATATCTGCTTTATCTTTTCCAGCAATGTCAAATGCTACTCCATGATCAGGCGAAGTTCTTACTATTGGTAAACCTGCAGTAAAATTTACTCCTTCGCCTGTAGCTAATGCTTTGAAAGGAATAAGTCCCTGGTCGTGGTACATGGCTAATACGGCATCAAAGCGATCAAAATTATGCCTTGCAAAAAAAGCATCAGCACTATACGGACCTATTACAAGCATATTATTATTTTTTGCTTCTTTGATAGCAGGCTTGATGATTGCTTCTTCTTCATTGCCTATCAATCCTTCATCGCCGGCATGTGGATTGAGACCAAGGACGGCGATACGGGGTTTATCAATACCAAAATCTTTTTGCAGGCTTTGATGTATGATCTGCAGTTTACTTAATATGGCTTCTTTTGTAACATATTTCGTTACCTCATTTAATGGTACATGTTCTGTAAGCAGGGCCACACGGAAATTACCTGCACAAAGCATCATGGCTACATCATTTACTCCAAATATATTTTTTAAAAAAGGCGTGTGACCTGTAAAACCAAATTCAGGAGACTGAATATTCTTCTTATGTATTGGTGCTGTTACCAGGCCGTCAATATGTTTTTGCTTTAATGCAGCTACAGATGTCTGCAAAGACAGGATCGCATATTTTCCACCGATATTGGTTAATTGACCGGGATTGATCGCTACTTCTTCTTCCCAGCAATTAAAAAGATTTACCTGTTTTGGATTAACACGGTTATATTCTTTAATGCTTTGATAATTAAAATTGATCTCAGGAATTGATTTGCGATAAAAATTGATCACCTTATTTGAGGCAAAAATTACAGGTGTGCATTGTTCCACTACTCTTGCATCCGAAAACGCTTTTATGATAAGTTCGATACCAATGCCATTCAAATCCCCACAACTTATCCCGATAACCGGTTTTATCTGACTCATGTTAGAAAAATTGAAAAGTAAAAATAACGATTTCGATCTAATGTTTCTATTGAGATAAGAGCACAAAAAAAACCACCATGAGTGATTCAAGGTGGTTTCAGGTTTAATAATTCTATTTTATCTTTTTAAAACTTTACTGTTAATTGTTGTATTACCATTTTTTACCTGTAATGCATATATACCGGGGCTCAGTCCTTGTGTATTATCAAGAGTAAGTCCGTTAACACCACTGTATATATTGTAACTTTTTTGTTTTACTGTTTTGCCAAACAGATCAGTGAGTATTACATCAATCTTTGTATTGTATGTTGCAGTAATTTCAAAACTTAATGCATTCTTAAATGGATTAATAATATTCCCAAGTCCGAATCCTATTTGTTGATCAGACAATTTAATAGTTTGAGAATATTTTCTACCACTATTGTTATTTTTTATAGCAATACGATACCAGCCTTTGCCGCTAAGGATAGCGGGATCTGTGAAAGAATAATGATTTACTTCTGATTTGTTATCATTGTATCCATTTATACTTCCGATCTTATTAAAATTGATGCCATCGAAGCTTTTTTCAATATCATAAATTACCGGTTCATTTTCTTTAGAAGTTGACCATAACAATTGTGAATGGTTTGATATCAATTTCCCGTTTAATGATAGCATATCTGTATTTAACACTATTCCGCAATCGATGACGCTAAGTGTTATAATGCTAATTCCATCTGTTGTTTGGCAACTCGAACTTGAAAGATTTGATGACGTGGTAGCTACAACTACACGATACATATTGCCACTGTCTGTTAAGTTAGTTGCTGCGGGTGGAACTGTATAGGAAGAAATATATTGATATGCTGATCCGTTCCATGCCGGAGAAGCTACGCCTGAAGCCCCTGCTATATCATTCCATGTAGAACCATTGTTGGTACTTCTTTGCCATTTATAATTTGCATAATTATTAAAATAAGACCTTATGGTATCGTTTATTGAAATAGTATTTGAATCACAAACTGCCGGAGCTAATGAGGGCGAATAACTCATATTAGGCAAACAAGTTGCGAGACTAATATCATCCAAAGCCCAGTCATTACCTCCGCCTCCCGGAGCGTTATTCCTGATTGTTAATGTAAGTGATGATTGACTTGTTCCTGTTAAATAAGTAAATCCTCTTTTTACCCATGTGTTGTTTGAATCGGAACCTGTTTGTGTTGATGGACTTAACCCTCCATACGTAATGTTTCCTGTTGTATAATAATCCACGCCATTAATGTCGAAAGTAATATTAGGCTGAACACCGGACGAATCATTCAGCGCTGAAGGAATATATCCTGCTCCTGTTGCAGCCACACCATTGGAATCGCAGCCACATTTATAACAAATGTTCTTGATCCAGGAGGAGATTTCGTAATAGGTATTGGGACAAAGATTAGTTACTGCATACTGAAAAGCTGTATCTGTTTTGTAAGCCGAGTTTACGATCAGCATATAGCCGCATGGATTGGTAGAACTGATGGGCTTGCTTGGATCACAAGGAGGATTTCCTTTTGAAGTATTAGTTGCGCCGGTATGGTCGCCGGTAATATCCCAGAAATTAAATACCCGATGTGTCGGAGAACTATTATCGGGCTTCGCCCAGGTTGTAACAGTAGTAAAACTTGTACCACCTGCACTGGTATTGTTGGCAATTCCATAATAATAATCCTGTGGATTGCTGGTTTGGAAAGTAGAATAAGTATATCCGGTAACATTAGGGGATGGGGCCCGGTTTTGAGTAGTACCAGTACCAAATGTGCCGTTATTATCTCCTCCAATAGCATTAGTAGCAGCTACAGCATTTGGACATAAACCTGGACTGCTGTAAACAATAGCGTTTCTCGCACTGAAAGATAAATCACCTAAAGTACCCGTGCCTATATCTTTGGTTGTAATCTTACCGCCGCCTAAGCCAAGCGTTGTGCCATAGCCAGCATAAACTACTACTCTATAAGTGGCCATAATAATACAGGTAGATCCAAACACAGATGGCCTTGAAGTATTTAAAAGTCTCCCTCTTGCTGTGGCCGATGCGCCTGCCCCAAAATTGATCCTGATTACCGTATCGGTGCCACTGGTGTAATAATAACCTGCATCATCTCCTGTAGCATCGGTGAGTGACTTATAAACTTTACCCTCATTTGTTCGCAGCGATATGGAGCCGGGTACTAATCTGACTCCGCCTCCCAGATGGAGCGTATCCAAAAACGACAAACTATCGAGTCCCGAACCGCTTCTGATAACAAGGGTTCCCCGTACTTCCAAAGTGTCTCCGGGATTAATAGTTCCACCACCTGAGTTCTTAGAAATATTTACATAACTTTTGCCATAGTCGATAGCTGAAGTTGCGGGTGCAGCGTGAGTAATACAAATATTAAAATTACCTGTGGAAGTTGCGGCAGCATTATAATTTGAAACCCTTATATAATACGTTGTTCCAACGGACAAGCCTGTCGCCGCTAAAGTGCTGGTAGCGCTACATGCAACGGAAGTAAGAGTACCACATGAACCACTATATAATTGGATTGCAGGACTGGAAATACCTGTCATGCTGCTCAATGTTATTGTCTCATTTACATTGGCTGCGGCAAAAGAGAACCATACATCATAATATGTACCAGCCGAAGCACAGCCTAAAGGAATGCCTGCACTTGCTGTTGCACTGGCAAGAGTAGATGAAGTGTTGGTGCAAGTTGTACTTGAGTATAGATTAATAGCATTTGCACAATCATCATTTGATGGGGGATAGGTAACACAAATATTAAAGCCGCCATTACTAACTGGTACACTTCCGATATTAGAAACTCTTATATAATAGGTATTGCTTATTGTTAGCCCTGTAGCTGTAAGCGATGTTACTCCGCATTGAATAGATGTTAATGCACCACATGCCCCACTATATAATTGAATTTCGGGGTTGGTAAAACTTGTTCCCAAACTACTGATGGTAATAGTATGAGTAGTGCTTGCAGCAACAAAAGAATACCACACATCATAATGAGTTCCCGCTGCTTCACATCCTGATGGCAAACCTGAGCTTGGGGTTGAAAGAAGTAAAGAGCCAGCCGTATTACTACAACTCGTTGCTGATGTCAGCGAAACAGCACTTAAGCAACCATCGTTGGGAGAACTTTGCGCACAAATATCGAAGCCATTATTGCCAC
>Ga0105249_10002127_pt1 | contig 17182 bp, 15 predicted proteins | sample KBSS44metaG_FD_81522 | JGI IMG/M metagenome (GOLD analysis project Ga0105249, IMG submission 81522) | Switchgrass rhizosphere microbial communities from Kellogg Biological Station, Michigan, USA - KBS S4-4 metaG | ecosystem: Host-associated > Plants > Roots > Rhizosphere > Soil | place...
CTATGTGGCCATCGTAAAAGAATATATGTACACATGAAAACGATCGACATTAACTGCGATATGGGAGAAGGAATTGGCAATGATGAATTGATCATGCCTTATATTTCATCAGCCAATATTGCCTGCGGCTATCACGCAGGTGATGAAAACACAATGAAGCAAACTGTTGAGCTTTGCAAAAAATACAGCGTTGCTGTTGGTGCACATCCGTCTTATCCCGACAAAGAAAACTTTGGGAGAACTGATATGTTGCTTCACCCGGGAGAAGTTTATGAAATGATAGTTAAGCAAATTAATCGCTTAGAAAAAATTGCAGCGGCAGCTGATGTTCCCATACATCATGTAAAGCCACATGGCGCTTTATATAATATGGCGGCAAGAGATAGAGGATTGGCGCCATTTGTTGCACTTGCTATTTTGGATACAAATAGTAAGTATCTTTTGTATGGATTAAGCGGTAGCTATTTGGTAAAAGAAGGAAAAAATCTTGGTTTAAAAACCGTGAATGAAGTATTTGCTGACCGAACATATAAGAATGATGGAAGTTTAACTTCCCGAAATAAACCAGGGGCTTTAATTGAAAATAGTGAGGCAGCCGTTGCGCAGGTATTGCAAATGGTAAAGGAGGGAACAGTAACATCCATAACAGGAAAGAAAATTCCGATTATTGCGGAAACAATTTGCATACATGGTGACGGTGAGCATGCGGTTGAGTTTGCAAAAGCAATTCATGACGCTTTGAAAAAGGAAGGGATTGAAATAAAGAGCCAATAATATCTCTTACAGATTACACGGATTTTCACTGATTATTTCTGTGCTAATCTGTGAAAATCCGTGAGAGAAATAGGTTGAATAGAATTAAACCAATACATATGTGTCCCGATATTCATCGGAGTTTCGCTTCGCTCAACGACAGATGACATGAAACCAGGACGATGAACACTTCGCTTCGCTCAGTACAGGCTGTGCGTCGCAAGAGACGATGAACAGAATTATCCCGATAGCTATCGGGACCAGAAACATAATGAAAAAAAACTCAGCCATACTTGGTGCCGCATTTTTAATGGCTACTTCGGCGATCGGTCCCGGTTTTCTTACTCAAACATCTTTATTCACCGAACAACTACTTACGAGTTTTGGCTTTGTAATCCTTATTTCTATCCTGTTGGACATTGGTACGCAAATAAATATTTGGCGGATCGTAAGTGTGAGTGAAAACAGGGCGCAGGATATTGCGAATAAAATTTTTCCGGGGCTTGGTTTTTTTCTTGCAGTTCTAATTGCATTCGGCGGACTGATATTTAATATCGGCAATATTGCGGGTTGTGGGTTAGGTGTAAATGTTCTAACGGGACTCGATCCAAAATACGGCGCCATTATAAGTTGTGTAATTGCTCTTGGAATCTTTTGGTATAAAGAAGCGGGAAAACTGATCGATGGGTTTGCGAAATGGCTTGGTATAATAATGATCGGGCTTACGGTCTATGTTGCATTTGCATCCCATCCGCCAATTGCGGAAGCATTGTATAGAACAATTTGGCCCGAGAAAATTGATACAATGAAAATTGTAACATTAGTTGGTGGCACGGTTGGCGGTTATATTTCATTCGCCGGTGCACATCGTTTGCTTGATGCAGGTATAAAAGGGAAAGAAAATTTACAACAGGTGACAAGAAGTGCTGTAAGCGGGATATTAATTACATCAGTGATGAGGTTTGTTTTATTTCTCGCAGCTTTAGGAGTTGTTTGGGGCGGGGTAAAATTAGCAGCGGGAAACCCTGCAGCATCAGTATTTCAATCTGCCGCAGGAGAGTTGGGTTATAAATTTTTCGGTATCGTTATCTGGATAGCAGCTATTACATCTGTTGTCGGCGCCTCATTTACATCCGTTTCATTTTGGAAAACATTGCATCCGGTTGTTTTAAAAAATGAAAAGTTAATAATCAGCTTATTTATAATCGTATCAACTATTATTTTTGTAAGCATAGGTAATCCGGTTAGATTATTGATTTTTGCCGGAGCTGCAAATGGGATTATATTACCTATCGCTTTAGCTGTAATTCTTATTGCTGCAAATAGGTCTTCTATCATGAAGGGATATAAACATCCTGCATGGATGCAGGTAGTTGGGTGGCTGGTTGTAATCGCTATGAGTTGGATGAGTATTCTTAGTCTTCGGCAATTAATCGATAAAATATAGAAATAAAAAAACCTCCTGGTTGCAGGAGGCTAAATTATTAATAAGAAATTTTTTACTCAACCACTTTCACACCCTTAATAGTCATGATCACTTCTTTCTTTGGTTCTTTTATTTTTTCGATCTCTTCTTTGCTTTTGCCAGCATCCTCCGCATAATGTTTCAGCATGCTTACTGAAGTTTCTTTTAATTCGGCTTTGCCTTCCACTACTATTGTTTTTCCTACTATATCTTTTGGCATTGCAAATTCATGATCTTTTACTTTTATCATTACCGTGCTGCCGTCTTCTTTCTGTATTTTGGCCCAGCATCCCATAGCCTGGCACACTTCTACCACCTTGCCCTGGATCTTTCCATCAAACTTGTTATCGCTCATCTTTTTTTCAAGATCGTTTACACTTATCGGGGTCATTCCTGTTTCAGAATATTTACCATAAACAACACCTGGTTTTGCAGATTCGGCATCCTGTGCATTTACAATTGCCATTACAGATAAGGCGACCAGCAGGGAAAATAATTGTTTCATAATTCTAAACATTTTGGACATCAAATATCGGAATTAATTTGGCAGGATTTAAAATGGATTTTAACCCGGCGATATACCCTGAAAGTGGAATTTTTAAAAAAAATATCCAAATAAATTAGCGTTGATTTACTAAAATGGTTAGTTTCGCTGTTCAAATAAATTTTTAACCATAGACCCTTGAAAACCTAATTTTGATACATGGCAAAAACAGGAAAAGAAAAAACTACCGATATGTCAACCAACAATGAAAAATTAAAAGCACTGAAGCTGACAATTGACAAAATCGAAAAAGATTATGGCAAAGGCAGCGTCATGATGATGAATGAAAAAGGGATCAATGAAATTGAGGTAATATCCACGGGTTCCATTGGGCTTGATGTGGCTCTTGGAATAGGTGGATTACCAAAAGGAAGGGTTGTGGAAATTTATGGTCCTGAATCTTCCGGTAAAACAACCATTGCCACACATGTGATCGCCCAGGCCCAGAAAAAAGGAGGCATGTGTGCTATCATTGATGCGGAACATGCTTTTGACAGTGCCTACGCTCAGAAATTAGGCGTGGATGTAGACAATTTATTGATCTCACAACCGGATTATGGTGAGCAGGCACTTGAAATTGCTGATCGCCTTATTCTTTCTGGTGCGCTGGATGTTGTAGTAATTGATTCGGTAGCCGCCCTTGTTCCTAAAAGCGAATTGGAGGGTGAAATGGGGGATAGTAAAATGGGGCTACATGCAAGACTGATGAGCCAGGCATTAAGAAAACTTACAGCAACGATTTCAAAAACAAATACCATTTGCATTTTCATTAACCAGCTAAGAGAAAAGATCGGGGTAATGTTTGGAAATCCTGAAGTAACAACTGGTGGTAATGCATTAAAGTTTTACGCTTCTGTTCGCCTCGACATTCGTCGTATGGCGCAAATAAAAGATGGTGAAGAAGCAGTTGGCAATCGTGTAAAAGTAAAGGTGGTAAAGAATAAAGTGGCTCCTCCTTTCCGTGCAGCGGAGTTTGATATCATTTTTGGAGAAGGAATTTCTAAATCAGGAGAGATTGTTGATATGAGTGTTGAATTGGGTATCGTGCAAAAAAGCGGAAGCTGGTTTAGCTATAACAATGACAAACTTGGCCAGGGTCGTGATACAGTTAAACAATTGCTTATTGATAACCCGGAATTGGCAAATGAAATCGAAACCAAGATCAGGGAAAAGATAAAAGAAATGCAAGCTGCATAAATTCTGTTTTTTAGAATTAAACAAACATGGGTTAGTGAAACCCGTCTTAAAATTTTAAGACGGGTTTTTTTATTAACATATGTCAAGTGAGATTTTCAATGACGGATCAAACTTTGCATAAACTGGTTTGTTTAAAAAATATGCCAACTATTTTCAGAAGAATGCTTAAGCATCCAAAGAATAATAAGATTTTGAAATGGTCAGCTGTTATAGCTGGCGGACTCCTGCTTTTAGGGGGTGCGGTATATTTCTATTTCGCAACGCTTACACATGATGACACCGCCAAATTAAAAGTCGATTATGTTGTTGAAGCGATTCCATTTATCAAAGAATTTGAAAAAGATTACCTGGCTGCCAATAAAAAGTATGCTGAAAAAATTATTTCAGTGAAGGGAATAGTAACAGCAACTGAACCAGCAGACACCACTATGAATATAAAAATGACCGACACTACAACTGGTTCGTATTTAATTTTTGCTTTTCAGGATAAGCACATGTCAGAAGCAAAAAAATTAAAGCCGGGAGATAATACTGTTATTAAAGGTTCATGCAGTGATGGCATTTACAGTGATATTCTCGGAATTTATTTTGTCAGTTTTAAGCGCAGTACTGTAGAAAATAATTAATTCTTTAACTAAAATAAATTAAACCTAAAATGAAAAAAACAATTTTATCTCTAATTATTGCCACAGTTTCGATGATGACTTTCGCACAAAAGAAAACTTCAACATCGGCTATCGTAGCTTTTGATGCATCTACAGCAATTGATAATTTACCAAAAGCAGAAAATAAAACGGCTATTGCAGCAATTGACCCTGCAAAGAATACAGTGCAGTTTGAAGCAGCTATTAAAAATTTTGCTTTTGCTAATCCCAAGATACAAGAGCACTTTAATCAGGAAAGTTGGCTGAACTCGGATAAGTTTCCAAAAGCTACTTTTAGTGGTATAATAACAAATCCATCAGCAGTTAACTTTAAAAAAGATGGGGCTTATAATGTTACTGTTGAAGGTGATTTGACAATAAAGGGAAAAACGAATAAGGTAACTGCGCCCGCAACAATTGTTGTTATTGGTAACACATTAAAAACAACGGCTGCTTTCAATATTAAATTAGCTGACTTTGGTGTAGAAGGTCAGCCAATTACTGCAGGAAAAGTTTCTGCTGAACCAAAGATCAGTGTGTCTGCAGAACTGAATTAATTAGTTGTATCTTTAAAATATTATGCCTTGCCTTTATGGGAAGGCATTTTTATTTAAACATAAAGTATGAATACAAGAATAATGGAACGCCGGAAGCGTATTGCGCTGGTGGCTCATGATAATAAAAAAAGGGAATTGGTCGAGTGGGCACTATTTAATAAAGCAACGCTTGCCAAACATCGCTTGTATGCAACAGGAACTACAGGCAGTTTACTTGAAGAAAAGCTCGATCAATCAATAACAAAATTGCAAAGTGGGCCATTAGGCGGCGATTTGCAAATAGGAGCAAAGATCGCAGAAGGTAAAATCGATGTGTTGATCTTTTTTTGGGATCCGATGGAAGCACAACCCCATGACCCTGATATAAAAGCTTTGTTGCGTATCTCTGCAACCTGGAATATCCCGGTTGCCTGCGACCGAGCCACCGCAGATTTTATTCTCACCTCACCGCTAATGCAGGAGACATATGAACCAGTGATCGAAGATTATTCACTTTATATTAAAAGAAAACTAAAATAATAAGATAGTAAATTTGTTGCCCCGCATTTATGCCTTTTAAGCTTCATACACCTTATCCTCCTGCCGGCGACCAGCCGGATGCGATCCGTCAGTTGACGGAAGGAATTTTGAATGGTGAAAAGTACCAAACGCTACTTGGAGTAACCGGCAGCGGTAAAACATTTACTATTGCTAATGTTATTCAGAATGTTCAGAGACCGACACTAGTTCTTACTCATAATAAAACATTGGTGGCTCAGCTTTATGGTGAGTTCAAGCAATTTTTTCCTGAAAATGCGGTTGGCTATTTTGTTTCGTATTATGATTATTATCAACCTGAAGCCTATTTACCTGTCAGCGACGTGTATATAGAAAAAGATCTTTCTATTAATGATGAGCTGGATAAACTTCGGTTACATGCAACATCTGAATTATTAAGCGGTCGCAGGGATATTATTGTTGTTGCATCTGTAAGTTGCATTTATGGTATCGGTAACCCTGATGAATTTGCGAATGGCATTATTCGTATTCATAAAAAACAAACGATCTCACGACAAGGATTTCTTCATTCTCTTGTTAATATTCTTTATTCAAGAACAACGATTGAATTCAAGAGAGGAACATTCCGTGTAAAAGGAGATACCGTTGATATTAACCTGCCTTATCTTGATACCGGCTATCGTATTACATTTTTTGGCGATGAAATTGAAGAAATAGAAAGTTTCGATGTAGTAACCGGAAAAAGGATCGGTGTAATGGATAATGCCGCCATTTTTCCTGCTAACCTTTATTTAGCCCCCAAAGACATGATGCAGCAGATCCTTTATGAAATACAGGATGAGATGAATGCACAGGTTTCTTACTTTAAAGATTCCGGCAAGTATATTGAAGCGCAACGATTGAGTGAAAGAGTGAATTATGATGTTGAAATGATCCGTGAGCTTGGCTATTGTAATGGTGTAGAAAACTACTCAAGATTCTTTGACCGGAGAAAACCTGGAACAAGACCATTCTGTTTATTGGATTACTTTCCAAATGATTTTTTATGTATGATCGATGAAAGCCATCAAACCATTCCACAGGTAAGCGGTATGTATGGCGGCGATAGGAGCAGGAAACTAATTCTTGTTGATTATGGTTTTCGTTTACCATCGGCTTTGGATAATCGTCCATTGAATTTTCATGAATTTGAATCAATGCTGAATCAAACAATTTTTGTTTCTGCAACACCTGATGACTTTGAACTGGAGAAATGCGGTGGAGTAGTTGTAGAACAAGTTGTTCGTCCAACAGGCCTCCTCGATCCACCAATTGAAATAAGGCCAAGTGTAAATCAAATTGACGATCTGTTGGATGAAATTGATAAACGTGTAACCAAAGGTGACAGGGTTTTGGTAACAACTCTTACCAAAAGAATGGCTGAAGAGATGGATAAATATCTTCATCGCATCAATATAAAATCAAAATACATACATAGCGAAGTTGATACTTTGGAAAGAGTGGAAATTCTTCGTGAATTGCGATTAGGAAAGATCGATGTATTGGTCGGCGTAAATCTTTTACGTGAAGGATTAGACTTACCCGAAGTTTCATTGGTAGCTATTCTTGATGCAGACAAAGAAGGTTTTTTAAGAAACGAAAAAAGTTTAACCCAAACCGCAGGTCGTGCTGCAAGAAATGTTGATGGCCTTGTTATTTTTTATGCAGATAAGATGACTGAGAGCATGCAGAAAACAATTGATGAAACTAATCGGAGACGAGAAAAGCAGGTAGCATGGAATATTGAATATGGTATTACGCCAAGAACAATTAAAAAGACTACGCAGGATGTTTTTGCACAAACATCTGTATTAGATATAAAAGGATATGACCCGGCCAATCCTTATGCTATTGCACCTGATGAAGACCTGGTAACAATAGCTGCAGAAGACCAGGCAGAATACAAAACCATTCCACAGACTGAAAAAGCCATTTTAAAAATTAAAAAAGAAATGGAGAAAGCTGCAAGAGACCTTGACTTTATGGAAGCTGCTAGACTTAGAGATGAAATGTTTCGCTTGCAAAAGCAACTTGATGAAATGAAAAAATGAGTACAACCCGAAAAAAACATTCGTAGTAATACGAAATCACTCAGGGTACATTTGCCCTATTTTATTTTTTAGCTTTTATAAAATTTTGCGACCCTTTATTCGTTTTATAGTTTAGTCGAACGAATCTAAATCCAATTTTTATGAAAAGACGCATCCGTAAAATCGTTAATTTTTTTGCATTCAACCTGCTGTTCTTTGCTCTTTACCTGAACTTTATCCATAAAGACAGGGCCAATAGCGATATAGCTCCTGCAGTTGTAGGTACTTCATCCACTAACTCTGCTGCTTATACAGGAACTGTGCTTGTTCAAAATCCTGAAAAATATTTGCGTAAGGAAGAAGAAGAAGAGACAAATAAAAATCATCAGCAGTAAACTGATTCCTGAAAAAAATTCAATGCCTTAACGGGGTGGATGATCCTGTTAAGGCATTTTTATTGGCTCGCCACGATTTTTTTATCTTAGCGGAATGTCAAAAAAGCTTTTTCTGCTCGATGCCCTGGCTTTGGTATTCAGAGCCTACTATGCACTCATCCGCAATCCACGAATTACCTCAAAAGGAAAAAATACAAATGCACAGTTTGGTTTTACCAATACTTTGCTTGAACTGATGAATAATCAGAAGCCAACCCACCTCGCTGTATGCTTCGATACAGAAGCTCCAACAGAACGACACACTGATTATGAAGATTACAAGGCAAATCGCCAGGAAGCACCTGAAGATCTTTTAGCGGCCTTGCCTGATATAAAAAAAATAATACAAGGATTTAATATCCCTGTAATGGAAGTTGATGGGTATGAAGCTGATGATGTGATTGGTACTTTGAGTAAACAAGCTGCAAAAGCCGGGTATGAAGTTTTCATGGTAACCTCGGATAAAGATTATGGTCAATTGGTAAATGATAAAGTAAAAATTTATAAACCCGGTTACCAAGGTGGTGATGTTGAAATAATGGGCCCAAAAGAAATTTGTGATAAGTGGGGAATTAAGGATGTCAGCCAGGTAATTGATGTATTGGGACTAATGGGTGATGCAGTAGATAATATCCCCGGTATTGCGGGTGTCGGGGAAAAAACGGCCGCAAAGCTTCTTGCTGAATATGAAACATTGGAAAATGTTTTAAAGAATGCCGGCAATATAAAAGGTAAACTGGGAGAAAAAGTAGCAGCAGGAAAAGACCTCGCTGTACTAAGTAAAAAATTGGCAACGATCATTACCAATGTTCCTGTAGAATTTCATGAAGAGAATTTCAGGATGAAAGAAATGAATAAAGAAATATTGAGAGATGTTTTTGCAGAGCTGGAATTTAAAACACTTGGTAAAAGAGTATTAGGTGAAGAATTTGCTATTACTGTTTCCAATAAAGATTTTATAAAAAAAGAACAGCCTGTTGGAGTACAAACTGATTTGTTTGGAAATATTGTTGAAAGCCCTGCGTCGCCGATACCTGTTGAACAAGCTTCCTCTAATGGAAATGATGGTGAATCAATAACAGTCAGCAGAAATATTAATAATACCTCGCATAAATACGAAGCGGTACAAGATAATGCTGCTATAAAAAAATTAGTGGCAGAGTTAAAGAAACAAGATGAAATATGTTTTGATACAGAAACTACTGGCATTGATGCAAATGATGCAGAATTAGTAGGATTGAGCTTCTCAATAAAACCTAGTGAAGCATATTATATACCATGTCCACCCGATCAAAAAAAGACAAAGGAGATACTTGCTTTGTTTGAGCCACTGTTTAATGATAAAAATAAAACATGGATCGGACAGAATACAAAGTATGATATGTTGGTTTTAAAATGGTATGACATAGAGTTGAAAGGAAAAATTTTTGACACCATGCTGGCGCATTATGTAATTGAACCAGACGGGAAAAGAAGTATGGATCAATTAAGTGCAAAATATCTTGGCTATGAACCGGTGCATATTGAAGAATTGATCGGAAAAAAAGGAAGAACACCCCAGGGAAGTATGCGTGATGTTGAACTTGAAAAAATAAAAGAGTATGCTGCTGAAGATGCCGATATCACGCTACAATTGAAACAGATCTTTCTACCGCAATTAAAGGAAAAAGAAGTTGAAAAAGTCTTTTATGAAGTAGAGAACCCACTTGTAAAAGTTTTGACTGACATGGAGTTTGAAGGTGTAAAGATCGATGAAGAGTTTTTAAAAGATTATTCTAAAGAACTTGAAAAAGACGCAAAGAAAGCGGAGGAGAGTGTTTACAAACAGGCTGGTGTTCGTTTTAATTTGGCCTCACCAAAACAATTGGGCGAAGTGTTGTTTGATAAACTCAAGCTTGATCCTTCCGCTAAAAAAACAAAAACCGGCCAATATCAAACAGGTGAAGATGTGTTATTGAAACTTGCCGCAAAAGAAAATAAGATAGCAGAAGATATCCTTGTTTTCAGAGAAATGACAAAGTTAAAATCAACTTATGTTGATTCATTGCCATTGCTTATCAATAAAAAAACGGGAAGGGTACATACGACTTACGGGCAAGCAGTAGCAGTTACAGGCCGTCTTGCGAGTAACAATCCTAACCTCCAAAACATACCTGTAAGAACGGACAGGGGAAAAGAGATCCGCAAAGCATTTGTTCCAAGAGATAGCAAGCATATTCTGTTATCAGCCGACTATTCACAAATCGAATTGAGAATCGTGGCAGCTATCAGCAGTGATAAAAATATGTGCAAAGCCTTTAAAGATGGAACGGATATTCATACGGCGACCGCTTCGAGAGTTTACAACGTAGAAGAAAAAGATGTTACTAAAGAAATGCGTTACAAAGCAAAGAGTGTAAATTTTGGGATCATTTATGGCCAGGGAGCTTTCGGTCTTGCAGATAATCTTGGAATTTCAAGAAGCGAAGCAAAAGAGATCATTGATAATTATAAAAAACAATTTCCCGGTATTCAGAAGTATATGGATGAAACAATAAATTTTGCCCGTGAGCATGGCTATGTGCAGACGATCATGGGACGTAAGCGGTGGTTAAGAGATATTAATTCATCAAACTTTACTGTAAGGGGGTTTGCAGAACGAAATGCAATTAACTCACCGATACAGGGAACTGCAGCCGATATGATAAAGCTGGCAATGATTAAAGTTCATGCTGCTATGAAAAAAGAAGGATTTAAGAGCAGGATGATCTTACAAGTACATGATGAATTGGTTTTTGATGCTACACAAGATGAAGTCAAAGAATTAAAACCATTGATCGTTGAGTGTATGCAGGCGGCTATGCCTTTGCCAAACAAAGTTCCGGTAATTGCCCAATGTGGCGAAGGGAAGAATTGGCTTGATGCGCATTAGTCGGAACCATGTCCCGATAGCAATCGGGATATAAGATTTTTGCAGGATTATGAGGAAATAAGGTGTTATGAAAAAGATTTTTTTCATTCATTTCAGTGAAGCCGAATCGAAAGAGAAAATTCAGCCGCTAAAAAAAGCAGGATATAAAGTCGAATATCATTTTAGTACGGAAACAACGGCAAACTTTAAAGATAATTTGCCTGATGTATTAGTTATTTGTCTTGATCGTTTGCCTTCTCATGGAAGGCAATATGCTGAATGGCTATGGGAAGCAAAGAAAAGACAGCATATACCAATTGTATTTTGTGGCGGTAAACCTGAAAAAGTATTGGTCATAAAAGAAAAATTACCAAAAGCGATCTATTGCAGTAACGAGAAATTATTGGCAACACTTGAAAAAATAAAATAACAGATGAAGTGGGATGATTATTTAAAAATTCTTCAGAATATCAGTTTGAGATATTTCTATATTGCTGGCATTGCCTTCCTGTTGGGCTATGTGTTGTTTCGCAAATGGCTTGTACATAAAAAAATTCAACAACGGTTTCCGAAAATAACCGATTATCTCCGCGAGGTTTCTTATTCAGTTATTACCATGCTGATGTTTGCTTTTATTCCTTTTTTTCTTATCAAGAATCCAAATATTGAACCATACACTACACATTATACAAAGATCGAAGAGCATGGGTGGTTCTACTTTTTTGCAGCCTTCCCATTAATGTTCATTATGCATGACGCCTATTTTTATTGGACACATCGGCTTATGCATCATCCTAAAGTTTTTAAAATATTTCATCTTGTTCATCATCAATCCACCAATCCTTCGCCGTGGGCTGCTTATGCTTTTCATCCGTTGGAGGCAATTGTGGAAGTTGGAATAACGGCTGTTTTCCTTTTTACAATTCCTATTCATAGCTTTCATTTACCTATTTTCTTCCTGATGTCCATTATTTATAATGTGTACGGACATACCGGTTATGAAATTTATCCAAAAGGTTTTAGCAAGAACTGGTTTGGCAAATGGATCAATACTTCTGTAAATCACAACCTGCATCATCAATACTTTAAAGGGAATTATGGTTTGTACTTTTTATTCTGGGACAGGATGATGGGAACTATAAGAAATGATTATGATGAAAGATTTGAAGAAGTAAAAACAAGAAGCCGAAGAGAAACACAGAAAGTACAAGTGAGTGACACAACTGCAGCTCAATAGTAATGCTAAACCTGACCTAAAAAAATTAATTTCCTCACCCCGGAAAATTTCCTCAACTTGATAGTCAATCAAAAAATTTTGTATGGCTTTCATAAAAGTCTGTTCATTGAGCGAATTGCCTAACGATTCACAAAAGATCGTTCCATTAGGTCCGCATAAAGTAGCGTTGTTTCATTTCAACAATGAAATATCGGCGATCGCAAATGCATGCCTGCATAAAGCCGGCCCACTAGGATTGGGATTAGTGGAAAACAAATATGACGGATTATATGTGACTTGTCCATGGCATGGTTGGGAATACAATATAAAAACCGGCAGTGCCCCGCCGGGATATAAAGATCAGCAGGCAGTGTTTGAAGTAAAAGTGGAAGATGATGATATATTGATAAGTGAACAACCAATTGTGAAAGCGCATCGTGAACTGCATGATCTGAAAATAATCGAAGATCTGATCAAACTGGATTATCAAACCACGCCTGAATCAAGAAATATTTTGGGTATCTCTTCTACGAATATGAATAATGCGCTGCCAAGATACAGTACGTCTGAAGCTGCGTTGGAACTGGCGTTGGATTAAGCAAAGGAACATCATGGAGCTGCAACAAAAATGCTGAAGCTTCGTGATCTTGGTTTTCGTGCATGCGAAGGTTATTACTCGCAACATATGAATGCCTGCACATGGCCTTGCAGTATTACTGAAATGGATCCCGATGATGGAATGACACCGCTGTATCGTGATATGATCCTTTGGGCCGATATTGTTTTGGTGGCAACACCAATACGCTGGGGAAATCCCTCATCACTTTATTTTAAAATGGCAGAACGATTGAACTGTGTGCAGAACCAGATCACACTAAAAGACAAAGTGCTTATTAAAAATAAAGTGGCCTCATTTATAATCACCGGCGGACAAGATAATATTCAGCAAGTGGCTGGACAAATGATGGTATTCTTCACTGGGCTTGGTTTTACATTTCCTCCATTTAGTTTTTTGGGTTGGAGCCGCGGCTGGACGGCTGAAGACATGGATAAAAATGTTTTGCAATTTAAACGCAGCGAATATATTCAGCGTACCGCAAAAGAATTAGTGGATAATTGTATCGAAACGCTTTGCCAGGTAAAACATATACATCATGAAAATATGAAAGCGCCGACGCCGCACAAACAAGATTCGCTTACAGCCGATCTTATAAACCCTGATATGAATATGTAATAATTTCATTAATTGGACAAACGGTTAAGGTTTGCTTTAATCATTTATTAGTTTGGTATTTAAATAAAATTTTATGAGAAGATCTATTGCACTCATTCCAGTTGTTATTTCGTTTTTTTTCTGTGCACAATCGCAGGAAAAAATGGATTTTGAAAAATATAATCCAACATCAACACTGGTTGTGCCTGAACATAAATTAACAAAAGCAAAGTACCCTTTTATTGATGTGCATAATCACCAGGAAAGCATGCCATCAATGGATCTTTCAACACTTACAAAAGAAATGGACAAACTAAATATGGCGGTAATGGTAAACCTGAGCGGACGAAGCGGTAATAGTATCATTCAATCAGAAAAAAATATTAAAGAGCATGCTCCCAAACGCTTTATTGTTTTTGCAAATGTGGATTTCAGCGGAGTAGGGCAAGATGGCTGGGGTGAAAAAGCAGCAAAACAATTGGAGCAAGACGTAAAGAACGGAGCCAATGGTTTAAAGGTTTTTAAAAATCTTGGCTTCTCAGCAAAAGATATAAACGGAAAACTAATTCCTATTGATGATCCCCGGTTGGACCCTGTTTGGGATAAAGCTGGTGAATTAAAAATTCCTGTTCTTATTCATACGGCCGATCCAAAACCATTTTGGGATCCGATGGATGAAAAAAATGAACGCTGGCTTGAGCTTGCTACTCATGATCGTCGTAAAAGAAGCGATACCGATCCTGCGCCATGGCAGACGTTGATCGATGAACAACATCGCATGTTTAAAAAACATCCAAAAACAATTTTTATCAACGCACATTTTGGCTGGTATGCGAATGATCTAACAACACTTGGCAAGTTGCTTGATGAAATACCAAATATGAATATTGAATGCGGTGCAATAATTGCTGAATTAGGAAGACAGCCTAGAGCAGCTAAAAAGTTTTTTGAAAAGTACCAAGACAGGATCTTATTTGGAAAAGACAGCTGGGCACCGGAAGAATATGCAACCTACTTTCGGGTGTTTGAAACAGAAGATGAGTATTTTCCTTATCATAAAAAATATCATGCTTTCTGGGCCATGTATGGCATGGGGTTACCGGATTCTATCTTAAAAAAAGTGTATTATAAAAATGCGCTTCGTATTATTCCAAATATTGATAAATCGCAATTTCCTGATTAATCAAATGCACTTACTCTCAGCTTTTTCCCTTTTTCTGAAAAAGAATTTCCTTTTTCTTTCAGAGTTTCCTGCTGTGCAGATTCATTTGCGAGCAGCTTATCAGTGTAAGATTTGACGGTTGTTGTGGCAATATTTACTGGTTTCCCTGTTACAATTGCCTCTGTGGCATAAGAATGAAGAAGGCTTTCAAATTGTTTCATAAATAAATCATGTGTGGCAAACATATCACAGCCAATTACTTTATTACCTGTTACTACTACCACACCTACTACACTACTGTCTTTCTCAAATTTATTTTTAAAGAATGAAATGTATTGATCCAATTTTTTTGTGAAATCAGCGGATTGCGTCATAGCGGTATATGTTTTTGTTGATGTTTCCGTTTTGTTTGCTGAATTAAGTTCATCTACTTTGCTCCATACTTTTGACTGGTCTTTATCCTTTTCCACTACTTTTCTTAAGCTCACAGAGCCTTTATTATAATAGCCATTGAATTCTGCTGCTGATTTATTATCGCTTACTGATGCATTGTTTCTTGCTGAAATACCTGCAGCATTATTTTGACTTGATGACCACCTGCCACTTTCCACACAATAAACCGGAAGAGTTTTTTTACCACTCGAAGGTGATAGTACAATGTCCTGACTCACAATCCTGTCTTGTTTTCCTCCTTTGATTACATCACCAGTTATAATGATGATAGTATCCTTAGAGATATTTTCAATAACAAGATTATTAACCGTACCACTGCTACTAGACTCTGTTATTTTGATTCTATTTTTCCCGATCGCTTCTCTAAGTGTCATATAGTTTCCGACACTGGTAAATTCCTTTTTAAAGCTTTCTTTTGCTCTTACGGGGTAAATTCTTAAGTTACCGTAAGTATACGCTGAGGATTCATTTGGTTTTTCTAAAAAATTTACTTCCAGATTTTTATAAGTGTATTGAGCGGAACATAAAAATGGGGACAATACGATTGCCAATAGGATCTTTTTCATATACAGAGGGTTTTAGATTTAATTGGATGCTGCGAATATTCTTTTACATAAGTAAATAAGAAAAGAAATTGTTAAGGTTGATTTTAAGCATGTACAGAAAATAATTTCATTTAACTTATGTAATTGGTCGCATGCAAACATCCAATTAAGCAAATGAATGCTTATGCAGCGACTATCATTTGCTTTAGACCCACGATATTTCCAAGTAATTTTCCAGGCGGTTTTCCTTAGTTATGGAATTCTTTTTCTTCATTGGAATGCCGATTGGCAACATTATTTTCTCAGCATTGGAGGATGTTTATTATTTCAATACACAGCAGACTCCATTAAGGCAAATAGATTTTTAAGGCCCAATGAATTTGATCGATGGGGTTTTAGCGTACTCATCAGCGCCATGAGTCTTTGCCTTTTATTGAAAACAAATGATTGGTATGTAAGCCTGCTTGCCGCATTTTTTACTGTTGCTTCAAAATATGTTCTTCGCTTTAATAAAAAACATATTTTCAATCCTTCAGCGTTTGGCATCATTGCAACAATTCTTCTTACAAAAGATGCATGGTTAAGTCCGGGTCAATGGGGAAGTAATGCAGTTATCTTTTTTGGCGTCATTACATTCGGAACAATTGTAGTAACAAGGGTACAAAAGTTGGATATCAGCCTTGCATTCCTTTTAACATTTATCGGTTTGCTTTACTGGCGGCAGGTTTATGTGCTTGGCTGGCCAATGGATTATTTTATTCATTCGGTAAGCACAGGAAGTTTATTACTCTTTACTTTTTTTATGATCAGCGATCCGAGAACTTCACCCAATCATCCAGTTGCAAGAATTATCTGGGCTATTCTTATTGCAGCAATTTCGTTTTATCTCGCTGCCTTTAAATGGAAATACAATACGCCGGTATGGGTGCTGGTAGCGGCTGCTCCACTTGTTCCCATGCTTGATAAAATTTTTAAAGCAAAAGAATTTCACTGGACATCGTCAATAATACAATTCAATTTTATTAATAAACTAAAACAAATAGTCATGAAGCCAATGATGAAAAAAGGGGCTGCGATAATTTTATTGTCAGCAATGATAACCCATGAAGCAGCTGCCTTCTGCGGATTTTATGTAAGCAAAGCAGATGGTACATTGAAAAACAAAACTTCACAGGTTATTCTTGTGAGAGATGGTAACCGGAATGTTATCACTATGTACAATGATTTTAAAGGCAATCTGAAAGACTTTGCGATGGTGGTGCCCGTACCAGTAGTATTGCAAAAGAAAGATATTAAAGTAGTAGATCAGGCCATTTTTAATACGCTGAATGAATATAGTAAACCTAGACTTGTAGAGTATTATGATCAAAATCCTTGCGCAAATTATGAGTATGATAAAGCGTTGCAGGGAAAAGTACCTGGTGTAATGAATGAAGTAGTAATACGGGGATATAGTTCAATGCAAAAAAAAGATCTTGGAATAAAAGTAGAAGCAAAATATCTTGTTGGCGAATACGATATTCTTATTCTTTCCGCAAAAGA
>Ga0105249_10002128_pt1 | contig 17171 bp, 5 predicted proteins | sample KBSS44metaG_FD_81522 | JGI IMG/M metagenome (GOLD analysis project Ga0105249, IMG submission 81522) | Switchgrass rhizosphere microbial communities from Kellogg Biological Station, Michigan, USA - KBS S4-4 metaG | ecosystem: Host-associated > Plants > Roots > Rhizosphere > Soil | place...
AACGGGAACGGTCGCGCATTTCTCCAATCTGCGCGTCTCCAAATGAAACTTTCACGCAGTTCGAAAGCCCAAAGTAGCGCAACGATGCCAGACTGGAAACCGGAAATCAGACGGTGCCGTTGCGCGGACTGAATTCCGACTATTCCGAAGCGGGCTTGAGTTCGACGATCTGATCGAAGACCAGTTGACTAAAGCCCTCACCTCGGCCGGCGGTTTTTCTTCTGCCAATCCAAACAAAGGTCTTTCCGCCCAGCCACCGAGCCCTTTGCCAGGAGCGATCAACGTAAGCACCCGAGCGAGGCACCTCTTCTTCCTCGATGAAATACGGAGACTTCGGCTCTCTCAATATCCAGCCGCGAGGAGGGTCTCCTCCAACCATGCGAGCTCGCTGCAGTCTTATTTCACTAACACTGCCATCCCCGTGCACCGCGATGAACGGGATCCAGTTTTTCGGCACCGTCGTGCCGAGGACATAACCGATCTTCACGTTCTCATCGCTCGTAATTCGCGGTGGCGGCGTGATGTTCGACTGAGACGTTGCGTAACCGCCGCTGCCGATCCCGGTCTGCGATGGCACTGTATTCTCAACACCCCAAACCATGTTCGCCATCTCATCGCGCATGAAATTCACGCGTTCGAGCGGCGCGCTCTCGAGGACTTTTCCGACTGCCGGAACCAGATAGAATCGATTGGCCTCGGTTCTTGCTTGTCCCTTTTCCGTTAGGTGAAACATCGCAAACCGTTGCCACGTGGTTTCAGGTCCGCGACCGGCAGGGCGGATAAACGTGTGCCGGCCGAAAGTGTCGTCCACGATAATGCCGCGGATTTCACAGACGGTGTTGATGTTCATCGGGTGTGGGAGCATAAACCAGTCGTTTGAGTAAATAAGACCAAACTCCGCCAGCAGCATGTGCAACAACCCCGTCGTCTGCGTCTCAATCTTGCCAAAATCCGTTTGGGTTTCTTCCATTTGCCAGAAGCGTGGCTCGGGCTGACCCTTGAATCGAACATTGGCCGGAAAGAACGACTCGACCTCCTCCGTAATCAGGATCGGCGCGGGTTCCGGATCGAGGTTTGACCGTCGATCTCGAACCGAATCGAACGAGTACCAATCAAGATGTCCTTCGTGATATTGCTCGGCAAGCAATACCGTTTGCTGGCGATCAGCGGCTGCCTGACCCGCAACCGAGAATTGGTACTCGAGATGATTTTGCAGCCAAGCGTTATCCGTTGCGTCCCCGGGCTGGGTAAACAGGCGGTTGAATTTGTTACGACGGTCAGCAGCAAACGCCGCCGCTATAGTCTTCAAATCCGCCTTATCACCACTTGGCAGAGAGTCAATCCATGGATCGTGGGTTCCATTCTCAACTGAGCGGACAATTGCCACTCCGTCAGCGATGCGCGAGCCAACTGACGCGAGGATTTCCAGAGCGTCGGGATCCTTGAGGTCTGCATTCTCTCCGCCGGATGTATCTGGCAAAACCCGAATCGGAAACTTGTTCAAATACTCCTCGTAATGCGCCTGAAGCCCGGCGGTCCTCAGAAGCCTGAGTAATTGTTTGCCCCATTGCGTCGCAAACAACACGTCACTGAAGACCTCGCCGGTCGTCTTCTCACGTACCGTCAGCGGTATGCGCTCCCGCTCAACCCTCGTTTCGAGCGGGATGTTGGTTGGGTCAAAAGCGGAAGCGGTTTCGCTTCGAAATGCCAGGCGATCGATGGTCTCATGTTGAAATGCGATTCGCGCGGTGACGCACGTTGCCGCATCTTCGCCGTTGAATTCACCAAACTGCCACTGCCTGGTCAGCATCCAGAGAGGATCGCGAACCTCCGCGCGCAGGCTGCGACTAAAGTCATACGTCCGTGGCCGCGGCTCGAGACGGTTGAACGCGATTATTCGCGGCAGTCGAAATATCGCCGCGCCGATTACCTGGGTAAGTGTTAGTACTGGGGTAGACATGATTGTGCGTGGGCCATTTATCCGCTCTTGGCGTAAAACTCCGTCAATACTACGAAGTCCATAACACGCATCAGGTCGAGAGAAACATCAGTCTGCTCGATCGTGCTGAACTCTGAGACCAGTGCGGGCGCGAAAGCGTTCCATACAGGACTCTGCTTTTCCAGTTGATCCGGCTCGACCGCTCTTCGCTTTGCGCGTTGTAATGTGTCGTTGAGAGTTCCAACAAGAGCATCCCAGTTCCACGATCCGGTCTCCTCTGGTGTAACCGCGAGCAAGAGTGACTGTGGTGGCGCCGCATTCGGCTGGTTGTAGCGGAACGAGATACCGGTGGTTTCCGTCGCCGTTGGAATCTCCTCGGTCCAATCGTCGATCAGCACCCCACTTTGCTTCAGCCCAGGTTGAAATGCGGTGGTTCCGTGCGCCACGATAGATAGAGTGTCCCGCGATATACCAAATGGCTTCGTGGGATCGTCGGGGTCGGTCGCCGGAAGCTCAACTGCCAGCCAACTGTCGTTTGCGCGGAAGGGAATCTGGATGGGCAACATGTCGAGCGTCATATCAGTGAGCGCGTCAGCGAGCGTCCGAACTATTTCCCACCGGTACAGTAGCTTTCTTACGCGCGCGAGTCCTTGTAGCCATTCATCGACGACTTCAGTGACGGTGATTCCCGGCGTCACATTGACCGCGTGTTGGAGCAACTGATTGCGAGCCGCGTCGGCAGTAGCGATATCGATCTCGTTAAAGCAAGAGAATTTCGGCAACCAGTTAAACGTCTCACCGAACAGGATTCGTCCGGCTTCCAACACGAGCAGAACCTGCGCCTCGATGGATTTGTCGGGCGTGGCCTGATTCAATGTCGCCGTAGCTCGATCAAGAACGCCGTCCATTGGATCACTCCGGCGCAAACGTCTAGCTGTTCGGTGTGCCCTCGCGAGTAGTGACGCCTTTGCAGAATCGACTGAAAGATCAGCCTCTGATGGAAACGCATCAGTTACGCCGAAGTTTGCGACGGAGCGAAGTGTCTGATGCAACGCTTCAGCATCGGCGACTGAGAACGTAATGATCAGCTCGGTGTCGTCGGTGAACTGAAGCCGGAGCTCTTCCAACTTCGCGAAGGCATCGCCAAGTTTGCCCGAGAACGCCTCGTTATCCGCTGGGTTCGCGGGATCGTTAATGATGTCGAGTTGAACTGTGGGAGCTGTCGCGCCATCTATCCGATCGGTAAGACCGACGAGCGCATTCAGCGTGCTGTTCACTCGACTACGAAGTTCTGTCAGTTCGTAACCTTTCGGATTGTTCTTGTCGACCGGAATCGTCGTGTCTTTTCCGCCAGATGCCGGCAGAAAGTCCTGTGCACTTAACGCTCTATTTTCCTGCAGTAGTGCGCGAAGATGGCGAGCAAGCGGGAAGACTTCAGCGAACGTCCTGTCGCTCGCTGCGACTCCTGGCTTGAAAATTATTCGCACCGTCTTGTCGTCGGCGATACCGTTAGCGCGTCGGTACTCGAACGCGATTCTTGTCTCGAGTTCTGTTGCGCCACCGGTGTCCTCCTGGTTGGCGCTGGTGATCCAGACGAAGTCGATCGGTTGTATGCCGAGGTCAGCAAGTGAGACCGGCTGAGTATCATGAGCGGTCACAGTTCCATCTTCCGCAGTCTCGATCCAGCTTACGTCACAAAGTATTCGTTCAGGCGCAGGGCCGAGTAATGAGCCGAGCCATTGATTGATACCTGGTTCGGCGATCGCGCGCGGCGTCATTCCGATTGCAGGCCATGGGTTGCTGGCCGCGAGCGCCGGGTCGAGGTCGGCGAAATGAAGCGTCACGCGGTTTGTAAACGTAAACTCAGTCCCTCGCGGAGTCTCGATGACCTCCAGCGCTTGGGGTATGCGCGCGTCTTTTTGTGCAAGTGACACAGCGGCGACACGATCGAAGTTCCCGCGCACAAGCTGGAACGCATTCTCAGCCATCAGCAGATCCTTTACCGCGTCCAAAGAATCCTTTAGCGCATTCTGTTCGGCGACAATTGCCGCGCCCAGCGTGGCGTTCGGCCGTTCGGCTGGAGACAACACCGAGGCCAGGCCGAAACCATTGCCCGGATTCAGCGTCGCGTCTATGAGACTCAACCCATTGACAACGCTAAAAGGTGGAATGGTCTCCGTTGGTCCACCCGTGCCTGCCTGTGGGACTTCCTTCGATTCGAATGGAAACGCTTGTCGATAAGGAAGTAGGAACTGGTTGAACTCGAGAACCGGAATATCGCCGCGGGCAGCACTCTCGGAGGTGCGATCGTGAAGACGCCGTTCAAACTGATAACCGAGTAGCGCTTCGATTGGCTGACCATTGCGCATGCCTTCGAGGATAAACTCGCCGCCGCGCACTCTCTCGGACGACAAGTTGACCGAGAACATCTCCGCCTGATCGGGATTAGCATGAGTCAGATAGGCGTTACGCAGCAGCGCGGCGGCCGAAGCGTGATTAATCGAAGGTGCGTGTACGAATCCACCCTGCTTCAAACCGCGCGCCCGCGTGCTCGAGTCGCCGACAACCTCATCTTCTTCGAGTATCGGATTGGAATCGACTGGTCGCAAAGATATCGGGATGCTGTCGCGGCTCAGAAATACTTTTGGAGTTTGCTTGACTGATTCGACCCAACCGTAGGCGCCGAGGAAGATGCCTTGCTTGCGGGCTTCCGGTGCTCCACCCGAACTTCGCTCCGTTTGCAATCTCTGTGCAAACAACCCTGTCTGCCAGGCATCGAGACGATAGTTACAGCAATCCAGATGTTCCACAAAGCATCGTTCAAGCCGGGCGGTTGGCGTATCGATCAGAAGTTGTAGTGCCGACTTCTGCTCTCTGAGAAACGCTGCCTCGATCTCTGTCGGATTCGGCCCCAGCCAGATAAAATCTGCAACGCTCACAGTGGGCGTCGGATGTGATGGTTCGGCGACTCCGATCCGCGTTCCCATAACTTCTAATTTTGAAATTGAGGGTGTTGTCTCGCGTACTTGCAATAGCGTTGTAGCCGCCATTGACCTGACCAACGCCGGATCGAAAGTGACTCGCTCCTTCAACCATTCGAACGAGCCATCGTGCATTTGTAGCAAGAGAGCGTTGCGTAACATCAGGTAAAGAAGCGCCGAGGGCAATGGTGTGACGCCAAAGTTCTGGTTGATGATCTTCTGCGTTTCCGCTGTATTCGCGAGCAGATCAATGTAATTGATCGTGAGTTTGTCGACCTCGGAAGGAGGCTTGTTCTCGATGAGGTTGGCGGCGTTAAGGAAAGTAGTGTAGTGCTGCCAGATAACGTGAAAGCACTTCATTGCGTTGATAACACTTGTGTCTCGGTCGACACCCAGTTGGTTCAAAAATGGGCGCACGAGAAAAGCGACGATCAGTATCAGTCGAACAAGTTCACCTTCATAACGTCTGCCATCCTTGAAGCTGATCAGATTGCGAAGGTACTCCTCGCTGTAACCTATACGCTGATAGAACTCGACGCTGGTTGGATGAAGACCGAGGATGTTCATCAGGACTTCGGCGGAATCGGTGTTCGGTTTACCGACAAAAAGTACTTCGTCTGCGAGCGTGGTCCAGGTCTTCTCGAGTCCGGTGAGAATCGTTTGCAGTTCCTTTAGAAATGCTACCTGATCTCCGAAGAACGCAACGGTCACTCCAGGGCGCGATTCCGGATACTTCCAGCGCGAGAAATCGCTCGTTAGAAGAACCCCATATGGCTGATTTCCAACCCTTATCGATGGGAGGGGACCTCTTCCGGTTACGAACGACGTGAAGAAAGATCTCGTCATCCGTGCCGATTGCGCGGACACAGCAGGCGCGGTCCAGTTTTTCAGCCAGTAGCCGAGCGTCGAGGGGAATAGCGATGTATTCATCGCGAGGGCTTCAAGAATGTCGATCTGGTCCGCACGCTGCACTGTCTGCAAAGGCCCGTATCCGATGCCTAATGCATCAGCCAGGAGTCGTCCATCGGTACGGCTCTTCTTTGGATCGGGACTGGCAGGATCGAAGGCAGGTGGGTCGGTCGCCGTGAAGAAAGCTAGATCATCGTAAGGATCGTTATCGGAGTAACCTGTACCGTCACGTTCGGTATTGTTTGTGGGTGTGCCCTGGCGCACAAGGCTGAATCCTTTTGGACCAAATTGATGGTTGTCGATCAACTCTTCGAGAAGCCCCGCGCTTTCGTTTGCATCAGCAGAGAGGAAAACTCCGAGGGCAAGGATCTTCGTAAATCCGCCGCGCGCTTCCGCGTCACTCAGATCGATGCGAAAACCCATTCCGAGATTGACTGCCTTGTCGAAATCAGACATCCAGTCGAATGACGTACCGAAGGCGATGGCGCCGTCCTTATTGGTAAAGGCCTCCTCCGTTTCCAGCGGATCAGGTCCTAGAAACATTGTGTCTGGTATGACGTTGCCAACGACCTCGCGCGGCGGCGCCGCGTTGTTAGTGTAGAGCAATAAAACGAAGCGATCCGGCAGGACGTGTGTCCGTGGCGCGCGCGTCCATGTGTCGTTCTTCACGAGGTCATGCGCCGGAAATCCTGTGATTCGCGTGCGCACGGCTTCGTCGATGCGATCTAACCAGTTCTGGTCTTCAGCTAACACGCTGAACGCGTCCGCGTTGTTGTCGTTGATCGCATTTTGAAGCAACTGGCGGGTGGAGAGAGTCAGGTCGAGCGCGAGCAATTTGATAAAGAACTGGACATCGATCGATCGCAGCAGATGGATGAGAGTCTGCGAGGCACCGCCTGCTGCGAGCGCATCAAAATCCGTGGGTTTTGTTTGCCGGGCTACCCACGCTGCGCGCCGGCCGCCAAACAGCTCAACTATATGGCGCCACGCCGAGCGCCGTCGCGAGTCCTTTTGTGTCTGGAGATATTCAGCCGCAACAAGCTCGGTCCAATACAATTCGCCTGCCACAACTTCGCGATCAGTAAGCGTCTTCTCGTGTGTGTGAACGGCAATTTCATCAGGATAGATGCGCACCCACAATTGAGTTCCACCTTGTCCTCTTACTCTTTCAGACGGAACGAAGATCGTTTCGATCCTTACCGGCAACAGCAGAAACGGCGTTCGGTCGTCGAGATTGGCGAGACCCTCTCTCGGATGGGGATTGACGTAGAGGTCGCCGATCGCCTTGTGCAGATCTCCTTCGCAATCGCCGCAATTGTTCTTCAGGCGTTCGGATGTCGCGAGGATCTCCTTGCGCTTGCTTTCGACGGCGTCGGTATTCTGGAATGAAGGTTGAAGCAATTCCGTCAACTGTCCTTGCGTGTCGCGCAATTGTTGACGGAGATCGTCCATCGATCTCTTCAATTCGTCGCGCCGTTGCTGCTTTCCCTGTTTCTCTGCGTCGAGGTCATGCAGATTTTCAGTGGCCTGATTGATACCGGCATTGATGTCTGAACGCGCGCTCTCCAACTTTTCGAGTTCGGCCTCGAGTGCCGCTATTTCGTCCGCGGGCAGTGGATCAGTCTGTCGCAGCTCTTCCAAGCGACGGCGCATTTCCTCGATGCGGTTCTCGATTGCGACGAGATTCTTTTGGAGGTGTTCGAGCAACTGTTGTTGCGCAGCCAGACGGGCAAACCAATCTGCGAGTTGGCGATCCTCTTCACGTAGTTGACCCAAACTCGCGTTGAGGCGTTCCATGCGCGCCCGCAACTCAGCGATTCTGCGGTCACGGTCCGCATCTACGACCGTCTGCCGCTGCTTCGCACGGCCCAAAGCCAGATCAGTGCGATGAAGATTGATGCGCTCGCGATAGAGATCTTCGTCGCACTCGCGACACCGCGCGCGAAGCGTTGAGATCAACTTAATCTGCTCGCGAAACTCAGCCATATTATGGTCCAGTCATATCCAGCATCTCACTAGCATGCACTGCAACCATCACCGGAGTTTGGAACAAGATGTAGGCCATCTGGGCGGAATTGCTACCCCATGGATGCGCTGATAATTCCGCGACGTCTGGGCGCGGGAAAGCCGGCGCTGGAGAAATCTTGACGAACTTCGGTTCGGTTACGCCAAAGACATTCCAGGCAAGATTGTCCCAATCGTCCTTCGGATCGTTCGCTGGGTTGTTGTCCGTGTCCCGAGTCGGCTGATATGAAATGTCCATACCGAAACGAGGTTCGCCCGGCACTTCCTGCAACACGAAGAACCAGCCCTGGTGATCGCCCGGAAAGTCATGGCTCGCAACCGTTCCCTTAGCCTTTTCAATTGTCAGATCGAAGCCAAAGAAACGTAGGTCCGGCTCGATCTCCGCCTTGAAGAGTGGGAACTTGAATTCCTGATCGAACTGCTTGGGTGTCGGATCCTTTTCGCGGATGACTTTGTTGCCCTGACCATCGTCGAGGGCTTTCTGTGCATAGATCACAGTGTTCGGATATCGCTTCAACAGCTCTCCGCGTATCACGAGCACAACCTGCTCTTCGCCCGGTTGCACATCGGCGGTTGGAGCAGGCGGCGGCTTGTGAGTTCCAAGACCAGTTGTCGACTGCCAACTGTGGATTTTCGTGATGTCTTTAAGCTGTTCAGCGTCGGCCGGAGTGTCTGGGTTGCTAATCCCTTTTACTTCCCAAAACTGACGAAAGTAACTGCCTCTCATATCAGTGGGATACTCTCGCCATAGCAATTCGCGACCCATCTCGTGATTAAGACCAACCATGTACGACTCGATAAACCTGGGATTCGTCTCCAACAGCGAAATCGTATTCGGCGGGATGAGCTGCAGATTCGGAATGAGCAGCTCCTTATTTATGTCGCGAAGATACGAGTACATCGCATCTTCAAAATCCGGATGGGCCATTGCCTCGACTATCTCTTCCGGCCGATCGAATCTGAATCCAGGAATTAGCACGAACGACGACAGCCGCAGAGGGAAGCTGAAAGCCGGATCGATCGCGCGCGCGAGTTTTATGTGTGCATTGACGATATCGAAGCGCACGAGCGGAGGTTTCTCAGGGGGACGGATCGCCGCACGTTCCTGGAGACGGACGACGGCTGTTCGAAAGTTCCGCGCTTCGACGCTATCAGCCGTCACTGATGATCCGGCTGTTGCGGGTGGAGCAGAAGTCTCGCCCTCGAGCGTGACATTGAAGTTCGGCTGAGGCGGAACGTTGAGAACGGCGTTGATTCCCTTCTCAGGATCGACAAAAGTATCGGCGTCCTCGATGAGCCGGTTTTGTCGTTGTAGCCAGAAGAAACCTGCGACCGCAGCGAGCGCGAGTATACCGACCACAATCCACGCGCCTGTGAAAAGACCAATTAGTAGCAAAAGGATCAGCAGAATTATCAGGACCAGCAGACGTTGTCGAATCAGCCAGAGTAACCACGGTGGCAGGTTCTTTGGACGGATGCTGTCTGCGAGATCGTCTACTGAAAGCAGCCCCGAAGGCACCTCACGCGGCGGCGCAGGCGTGATTTGATTCTCGTTTACGGCATTTATCAGTGCTGAATAATCGAATCGCTGTCCGTTGGCTGAGAGACGTCGCGCCAGTTTGCCCGTGGGCCGAGTCATGCGACGAAATGCGGCAGAGAAGACTGGAGTTGTTAGACGGCTTTGTCCCAGTTGATGTCTGATAGTGGTGGCGCTTCCCATCACTTTCGTATGAACGGGCGCAGTGACCGCGAGCAATCGTTCCGCCGGCAGCACAGCAAAAGTCTGCGTGTTTAGGAACGCGCTGATGTGCATAGTGAACTTGAAGTCCCGAACTTTTCGGTTAGCTTCATACACCTTCTGCACCTGCTGCCACGCCTTCTGCATAAACTTCTCCTGGCCCTTCTGGATCACGTTTGTGCCAAAGCCCGCCGGAACTCGCGTGCGCGGATCACGATTCAGGTCGTGGTACCAACCCGACTTCGTGACATCAAGAAGAACCTTGTCGGTCTTATGCTGTCGGGCGTGGTTCTGTCCGTAGAAGGGAACTGTTACCACCGGATCATTCAGGAAGTCCTCATCGGAGCCGGCCGGAGCATCAAGATTGGTCTTGATCGTCTCTGGGAGATTGACCAGGATTTTGATCTCGTCCTGAAACGCATTCGGAGTGAAAGTGACGGGCACCGGGTTCGTGCGATCCGTCTTCAGCGCTCCTTCCAAACCTTGTATCACCGGATTTGGTGCGGGTAGTCCGGGATCTTCACCCGGCGCCGCCAACGCTCTTTGACGTCCTTCATCGTCTACTTTGACAAAACCGGGCTTCGAACAATCCATCATGCGGATTCCGATTTTTGGGTCGAGGATTCTCGGCTCAAGCATCTTCACCAGCGACTCGAAATCTTCCTCAGCTCCGGTGCGGAAATACCAGTCGTAGTAGAAAGGCAGTTCGAGATTGGTCGTCGTCGCATCCCACGCTGGCTTTTGCGCCGGCACTCCAGTTGTAGGCTGCCCGAGACCGGCCAGCCGGCCAACCTCGAACGATGGCACCAGGAACGCAGAGTAGGCCTTGTTCGGCTCCAGATGACGCGGCGACATCAGACGACTGTAGATCTTGTCGGGATCAGTCGTGACCGCTGCCCGCAATGAATTCAAATACTTTTCCAGATCGGAGAGTTCATTCGGCGCGATGTCCTGTTCGGTATGAACGTGACCGAATAGCCAGGTCTCGTCTGAAGGTGGCCAGGCGTTTTTTGTCTTCACGCTCACTACTGGAAGCGGGATGCGTCGATCGTCGCGATCGAACTCTCCTTCCTTCAAAACCAACACAGCAAGCCACGGACGAAGGCGTTGGCCATCCGGGTGAGCCGGCGTGTAACGCCACGGAAAGTCTTCGTCATAGAACTCGATGAAGGCGAGGTAGTTCGGCTCGACGTTGGTGATCCAGTTGCGCGGCTCAGTGCGAACGATCATTTCGCGCTGAATGCCAATGATGTCGCCTGGGCCAATCAGCGCGAAGTCTTTTGGCGTTTGCGGTGCGGCGTTGATTGAAACACCAACCGGAACCGACGCGCGTTCATTCGCAGGCAAAACCGCCGCGGGATTACCGAGCGTATCCTGCTCCTTTATATGCGCGGCGATACCGCGTCGCGCCCAGGATTGAAATTGGTACTTAGCTACTTCGATTGCCATGGGATCTCAATTCATATTCAGCTCGAAGTGCGAAACCACTTGTACTTGTCCCGCCAGATTCGGATTCTGCGATATCAATTCCTGTTGTCGCTGGTACGCTTCAGCCTGAGTCGAGAACACATCGGTCACATGCGATTTCATATCGATCGTGCTTGCAATTGCATAAGTCTCCTCGGGCAACACTGCTTGCGGAGGAGCGTTGAGCGAAAGCCGGCTCTGTTGTAGCGCGAGCGAAGACTGTCGAACCGCACTGCCTTTTACAACGCGGTCATACATAACTAACACGAGCCTGACCAGTCCTTTGAAGACGAGCTGCTTCCGACGTAGGTAACTGAGCTCATAGTCAACGGGTCGCTGCACCGGTGTTCCGACAAACAGATCCGATGTACCACTCAGATTGAAACCGCTCGGGAATTTTTCGAATGAACGCCGGGAAAGTTTGTCGCTATCGCTGAGTTCGAGGAAATTCGCCGGCGCGAACTGTTCCTTAATGCTCACGAAATCCGCGGGGATAGGAGTTCCATCCGAGTTGGCATTCGTCAACTTAAACTTATTGGCATCCTTGGGCTTCTTCGTTCCAAACTTCTGAATCAGAAAATCTTCCAATGGAAGCGACCGTTGACTAAACGTGAGGACACCGGCTGGATGGATAATTAGCAGATCCGTTCCCGTAGCTGGTGGCTCGATCTTCTTCAGACTCACGTGCAGGTGATTGTTCGGGGGCAACTCCGCTCGCCAGTTTCGAGTATCTGCATACTCAGCAAGCAGGATGGCAAACAGATCGGCAGTCGCAGCGTTGATCGCCGGCGGAGGATCGCCCCAGGTGACGTGAAATCCGACGCAGATGTCAAAGAACAGTATAGTTAGACATGCTTCACCCTCCGCGTCCCAAGGGGTTGGGCCAGACAGTTTGGCCGAAATGCGAATGCCCGCGATTACAGCCGTGCCGGCACGAAGGGCGATGCCGCCATAAAGCGCTGCGATGAAACGAAACGGCTCGAACTGAAACAGCACATCAAAGCCGAGAAAACCATAAACGTTGAATCCACCCGCGCCCGCATAAAGCTCAACTTTCGCACCGAACTGCACGGTATTTGACGTAACAGCGAAATACGTCTCGATCTTCAGGCGAGGATTGTCGTCGGCGAGAAGACTGATGCCGAGTCGCGCCATGTTGCGAAAACCGTTGGGAAGCGCGGGAATGGTCGGAATGTCTCGGAAGTCCGGATGAAAACCGCCAACGCTGAGCGCGAACGTCTGGGCCTCTCCCCACGAGATCAGGAACGCCATGCTTCCCGTAAGAGTGAAGATCAGCAGGCGGGAATCGAAGAGATCCGCGCGGAAGAAGATGTAGCCACGATCAAAATCGACGACTCCGATGAAATTGATTTGAAGTCTGAGGAGAGCCGCGTCCTCAGTAGGCAACATCGCTTTCAGAACCCCGACGATCGCGAACATCGGATCGGGCAGATCGAGCAACAGACCAAGCTCAACGGTCACGATCGATGCCCAACCGAGTTTCGCCATTGGACCAACTACGAAGTGATCCTGCTGCGGCGGGAAGAACTGCTTAATGTCGCTGATAATACGCGTGATGTTTGCGACGATGTCTTGCGGAAACAAGATGCTCTTGATGGCATTGGTGCGAATGCCGTCGACAAGAGCCGGCACCTCGATTCTGCGGTTGAGCCCGAAGATGCCGCCAACGCCGTTCAGCGTGAAACCAAATCCCAACTGTATGGGAGTGAACTCGGCCGTAATGATGATGAGAAGTGAAAAACCCTTCGACCCATCCGGCAACTTCGTGTTGATAAGGGCAATCGCCTTGACTGAGAAGAGCCCCTTGAATTCCAGTTCCAGCGCACCGGCATATTCACCCTTCTCGGTATCGAGCAGGAGAAAGCCGCCGCCCTTAAAGCCGCCTGCGTCAAGTGAGAGACCAACGCCCTTCGGGGGCGCGAACTTGAAATCGATATCTGCGAGTCCGAGTCGACCAGCTCCTCCTGAGGGAAACGAGATCAGGATGTTCGTCCCCATCTGATCGACGACTGCGGTTATTGGTCCAAGATGAGTGGTGAACTGTGCCTTTAGTCCGATCTTTGGTCCGGTGTCCGCAAAGCCAATCGAGAAGTAAAGACCATTGACGCTGATAATGGCGAGGTCCAGATGGACTGGGATGAAGACCTCAACGCCCCCGCTTCCTTGCAACCTCAACCCATCCTTTGCGGTCCAGGTACCTTTCAGCGTAAACCCAGCCTCGAGATGGACGCCGGAGAGGATCTTCTGGATGAAGCCGTCGCCCTGCGAGAAATCGATGATCAGCTTGCCTTCTTCGATCGCGAATTGAAATGCAGGTGAAACGTCGCCACCTCCGGTGCCGATGTTCGCATCGATGCCGGCGCTTGCGCCGATGCTCTTCGCCTGCAACCTTGAACCGCCGGCGAAGCTGAGTAACACGATCGGGTCGCCGCCTGTTTTCTCCGCCTTCAACCCAAGGAGAGCATTAAGCGTGATGTTACCGCTGGGAGGTTTTGCGTTAACCGTGAAGGGAGGGCGAACCTTCGCTTCGACGCCTGCGGCGAAGCTTGCCTGAAGGTGTACAGTGCCCTTCCACAGATCGGAAAAGTTAACCGTTCGATCAAACGTGGTATTTCCGGGCAGACTTACTTCTAATTTCAGGCCCGGTGGGCTTACTGAATTGTCGGGCTGAGCACTGAAGAAAAAAGCTTCTAGTTTTGGAGGTTGGCCGGCGTTCTGATAAATCGTCGCAGGTACACCCAGAGTTTCGATCATCGCCTGGGCCTTCCGCAGCATTACCATCCCATCGAATCCGTTTGCTCCCCACCCGAATGCTTGTTGGAAGTGCTCGCTCGGGTTACTAAGTAATTTGGGAATGCGATCGACATAGAATCTTCGCGGCACAATCCCTCTGGGAACGTCACTCACCTCAAGCTCAGGAGAGATAACGTGTTCCTTATCAACTAAGCCGAGGACCGTGAATGTATTTGTGAGATTCGGTATTTTCTCGTCGAGATAGCCGATGCTCATGAATTCCAGCGAGCGAACCGCCATGGTTGCAGCGAACTGCTGAATCGGTCCACGGTCTGCGGGAGGAAGCGCATTTGCTGCCGCATTCAGGGCGTTCCCGACCTGGTTTAATTCCGTAACCAGCTCGCCGATTTTGACGATGAGAGCGACGCCCGACGCGATTATGTTCGCAGGGTTGTCGCTACCGATCACTGCGGCGAGGTCGTTAATTCTTGCTTCAAGTTCACCGGCCTTCGTCTTCGCGGAAGTGAGTCTCGCGTTCAATGTGGCATCGCCGGTCACTGAATTCGGCAGGTCAACGCCGAGCCGGACAAACATCTCCGGCCCTAACAATTGCGCCATTGGCTTCAACGCTCGTCCTAGTTCGAGCGCAAGCGTTTCCAGCGTTCCTGCCGCGTCAGCCATTAAGGTGCTCTCTCACTCGTGATAGGTTCGCGGTCCCAAACTGATTGCAGCGAAATGCCCGCAGGCGATTTGGTGTGATTGCCTACGACGTTAATCACTTTCTCGAGGGTCATCCCTTCTTCGAACAACGCCAGCTCCGGTTCATATCGAAGTATGTCTTCCAGGAATGAAGGTGAAGCATGTTTCTTGATTACCTCGCCGAACTTGTGAATAGCCTCCAGTAGATGTATGCCATCTACTTCAACCGGCAAAGGCATACCCGGTGTGTATGCCGCGCGTAGAGCGAGCCGGATCCAAACTGGTCCACGGCAGCGATGCCAGACCGTCGCTACTTTTCTATTTGAGTTAACTAGGGCCATCACCTCTTTGACGTGTCGCGGAAAGAGTTCGGAGAGTTCTGGTCCGCGTATCGTTTCTAAGAAACGCTCTCGCAAGGTCTCAAACTGTTCGGTCCCCGGTAATTCGACTATCGACAAAGCCACCGGAGGATTTACCTGAATGACTTGGTCCATCACCGCCTTCGCATTGGCCTTGCCGGCACCCCACCCCAGATTCTCACCCGGCGTGGAATCACCTGGTCTCGGAGTCGGGTTGGCTGTAAGCAGAGTCCTAATTTGCGTATGAGTCAGGTTCGGATTCCTGTGCAGCATCAAGGCGATAAGACCGGTCACATGAGGAGCAGCCATGCTGGTGCCATTCTTATCAACGTAAAAATCCTGACAACACTCGCAGCAACAGGCCTGACACCCCGTTCGATCTTTTTGCAGTCCGGCGGAAGTTATGTCGACACCTGGCGCACAAATTTCGGGTTTAGTTCGCGCTGCCGCGTCCAGCGTGGGGCCCCGCCCCGAAAAGGTCGCGAGGCGGCCGCCAACTTGATATGCACCTACCGAGATACACTGAATCCCGGAAGCGTCGGAGCACAGAGTCGAACGTGACGTGGTGTTATTGGTAAAAAAGGGCGACTTATCGTCGTGCGAGCTTCCGCCGGTACAGAACGCGTCGATCGGTGTTGCGGTAGTACCTGAATCACGTAAATCGATCGTCCATTCACCGGCACTATTGGGTCCCGTCGCGGCGAGCGGATTCAGAGCAGTATTGGGTGGGGTGATGCTGATCACAATCTGGTTAGCCAGAGTGTTGGAAATAAACACTGAACTGCCGGCTCCGCCACCGTTAGCTGTAGCGCTATTACCTGGACTTCCGAAACTTACGAAATTGATTAAACCGTTTGCCCCACTAACCGGTGATTGAAGCTTTATCTGCAAATTGGATCCGGTATATCTGATTACAACGCGACGTCTCTTCTGATCGCCCGGCATTAACCTGAATTTCAGTTGCAAAGTCGCAGTTGGACCGGCAGGTACGGTTCCACTCGCATGAAAGTTATTGTCGCCGTCGTTTCCCGCCGCAAAAACAATGGCAGTGCCGGTCGAGTTGTTGTTGAGTAATTGATCTACTGCCAGACAATCAGCCGACGTCCCGTCCATCAGCTCGTTAAAGCTGCCAAGGCTCAGATTGATGGCGATGGGTTGGTGCAGTCCCTGCGCCAGGTTGAGCAGATAACGTATCGCATCGATCATGAAATCGTTCGGGGTGTTCGGTGGATTTGTGTCACCGGTAGTCAAACCCCACAAGCGAACCATTGCGATATCAGCTTCAGTCGCGACACCGATATAGTGAAAACTGCCATGGCATCCGCCGGACTGGGATCCGTCGCCTGCAGCGATTCCTGCGACGTGCGTTCCGTGCCCATTCTGGTCCTGATGGCGCACAGGTACCGTAGGGCTCGAATTTTGAATGGTGTCGGTAATCTGACCACGCGCATATTCAACGCCGTAAGCGAGCGGTGTCGGCGATGTCGCGATGGTAGGCTGAGTAATAGCTGAGGGGGTTGTTTCCCCACCTTGGGCTGTGAGCGTCTGGTCCCAGATAGCCGCAATGCGCGACGATCCGTCGGCCCTTCGAAAGGCGTGATGCCTGATATCGATCCCGGTGTCGATGATGCCTACGATCACGTCTTTTCCGTTATAGCCGGTAAAATTATCGCCAGAACGAGTCCAAACCTCGTTGACATGCATGTCAGGTATGCTGTCATCGAGTTGTAGTTGTGCTTTTCTCTGTTTTTCGATGTGCTCCACCTGAGGATGTTTGGCGAGAGCCTCAAGTCCGGCGAGGTCGGTTACCCCGTAGGCGATATTTCCGACAGAGTTTCCAAGAGTGAACCCGGCTTGAATAAGCGCGTCTAGGTCTCCGGTAAATCTCAATGCAATATAGAATTGGGTATCAGGACTGATACCGAGTGTTCCTTCGGAAGGATGAGCCTCGAAGTATGCTTTCTGCGCCAGCAGTACATTCAACTCTGGGTCTACGTATACCATGTGACTTGCACCGACGGTTGCGGTCGGTTAACCGATGTCGGGAGATCGGCTACTGACGGGTCGAAAGGGGCGAACCTTGGGTTGTAAGACTAGATTCGCGCATTTTTGAAACAGCCGAGGCCGTAAACAGGACGCTGCGGTTTAAAGGAATGAATCGCTGACGACGCGAGGAAGTGGTCGGGGGGACCAGCGAGTTTGGTTTAGCGTTTGTAAACGGCAGCAATATAGATGCGAGGCTGAGCGATGTCAAGATCCAGATTTATACAGATCCAGATTTATACATCCAGATTTATACA
>Ga0105249_10002131_pt1 | contig 17156 bp, 30 predicted proteins | sample KBSS44metaG_FD_81522 | JGI IMG/M metagenome (GOLD analysis project Ga0105249, IMG submission 81522) | Switchgrass rhizosphere microbial communities from Kellogg Biological Station, Michigan, USA - KBS S4-4 metaG | ecosystem: Host-associated > Plants > Roots > Rhizosphere > Soil | place...
CCCGCGCCTGGGCGCTCGTGGCCGCGCAGCTCGCCGCGGCCTTCCCCGGCGCTCGCCTCTACCGCACGTCCACCCTGACCGGCGCGAGCTGCGCGGAAAGCGCCCTGCCGACCCGCCGCTACCCGCCAGCCTGCGACGCGGCCCGCGCCGTGATCCGCACGGCCGCGCCCCAGCATCGCCAGCAAGCGACGGCCCTGCCCGGCGCCCGCTCGGCGATCCTGGCCCTCTACGATCGGCGGCTCGCCTACCTGCGCCATCTGCGGCACCTGCCCACGACGATGGGCCACACGGAACACGATCATTTCAGCCACCCGGTCTACGACCCGACCCGCCCCGGCTGGTATCGCTGCACCGTCAGCGTGCCCGCGGGCTGGGGCCATATCGGCCTGGTACACGCGGCCAACGACGACGACACGACCTGGCGCTGGCCCGACGCCCCCGGGGACACGTTCGATGGCTGGTATTACTGGCGCGAGCTGGCGCTACTGCAAGAGCACGCCTGGCCGGTGCAGCTCCATGAAGCCTGGCTATTCGACCCGCGCAACCTCCGCGGCGCCGACCCGCTGCGCCTCTTCGCCGATCGGATGCGGCTGCTCCTGGCCGCGGCCGACGCGGCGCCGCCCGCCCCCGTGGCCTCGCTAGTACGCTACGCGCTCCGCGCCGTCGTGCTGCGCTTCCTGGGCCTCTTGCATCGCCTCCCGGTCGGCGCCGTCGAAACCTACGCCAGCTATGACGACCTGCCGCCAGAGGGCCCCGGCGACCGCTCCGCGCTGCTACCGGATGGCCGCTGGCAATTGCTGCACCCGGCGGCGCCGGACAGCTACCAGGCCCGCTGGTATCGCCCGGAGTGGTCCGCGGCGATTTGGGCCGCCTCGCGCGTGGCGATCACGCGGGACGCCCTCTTGCTCCCGCGGCCGGCCGTGGCGGCGATCGACGCCGACGCCCTCTACCTGCTCGCCGACCCCGGCTGGGCCGACACCGGCCGGATCGGCGAGCTGCGCCCGTCCGGGGCCTGGACGCGCGGCAGCCCCCGCGCCGCGCCGCGCGACCTCGCCGCCTACCGCGCGATCGCGCACGATCGGGAGGGGTGGTAGATGCCTCGCGTCGGCGGCCAGGACTTCAGCGCGGCGGAGCTTCGCGCTTACTTCGTCGCAAATAACCCGCTGCGCAAGGCGCCCGAGGCCTACTCGGCGAGCTACGTCCGGCGCGTGGCATCGGCGCAGCTCCGCGGCGAGTCGGCGGGCCTGGCCGTCTCGCGCCAGGTGGCCCGCCGCGGCGCCGCGCCCGAACGGCCGGGCCGCCCGACCCGCCAGGCGCCCAGTCTCCCGCGCTTTATTCGCCAGGTAGTCGAAACCGCTAAAGGGCGGTTCAAAGCCGCAGGGCAACGCACGGGCCGCCAGGTAGGCGACACGCTGCGCGAGTTTCTACGGGCCGGTGTCGAACGGGTGAAGATTGTCGGCTACTTCACTGAGCCGGACGGCCGCCATCATGCGTTTGAGATTGGCAGCCGCGGCGGCTATCGCCCGGAGACATTACGGCGCATGATCGCCGATGCGGGCGGCTGGCCGGAGCTGCTGCGCGACTTACTGGAGGGCCTATACGGGGGAATGTTTAGTGCCTTGGACCTCGATACCGTTGAGCTGCTGAGCTGAAAGGACGGACCATGCTACCCGAACTAGCGTGCACGGACACTTACACCCTGACCCCGGCGGGCGCCGCCGCGCTGGACGCGCCGGCGGCCGACCTCGCCACGCTGGCCGCGATCCTGGTGGCGCAGGGCCGCGCCGCGCAAGCCTGGCGCGACCTCGTCGCCTGGAACCTCGAACAGCAGCGGGCGCAGCCGTGCGGTCTGTGGGCGGACTGGCTGACCGCTGAGCGGGCGCTGAGCGACGTGCTGGAGGCGCGATGAGCCAGGCGCTACGCGTGGACTTGGACGACTTGACTGTGGCCCGGCTCGCGCGTGTGGCCCGCGCCCGCGGCGACACGTTGCAAGAGCTGGCGAACCTGATCCTACGCGACTGGACGCCCCAGCACGGCGCCCTCTTGCCGATCGCGGTGCCTCTCCGCGGCCCGCGCGTGCTGGACTGCCAGCAGTGCGGCCAGCGGCGGCGCTCCCGTCGCGGCGCCCGCGGCCTCTGCGGCCCGTGCTACCAGCGGGCCTGGCGGGAGCAACACCCCGGCGCCGACCCCCGGCGCCGGCATGACGGAAAGGCGGGCTGACATGGTGACGAACATCGCCGTCTGGTATGTGCGCCTCAACGCCGCCGACCTGTGGCACCGGGCGCCCTCGCCGGGGCGCGTGGCCGCGCCCTGTGGGCACCCGCCCACGGCCCGGGGCTGGCCCGACGCCACACGCGAGCGCCCCGCGCGCCTCCACTGCGAATGGTGCCGCAAGGCGGCTGAAAGGGTTGCCAGATGAACACCGAGCACCAGAACCGCCGCATTGACGCGCTACTCGCCGGCCGGCGGGCCGGCGAAGTGCCGGAAGGGGAGCGGATCGACTCCGCCGCGATGCTCGCCGCGGCGACGGCCGCCCTCGCCGGCGCCGCCGAGCACTGGGTCTGGAGCGCCGCGGACCTGCCGAGTGACGCCGCGATTGCGGACCTGCTGGCCGCGGCGATCGCCTACACTCGCGCGCACGACCAGGCGCAACTCGACCTTAACCTGCCGCGGCCCTAACCCCTCGTCCGGCCTATCGCCGCCGCGGCATACTACGCGCCCGGCGTATGGATAGCCTGGCCGGCCGACTCAGCGCCCGAACCGCTGGGCCGACCGGCCAGGCGACCGCTGAGGCATATACGCCTCAGCGAACCGACCCCCGCAGTATTATCGCCCACAGGGGCTTGCGGGAACGCTAACGTTGCGCTAGACTGCCTGCTAAGCGGGAGTGGCTCCCCGCAGTTCGGAGAAGGGCACGCCTCGTGCCGCTACCGGACTGCGGGGTTTTTCATGCCTTCCCGCGCCGCTGCGCCGGGCGCGCCCCTGCTCCGCCCCCACTCTCGCTTGTCGTGGCGCCCGTTTGCCAGCCACAGGCGGGCTTGCCGCGTGCGAGGCGGCCGGCGCGGCCCGAACCCGCGGCCGTGTCGCCTCGCACGCCCCTGCGAGCCGTGCCGTGATCGACTGGAATGAAATCCTGCCGCGCCGCCAGGCCCGGGAGGGGGTGGCCCGCGTCATCCCGGTCTCGCCCCAGCCGGACCCGCCCCCCGGCGAGGCGCGGGCCGACCCGCTGCCGCCGGTCCCTCCGTCGCGGAAGCGGCAATTCCTCTCGTTTGGCTTCACTATCCCGACCACCACGAGCCGCACGTTCGCCGCCGGCGACTTGCCGGAATACTGGATTGTCCAGGTCGGCGCCGTGGCCAACGGGGAAGTGACGATTTACGAGAACGATCGGAATGTGGGCGAGCCGATGGCCATTATTGGCAGCCGCGGCTACGCCAAGCTGCCGGCGATGAGCGACCGGATCACGCTGCTGGCCAGCGGCGCCGGTAACCCGGTCGGCGTGGTGATCGCCTGTAGCGGCCATGATGTGCAAATCGTCTACGGGAGTAGCTAGGTGGGCAAGGACGATGACCATACGGACGATACGCCTCCCGTGGCAGCGGGCCGAACCGACGATCCCAGCGACCCGGACGCCGAAACCGAAACCGAAAGTGACGACGGCGAAGGCGACGGCGAAACCGCCACCGGCGAAGCCCCGGCCCCCGGTGGCGAGTGGAAAGAGGTACGGGAATGGCTCGAAGGGAAAATCAGCGGGCTCGAAGCGCAGTTGACGGCGCTGACGCCGCCCGCGGCAGCGAAGCGCAAGGCGGACCCGAAAACGCCGCGGACGGTGCGGGTGGAAGCGCCCCCGGAGCCGGAGCCGGAGGCGCCCCCGGAGCCGCGCCCCCTGAACGCCGGGATTTCCGGGCGCCGCCGGACCCGGACCCGGCGATTGACCTGGACGCGATAGACCCGGAACCGGCGGCCCCGGCGCGGCGGCACCGGGCGCGGGCGAAGGTCGCCCCGAACCCGGCGGCATTTCCCAGCGGCACCGCGGCCCTCGTCCTGGATACGCTCGACGTGGTGGCAGTCCTCATTGGCCGCGCGCCGTACTACGCGATGGCCCCGGAGGAGCGGGCGCTGATCGAGCCGCCGCTGGCCCGCCTGCTGGCCCGTCTGCCCGCCGAGCGGGCCGAACGCTTGGGCCGCATGGCCGACCCGGTGATGATCCTTGCCGGCCTGGGCCTCTACGCGCGCCGCGTGGCGACGCTCAAGGCGGCCGAGGTGGCGGTGGCGCCGATTACGAACAGTCCGGCGCCCGAGATGCGGAACGGCACGGCGCCGATGCCGGAGCCGGACACGACGCCGGGCATCGTCCCGGACTCGATCCGTAGCGCGTTCCCGGAGCCATAAGTGGGGACCGTGACGAACCAGCTCGTGGGCGAACTGCCCCCGATGCAACGTGTGATGCTGCGCGGCATCCTGCACAGTCTGCCAGCGCAAGAGCAGGCCCGCATGGAGGCTGCATTGGTCTACGTGGCCACGCGGCTGATCGGCGGCGACCCGCGGGATTTTCGGCTGATCCTGCAAGAGTGGATCACCAAGGATGGGCAGTGAGTGCCGCCGTTTGTGATCGCGCCAACCGAGCGGGTGACGCTCGTGGGCCGCACGGGCAGCGGCAAAACCTACGCGGCGCGCTCGCTGCTGGCGAAGCGGCACCGGCTCATCGTGATCGACCCGAAAGACGAACTGCTGGAGCCCGCGTGGAACCTAGAGGACTACACGGATCGGCTGGCGCGCGACCTGCTGGCGGGCAAGCCGGCGCGGATTCGGGTGACGGCGCCGGTGGGCGAGTTGCCGGACTGGGAAGTGAGCTATCGGCTCGCCTACATGGCGGCGGGGCCGACGCAGCCGGTCGCTGTCTACACCGACGAGGTCTACGGCGTGGTGAATCCGGGCAGCAAGCCGGGGCCGTGGTTCACGGCGGTCTACACGCGCGGGCGGACGCGGTACTGTTCGGCCTGGGCCGCGACGCAGCGGCCCACCTGGGTCCCGCGGTTTCTGTTCAGCGAGGCAGACTGGCTGCTGTGTTTCCTGCTCTCCGAGCTACAGGACCGCAAGCGTATGGCCGAAGTGATGGGGCCGCTAGTCGAGATGGCGCCGCCCACGCGCTACGGTTTCTGGCTGAAAAACGTCTACTGGAAGGCGCCGATCCTGGCGAAGCAAATCAAAGTGGTGAAAGCGACGCGGCAGATGGTCAAGGCGAGTGATGCGGCGAGAGAGGCGGTGGGGTAGTGTTCGATCTCGATATGGCCGATGTGAAGCCGGGGATACTCAACCTGCTGGTAGTGACGCTCATGGCGGTGGTCGGCATCAATTTCGGCAAGTTTCTGTTCGCCCGGTTCAACGTGCCGGGCCTCAAGGAGCTATTCGGCGCAGTGTAGCGGGAGAGTGCCCTGCTAGAGGGTCTACGCGAGCGTCGTAGGGTCGCCCCTCCCGTAGACCCTCTAGCAGGTTGCTTCTCCGATGCGGAGGGGTGACGGTGGACGGATTCCAGTTCAACACGCGGGCGAAAACCTTTATGTCGGCGGCGATTGCCTGCCCCAGCGCAGCGAACGGCGGGATGGCCTTTCAACAGCTTCCCCCGGTGGGGTTTCTCTCGCGCATCCATTGCGTGATCCGCGGGAGCCTCCAGAACTGGAATAACGACGTGCTGGGCCTGGGGAAAGCCGCGTTCATTCAACAGTTGCGGCTCTACACGAACTCGAATAACCAAATCTTCGAGATGAGCGGCCCGCAGTATCACTGGTTACTGCGCGAGATGCTGGACAGCGAGTATGTAGACATTCTCGGCGATACCGACGCGCGGGCGGCGGTCGCGGGCAACGGGGCGTTTAACCTGGATGTGGTGATCCCGGTGGCGCTGAACCTCCGGGATGCGATCGGCCTCATCAACTTGCAGTCGGACACGCTGCGCCTGACTCTGGAAGTCACGTTTGCCAACCCGGTCGCCATCGCCGGCGCGGGCGCGAGCTACCTGATTAACCCGACCCTGGTACCCTACCTGGAAGTGTTCAGCGTGCCGACCAACCCGCGCAACTGGCCGCGGATCGACCTGATTCACCAGATGCTTGGCCATGTGGAAGTGATGCCGGGCGCGGGGCAGTACGCCTATCAATGGCCGAAAGGCAACGTGTACCTGCAGGTGGCCCACGGCGCGGGCATCGGCAGCGCCGGCGCGGACAACTTCACGTTCTACAACCTCCGGGTGCAGCAGTCCGATTCCCTCCAGCTCACGGACCCGTTCTACCTGGATCGCGTCCACTGGCAGACCCGCGGGCGCGCGCGGCCCCCGGGCGGGATCTACTGGGATGGCATGGCCAGCTCGGGGCTGGGCACCTACGGCTTGACCCGTGATCTGTTCGACTCGGCGATGGTGAGCGACCTGGCGAGCGTCATCACGGCCGGCGCGGGCGGCAACCTGCATACGGTGCGGCGGCAGCTCGTGGCGCTGGCCGCGTAAGGGAGGTGTAACGTGGCACAGGGCACGATCGCGCTGGAGAGCTTCTATCCCGGCCTGGCGCGGGCGCAGGGCGCGGCCCCGGGCGCCGCGGTGCAGGCCAGCGGCGGCGCCATGAGCAACGCGAACGGCAACGCGCCGACGATCGCGTGGCTGGGCGTGCTGGTGGCGCTCGTGCTGCTCCGGGTGCTGTACGAGGCCGGGGCGAAGGTCGATTAGCGTGACCACAGCCTGGATCGTCGCCATCACCGTGATCGTCCTGGGCGGCACGTTCGGGATCGTGGCCGTGCATCTGTGGGGCAGCGACGCCCAGGAGCAGGCCACCGTGACCAGTATTGTCACGTTCCTAGGGCCGACGATCGCGGCGCTGCTGGCGCTGTATAAGGCGGACCAGGCGGTGACGCAGTCTCGCACGACGCACGACGCGGTGAATGGCGCGCTCCTGACCATGCGCCAGGACGTGCGGCGGGCCGGCGTGGCGGAGGGGCGGGCCGCCGCGGATGCAGAGCATGCGCCCGATGAGCTGCCGCCCTGGCCTGGGGGTAAACGATGAGCGCCGGGATTCTCGTGGCCGGCCTGATCGTGCTCTACGTGGTCGCCAGCGGGAAAGCGGCCGCCATGTGGGCCGCGCTCACGGGCCAGGCGCCGCCCGGAGCCTCCCCCTCCGGCGGCGCCGGCACCCCGGCGGCGGGCGGCCAGGGCACCGATCCGACCGTGACGGCGCCGGGCGGCGCGGACGTGGCGGCGCAGCTCGGGATGGGCAGCAACGGCAGCGGGACCGGGACGCAATTTCCGCCCGGCTACACCGGGCAGGGCAGCTCGCCCTACGCGGGCATCGGTGGATACGGGGCGGGGTAATCAGGATGGCACATGACGGGAACCCGACGGTCGAGCAGTACGGGCCGTACATTGGAATCCAGTGGCAAGACGGGCCGGTCGGGACGTATGGCGTGAACGGGGCGCAGCTCGACGACGTACTGCGGGCGTGCCAGGCGCGGCTCGAGGCGCTGGATCGGCGGCAGGCGAGCCCGGAGAACGCGGCCACGTTCGCGGCGCTGACCGACGCGCGGCGGTGGCAAGCGGTGCGGACGGCGGTGCGGGTGGCGGCGGGGGTCGAGGGGACGGACGGGCCGCACCCGACGGGGCTGGCCTGGGAGGACGTGTCAAAGTGAGCCCTCTGCTGATCCTGGCGGCCGTGGGCGGCCTGGCGGCGGTGTACCTGCTCACGCGGACACCCTCGCTCGTGAGCACGGAAGCGGCGACCACGAACGCGCCCGGCGGGCTCCCGTTCCTGAGTGGCAGTATGCCGTCCGGTGGCGGGGCGGTGCCGGTGGACACGACGCGGCCGGTGACGCTCGGGCCGGCGCCGGCGACGATCGGCGACCCGCGCTACCTGGGCCCGCCGGCGCAGGCGCCGGCCGCGGGCTACTACCTCACGCCCAGCGGCAGCCTGGGCTACACGGGGGACCCGACCAACGCGGGCATGGGCCCGGTGCAGCATGGCGGCGGCGTCAACGACTGGTTTCTGAGTCTGTACTGATGGCAACGGTAGCGCAGCAGCCGCAGACCTTTGCCGACTGGCTAAGCGGCGCCGTCTACGGCACGTCCAAGTGGAGCGGCAGCACGGCCGCGGACCTGTTCGTGCCGGCCGGGACGGTGATCCGGGCGCCGATCGCGGGCACCGTCAGTAGTAGCAGCGCCAGCGGGCCGGAGGGCAGCCACCCCATCATTTACCTTCGCGGCGATGACGGGACGGTACTGCGCTTCCTGCATGACCAGGCGACGGCCAGCGGACACGTCCAGGCCGGGCAGCCGATCGGCACGGTGGGCGACTCGACCCTGACCGCGGCGTACCAGCACGTCGACCTGAGCGTGAGCCGCACGGGCAATTTTCAGGCGGGCCCGGGCGGCGGCGAGATTGACGCGCGGCAATGGCTCGCGTCGATCGGCTTTAAGGGCACGCAGATACAAGGCCGGACCGGCGGGATCCAGGAAATGCTGGCGGGGCAGCCGCCGTATCCCGGCTACGGCAGTGGCGGCCAGCCTGGGGGAGCTTCGCTACTAGGGGGCCTCAGCGGGGCCGACTACAGCAGCCTGACCAGCGGCGCGAGCGGCGGTAGCACGGGCGCCGCGGCGACGACGCCGGCGCCGGCGGCCGTGGCGTTCGCCAATCCGTTTGCCCAGCTCGGCGAGGGGTTTAGCGACTTCCCCAAATGGGGCCTCGCCGCCGTGGGCGTGGGCGCCGTCGTCCTGGCCGTGGAGCAGGGCGATAGTAAGAGCGCCGGCGTGCTGGCGCTCGTGACGCTCGGTAGCATCATCGTGCTGAACAAGAACGTGCAAGAGCAATTGCTGAGCCTGACGAACGGGACGTTTGGCCAGGTGGGCGCCGGCAAGCTTGCTAGCATCCTGGGCAGCGGGGCAGGCAGTGGCAGTGCTGCGACGGCCGCCAGGGGCACCGGAAGCCTTCCTGGGGCCAGCACGGGCCTACCGGCGAGTGGGAACGCGAGCATCCTGGCGGCGGGCGATACCGGCATCCTGGGCAGCATTCCGGCGCGGATCGCATTCCCCTACCACGGGACGCCGTACAGCTTCGGCGGGCTCACCAGTCACCAGGGGGTAGACCTGACGGCCGCCAGCGGCAGCACGGCCGGCGACCCGTTCTACCTGCCGGCCGGGTTCGGGGCCGGGACCGTCGCGGCCGTGCTGCCGGAGGGCACCGGGCCGGGCACGTCCGGCAGCGGCGGGCAGGGCATCATCGTGCGGCTGGCCGGGGCCTTGCAGGGCTTCTTTGCCCACTTCTACCACGTAGGACAGGCGGCGGTGGCCGTGGGCCAGCCGGTCAATCCCGGGCAGCGACTCGGGACGGTGGGCTACGCGGCGCCGGGGGACTCGCACCTACACGTAGAGCTGCGAAATACCACGGGCATCGGGGGATCGACCGTCGATCCGACACAGTACCTCAAGGGGGTGTTGCGGTGAACCTGGGCAGTATCGTGAGTCTCGGGGTCGGGATCGCGCTGGGCCTGTTCCTGGCCAAAGCGATCGGGGCAAAGTAACGACATGGGCCAGAACGGCCGGCTGGTGCTACTACTCGGCGTGGCCGTGCTGGCGCTCGTGGTGGCGAACGCGGCAGCCAATAAGCTCAGTAAGCCACTAGAGGCAAACCGCCTCTGGCGCGACTTGCTAGGAAGGTAAACGGCGATGGGCGGGCGGATTGTCGAGCTAACCGCGCTGCTGATCGGGATTGGCTACGTGCTGGCGAACCCGGATGCGTTCAGCACGGCGCTGACCGCGGTGAGCAACCTGTATACCAACAGCGTCAAGCAGCTCCAGACGGGGCCGGGCCTGAGCAAGGTAGGCTAACCATGCGCCTGTTCGACCAGCAAGCGCCGCCCGGACGCGAGGGCGGCGATGAGTACACCCACAACGACTATCAGGACATGCGCTACCAGCTCGCCATGTATCGCGGGGAGTGGCTGCGCTACTCGCCCCGCTCGGCGGTGCGGCAGAACGGCTACGCGGTCGAAACGCAAGTCTGGTGGCCGGTGGCGACCGTGCAGGACAAAATGATTAGTTTAAACAGAACCGCGCTGCCGGAGCTGCAACGCGCGGGCCTGATCGCGCAGCCGTTGACGGGCGGGCAGGGGGGCTAGGATGCCCAGCGAGAGCATTGCGGTGGACACCGGGCCCGCGGAGGGCGGGACGGCCCCGTTTGGCGTGAGCTGGACGGTATTCCTGGGCGGCGTGCTGGTAGTGGTGGTCGGCGTGCTGTGGCTGCGCTCGCGCAACAGTAGCGGCACGGCCGGGAATCCGCTGGCTACAAGCGTCATGCTCGCCGACATCCAGGGCGCCCAGGATACGCTCCGCGGCGAGGTGCAACTCCAGGGGGCGGCGACCCGGGAGGCGGTGGCCGGCGAGGGGGCCGCGACGCGGGACGCGATCGGGACGCAACTGGCCAGTGTGAGCCGGGAGCAGGCGACGCAATACGGGATGCTCCAACAGGCCATCGGCGCGTGGGGCTCGGAGATTAGCCAACAGGTCGGTCTCTCGTGGCAGGACCAGGCGACACAGTACGGGGTGCTGCAGCAGGCCATCGGCGCCTGGGGGGCGCAGCTCGCCGAGGGGCAGGGGAACACCTACGCGGGGCTGTACAGTCAGGCTGTGGCGAACCTCCAACATCTGCTAGAGAGCGTCAACGGGCTGCACCCCTCGCCGGCGGGGAACCCGACGCCGTTCACGCTGACGGGCTGGCAGGCCAATTTTGGGGCGACGGGCGCGAACGTCTACGACGTGAACAAAGACAACATCGTAGACGTGCGCGATTACGGCATCCTCAGCTCGATCCTTGGGCAACAGTTCATGCAGGGCGCCGCGGCGGCGGTCGGCAGCGCCCCCACGACGGGGCAGGCGGCGTAATGGTGGACACCGGGCAGGCAGTCGCCACGCCGAATGGGGTGCCCGCGGAATACTGGCAGTATGCCCAGCAATCCGCGCGGGCGCATGGCGTCCCGCTGGGGCTGCTCGCGGGGCTTCTCACGCAGGAGAACGGCTGGAAAGCGACCGGCACCAGCCCGGCGGGCGCGGTCGGCATTGCCCAGCTCATGCCCGGCACGGCCGCGGGGCTGGGGGTCGATCCGAACGATCCGCGTCAGGCCATCGACGGGGCCGCGCGCTACCTGCTGGAGGGGTATCGCGCCGCGGGGAATAACTGGACCGGCGCGCTGGTGTATTACAACGCGGGGCCCGGGGGGCTGCAAACGTGGCAGGCCGGCGGCCAAGCGGATAGCAGCCTCCCGGCGGAAACGCAGCGGTATCTGCCGGCCGTCCAAAATCTCGCGGCGCAATTCAATCAGTGGCTCACGACGCAGGGCAGCGACCTGGCGACGCCCCCGGACACGGCGGCGAGCGGCGGCTTTGGCGTGCCGCCGGGGACGCCGAGCCTGCCGGACCCGGGCAAGGCTGTGCAAGGCGTGCTGGACCAGCTCGGCGCGGGCGTGGCCAGCGGCGTGGCCGCGGCGACCCAGCGCGGCGCGAACCATCTCGCGGAGTTCTGGAACCAGTATTACCCCCATATTTTCTTTTGGCTCGTGGGGATCGGCCTGCTGGCGATTGGGACGTACGGGCTGGTCACTAACCTGGGGCACGGCAAGGTGACGGCTGTGCTGGCGACGCCGGCGAAGGGGAGCAAGTGAGTGCGCTCGCCGCCCTGCAAGCTCACGGTCGCCAACCCGATCGCGCGGATTCACGCGGGATTCATTCCCAATCGCATCCTGGTGGACAACCCGACCGCGAATATCGTCCTGCTCCGGTTTGGCGGCGACGCGACGCCGGACCTGCAAACGGCCGACCTGGTAATCCCGGCGGCCAGCTCGCGGGTGTGGCCGATTTCCTCCGGCGACTGTGTCGCGGCGTTCAGTGGGACGGCGAGCACAGCGGCCGATGTGTCGAGCGGCCTGGCGACGGAGGCCAGCCTGCAATTGCTGGACGAAACCGAGCCGGACGTGGCCGCGGCGAGCCTGTCATTCCTGAACCTCAGTCTGAGCATTGCGGCGAGCGCCGGCCCGGCGGCCACCGGCACCCTGGGCCCGTTCGACCTGTCCACCTGGGGCGGCCTGGTGATTTCCGGGGCGCCGACCGTCAATTTCTGGGACCAACAGGGCTGGTGCGCCTACGAAACGAGCGCGAACCTCGTGACGTGGACGCGCCGCGTGCGGCTGCCGCTCTGGCCGGGGATGCAGCTTTCCGCGCAGCTCCCGCGCTTCGAGCGGTACGCCCGGGTGACCTGGCAGCCCTACGGGGCCCCCTGGGCCGCGGCGCCGACATTCTCGCTGGTGGCGCGGCCGACGCTGGAGGAGGTCTTGGCCGTGGTGCCGGCGCTCTCCGGCAGCCCGCCGGCCTGGGCCTACAGCGGGGCCCAGATTGTCTACGTGCCGGGCGACCTGGTCGCCAGCATCGCGTGGTATTTCGACAATACGGCGGCGGGGACGACGGCGACGGTGCAGGCGCTCGGCTTTATCGCCACGGGCGGCGGCTTTGGGCAAATTCTGTTCATGTCGAGTGTGCCCACGGGCACGGCGCGCAAGGGCACGTGGGCGGACCCGTGGCCGATCGTCAATGTGACGATTGGCGCCTCGGTGGGAGTGCCGGCCGGGAACTGGGGGGCCGTACCGCATATCTTGCCGGGCTACCCGGACTCGCTGGGCCAGAACTTCGATACGGTGCTGACGCCGACGATCCCGGGGTTTCTCAACTCGCTGAACAATCGTGCCTTTGTGTGGGGCGCGGTCACCGATGCCGCCGGCACCTTGACCCAGCTCGGCCAGCTCCGGCAGCTCGTGGCGCAGACGGCGCCGCAGGACGCGGCGGTGACGGGGAGCCCGGTGGCTTGCGGGGCCGGCGTCTGGACAACCAGCGGGCTCGACTTGCCGGCGGGCGGGCGGATCGTGAGCATCAATGCCGGCGCGAGTGTGGCGGGGATCGTTCAGGTGGGCGTGGGCACCGCGGGGGCCGTGGCGGTGGCGCTGGGCGCGGGGCTCACGAATGTGACGGCGCCGATCGGGCAGCCGTGGGGCTACCTCTACGGGGCCAATACCCGGGTGTGGTTGTATAGCCAGGCGGCGGCCACCGTCTGGTGGAATATTTACACGATTTAGTTTAGGGAGGGCCGACGTGGTCTATACGCTCTTTAATCGCGGCCCCGGGCGGGACAGCTCCGGGGCGACCGCGGCCATGCTGGCCTATGGCGTGGCGAACCGGGGCGCGGCCTACACGCTGACGTACAGCACGCCGCGCAGTGCGGCGCCGAGCGTGGCCGCGGTGCTGCCGGCCGTGACGCAAGCGGCCGTCCTCACGACGGGCAGCGCCCAGCCGAATACCAATTTCGGGTGGGATAGCGGGGCGCACGGCGACTTGCTGCCGGTCTGTATCAACGCGCTGCAAGCGGACAGCCTGATCCTCAAGCAACTCTTGGGCGCGCTGATCGACGATCTGCAAGCCTTTACGCTGGTGACCGGGGTCCGAACCTCGCCGCTGGCGCTGCAAGCCGGCGGAGTGGCGGCGACGATCGCGGGCGACCTCCCGACGTTCACGCAAACGTATGCCGTGGCGAGCCGCACGGTGCCGGCGGCGACGGCCCTCACGCCGGCCGCGGCGGGCGCGGCCGTGGTCGGGACCACGCCGGGGTTTGGCTTCACCACGCAAGCGCAGGCGGACGCGATCCCGGTGGCGCTGAACGCGATGCGGGCGGACAATACGGCGCTGTTCGGCATCGCCCGCGCGATCATTCGGGCGGAGCAAGCGCTGGGGCTGGGCAAGCCGTACCGCTACGTGGCGGGGCACCTACACCGCGACCTGGGCGAGATTGCCTGCTGGGCGCAGCTCTGGACGCTCACGCACCCGACGGACGTAACGACGGTGCCGGTGGCGACCGCGGCCAACGTGGCGGTGACGGGCAGCGTGACGCTGGCCGCGGGCGCGAACTGGGGCTACCCGACCGCGGCCCAGGCCGATAGCCTGATCGCGGCGGCCATCGCGGCCCTGGCCGACCTGCTGGCGCTGAAACAGTGCATCGTGAGCCTGATTCTGAGTCGGCGGGCGCTGCTCCTTTGTAGCTAGGCGAGGGGCACCGGAAGGCTTCCTGGGGCGAATGAGGGGGTACTGAGTGGCCGTACCGGCGAGTCTGGAAGGCGCGGAATACGCGAGCTACCAGGATGGCCAGGGGACCGGCGTTGCGACGGAGCAACGGGTGGTCCTCTACGCCGCGAACGGGACGCCGCTCATTGCGACGCCGGTGGCGATGGCCGACGGCGCGGCCAATCCGACGATCATGCGCACGGCGACCTTTCCGATGACCCTCAACGCCGCCGGCACCTGGGATCGCAGCCGCGCCGGCGACGCCGATACGACGATCGGAAGCCAGAAAGTCGCGCTGATTAGCCCGGCCGGCACCCGGCTGGACGCGATCGGGAGCAATGTCGATGCGGCACCCGGGACGCGCTACCTGGGGGTCGGCGCGGCGCTGTTCAATGGGGCCTCCTGGGACCGGCCGCGGGGCAACCTGGACACCGCGGCGCTGATTACCGCGGCCGGCGCGACGACGACCCAGACCAGCGCCGACCAGACCAATTACAACGGCTGTGGCGTGGTCGTGCTGCTGAATCTGACGGTGAATGCCGGCGGCCTGGGCAGTATCACGCTGACGATCGACGGCAAGGACGCGGCGAGCGGGGCCTATTACAACCTGCTGACCGGGGCCGCGCTGGCGGCCGTGGCGAGTACCAGTTACATCATCTTTCCCAGCGTGGCGGCGGTGGCGAACCGGGCGGTGGCGATGGGTCTGCCGCGCGTGTGGCGCGTCGTGGTGACCGCCAACAACGCGAACCCGACGAGCTACACCGTGGGCGCGTGTGTGATGACCGCGAAATAGGGGGGGGCCGATGGCCGCGGCGACGATTACCCGCTGCTGGCAGGACGACGCGAGCGTATACCTGGCCGTCGTCGTCGTCGAGGACGGGGGCCGCAATGTGCATTACGTCGGCCGCGTGGCGCTCGCCGCGCTGGCCGGGCTGACCGTGGCCGAGCAGAAAGCGGCGCTGGTGGCCGCCGTGAAGGCCGAACGGGACGCGCGGCTGGCGGCGGTGCCGACGACGATCGGCGCGATTAGCGGCGGCGTGGTGGTGTAGCCGTGGACTGGCTCGCGGCCGGACTCGTGGCCTGGCTGGGCGGGATGGTGGCGCTGGGGCGCTGGCTGCGCACCTGGCGCGAGGATTGAGAGGCCGACTATGGGCGGGCTGCTGTTGCTCGTCGCGGTGATCTGTTTCGTGCTGGCGACGTTCGGTGTGGAAATCAGCGGGCACCCGCTGGTGCCGCCGGGCCTGGCGTTCTTTGCCGCGGCCGGGCTGGCGCCGGTGGCCGAAGGCTTTTGGCGCGGGCGGCCGGTGCCGTGGTGAACCTTCGGGATTTCCCGTGGCTGGCGGGGTTTCAGTGGTGGCGGCGCCTCTGTGGCGGCCACTGGGAGATGTACTGGGTTGATAGTCCGGTGTGCTCGCAGATGTGGTTTCAACAGCCGCACGGCACGGGGCCGAAGGGGCTAGAGCGCGGTATGCCGACTTGCGAGGATTACGAGTGATGGAGTGGAGCGTATGTCTCGCGCCAGGCTGACCCGCGGCGAGCTGGGCGGGCCGAGGACAAGCGAATAGGTGAGAGTCCGACCAGAAAAGGGTGCGCCCCCCGGCCCGGGTTCGACGCCGGGCCGGGGGGTTACGTCAGCGGCCCCGGGCGACTGCCTGGGGCCGCTTGGCGTGCCGGGGTAGAATCGGCAGGGTACGGCGCGCAGGGGGCGCATATCGCGTCCCGGTGCGAAAGAGAGGCATCCGGTGATTGATGGGGCGCGGGGCCTATTCGACTCAGGGCGGAGGGACGCGATGGACGCTGAGGCGCGGGCGCGGCTGGCGACTATTCGGGCACGGCACCATGAGGCGTCATGGAAGTACGCGGACGCTGAGCCGGGCGCGGCCCACCCGTGCTATGGCTGTGGCTTCTCGTGGCCGTGCGATACGTCGGTGGCGCTGGCGGCCTACGATGCGGCGGTGGAGCGACGGCCGCCCGGCTACCGGGACCACCTAGACTGGGTCGCCTGGCGCTGTCAGGGGAAGATCACGACGTGGTGCAAGCGCCTGGCTGTGCTACTAGCGGAATCGCCCGGAAGCGCGTACACTGAATATGAAGGATAACGACGATCCTTCCGGGGCACCCCTGTGCCCTGCACGCAAGCGGCCCCGCACGGCAGCCACCGCCGGGGCCCGGACACCGAGCACTGGAGGCTCTGATGTCGACTCAGCTTAGCACCCCCGGCACCCCCTGCGCGACCTGCCACGGCACCGGGCTCATCACGGACGTGCAGCAGTGGAGCGACGGGCTGGGCATGGTCGAGCGCTACTGCCCGGCCTGCTACGACCCCCGCATCCGGGCGGAGCGCGCGGCCCGCGGCGTCTGCATCTACTGCGAGGGCCCGAGCGCCCCGACCGCGGCCGCGTGCTGCGCGTACCACCTGGCGTGCTGTGGCCACTGCAACAACGGCCGGCACGCGCGCTGCCTGCGCCGCGAGTTCGGCGACGCGTGCGCGTGCCGCGAGTGCTGGCCGCCGGACAGCGCGGCCGCCCAGCGCGCCGCGGCCGGCTACCCGCCGATCCACGGGGCGCGCGAAGGAGGAACCATGCAATCCGTACTGACCAAGCTGCACCTGACCCCGGACCAGCTCAACGCGCTGTACGTCGCGCCGCCCGTGAATGGCGAGGTCGGCAGCATCGTCACCGCGAACCTCGCCGCGCGCTACGGGCTGGACCCGCTCGAGCCCCTCGGCGCGCAGCTCGCGGCGCTCGGCATCCTCACGGATGCGGAAGGGCTGTGGCTTGACGATGCCGACTGAACAGGTCCGCCGCGACTGCCCGCACTGCCGCGAGAACTTCGACACCGCGACGAGCCGGTTTAACCCCTTCTGCTCGGAGTGGTGTCAGCAGCAATACCGCGACCGGGTCCCCTTCCGCCGCTAGCCCCGCACGCAGAGAGCCCCGCGGGTCTCCGCGGGGCTCTCGCTTGCCCTGGCATCTGGAGCTCGCGTTGGCCAGGGCGCCCACCTTCGGGCCTGGCCCCTTAGGGC
>Ga0105249_10002132_pt1 | contig 17155 bp, 19 predicted proteins | sample KBSS44metaG_FD_81522 | JGI IMG/M metagenome (GOLD analysis project Ga0105249, IMG submission 81522) | Switchgrass rhizosphere microbial communities from Kellogg Biological Station, Michigan, USA - KBS S4-4 metaG | ecosystem: Host-associated > Plants > Roots > Rhizosphere > Soil | place...
CCTACGTAACGACCTCAACTTGAAGCTCATCGGTGAGCTTAGCGTCGCTGAGCGTGATATCGCGCCGGCGGTCGCTGAGGTGCAGACTCGCACCGGCATTCGACTGCCGACGTGGTTCAACTCCGGTGGAGTCAGCTTCGCCGACGTCACCGCCATTGCGGTGACGCAGAGAGCGGGGAGGTAGCGGTGACTGCACCGATCGACGTCGCTTACGTCGACATCGTGGCGCGCACCAAGGAGTTCCGCAAGGACATCAAGGACATCATCGACGATGAGGTGAAGGAACTCGACAAGTCGATGAATGACGCGCTTGACGACATCGACGCGCACTTCAAGAAGACCTCGAAGGAGGCTGAGAAGGCGCTCAAGGAGGTCGATGACTCGGTCAAGAAGACGGCCAACGTCATCGAGCACGAGATGGGCGACGCGATCCACGGCCTCGGAGTCGAGAGCGACGGCCTACGACGGATCGTCGGTAAGAATTTTGACAACATGTTCCTCCACGCTGTTCAGAACGGTACACATCTAGAGCGGCGTGTTGTTCCTCTGTGGAAGCAGGCCTTTAAGCACATAGGCGAGTCATTCAATGATCTCTTCAACTCGACGAAGACCGGTTTAAGTACGTTAGGCACATTCTTTACGTCATTTGGGTCGACTCTGTTGAGTTCACTTATGCCGTTGTTTATTACGATCTTACCTGGACTAATCGGTATGCTCGTTAGTCTCGGCGCGGCTGTGTCGCAGCTCATCGGCCTAATTGGCCTACTGCCCGGATCCATTGCCGTCCTCGTCGCCGCTCTCGCCCCGCTGATCATCGGCTTCCAGAACTTCGGCGACGCGCTTAGTGCCATTCTTCAGGGTGACAAGGAGGGCATCAACGAGGCGCTGAAGAAGTTGGCGCCGTCAGCTCGCGCAGTTGCCAAGGAGTTTGCAAAGATCGTTGACCCGTTCCGCAAGCTGCAGCTCGCCGTGCAGCAGGCACTCTTCGCCCCACTGGTCGGTGAGCTGACTCGACTAGTTAAGACCATCATTGGTCCGCTGCAAAACGGCCTCGTGCTCGTGGCAGGAACTACCGGGCAGCTAATTGCGATGTTCATTGATCTCTTCAACAGCGCGGACGGCGTTAACTTCATAAACCAGTTATTCACCACGACTAATGATATCTTGAAGACACTCGGTCCAGCGATGATCGCGTTGGCAGGCGCATTCATGAACATCGCAGTCGCCGCGCTTCCGACAATTAAGACTCTTGCGGACAAGTTCTCGGGGCTGCTGCTGCGCTTCGCAGAGTTCATCAATAAGTCGATCGAGAACGGATCGTTTCAGAAGTTTATCGACGACGCACTCGTGGCACTTAAGCAGATTGGCGACCTGGGTGGCGCTATCCTTGACTTTTTCGGCGCGTTATTTACGCCGGCTACCATCGAGGGCGGCGCGATTCTTCTGCAGTTACTCACCGACATCTTTAAAGTAATCACTGACTTTCTTAATTCAGAGGACGGACAGAAGTTTCTCAAGGATCTCACACAGCTCGGCATTGTAACGGCATTTGTGCTTGGCGGGGTTTTGCTCTTGTTCCTCAAGTTGTTCACGGTAGTTGTGTCGACGATCATCGTGATTCTCGACTTCTTCGGCGTGGTCACGCGGGGCATGGAGCAGATCGGCACGACGTCAGTCAACGCAGGCAACACGATAGTTGACGCGATCGGAAGCATACCCGGTCGACTACTGGCGCTGGGTGGGACATTCGCGGCCGCGGGTAAGTCGTTGATCACTTCGTTTATCGGCGGCTTTCGCAACGCCGGTAACTTCATCAACGACGTCGCAGGTGACATCGTACGAGGCATTAAGACTGGCCTCAATAGGTTCATTGCTACGATCAACTCGGGAATCGCTAACCTCGACGCGCTGCTGCCGTTCTCGCTGTCGCGCATTCCGTCGCTGGCTACCGGCGGAATCGTCGGGGCGCGACCGGGCGGCGTCATCGCGCAGATCGCTGAGGGAGGCCAAGATGAGGTTGTGGCTCCTCTCGGAGATCTCGAGCAGATGATCGTAGACGCGGTCGGTGGTCCGTCGGTAACGTTTGGCGCAGGTGCGATTAATGTCAACTTCAGCGGTACGACGCCGACACCTGAGCAGGCACGAACCGTTGGTCGAGCTTTGGGTGAAGGTATCATATCTCTTTTGACTCAGCGTAATCTTCGGGCGCAAGTGAGGGCGATTTAAATGGGAAACTATAATCCTCATACGCCGATCATCATGGGTCAAGAGTGGGTGCCAATTCGCGACGCAGCCTATGAACCTGATCAGATCACTGAGTCGGGCTATACGTTTCAACTAAGCGCAGCTACCGCGATCGTATCGGGTGCATTCTGGGTTGAGTCCCCACCAAGTAAGATTGTTAACTACGTCGCTGAGACGATTAACATCTATCCAGTCGGTGTTGAAGATCAAACTGGACCGATTCGGCGAGTTGTTATTCCCGTATCGAACACACTGGTCACGGGAAACGGTGAGTCTCTCATAAGCAGTGGTGCCGCTGCGTGGACAAATCCAAGTGATAACGTTACGCAGTCGCTAACGACACTGGTTGGACTTCCAGCCATCGGACTTAACTTTGCGGTAGAGCAGTATGCGCAGGAGCTTCAAGGTAAACGCATCTTAAGCGTTCGATTTCTTTACACAGCAGGCACCAACCTAGACGGAGCGCTAGACTTCATTGAGTTTGCGATCGCCGCCGCGGTTGACGGTGGCACGGGAAGTGATCACTTTAATGACTATCAGTCATTTGCGGAAGGACCTGCGGCAATCACCTCAGTTGGCGCCTTAGCGCTTATAACTGACATTAAGTACGTGGATCTCGGTAACGTAAACATCAATCTCACGGGAACTATTTCATCATCTGGAGATCCATCTGCGCTTGCTCTCCCCTGGCGTTATGATGAGCTTCTACTGTTTTCAACAGTAACTCCTCTTAGTAGTCGTCGAGTAGTGATGATTCATCCGAGTGGTTTCATCATCGTTGACGACCTAGACGGTACCGTCGACTTCGGCTACGGCGCACTTGAAGTTTTCTACTGTGAGGAAACCCGCGTTCGCGTAGGTGGTCGCTTTACAGCGCTGAACGTTGGTCTTCCTGGTCGAGGCACGATCAATGAGGGAGTTAATCTTGTTCCACTGAAAGATCTGAGCTTTGCAACACCTACAGCGTTAGCTGCGGGTGAATATCTTCTTACGCTTGGACATCACGAGGTTAAGCCAACGTTCATTGCACGCGGCGCTCCACGACTTCGTCGGCTTCGTCAACTTTATGAACTGTTAAGTCATCGTGGCACCGTTATTGACACACGAGTAATCGAGGGACAGCAGTTCACCAGTGAGTCGACTGACGAGATCGTTACAATTACGCTGCATACCGCGACGGCGATCGTTACGGGTGTTCACGCGTACGGCACTAGCGTAGGTGCGCCCGTCTACGCTGGACACTCACCGATTCAGGAGGTACTGAACCTCTCGAGCTCTAGCGTGACTGTGACACAAGTTCGCTTCTACGCTCGTAGGTTTGGCGACACAACGGTACCACTTACTTTTAGCACAACTGGTGGCGGTTCAGTTGTGTCGATCTCGGTAGCCGACTTCGACGCGTTGCCTGAGATCGTGGATGGCTGGCGTGAAGTTAACCTTACTCTACCGAGTGGTGGGTCGACGCAGACTGCAGGTGCTACCTCAACGTGGCAGTGGACCTCTGCCTTAGAGACCGCCGGCAATCAGTGGCAAGTTCTGGCGGCGTCATCTCCGGCAGATCTACGTGACTCTGTGCCAACTGTGGCACAGACGGGACCTGCGACGTATACACCACCAAGTGGCAGTACGATTGAGTTGACGTGGCAGTCACCGCCTATCAGCGGCACGGCAACTGACTCAACTACCGACGCAGTGCTGCTGTTCTCACAGGAACCGCCGGCGGTAACTGGATTCACAGTTAGTGCGACGTCGCAGACTGTAACGGGTGTCGGCCAGTTCTGCGGTACCGATCCGCGCTGTGTACCGACGGCAATTCTCGGCAACCGGCTGTCGTGGGCAACGTTCGGGGGTTGTGACAACTTTAACAGAGTAAACACAAGTACGTGGGACACATCTTCGAGTGGCCTGCTGTGGACGACTAGTGGTGGTACCGCTACGAATTTCTACGTCGACGGACGCGGCAACGTGCTACTTCCGACGGGCGACACGGCGTCGCGTAACGCGCTGCTTCCGACGACGTTCGGCGACGTCGACCAGCTCGTCACCGTCTCAACCTCACAGGTGGCTACCGGCGCGGGACTCAACGGCCAGTCACGCTTCCGGGCGGTCGACGGCAGCAACTACTACGTCATGTCGGCGGCGTTCAACACGTCGGCGACCGTCAGCGTCGCGATCTTCCGTGTGCTGGCGGGCGTGTCGACGAACATCAGCGGCTCGGTCGTCATCGGCTCATATCAAGCTGACACGAAGGTATACGCTTACATTCAGTTGCGTGGTTCAAGTATCAAGGCCAAGGTCTGGATCGGAGATCGTGACTTACCGCCGGCGAACTGGACGCTCGAGGCGGTCGACGCGAGCTTCCCGACGGGGCAGTCGGGCGTACGCGCCACACAGTCGGGTGGCAACACAAACATCAACCCGGTGATCAGCTTCGAGGACTTCAGCGTCATCGACGGCCGTCTCTACGGTGGCGGTCAACTTGAGATCCAGCGACGTGACCCAATCACTGACTGGCAGACCATCATGCTCACTGAGCATCCCGATTGCGTTACGTCATTCGTCGACCTCGAGGCGCGAGTTGGGCAGCTCAGCGAGTATCGAATGCGCACGCTAAATGCCCTGGACTTCGCCGGGCCGTGGGTTACCGGCAGCGCCACGATTCCGTTCCCAGGAGTCAACATTAGCGGCGACGGTAACTCACTGTTGATTATGACGAGTAACCAGTCACCTAGTGCTAGCTTGGCTTACACGATGCAGTTCGAGGGTGAGGCGATCGAGCAGTTTATCTTCCCCGAGGTCGACACTCTCCAGCTGCAGCGTATGTTCGGCAGAAACTTCCTCACGGCGTTCCATCCGCTCGAGCGCGGCGGCGAGCAGTTTACTCGAGTGCTACTGGTCAACGCGGCGGCCATTGCGCTGCCGTCGCTCGGAAACTTCCGCAGCCTACGCGACCTGGGCTGGGCTGACATCGACTACGTCTGTGTTCGTGATGAACTAGGAAACCGCTGGTTCGCAAACGTTGCGGTGCCTGAGGGATCCGTGCGCATGAACCGTACCGTCTACATGGCGGAGGTACGTGTCACCGAGGTTAGCGACACAGCGTCACCAATCGATCCGGTAGGTATCTCATGAGTCGCTGGGCGCGTACGTTAACTCTCGAGTCACTTTTACCGAAGCTTGACTTACTCCCTTACGTCGGACAAAGAACGTCAACCTACAGGTTTGACCTTGTTGACATTAACACAGGATACCGGCGGGAAGTTCATCCATTTCTAGACTCGGTGCCAACTCTATCGCACGACGTAGGACGCACCATCACGCGGCGGCTCGATAACTTCGTACTTGATGCGGATGAATCAGCGCTAGTGGACGTTATCACGTCACGTATCGAGCCATTTATGGTTTTAGACGGCGAAGACTTTCCACTCGGTCGCTACATGTACAACAATGAAATTCACATTAAGATTAGTGAGGGAGTAACGCACAGCAGTTCAATTACAGATGCGCGTCATCACGACTTAAATCATAGACATGGTGAAATCTCAAGTGGCTCACTTTATGATGAAAGCTTCATCGTTGATCAGAGAATCTCTGAGAGCTTTAGTCAGCGCGCAACGATCGTAGGTGGTCTCTTAAACGCCGTAGCACCTCGAGTTCAGCTCGTGATTCTCGCACTACTTGCTGACCTTCCCATTACGGTTGATATCGAAGCAACTCCATTCTTTACTGACTCGGGTTGGCCAGCGGGTACATCACGGGGTTTCATGGTTGAACAGCTTGCCACGGACGGAGACTACTTCTCCCCTTGGTTTGGCAATGACTCGAAGATGCACTTCATTCGTTCGTTTGACCCTGCGACGGCCATTGCAACATTTGACCTCGACTCGGGAAGTCGTGTTATACAGGAAAAGATCTCTCGAACTAATGATCTTATTGATGCACCAAACACGTTCGTCGTTATCTCAAACGGCGCTGAGGCGCAGTCAAGTGAGATCATTGGACGCTATGACGTGCCGTCAAGTGCACCACACTCGATCGCAAACCGAGGTTTCATCATTCCGTTTGTAGAGAATCGGCAAGTAAACACGATTGAGCAGGCTAAGGCAGTCGCGACGAATATCGGCCAGCGAGCCACGATCTTTGAGCGGATAGAGCTCTACACAGTTCCCGATCCACGACACGACGGCTACGATGTGCTGCGCTGGCAGGGAGACAACTGGCTCGAACTAGCGTGGTCGCTTCCGCTGATCGAGGGTGCAGCCATGCAGCACGTTGCGCGAAAGGCGTATCCGACGTGACGGAACTTTACACAGGTAGTCACCCAACTGTTGACCCGGCGCAGATCATCGACGGTACAGGCCGACTTAACGCTAGTTGGCAGCTTAGGTATGCAGTTGTCGTAAACGTTCTTAGTGACATTCAAGCTGTCGGCCGTTACGACGGTGATGTCACTAAGATTGTACCGCTGATCTCACTGGTAGGTACTCTAGGTATCGGCTGGCGCGTACCGGTGGTGTTTATTCCACCAAGTGGAAACTACGTGATAAGTGCGTCCGGTGGTGGTGTTCCAGGCGCCAGTGCAGTAACTCGGTTTGCCTCATCTGACACGCTCGACACAACGGTGTCGGGTGCATACACTAGTGCAGGGGCTACTCTCGTCGCCGTTGACTTTATCGCACCTTCGAGTGGTCGAGTTGCCATATACTGGGGCGGTGAACTGAGCAACACATTGGGTTCATTTACCTTAGTATCGCCGCAGGTAGCGACGGGTAGTACACTGGACGCCGGGACGCCGGTACTCGTCGCGGACGACGCGCGTACCACGCGCGCTGACACAACGGCTGTCATTCGTGCGAGTAATTTTCACTTACTTGAGGATCTCAATGCCGGCGCACCGTACAACTGCGCACTGTATCATCGCCGCGGCGCTGGCACGGGTGGCATAGCGCGACGTCGCGTACTGGTAGTTCCGGCACCGTAGCGCCAGTTTTACATAAACCTCGTGATACAGTAAGAAGAGTGAGTACCGCTAGAGCGATTCCGCGTTACGCAGTTATTCCGACACGTAATCGGCATGAACATCTTGTTGCGCTGCTGCGACAGCTCGAGAATCAAGTTGACCTCGTCTACGTCATCGACAACGCGTCCGATGAACCGCTGTCTAGCCTGTGGCTGCGTACCCAAGCCAACGTTCGGACGATAGTCAGGCGCGATGACGAGCAGCCGCCCCACCTATATAAGATGTGGAATGCAGCGTTTAACGTCATTGCTACTACCGCCAAGATCATGGGTGAGAAGTTGTGGGACGTTGCGGTGTTCAACGATGACACGTTACTTCCCCCCAATTGGTATGACTACGTCGCCGACGGACTACGTAAGTGCTATCCGGCGTTAGGCGGTGGAGAGCGCTGTCCGGCCGTTTGCGGCACGTACGCTGGTGACTGGGGTACGCAGCCGATGATCAAAGACCGAATCGACGGCAACATCATGAACCGCGTGTGCCCGTGGGCGTTTGTCGTCCGTGGTGAGCTCGGTTTACGCGCCGACGAGTCGATGCGCTGGTGGTGGGGCGATACCGACTTCGAGTGGCAAGCGATCCAGGCTGCTGGCGTCCTAGTGTTACCGGGCACGACGCCAATTAACACACTGGCCAACTCGACGACGCACGGCGCGCTGGCGGAGCAAGCCGGACGCGACGGCGAGACGTTTGCACTCAAGTGGGGAAAACGACCTTGGTGAAGATTGGCTATGGCTGCTGTGTCGGCACCTGGGACAAGTTTCATAGGTACGTCGAACCACGTATTCCGAACGGTCAACCGGTTCTAACGGCGTTCAACCAGACGTCGATCTCGGTGGCCTACAACGCGATCCTAGACGGCTTCCGGGTCTATGACCTAGACGCCGTCATTTTGCTGCATGATGACCTTGAGATGACTGATCAGTTAACTGAACATAAAGTCGTCTCTATCTTTACGGTCCCAGAGATCGCGGTCATCGGTGTCGCCGGTGGCGGACCGTCTCTTCACTGGTGGAACGTCAACCCAGTCGGTCACCAGCTTACCGACGCACAGCTTATCGACTTCGGCCGACAAGCGGGTGACGTCGACATCGTGGAGGGATCGTTCATGGCGTTCTCGCCGTGGGCGATCCAGGAGCTGCGCTTCGACGAGCGCTACGAGTTTCACGGCTACGACGACGTCTGCCTCGAGGCAAAGCGCGCCGGTAAGCGCGTCTACGTCGCGGACATCGACACGTATCATCACACGACTCTCGGCTACAAGACCGAGAAGTCACGTGAGATGAGAGAGCGTGCTGAACAGGTCTTCAACTCAAAGTGGAGTAATCGATGAAACGAACCAACTGCAGCGCCTGCGGCTACAACGACCTCCGGCTAATCCTCGACCTCGGGCTGTCGCCGATCGCCGACAACTACACCAAGGACGACGAGTCCGTCACGCACTATCCGCTGCAGCTCGCCGTCTGCGCAGGCTGTCACCTAGTCCAGCTGTTTGAGGTTGTGCCGGATCTGTTTGGCTCGGGCTACTCGTTCTACTCCAGCGCGTCTGCGCCGCTGTCGGCGTATCACGCTCGCTACTCGAGCTACGTCCTCAACGAGTGGCACCTACGAGACGGCGGCCTCGCGAGAAAGCCGTTCGTCGTTGAGATCGGTGTAAATGACGGAGACTTCTCGCGCCACCTCGTTCAGGCTGGTTGGCGAGTACTCGGCGTCGATCCCGCGCTTGGTCCCGCTGAGGTTGCGGGGACGCGAGGAATTGAAACGATCGTCAAGCCATTTGGTCGTAACCTAGCTCACGAGATCCACGCGCAGCACGGACCTGCCGACGTCATCGTCGCGAACCACGTCCTCGCTCACGTCGAAAGCGTCTCGGACGTTTTCGCGGGCATTGATGAGCTGCTTACGCACGACGGCGTCGTCTACGTTGAGGTTCAATATCTACCGGATCTGATCTTAAACAACGCATTTGACCTGGTCTACCACGAGCACCGCAACTTCTTCTCACTAACCAGTCTACGATCAGCCGCTCGTAATCATGGTCTCTACGTCGTAGACGCACAGTTGACCGATCGACAGGGTGGCTCACTACGTGTCAAGTTACGTCGGAAGAGTGAGACGTTGAAAGCGGTTTCAAGCATCAGCAACTCCGAGGCCTGGTTAGCCGACACGAACGTCTACCTTGGTCTTCAGGGACGTGCTGAGCGCCTGCGAGAGCGGCTTCTGCGGCTGCTCATGGTTGAACGTGCCGCCGGACGTGTGGTCGCTGGCTACGGCGCGCCAGCCAAGGCGACGACGCTACTCAACTTTTGCGGCATTGACGGAGGTCTCATTAAGTTCGTAACGGATACGACGATCGCCAAGCAAGATCGCTACATTCCCGGCACCGCCATCAAGATCTGCAAACCTACGGCCACTGAGCACGTAGATACGTACCTACTACTGGCGTGGAACTACGCGGGTCCGATCATGCGAAACGAACAGCAGTTCACGACCAGCGGCGGACGCTGGATCGTGCCGATTCCGGCTCCTATCATCATCTAAGTGAGGTGAATATGCAGCTCAACCTCGGCTGTGGAGATCGCTACGCAAACGGCTGGATCAACGTCGACCTACCAGAGATGCCGCACCGTGTAGACCAGCGTGTCGACCTAGCTGGTGACCTGCCGTGGCCGGCGAACAGCGTTGAGTGCGCCTACCTAGGCCACGTGCTCGAGCACCTCAACCTGGTGGACGCCGGTAGGTTGCTGGTGAACCTACGTGCGTGTATGATCAACAATGGTGCGATCATGGTAGTTGGCCCGGACGTCACTCGCGGCCGCGAGCTGCTCGGCGAAACTGGGTCCGACGAGTACGGAGCGACGCTAGACTCGCTGCGCTTCGGCGCAGGTCGCTGGATGGGCGACGTTCACCTGTGGGAGTGCACCGAGCAGCGAATCATGGAGCTACTGGAAGACACAGGCTGGTCGAACGTTACCTCGATGAACATGGATGAGGTCAAGCTGCTCTGGCCGGTCGCCGATCCACGACCTAAGTGGCAGTGCGCCGTAGGAGCTCTGAAGCGGTGACTGAACTCGACGTAACCGTCGCGATCTCGGCAATTCCACCGCGGGTCGACAACCTACTGCAGGCCGCAGTCGCAAGCGTTCACGGACAAACCGTGTCACTCACCGGCGGCATCTCGTGTTCGCTCGACGTCGAGAAGCACGGCGCTGCGATCAACCGCCAGCGAGCTTTAGACGGTGTTCGCACGTCGTGGGTCGCGTTCCTCGATGATGACGACTACTTCTACCCTGATCACATCGAAACGCTGTGGTCACTCGCGCACGATCTCAACGCCGACTACGTGTACTCGTGGTTCGACGGCAACAACCCGTTCCCGATGCACCGTGGTCGGCAGTGGAATCCCGCTGAGCCGCATCACACGACAATGACGGTGATGGTGCGCACCGAGCTAGCCAAGGAGGCGGGTTTTTTACTGCCTAACGGTCCGCTACACCAGGACTGGATGGGTGAGGACTGGATGTTCGTACTGCGCTGCTCAGAGCTCAGTGGTGGCAACTTCGCGGGAACAGATAAGATCACCTGGCACTATCGACTACACGGTTCGCACACCAGTGGACTCTCAACGAGGTGGTGACGTGGACCGAGTAACCGTAGTGACGCCGCACATTCCTACGCGACAGTTTGAGCTGACGCGCGCCGTTGCCAGCGTCGCGGCGCAGGTGCACCAGCCGGTGGACATCATTATCAGTGTGGATACGAAGCGTGAGGGCTCGGCCGCAACTCGCAACCGCGCACTGGTGCAGGCTAACACACCGTGGGTAGCGTTCCTGGATGATGATGATGAGTTGCTGCCACAGCACCTCGACATACTAGTTCACTACGCGCTTCGAGAGGGCGCTACGGTGGTGTACAGTGGCTGCCGTGTAGTTGACGCCGCCGGTGTATCAATTCCACTCAACGACGAGTGGGGCCGCTTCGGTAGGCCGTTCGACGCCGACTTGCTTCGAAAGCAGTCATACATTCCGGTAACGTCGCTGGTGCACACGGGACTGGCACAGCAGGCGCTCTTTGGCCCGCCTGTGTCCGTGCAGTCAGATTACGACGACTGGGGATTCTACCTTCGACTGCTGGATCTCGGCGCACGGTTTCTTCACGTTCCAGAGATCACGTGGACGTGGCATCATCATGGTTACAACACATCGGGAAGGACGGATCGCTGGTGAAGGTATATGTGTTCCCCGCCGATGAGGCAGGCTGTGGACACTACCGCCTGATCTGGCCGGCGGAGCAGCTCCAACGAATGGGTCACTCCATCGAGATCGTAGCAACGAGGGAGCGCAATCGTGCGCTGCAGGCGAAGATGAGTGGCGATCGAATGGTCTCGGTGAACGTGCCGCGCGACGCCGACGTAATCGTGTTCCAGCGTGTTACGCACAAGTACCTCGTGCAGGCGTTTGCGCTGCTGCGTCAGAACGGCATCGCCGTGGTTGTCGACATGGATGACGACCTAACGTGCATCCACCCAGCGAACCCGGCGTTTCACATGCTTCACCCGAGCAGCCCGTACGCCGATCACTCGTGGCAGAACACGCTACTGGCCTGTGAGGCCGCGACGCTGGTCACCGTGTCGACGCCAGCGCTACTGCAGCGATATGCCAAGCACGGTCGTGGTCGAGTGCTCTACAACGCGGTACCGAAGATGATGCTTGACGTGCCTCACATCGACTCGAACGTCATCGGTTGGGCGGGTTCGGTTCACTCCCACCCGACCGACCTACAGGTGATGGGACCCACGCCGGCGCAGCTTCTACAGCTCGGCGCTAAGTTCAAGATTGCTGGGCCGCTCGACGGCATACACAAGGCGTTCGGTGTGCCGCTGAGCGTTGAAATCGAGTCCACGGGACCGGTCGACATCGAGGCGTGGCCACTGGCCGTGAACTCACTCGGCATCGGCGTTGCCCCCCTGGCCGACAGTAAGTTCAACGCGGCGAAGTCGTGGCTTAAGTTGCTGGAGTATGGCGCCCTCGGCGTACCCGCGGTTGCCTCGCCGCGCGCCGAGTACACACGCTTACACAAGCTTGGCGTCGGCTGGCTCGCGAGCAAACCTAGCGAGTGGAAGGCTAAGCTTCGCACCTTGATTGACAGTGAGCAGGCGCGGCTGGAACTCGGCGCTAAGTCGCGTGAGGCCGTCTCGAAGCAGACCATCGAGGAAAACGCCTGGCGCTGGTGGGAGGCCTGGGCCGACGCGCTAGCAATCCAGCGCTCCAGCCCGCTCGGGCGGCGTAGCCAGGCGTAAAAGTATGAAGCCCGTCTCCTGGTGTTACTACCAGGAGACGGGCTTTTGCCTGCGAGCGGGTGTCTGAGGAGGTAGGATTGCGACTAGGTCAGCCATGAGATGCCGCAGCTCACGCAGATCTCAGCGACTCCGTCGCTGTACAGGTCGTAGCCGCCGCAGCCGGGACACGAGGCGCGGTGTCCGCCTCGCTTGATCTTCTGGCGCTCCTCAAATGTGGTCTGACCCCAGACGCCCTCAGGCGCTGGGGTCAGGCTGAGCGCGTACTCGAGGCACTGGACTCGTACGGGGCAGCGCTGGCAGATCGCCAGCGCCGTCTCCTCGTGCGCGGGGTCCTCGAACACCTCCGGGTTGACTCTTCGACAGAGTGCTCGGTGCTCCCAGTGAGCCTTCATTAGTGTGCCGAAAGCAGAAGACCGGCCATCTTGTTGACCTTCTTGTGGGTCTCACCCTCGAGCGCGTTGAGGAACCGCGACTCCGGGGTGCCGCCGGTGCGCACCCAGTCGAAGTGCTCCGACACGGCGTTAACGAGTCCCCAGCCGGTGCCCGCGTAGGCCACGGTCGGCGCCGTCTGCCACAGGTTGATGATGCCGTTCAGGCGCTCCTTCCACTGCTCTTCGGTCCGGTCCGTCTTGCCGTTCGGCTGCGGAATGACAATCTTCAGGAGGTTGTGCGCCTTGTCCTCGCTGACGGTGACGTCGGCCAGACGCTTGGCGATTCCCTCGAACCGCTTGACGTACATGCCGATCTTAGCGAGCGAGTCCTGCGCCTCCTTGAGCTTGGCGTGCATCGTGGTGGTGTGCTTGATCGACCAGCGGTACTGCGCGTCCTTGGCGAAGGTGCGAAGGGTCAACTGGTTCATGCAGCGCTCGCGAAGAGGCATGACGGACACCTCGATGCCGCGCGAGCAGTCGTGACTGGTGCGAAGCACCGCGTACAGCTCGTGCGGGTCGTCGCCGTCGAGGACGTTGAACTGGATTTCCGGCTTGACGACCATGAATCCCTGCCGACGCTTCCGCAGCGTGCCCGCCGCGACGTAGTGCAGCCCGACGGTGTCCATGAAGTTGAACGCCTCCGCGTACTGCAGCGAGTTGTACATCTTCGTTGACGCGAACCCCATGAAGTCACCGTTGTCCTTGGCGACGATCGCCTTGCGCGTCGGGATGGGCTTCCAGACCGGATTCTGCCCGATGGTGCCGGACACGTACGCGACGTCGAGCATCTCCACCTCGAAGTTGAGTCCCCCGAGCTCCGCGGCCTCAGCCGCTGTCACGGGCTCGCTGGTTAGCTTGCCCATCTTCATCCAGGGAACCTCACGTGCACTGAACGCCTGGTCCACGTCTGCGTAAGTCTGGGTCTGGTCCTCGATCTCTACGGTCATCTTCTCACTTCTCCTCAGATCTCAACGTGCTCGGCGCAGAAGAACTCCTTCACACCGTCGATCATTACACCTATCGTACCAGGCAGTCTACAGTCGCGGCATCGCGGGGGCAGCGGAGTCCGCTGCGCAGCACGCCCGCTCTTCTCGGCGTGCTGCGCACGGAATGTACCCTGCCTACGGTACGTTCCAACGAGGTTGCGCTCTTGACTCACTTCACACCTTCTTGGCGCAGACTGGACCGATGCCAGCCGTGATAGACTTCTTAACCGTAAGCTTCTTCCGGCAGACCACGCAGTGTGCGGTAAGCTTACCGATCTCAGCGACCTCGGCGACCGTCAGCCGGTCCTCAGCGTGAATGTTGAAGATCATGCCTTTGCTGTAGTCAAGTTCAATCTTGTGAACTTGACCGCTAACGTAGGTGAAGACCAGGCGCTTCGCGTACAGTCGGTTGCTCTTCGACTTCACGACCTGATAGACCTCGTCGTCACGACGGTACATACCCGGCTCGGTGACTGGGTGGAACTGAGGTGCGGTCGGAAGAATGTGACCCAGGGAGCAAGCTCGGACCTGGGCAACGCTGTCGTGCTTACCCTTGCAGTGTCCACAGTTCATCTTGGTCTCTTCTCACTAGTCACTGCGCTGACTCTATGTCGTTCAGCGGCTTACATGTTAATCATACAACACAATATGACCACATGCAAACGGCTCGCCCAAGATTCTTTGGGCGAGCCGCTCAGTGAAGCTAAATGATGCTCACGGGTGTGGTCGAGTTCTTGCGCAGCGCTCCGATGAGCGCCTTGACGGTGGAGATGCCGGCGCCGACCAGCGCGCCGAGCCACGCCTTACCGCTCCACAGGTCGAAGTCAGCGACGGTGACCAGTAGCGCCAGCGCAATGAAGTAGGACGTCACGACGCGCTCGCCGATGTCCTTCCAGGAGTCGCTGGTCTCCCAGTACCGTGGCGGACGCTTCTCGAGAATGCCGCCGGACGTCACGACGCCACCGCGTCCCCGGTCGTGACTATGATCGCACTACCCGAGCCGGTGAAGGTGCCCGACACGGGAATCGACTGGCTAGGCACGACGTGCGTGTGCGCCACGAGGCCGCCAGGTCCACCTCCACTGGCCGAGATGGCCTCCGCGATCTTCTTATCGTTGAACATGCCGTCGAGCCGATCGAACCACGCCGGGCTGACGTAGTCGCCAGGTCCGCCGGTCATCTTGATGCTGACCCACCACGCGGTGTTCGAGCCGTAGATGCCATCCACGGCGAACGGGTGCGCTGGGTCCTGCGTCGCGATCTCGGGCCACACGTAGATCATCTTCTCGTGCAGCCGCCAGACGTCGTCCGTCTTGTCGCCCTTACGAGCCTGCATCTCTCCTCCACTTCCAAACCACGGTGTCGTGTTCTCATCGGCCGACGCCAGTCCCGAGAAGTGACCGTGATCGGGGTGCGGGTCGTCGCTGTTGTCGCGCTCGACGAATCCGTTCGAGCGTGACCACTGGCTGTTCTCGAAGTTGATGTAGTAGAGCCGATCACGGTTGGCGGGAACGGAGAGGATCTCCTGGATCTGCGCTCTCATCTGACTGCGGTTGATCGCCGGTCCCAGCATGACGTCGATCGCACGGTGCTCGGGAACCGAGTCGCTGTCCGACTGCGCTGCGCTAACGCCGGGCGTGTCGTCCTCGTTGTGATCGGAGGTACGCGTCTTATGCGCGTCGTCGCCGATGCCGTAGATGACGACTCCCGGGTAGCGCGCGCTGAAGTCGCTGGTTAGCGCCTGCATGTTCTTAGCGCGCACTACTCTTCCTCCTCACGATCGCTCTCGGCTTCCTCGTCCTCAGGTTCGATCGGTTCGACCGGCTCGAACTGCGGCTCATCATCGTCAAGACTCACTGTGTCACCTCCTACCGCGTGGCTAGGCTCACAATGGCGACGATTACGCTGCTCAGGGCGGTAAGTATGCTGAAAGTTGTCCACACCGTCTTTGGCTCTACGTAACGTTTGCCCTCTAGAGCTCGAATTCTAGCCTCATGGTCGGTCGACGTTGTAGTGTGAGCGTCGCGAAGATACTTGATCTCTCTTAGGATCGCCTCGTCGCGAATGGCCTGCACCTGGATGAAGCCGTCGAGCTTCGTTTCGATGCGCAGAATGCCGAGCTCCGTGCGGGAGTCAGGTTCAAGATCGTGACGGCCGGTCGCTTGCCACGACCGGCCATCAGCGTCAGCGCCTGATGTCACGACGCCTCCTGTGAAGTTTTAGGCTGCCGGAGCCTCGACGCGAGACCACTTGTGCGCGCCGTCGGCGCGCTTGCCCTCAATCCGGCCGTCCCGCCGCAGGCGGTAGAGGCTCAGGTAGATCAGCTTCGGTTCCATCGGGGTACCCGCCTCGGTGAGCTTCAGAGCGAGCGTCTCACGGCTCATCGGCTCGATGAGGATGTTAAAGACCAGCTCGTCCCGCTCGATGGTGTCGTTGGGACGAGGACGGCCCTTCGGAGCTGCGACAGCCTCTTCCACGGCTGCTTCGGTCATGATGCTCACCTTCCGGTTGATTATCGTAGTCGAGCTAACTGTACCACAGTTCACTCGCCAGGCGTTTGTTACGTCAATGCGATGTTCACGTTCACCGATAACCTCACCGACGTGTGTGCCGGGTCTACCGTCCAGCGCACGCTTGGCCCACTCCGCGATCCACCGACCGCAGTGAACCGTGATGCCCTTACCCCATGTGAGGAACAGGTTGGGTGCACCGCGCAGCGGGTCGATCAGCCACGAGTCGGGAAACCCGAGGATTCGGGCCGTCTCACGGTGCGTAAATGTGCGCTGCTGGGACCAGTGAACGCCGTTGAGCATACCGGCGCCCGTGATGACGCGTGCCCACTCGTTGGGCCGCCACATCGTGGGAGTGTTGAATCCCTGAAAGAAGTCCTGCCCCTTCAGCTTATCCACGAGGTGCTCCCACCCGGGTGGAAGATCGCCGTGCTCGTCGAAGTAGCGCCGAGTCACGACCTGCGCGTGCTCGCCGGGATTCCACTCGACCGCTGCGAGAAGTGATCGTGTGCGTCGTGTGTTCGGGTTATCGATCGAGATGTGACCGTCCACACGTCCCGTGAACACATTCCTCAACTGCGCTGAGTACCACGTAGCGTCATCGCGGTACGGTCGCGCATCCCACGCCTCGGGCTGAAACTCGAGGTCGCCGATGACGTCGGTGAGCAC
>Ga0105249_10002133_pt1 | contig 17150 bp, 22 predicted proteins | sample KBSS44metaG_FD_81522 | JGI IMG/M metagenome (GOLD analysis project Ga0105249, IMG submission 81522) | Switchgrass rhizosphere microbial communities from Kellogg Biological Station, Michigan, USA - KBS S4-4 metaG | ecosystem: Host-associated > Plants > Roots > Rhizosphere > Soil | place...
AACACATCATCGTGCGCCCTCCTCTTGCGAATCGGCGGCGGCGAGCGGCTCGAGGAGCGACCGATACTCCGCCCACCACGCCGCCGCGTATTCGCAGTCGGCATACGCGGGCAGCCACGGGCCGCCGTTGGTGTAGTGAATGAGTTTCGGGGGTTCGGTCGTCGCTTGGTTGTCTTCGCCGACCAAATAGTTCCACGTTCGCGGCAACGCGCCGATCTGGTCATCGGCCAGCCAATGAAAGCGATGCAGGTCCAAGCCGGTGGCCTTATTGACATACCCCGGCGTCAGCGTCTGGCACTGCGCATTCGCGTACAGGATCGCCGAGGACCAATTCTTTCTCGGGTAGCGGGTCTGCTCGTGTCCGTCCATCTTAGTGAGGGCGCGCGGCACATAGTCGTGCTGACAGACATAGACCGCCTTCCCCGGGTCGGCCATCGGGTACAGCAGCACCTCGGTGATGTCCGTCCGGCAGAGCATGTCGCAGTCGAGAAAGAGCGAATAGCCGCGATAGCTCGAGAGAAACGGCACCAAGAACCGGGTTAAGGAAAACTCGGTCGCCTCGGTCGGGCCCCGCGTGCGGGTGTACTCGTGGCGCAGCGCGCGCACGTTGATCGGCAGAATCGAGATCGGCCGCGACGCCCGCGTGAGAATCGAATGCGCGAGCACGGCGAACGCGACCGGCTCGCGCGAGTCCCACCCGATGCACACGCGCAACGGGTCGGCCATGGATGCGTCGGTCATTGTTCGAGCGCCTCCTCGAGCGCCATCTGGGGCACGCACCGCAACGCCGTCTGCCGACTACAGTTGACCAACTGCACGCCGAGGGCCGTGAGCGGGGCCAAGAGCGTCGGCCAGACCACAAGCATCGCGGCGAACGGCGACACCACCTGTTGATGCGAGGGGCGATTGCCATAGAAGTATTTGTGGCCGTGCGGCGAATGCCCCATGTCGAGACCGAGGAGCACGATCCGCCGCACGCCGTAGTGGACCGCCAGGTTGACGGCTTGATAGGTCGAGTTTTTGCCGGTGCGCACGCCGGTCGGGTCGAGCTCCAAGCCGCTCTCGCCGGTGTTGCGCAGCAGCAGGGGGCCGTGGCCGGCGGCGCGGGGGTCAATCGAATACTTGACGCTCACGCACTCGGGCACGCCGCGATGGCGAATCCAGAACGTCGCGTCACAGCCGTAGAGGCAGTCGGCGAACGGCGCCCAGCGAATCGCGTCCTTCACGGCAATCAGCCGCGCCCCGCGGTCCCGGCAGTAGGCGATGTCCGCTTGCGTCAGACTCGGCCCGCTGGCGATCACGACGGCGGTCTCGCCCTCCCAGGCGCGCGGCACCGTGACGTACGGACTCACGGTGACCGCCGTCGTCATTTCTCCGCCTCGCACTTCACCCACATCGTGTCGTAGGTCCAATTCGGCCGCACGCCCGCGCCGTCGGTGGGCGGCAGATCCCGCCGTACCGTCCGCTCGCAGAACCCGCCGCGCACGTAGATGCCCGTGATCGTGGCGCACGTCGCGCAGGCGAGGGCGACGATGAGGACGACGCCGATCACGATCGCCCGCCACACGTGCACCCGGTCGTCGAGCACCCGGTCGCCGTGGTTCCAATCGCTCACGCCCGCCTCAGATCCCGTCGCGCAACGTCACAGGCGCCGGGGACCGACCCGTGTTTCGATCTGGCATCGCCGTCGGCAGCGGTTACCACCGGTGGCGCGGTCCGGTGTCCGCATCCTTCCCGTCCTTGCCGTTGAGCCCGTCCTTCCCGTCCTTGCCCGGCCGCCCATCGCGCCCGGCTTTCACGGCGAGCCGCCACGGCCCGCTGCCGGATCGGCCCAACCCGGTCGCGCCGTCGCCGGGTTTGACATCGGTCGCCTCTTGCGCAATCCAGAGCGACCCGGCGAAGGTGACGGCGTCGCCCTTCGCGTACGTCTGACCGCCTTGGTAGACATCGCGGTAGAGCACGACGTCGAAGTGGAATCGCCCGCCGTCGATCGGTTGCTTCGTCGCCGTGCGCACGAGTTGCCACGTGCGGTCGTCGATCGGCTCGACCCGCAACGCCTCCAGCGTGCCGTCCAGCCCGTCCTTGCCAGGCGCCCCGTCTTTGCCGGGGAGACCGGTTTCGCCGGTGGGGCCCGGGATCGAAATGCCGTCGCGGCCATCCCGCCCCGGCACCCCTTCCGGTCCGTCCTGGCCGGGCAGCCCTCTCGGCCCCGGCGGGCCGACCGGCCCGGGTACGGCGGCCCGCGCCTCAAGCGCCTCCAGACGGAGGAGAACCGTAGCGAGCGCCGTTTTGACGACGCTAATGACGACGGCGGCCACGCGATCAATGCCGCGGGGAGTGTGGGAATCAGCCATGGAGCACGATCCATTCATCAAGGGCCGCGAGCGTGGCCGCGCTCGGCGCGACCTCAGCAGACGGCGGGGGGGACCGACGACGACGACGGGGAACGACGACGGGGGCCGGGGGCACCGCCGACGCTTGCGCGCAGGCGAGCGCGAGGGCTGCCCGCCGCACGAGCCGCGTATCCGGTCGGGGCGGGACGACCGGGAATGCCGACGTTCCGGACACCGGAATGCCGACGTTCCGGAACGCGACCGCAGCCACGGTCGGCGTCATCAGCACGGCCGTGTGCGTGACGGTGGCGGTCGCGACGGCGTAGACGGGGCGCAGCAGCTCGGGGGCCGTGGCGAGGGCGGCGGCCGGGATCGTGACGCCTTGCACCGCGTGGGCGGGCGGGGCGAGGGCTGTGAGGCGTGGTCCCCGCAGCCGCGCGCGGTTGACGAGGAACGCCCCCCGCAGGCGTTGCGCCACCGGCACATCGGGCTGGAGCGGCCGCCGGGGACCGGCCACGCCGGTGAAAATCTGCGGCGGCTCGATGACCGTCTCGAGCACGACGGTCGGCACGTCGATCAGCGCGCCGCTGGGGATGGTGGCGGCCGTCAGCGTCTGATCGCCGTCCCGCTCCACGAGGGCCGCCGTGAGCGTGCTGCCCGCACTGAGGGTGGCGCCGACCACCGCATACGCCAGCGTGGGGACCGTCAGGGTCGCGCCGCTGGCCAGCGTGTCCCCGGCCACCGCAGACGCCAGCGTCGGCACCGGTTGCGTGGTGCCACTGGTGATCGTGGCGGCGACCACGGTGACGGCCCCGGTCGTGACCGTCGGCCCCGTCAGCGCCGCCCCCGCCGCCAGCGTGGCCGTGGTGACCGCGGCGGCCAGGGTGGGTTCGGTCAGGGTCGCGGCGCTCGCGAGCGTCTCGCCGGCGACCGCGTACGCCAGCGTCGGCGTCGTGAGGGCTGCGGCACTGCCGAGGGTGACGCCCAGGATCGTGACGGCGCCGACGTCCACGACCGGCTCGGTGAGCGTCGCACCGCTCGCGATCGTCACGCCGAGGACGGTCGCGTCCCCGGCGCCACTGACGACGGGCACGGCCACGGTCGCGCCGCTCGCGATCGTCACGCCGAGCACCGCGACGTCCCCCACCGCGACGGTCGGCACCGTCAACGCGGCGGTGGAGGCCAACGTGTCGGCCAGCACGGTTACGGCCTGCGGCGTCACCGTCGGCGCCGTCAGGGCACTGCCGCTGCTGATCGTGGCCCCGGTGCTGGCCTGGTCGAGCGTCGGCTCCGTGAGCACCGCCCCGGCGCTGATCGTTGCGGTGGTCACCGCCGGCTCGGCGGCCACCGTCGGCACGGTGAGGCTGCTCCCCGTGGTGATCGTGGTGCCGAGGACCTCGTAGGCGAGTGTCGGGATCGTGAGCGCCGACCCCGCACTGATTGTCGGCGTGGTCAGAGCAGAAGCGACCGACGGGACCGTGATCGCGGCCCCCGCCGCCAGCGTGGTGCCGACGACGCTGTAGGCCGCCGAGGGCACGGTGAGGGTGGACCCGGCACTGAGGGTCACTCCCAGCACGGTCACGTCGCCCGGCGCGACCGTCGGCACGGTGAGCGCCGCCCCGCTGGCCAGCGACGCCGCGAGCAGGGTGTTCTGAATCCACGGCTCGGTGACGGCCGCCCCGGCGCTGATCGTCGCGCCGAGCACTGTCAGGCTGACCGTCCCGGCGGTCAGGGCGCTGCCGGCCGCGATCGTCGTGCCCGTGACCTCGTAGGCCGCCGTCGGCACGCTGAGCGCCGACCCGACCCCGATCGTCGTGGCAAGCACGCTCGAGGCGACGGTCGGTACGGCGAGCGCCGACCCGGCACTGATCGTGACGCCGGTGACCGCGTACGCCAGGGTGGGTACGGCGAGCGTCGCCCCGGCACTGATCGAGGCGGTCGTCACCGCGATGATGACGTCGACAGGGGTGGGTGCCGTCAGCGCGGACCCCGCGCCGATCGTCGTCCCGGTGACGGCGTAGGCGGCGGTGGGGACGTTCAGCGCGGCGGTGGTGGCCATCGTGGTCGCGGTGACCACGTAGGCCGCCGTCGGCACAAAGAGACTCGCGCCGAGTTCGCCGCCTTCCCAGTCGTCTCCCAGCGACGCGGCATCGTTGCCTTCGCCGAGCACCCCGGCCGATCCGCTCGCAATCGCGGTATCGACCACCGAGGTGACCAGCACGCCGTTGACCCACAACGCCAGCGTGGTCCCGCGGACTTCCAAGGCCACCACGTCCCCATCGGCGAGCGCGACGGCGTCGAACCACAGTTCGGTGAACGTGCCCGCGACGACTTTGCCGATGCCCCGGTAGGTCGGCGAGAACTCCGCCCAATAGCCGGTCTTGTGGGTGTTGACGGTAATGCCGTTGGGGTCCGCCGTGTCGCAGCGGACGGACAGACCGATGTACCCGACCGTCGCGCTCGCCGCGCGATACACAAACTGCGCGTACTGGTCCGGCGCGTAGGTGTGACCCGTGTCATAGGCGAGGGAGGTCTGGGAGGCGGTGTGCACGAACCGCGCGGCTTGGACGTCGATCCATTGGCGGACGGGGTTGGCGCCGATATAGGCCCAGTTGGTGCCGACATCCTTCAGGTTGCCGTTGCTGTAGGTGAAGGCGTCCGTGCGCAGCGCCGTCCCTGGATGGATGGTCGCGCCGACCACCGCTTGGTCCGGCGCCACCGAGGCGGGCGCAAAGAGCAGCGTCCCGCTGTCCAGCGTGGCCGCGCCGACCGGGTCCGGCGTCGCGCGCAGCGTACTGTCGGAGGGGGGATCGACCGGATAGAGAAACTGGTCGCTCATGACCAGGCACCGCCGGGGAGACAGCGCCTGCTCATGTCACCGACTCTTACGATCCGACGAGCGTATTCACCGAGCATCCGGCGACATCGGGGGCGCCGTCCAAGTACGTCACGATGAAAAAGTTGGTCACGCCGTCGGGCAGATAACTGAACTGATAGGACCCATCCGCCTTCGACACCGTGCTGCCGATCCATTCGTGCGGCGGGAGGCTGCGAAACACATCGACGGTCACGCCCCCCAGCGGCACGCCCAAGGCGTCGCGCGTTACCCCACGCAGGGACCAAATCACGTCGTAGATGCGCGCCGGGCCATCGGTGAAGACACCCGGCGTTTTCCCACTCCCAATGGGAGTGGGGCTCCACGTCGGCATGGCCCGGCCACGGTCGGCCATCTAATTCCTCGAGAAGATATAAGCAAAGACGGTCCCGAGCACCGGCGATCCGGTGGTGCCGCCCAGGGTCGTGTTGATCTCCACGTTGGCCAGCGCATCGCTCGTCACCGTGGCCAGCGTGCCGCCGAACGGAATCACCGTCCCGGCCCCAGGTGTCGCAATCGTGCCGGCGCAGCAGAACTTCCCGATCAAATAACATTTGGACGCGGCACCCGTGCCGATAAACGTGAAGACCAGTTCGGCCTCGAGTGTCCAGATGCCCGCCGCCATCACGGGCAGGGTCTGCGCCGTGCTGGCGCCCAACGCGGTGCCGCCGGTGCCGTACTTCGGCGTAATGATCAGCGTGCACGTGTTCACGCTCATCACAATCGTGCCGCCCGCCCGGACACAGTAAATCTTCCCGGCCTTCGGGTCGTTGGCGAAGACCGGCGTAAACGCCGCGGCCGGCCACAGCGGCACAATGGTCGTCGTGGTGTACGTCGACGGCAGCGTGATTGGAATATCGACGTACGGACCGTCGTTGAACAGATTGCGCGCCATTACGTGATCTCCTGCTGTTTCGGAAAGCCGCCCGCCGGAAACGCCCCCGGCACCGCCCCACTGGCCAACTGCACGAGCCGTTGCCGCGCTTGCGCATGGTGCGTGGCCACCACGTCTTTGGCCATTTCCAACAAGCCGTAACACTTCACTTGGTCGTCCAAGGGACCAATCACCATGACCTGCCCGAGGTCATCGACCTGAATCCGAATCTCGAACACCACCACGCCGGGCCTCCTTTCCCCAGTAGTGAGGACTATTTGCTCAGTAGTGAGGACTATTTGCTCAGTAGTGAGGACTATTTGCCGAGCGGCAACAGCCGTAAGAGCTCAATCACGAACAGCAGCAGGACCGGCACCCAGAGTCCCACCTTCGGCGGGTTCCATGTCGTCGCGATCGTCAACACGAACCCCACCAACACCAACACGCCGATCACCGTCAGTCGCGGGTCCATCGGTTACTCCTTCTCGAAGCAGCGTCAAATGCTACAGCGAGAACCACCCAGAGGCGTGAACTGTCACGTTGATATTGCCACCGTTTGGCGTGACAGGCATTCCAGTCATCCCCGTGTCGTAGAAGGCAACGAGGCGGTCGCTGGCGTGCGTGTCATCCCAGAGGATGATCGCTTCACTGACGTCGCCGGTGACGGTCGTCCACGAGAAGTCGGCGGTGTCGAACACACCCGCCGCGATCGTCGGGGAGCCGAGGGCGGACGAGACGGCCACCTTGGAGGCGTCGGCGACACCGTTGGCCCCGGCGACATACGTCGTGTCGGTGGCCGAGTAGGTGTAGTCGGCGCTGTCGATCAAGGTCGCCTTGATCGTGTCGGTGTCGAGATCACACTCCTTGTTGAGCAACGACCTTTTGAAGTCCGGATAAAGCGCGTTCGCCATGACATATTCTCCTGACTAGACCTGCCGCGCAAAGTGTGGCACCATGCCGCACATGCCTACCCGCAACTATCCGCTGCGCTCGTGTCTTCGCTGTGCCGAGATGTTTCGGCCGAGCGGCAATCGACAAGTGTTCTGTTGCAGAGCGCATCGCATCGGCCCTTGCCTGACATGCGGTGTGTCGTTCGATCCGACTCGTACCGGCCAAAGGTATTGTTCGACAACGTGCGCTGGCGCGGCCAAGCGCGTTCCAGTCGAACGGCAAAAACATCGGTATGAGTCGTTCGTCCTGCCCCACGATTGCGCGATCGGAAAGCGCGACGTGATCGTGCCGCTCCATCGCTGGGTGCTGTTGGACAAGATCGGTCCTGGCCCGCACGCCTGTCATTGGTGTGCGAAGCCACTGACTTGGACAGGCCGTCCCGACCACATCACCGCCGACCATCTCGACCGGAACACGCACAACAACAGGCCAGAGAACTTGGTTCCGGCGTGCCACGGCTGCAACGTGTGGCGGCAGCACCCAGATCGCATCAAGGATGGCGAGCTCTTCGTGGTGAACGGCAGCGGCCGAGCGCGCGCGGTCGAACGTGTGTGCCCCTGCGGCCGTCGGTTCCTGTTTATTCCAAGCGACAAACGTCCACACGTCGGGCGATTCTGCTCGCGCTCGTGCGCGCGGCGCCGTCATTCGTGAACCTCGCGCACGATGGTCGGCACGATGAGCATTTGATCCGCCGGGCGTCCGGTCTGCGGGTCGCCCGCCATCAACTTGACGGCGTTGGTGACGTGGCAGCGCGCGCCGAAGCCGTGCTGGAAAAACCGCAACCACTGCGCGTGCATCCAGTCGGCGAACGCCGGGTCGTGGCCCGGCAAGCCTTCCGCCAGGACGCGGACGTGCCACGACCGGCGCTTCTGGACGATCTGAATTTGCCCGGCGGACCCGAAGGCGAGGCGCGCGAACCGGACGCAGTTCTCGCGCACCTGGGCAAAGCTCGGATGGCGCGGCGGATCGGGGACCACGGTGTAGTCCCACATCGTCCACAGTTGGTGTTGCGAGTTGGGGTTCATCGCTTTTTCTTGGCCGGCGCGGGCGGCGAGGCGGGCGACACCATGATGTTGTTGGCGGCGGACTGGACCGCGAGCGGCGCGTCGGCCCGTTCGAAGAAGTGCATCTTCAGGGGCGCGGTGCGATGCGCCGGGGTCGACCAGCAGGGGCGGCAGACGGGAAAGGCGGCCCACTCCCCGGTTTCCGTGTCGCGCGCCACACCGACCATCGGATGCTGCGGGGCGACGGCGCCACAGCCCGAGCACAATTCCACGTTGCCCATCAGGTGTCTCCTCTACTCGGCGGTCTCGACTTCTTCGATCGCAACGGGCCGGGCGATGCCGTCGATGTGTTCGTAGGTCACCAGCTTGCGCTTGCGCGTCGTGCGCGCCACGGGCATGGCGTCGGCGGGGAAGGCCACGTCGGCGGCGCGCTGGATGGCGGTGGCCAAGGCGTCCCACGTGTCGTCGAGGGGCACGTCCGCGACGCGCTCGCCGGGATCGCCCTTCTCGCCGCGGTCGCCCATCGGGCCCATCGGCCCCATCTCGCCGCGCTCGCCGGGGTCGCCGGGGTCGCCGCGTTCGCCGGCTTCGCCACGCGGTCCGGGCCAGCCGATCTCGCCGGTCGCGCCGGTCTCGCCGCGCGCGCCCATGGGCCCCATCTCGCCGCGTTCGCCGCGCTCCCCGGGTTCGCCGCGCGGTCCGGCCCAGCCCATCTCACCGGTCGCCCCCGTCTCGCCCTGCTCGCCGCGCGCGCCCATCGGGCCCATCTCACCGCGCTCGCCGGGCTCGCCGCGTGCCCCGGGTTCCCCGCGGGGTCCGACTCCGCCTGCCTCACCGGGGTCGCCTTTCTCGCCGCGCGCCCCGAGCTCCCCGCGCGGCCCTGCCGCGCCGGGCGGGCCGGGTTCCCCTGGCGGGCCCGTCGGCCCTGGCGCTCCGGCCGGACCTGCCGCGCCGGGCGCGCCCAGCTCCCCAGGCGGTCCCGCAGGCCCGGCGGGGCCAGCCGGCCCAGGCGCTCCGGCCGGACCTGCCGCGCCGGTCGCCCCGAGCTCACCAGGGGGACCAGGTGGCCCCGGCACGGCGGCACGGGCCTCGAGCGCCAGGGCCCGCTCTTCCAGCGCCGCGAGGCGGAGGTCACGCCCGGCCTCGCGTTGCGACGCGGCATCGAGCAAGGTGACCTGTGCCGCCAGCGTCCCCACCGCGCGTTCCGCCGCACTGAGGCGTCGCAGCGCAGGCGTGGTGGCGGTCTTGACGGCCGCGACCACCAAGTCGGCGAGTTGGGCTTCAAGCGGCATCAGCCACCTCGGTGTCGTCCGCGAAGGCGGCCGCCTTGGTCATCAGCAGGACACTGAACGCCGCCAGATCGAAGTCCTTGGTCGTGTCCTTGGCGTCGTCCTTGGCGGCGTCGGGAGCGGGGGCGTCGGCGGTCGGCGCGGGGGGCGATCCCACGGTCGGGGCCAAGGGCGGCGGCGCTTCGTCGCGCTTGGACAACGCCTCCAAGCTGAACATCTGCGCCTGCATCATCGGGGAGTCGCCGCCCTTTTTCGGCTTCAAGTCGAACTTGGCGCGCGCCTCGTTCGGCGCATAGATGCCGCCCGACACGCCTTCCTTGGCCGTTTGCATTTGCGTCTTGGTGTCCATCCGCGCCAAGGCGTCGATGTCGAATTCGATCCCGAGCGTCGGCTTGGCGAGGCGCCGCGCCTCGAGCACGCCTTCCTCGAGGAGCGTTTCCATGTTCTCGATGATGTGTTGCAGCGCCTGCGCGTAGTACTGCAGGTTCAGGCTCTGGATGTCGGTGTAGGGCGGCGCGGGGCCGAGGCCCACCATGTAGAGCGGCACGTGGAAGGTCGCGCAGATCCGCTCGTCGGTCATCTTCAGTTGGTCGACGACTTCCGCATCGACGGCGGACATCGCCAAGGGGTGGTAGGTGAGTCCGTCGCCGAGCACGACGATCTTGCCGATGTTGGCTTCGCCCGCGTAGTTGTTCGCCCAGTACTCCTCGAGGCGCTTCGCGGTCACCTCGGAGATGGCGGCCGGGGCGGTCAGGACGCCGCCGGGTTGCGACCCGTTGGCAAACAGGCGCGTCGAGTTGATGAGGATTTTCAAGCCCTGCATCGCCGACATCCCGCACGCAAAGATGGGCGAGACGCCGACCAGCGGGTGATAGAGCGGCACGCAGATGTCGTGGATGATCTCGCGCGCCGGGACCGTGACCGACGCCTCGTCCAACCCGGAGAGATAGTCGGTGCTGAGTTGGTAGTAGACGGCGCCGTCCGGCGCCACCAGGACGGTCACCTTCGACGGGTCGAGCACGTAGAGCGCGTCGACGACGTTGCGCTGATCGCGCCGCTTGAGGATGTAGGTATTGCCGGTCGTCAGCAGCGAGATCACCCAGTACTGCAGGAACTTGATGAGGGTCTGGAAGTGATTCGGCTTGCGCAGGACCGGCGAGTAGGCCGGGTTCTCGGTCGCGGTGCAGATGCCGTCGGCGTCCTCTTCGACGAGATTCAGCCAGAGCTTGGAAATGTCATTGGCGATGAGCGTGACGCAGGCCCAGACGGTGCTGTAGGTGAGCACGTCGTGCCGGTTGACTTCGATGTTGCGTTGCCACGCGCCGGAGAACGCCTCGCGGATGGTGCCCCACACGCCGCTGCCCACGCGCTCCGGCAGATGGGTGACGAGCGCGTCGTTGACGGCCGCCTTAATCTGCGTCGGCAGATCCGGCGGCGTCCGGCGGGTGAGGGTGAGGCCGAAGACCCGCACCGGCCTCAGTCCTCCGTGGACGGCGATTCGGCGGTCAGGTCGCGCCGCTGATAGGTGCGACGCCGTGACCCTGGCGCGCTCTTCAACGCCTCGGTCATCGCCCGCGAGCTGTGAGGATGGGCCTCATCGATCGCGTCGGCCGGCGTGGCGTGGCCGAGCAGGATCAAGACGCGCGCCTGGTCGTCGGGCGCCTCGAACAGTTCGCCCGCCGCCCGCTGATTCGGCAGATCCCGGAGCGCGATCACTTTCATGGCACGGACCTCATGGCGTGCTGAAGCCGGTCGGTTGCTCGCGCGCGCACCCGGCGGCATTCTTGGCGTAGACCGCATAGGCGTACGGCCCCGTCCCCGGCGGGATGGTGAACCACAACGACCCGGGCGACGCCAGCCGATCGCCGACCCCCGTCGCCGACGCCACGCTGTCGGGCACATCGACGCCGTTGGCGCGAATCGCGAGATAGGTAATCGGCGAGTTGGGGGAGAACGCGCGAAACGTGATGAACGCCCCCGACCCGGGGCCGCCGCTCCCGGTTTTATTGAGTCGGCCGGTGACGAAGATCGACACCGAGGTGCTCCCGAGCGGGAAGGCGCAGGGGTCCGTCGCGGCCGGCGGGATGGTGACCGAGACTTCATTGGACGGCGCACTCGTCTGGGTCGGCGTGTAGGCGCGCACGATGAAGAAGTAGCGCCCCGGCACGGCGAGGAACACGCTCCGCGTCGTTCCCGGGCCGGGCGCGTCCACGATATTCGGATGGTCGCCGGGCGCCGTCCCCCACTCCACGCGGTAGCCGGTCACCTCCGGCGACACCGAGGCATCCCACGCGACCGTCACGGTGGTGGCCGCGTGGACGGGCCCGGCCCACACCAGGCCGGCGAGCAGCAGGAGCAGCAGGCGGCGCATGGGGTTACGGGGCGGTATTCGCCGTGATGTCGCTGACGATGCCGGCGACGTCGGCGTCCACTTCGGCCGTCGCCGCGACGAGGCCGTCGTGCACGTCCTGCAGGGCTTGGAGTTCCGTCGCCGGGATGCCCGCGTTCGCCAGCGCCGCGATGGCGGCGGCCAGGTCGATGCGGAGCTGCGCGATGACCGCCGAATCGCCTTGGAGCTTGGTCTTGATCCCGACGGCGAGATCGGTCAGGGCGCGGATGGAGGCGCGCGCGGCGACGGCGTCGTCGAGGAGTTGCTGGACTTTGGCGTTCATGGTGGTGACCTGCGTCCCGAGGACGCGAATGTGCGCGAGGATGGTGTCCAGCCCGGTGGCGCACGCCGCAGGCTGGTCAAGGACGAAGTGGAGCGAGCTCACGCGCCGACCGCCGAGGGGCGCGCGTGGTGAACACGAATCATGCGGAACCCTGACAAGCAAAGGGCCGGATCGCGGCGATGCGCCCGCGACCCAGCCCACAACCCCGAGGTTTTACGCGTACGCCGCCGGCGAGAGGTACTGGACCGCCGCCGCCCGGCGCAGTTTCCAGTTGATGAACCGTTCCGCCTTGAGTCCCAGAAGATTGCTCTGCCACAAGGAGACCAGCGACGCGCCGGTGCCCGCCGTGCTGTCCTGCAACAGCGTGGCATCGAGCATCTCGAGCGACGCCTCGCGGCTCGCATCGATCACGACCTGGCCGTCATCGGCGAGGTAGATGTCGCTGGCGTTGACCAGGACGATCATCTGGGTGCTCGGGCTGCCGAGGGTCGTCAGATACTCGGAGACGATCACCGGGATGCCGAGGATCGTGCCGCCGCGCATCGTCAACATCGGGAATTCCGGGTTGCCGAGTGCGTTGAGCATCAGCGACAGCGACAGGGCCATCGAGGTCGACATGATCAGGACCGCGTTGGCCGGATCGATGTTGGCCGCGATGAACGGCGCCATCAGGCTCTTGAAGTCGGCGCGGAAGAACGCCGCCGTGACGCCGGTCACCGGGATGGCCGCGACGCCGTTGGTGATCGAGGCGGGCGACACGTTCGCGACCGCGGCTTTCGCCGGGTCCACGAAGTCGATGTCGAGCCGCTCGATGAGCGCCGCCGACAGGGCGTCGCGCACCTTGGCTTCCGCCGCCGGGCTCGAGAAGCGCACTTCCTCTTCGGTCAGCACGGCGATGTTGGCGACCTTCGCCCACTGCATCGTCACCGTGCTGAAGGCGAACTTGGTCAGCGGCTTCGGCTTGCCTTCTCCGACCCAGTACCCCGACCCGCCCGCCGTCTGGCTGGCGACCCGCATGTTGAAGGGCACGCGCGTCAGGCTCGGGATGCCGTCGGTGCCGAACTTGCCGATGATGGTCTTGGGCCGCAGGAACTCGATGAAGTCGCCGGCGAAGTCCTGGTACTGCACCAGCGCCGTCGCCCAGTTGGCGTCGGTCGTGGTGCCGGCGGCGACCGCCGACTTGAGCACCTCTTGGACCCGGTGCTCGTCCGGGTAGCGGGTTTTGGCGATTTCGAGCGCCTGATGCGTGTTGCCCTTGGACGACGCCAAGCACATCGCGTAGCGGGTGAACTCGATGCCGGGCGGCGTCTGCTTGGCGCCGAGGATGACCTGGCCCCCGCGACTGGCGGCGGCCTTCTCCTGCGTGTCGGCCACGACCGGCACGGCGGCGGCCTTGCTCCGGGCCTCGGCCTCACGGAGGCGGATCAGGTGCTCGTCGATTTCCTTGATGTCGGCGACGAGGGTGTCGTGCTCTTCCTTCTGCGCCGCGTCGAGGGTCACGCCCTCTTCGGCGGTCTTTTCCATGATCGCGTCGATGCGGGCGACCTGGGCGGCGCGGGTCTGCGTAAAGCTGGTGATCTGATCGGCGTAGGTTTTCTTCATGGGTCCGTCCGGGCGCGTCTTGACGACGCGAGTAGTGTCCGAAGCGCCGGACGGGTGGGGGGGCGCGGCGGGGGGCCGAGTGCCTGGCGCGGCAAGCCCCACGTCGAGCGACTTGATCGTCTCGATGCGCGCGTCCGGCTGCGCCGGGATCGCGACGAGCGACAGTTCGAGGACTTCGGTTTTCAGGAACCGATAGCCCATGGTTTCTTTGTTGAACGCCTCTTCGATCGCGCGGAAGCCAATCGAGACGCCGGCCAGGAGGCCGGTCTTGATGCTCGTCCACGCCTCCTCGATGCGGTCGCGCACCGTGCCGGGCTCGTCGATCGTCGGCAGCTTCGCCTCGAACTCGATCCCGTCGGCGGTCGGTTTCTTGAACTTCACCCAGCCGACCGGCTTCTGGCTGTTGTGATACAGCAGGAGCGGCAGGGGATTCTTGAAGGTGACACCGAGCGGCTCGACGACGTCGCCCATGCGGTCCGGCGTCGGCGTGGTCGCGGTGCCCGTGATGAGGCGCTGCTCGCCGTCGACGGCCTTGACGTTCAGGAAGGCGTACGCGCGATGGAGAACGGCTGCTGGCACCGCCCGAGCCTACGGCCCGGCGCGCGGCCCGATTTAATTTGTATAGGGAAAATGGCCGCCGCGCGGCGTCATAACTTCAGAATCAGGAGTTGGCGAATGGTGGCGGACATACTCTGTTGCTGCCGCACCGAGAGGCGGTCGATGCGGTTGTAGAGACTCACCGGCAACCAGACGGCGGCCTGCGCGCGCGGTTCCGACACCCGCGTCGACCCCACCGGGCGACCACGCGGGCGGGCGGGCGGCGGCGACGGCGTCTTCGGCTGCTCACTCATGGGGTGGCTCCTGCTGTCGTGCCGAGCACGAACATCTGAAACGTTGGCTCCGGCTTGGTTTCTACGCCCGCGACCTTGCGCGCAATCACCGTCGCAATCACGCCGTCAATCCGCCCCCGGCTCTTCTTCTTCGTCGGATAGATATTGTCCTTGCCGTCCACCTGGACGACCACGTTGGCCACCATCAGTTCGAGCAACGGATTGCCGTTCGCATCGACCAGGCCGTCGAGCACGTCCGCCTCGAATTCTTTCGACGGCTGGCTCATCTCCCGCAACGTTTGCGGCACCTCGACCACCTGGAAGCCGACGGCTTGTAAATCCTTCTCGATGTTCCCGGCGTTCCACGGGTCGAAACCCACCGACTCGATCTCGAATTGGCGCCGCAGCTCGACCACGTGATCCCGGATGATGTCTTGGTCAAGGCGGTTGCCGGGGCACGTTTTGAGGTGGCCCAGTTTCACATACTCGAGATACGGCGCGCGGTCGCGGCGGGCCCGGTCGGCCAGGGTGTCTTCCGGCGTGAAGCACATCACGTAGGCGCAGTAGTGTTTGCGCGCGTCCTTCGGTGGGAACAGCGCCGACACCGACGCCAGGTCGATCTTGGAACTGAGGTCGACGCCGAGCCAGCACGGTTGGCCTTTGAGCTCGGCGAGCCACGCCTCCGTGGACCGGGTCGAGCCATCGGATCGCTGGTGCCGTTGGCCGGCCCGCCAGCCCTCGAGTGACAGCCACGGCGCGGTGGCATTGACCCAGACATTGAGGCGCTTCTGCTTGAACGCGTTGGCGGCGCTCTGCATGTGGCGCGCCTTGGTGGCGAGCGCCCGCAGGTCGTCGGGCCGGACCGAGACGCCGAACATGGGGTTGGCTTTCCGCCACGTGTATTCCTCGAGCCAGCCGTCGCCGATCAAATCCTCCGCGTCCGCGTGCGCGATAAAGCCGAAGAAGGTATCGTCGTCAAGGACGCCGTCGAGAATGTTGCACGCGTAGGCATGTTGATCGCCGCAGGGCGTGCGCATGTCTTCGCCCGCCGTGGTGATCTGGAAGTTGAGCGGCTGGCGCCTGGCGCCGGTGGCCGTCTCCATCACGTCGATCAAGCCCCGGGTTTTCTGCGCGTGAAACTCGTCGACGATGATCAGGTTCGGATTCAAGCCGTCGGTCGAGTCCTTGTCGGCGCCAAGCGGCTCGAGCTTCGATGCCGTGGACTCGCGGTGCATGTTGGCGGCGAGGACCTGAATTCGCGAGCGGAGGCCGCTGCTCCGTACGAGCTTGGCGGCGTCGTTCCAGACGATCTTGGCTTGGTCCCGCTTGGTGGCGACGCAGTAGCCTTCCGACCCGGCTTCGCCATCGAAAAATGTGACGTAAATGGCGACGACGGCGGCCTCGATCGACTTTCCGCTCTTGCGAGGAATCTCATTGTACGCCGTGCGGAACCGCCGCAACGTGGTGTCGCGATGCACCCATCCGAAGATCGACCCGAGGCGGAACTTCTGGTACGGCTCGAGGCGGATGTATTGCCCGGCCCACTCCCCTTTGTAGTGGCGCAGCAACGCCGAAAACTTGAAGAACCGCTCGGCGCGGCGTAGGTCGAACACGTAGGGAAAGGCGTTCGTGTTCTCGCGCGCCCGATCACGCAGATGCCGGACGCAGGCGAGTCGATGGTATTTCCCGGCGGGCACCTCGCCCGCAACCACGCGATCCGCGTAGGCATCGATCTCGTTCGTCAGTGCGTCCTCGTGCCGTCGTCAGCGGCGTCGGTGTCCACCATCGGCGGGTCTTGGTCAAACGCATCGAAGGCGTCGCCCCCAGGTCCCGGCCCTTCTGCCGTCTTGACCCGCGACCGGCTGGACGGCGTCAGCCCCAGCTCCGGCCAGAGCTTCATGCAGGCGGCGAGCGCCTTGGTCTGGATCGACAACCACGGATTCGGCATCACGTAGCCGCTCGGCGTCTTGACCAAGCGCGGCGTGGCGTTGGTGCGCGCCTCGAGGTAGCGCGCCCACTCGATACAGAGCGCCAGGAGGGCGCCGCGATCGGCCGCCGTGACCTGGCCGCAGCGTCGGAGCATCGGCGCGAGTTGGCGCCAATAGTCCTGCGCGGCCGGCTGGTCGGCGAGTTCGTCGGGCGGCACATCGAAGTCGTCGGTGACCGGCGGCGGGGCCGGCTCGTCGGCGTTGAAGGCGCGGTGACCGGGGTTGCCGGCGAGTTGGCGGGCGGCGGTCGGGTTCGGTTTCCGCCCTCTCATGCCACGTCCCGACGGCCAACGTCACAGGCGCCGGGGGCCTGGTCGATCTGGAATCTGGCAACGCCGCAGGCGCCGTCGGCCTGGGCGCGTTTCGATCTGGGTCCGGGCATCGGTGCCGTCCTTGGTGTTAACGCGGTCGTCCGCGCGGGCGTGTTCGGGTTCGGGCGGCGCGCGGCCGGTCGGAACCACGGGGAAAGCGGCGTGGTGGCCGGCGTGTGCTCGAGCGCGGCGACGCGGGTCGGCGGCCTACCCGGTAAGGCTATCCCAAAACGGCTTGACACCCCAACCACAATCGGCGGCCTGGTGTCAAGGTCGCCGGGACCTGGCGGCTCGGTTGCGGCAGGCGCTCGGGGGCGGAGCGTCCGAGCGTCCGAGCGTCCGAGCGTCCAGCGTCCGAGCGTCCGAGCGTCCGAGCGTCCAGCGCCAGCCAGCCAGCCCCAGCCAGCCCCAGCCCCAGCCC
>Ga0105249_10002138_pt1 | contig 17128 bp, 6 predicted proteins | sample KBSS44metaG_FD_81522 | JGI IMG/M metagenome (GOLD analysis project Ga0105249, IMG submission 81522) | Switchgrass rhizosphere microbial communities from Kellogg Biological Station, Michigan, USA - KBS S4-4 metaG | ecosystem: Host-associated > Plants > Roots > Rhizosphere > Soil | place...
ATGAGGCAAGGCCTGGCTCAGGGACAGTCGCAGCAAACAATTCGGCTCAACGTTCCATTCTCGCCAGGCACAGGGCCCGATCTGCTCGCGCGTATCCTCGGTGAGGAATTGCGGCAGCGCTGGAATCAGCCTGTTATCGTCGAGAACAAGCCTGGAGCGAGTGGCAACATTGGTACGCAGGCAGCGGCGCGCTCAACGCCGGATGGCCAGACCCTTCTGGTGACCGTAAATACGTTTGTGATGAACGCGAGCCTTTATCGCTCGATCCCCTACGATCCCGAAAAGAGTTTTGAGCCGATCGCCGAGATCGCGACGGGCATTCTTGCGCTGGTTGTTCATCCTTCGCTCAACGTCACCACGTTCGCGGAGCTGATCGCGCTTGCGCGCAGCAAGCCGGGCGAAATCAACTATGCTTCCCCCGGTCGAGGCACGCCGCAACATCTTGCCATGGAGCTTTTGAAGCTGACGGCACAGATCAACCTGACGCACATTCCTTACCCGGGCTCCGCCGGCGCTGTGAAGGACCTCGCGGGCGGACACGTCTCAGCCATGTTTTTGCCGATCCATACCGCGCTTCCTCTCGCGGAAACGGGACAAATCCGTATCCTGGCCGTCGGGAGCCAGGCGCGGGCGCGGCAGGCAGCGCATGTGCCGACGTTAGCGGAGCTTGGCGTAACCGATTTCGATGTCGATTTGTGGTATGGGGTGCTTGCTCCGGCCGGTACACCGAAGGCCATCGTTGACCGCTACAATGCGGTTTTCAACGAAATCCTGGCGCAGCCGGGCGTTCGCGAAGTTCTCGAAAAGCAAGGATTGATCGCTCGAGGCGGCCCGCCGGAACGCCTCGCAGAGCTGATCGCCAAGGATCGCCTGCGCTGGGCCAAAGTAGTCAAGGATGCCGAGATTACTTCAGAATAGCCCGAGCGAGGCTTGTCCGCAGCTTTTCCCGTGAACCGAATGCCCATTTCGGCTTCAGGGCAAAAGCTGGCGAGATCTCTTCGGCTGAAGTCGCAAATTTTTCCGTTTGCAGAGATCGCCCGGAGACATTGGCTCGATCGCTGATTGCGTGTCGGCCGGTCCATATCCGGTTACGAAACTTTGCGGCTTCACCGAGATGCGCGTTCGACGCTGCCGCAACAACGTCTCTCCACATCCCGATCCGGCTCTCTCACTTTGTAATGGTCGATACTCTTTATATCAGTCGAAAACGGAAATGCTCTCGACTGGAGATCCATCGTGGACGAACGGACAATGGTTAATAAACCGTCACCTCGATGTAATTAACGCCGGTCTATATTCCGGCCGCTGACGTCAAACGCGACATCACATGATTCCCCACCTTCAACGCTGCTGCGCGAACCCCTCGTGCCGCTGCGGCTAGCTTTTGCCTTTTTTGCAATGGAGATATTCAATGGCTCTCGGTCCCGGTTCGATCGCTTTCGTCGGTTTCAACGCTGACGGAAATGACGGATTCGCCTTCATAGTCATCGATCCGATCGCGGCTGGATCGATTATCCGTTTCAGCGACAACGAATGGAACGGGTTGGCAATCGGATCGGGCGGCGCTTTCAACACGGGTGAGGGTGGTCTGACATGGACGAATGGCGGAAGCGAACTGGCCGCGGGGACGATTGTCGAATTCCTCAATACCTCGGTTACCGGCACCCGCAGCGTCAACATCGGCACAATCTCCGGCGGTACGATCGCGCTCGGTAACTCTGACGAGTCGATCTATGCTTTCGTCGGAACCTCCGAGAGTGCCCCGACCAGCTTCCTGACCGCGGTCACGAACACAAATGGCGGCTTCACCACCGCTACCGGCAGCGGGGTGCTCGGCGGTACCGGGCTCACCGCAGGCGCGACGGCTTTGGTGCTCCCCCTGACTGACGGGGCCGATGTCGCCGTTTTCAATCCGACTCTCGGCGGAAGCTCTTTTGCATCCCGCACCGCCGCTCTCATGGCGCTCAATACAACCGCCAATTTTGTCGCTCAGAGCGGCGGCGGTAATCAGGATGCCGACGGTATCACGCCAGACGCGCCGTTCCTCACCGATCCGCAGTCTCTAATCGCGGGTGTGACCTTCACCATTGGGGCTGGCACGCCGCCGCAGACGGTCGCCTTCGCCGCCGGTTCTGTCTCCGTCTCCCACGCGGAAGGCAACGCCGGCACGACGGCCTTTACCTTTACTGTGGAGCGTACCGGCGGCACCGTCGGTGACGTCAGTTTTAGCGGCCAGTTGACCTCGGCAGCGGCCAATGCGGCGGATTTCAATGGCGCTGCGGCTGTGCCCTTCGCATTCAACGGGACGATACCTGCGGGCCAGCTTTCGGCAACCGTCACCATCCAGATCAATGGCGACGCCACAGTCGAGCCGGATGAGAATTTCACGCTCACCTTGCAGACGGTCTCGAACAACGCCGGCACGGTATCGACATCGCTCGGCGCGCAGGCAACGGCAACCGGCATAATTCAGAACGACGATGCCGCCGCCCCCGGAAACGTAATCGAAGGCATCACGATCCTCGACGAGGCGCCGTCGCTGCAGGGCAACGCAGTGACGCCGACTGCCACCAATGCCGTCCAGCTTGTGCGGCTGGGTAACTACGCGCCGGCCGCGGGTACCAACGCCGAAGTGGTTTCGTTCGATCCTTCGACCGGCCGGGCCTACGTGCTGAACACCATCGGCAACACGATCGATATCGTTTCGATCAGCGCGAGCGGCGCCGTGAACCTCGTGTCATCGATCGATCTGACCGCCCTCGACGGTTTTGGCGGGGCGAACTCGGTCGCGATCAAGAATGGAATTCTTGCGGTGGCCTATGCCAGCGACCTGCCGGGCACGGACGGTTCCGTCGCCTTGTTTGACGCCAATGGCACGCTCATCAGCACCGTGGAAGTGGGGGTTGGTCCCGACCAGGTGGTGTTTACCGCCGACGGTTTGAAGCTGTTGGTCGCAAACGAAGGCGAGCCTGTTACGATTACATTGCCCGGCGGCGGCTCGCAATTGATCAATCCGGAGGGCAGCGTATCCATTATCGATCTGTCCGGCGGCGCGGCAAGCGCTGCGGTTTCCACCACGATTGCGTTCGACCTGCTCGACGGTTTCGAGGCGGTACTGAAGCAGACCGGCGTAGCGCTGTTGACCGGCCAGACGGCCTCGGCGGACATCGAGCCCGAGTACATCACGGTGTCGCCGGATGGCACGCGCGCTTACGTTACGCTGCAGGAGGTCAACGCGGTTGCCGTGATCGATCTGACCGATCGGGCCGCAACCAAGCCGCTTGCAATCCTGCCGCTTGGCGGCGTCGACCACAATCTGGCTGGCAACAAGTTCGATGCAAGCGACCGGGATGGTCCGTCGAACGGCCCGGCCATCAATCTCCGCAATGCTGACGTCATCAGCCTGCTGCAGCCGGATTCCATCGCCAGGTTCAAGGTCGGAAGCGACACTTATGTCGTTACCGCCAACGAGGGCGACGCCCGCGTGGAACTCGACGACGAGGCCACGCTGGCGGAACAGAGCGGCGGCGTATTCACCATCGACCTCGACAATACCGCCTATCCTGACGAGGCCGCGATGCGGGCAAACGCCGAACTCGGCCGCCTGCGAATCCGCAAGGATCTCGGCGACACCGATGGCGACGGCGACATCGACCAGATCTACGCCTATGGCGGCCGCAGCCTGTCGATCTTCAAGCAGAATGCCGACGGCACCATCACCAAGGTGCGCGACACCGGCGGTGAGTTCGAGGCGATTATCGCGCGGGACTTTGCGACGCGGTTCAACATCGACACCGCCGAAGGCGGCGGCTTCGATACCCGGTCCGACAACAAGGGGCCGGAGCCGGAGGGCGTCGATATCGGCGTCATCAACGGACGGACCTATGCGTTCGTCAGCCTTGAGCGCGCCGGCGGCGTGATGATCTACGACATCACCGACCCCGCCAACGCGTCGTTTGTCGGGTACAATCCTCCGGCCGCGGGCGAAGGCAATGCGCCCGAAGTGACCAAGTTCATCAGCGCGGCGGATTCTCCGACCGGAACGGCCCTCGTGCTGACGGCCAATGAGGGCAATTCGGCAGGCAACGCCTTTTCCGGCTCGGGCCTGACCGTCTACGCGGCCTTGCCGCAGGGTTATACCCAGGAGGTTCGTGTCGCGTCGTCCTCGACCAGCGTATCGCACGCGGAAGGCGACACCGGCGTCACCGCGTTCACCTTCACCATCGAGCGCATCAACGGCACCATCGGTTCGGTTGATGTGACGCTGCAATTGGCTCCGGGCGCGGGCAATGGCGCCAATGCGCAGGACTTCGCGGGCGTCATGAACCTGCCGAGCAACGTAACGGTCACCATTCCGGCCGGTCAGACGTCGGCTACCGTGACGATCAACGTCGCCGGCGATGCTGTGTTTGAAGCCAACGAGAACTTCACGGCCACCATCACCAATGCGACGACGACGCAGCAAGGCGTCACCGCCGCGGTCAGCGCCACCCAGGCCGTCGCCACCGGCACGATCCAGAACGACGACACGATGCATATCTACGACGTTCAGGGCGCTGGACATCGCTCGGCGTTCGTCGGCCAGCAGGTGACCGTGCGCGGAATCGTCACCGCCATTGACGCCTCCGGCACCGAGAACGGCGGCAACAACCCGGTCGGCTATTACATTCAGGACGCGGTCGGCGACGGCGACTACCGGACCTCGGATGGCGTCTTTGTTTTCCTGGGCACCGGATGCCGGCACCACGATCCCGAGCGGCATCGTCGTTGGCGCGGAAGTCCAGTTGACCGCAACCGTCAGCGAGTTCGCCAGCGCGAACCAGCTTTCGACGACGCAGCTCAATCCAGTGGGCGCAGCGAGCGTGCTGTCTACCGGCAATGCGCTGCCGACGGCTGTGCGTGTCGGCGATGTCGACAATCTCACGACCGGCCTTGAGCGCAAACCAGCCCTGGTGTCGCTCGGTGACGACGATGTCGATACCGCCCCTCCGGCCGGCACCTATGATCCGGTGAATCAGGGATCGGATTTCTGGGAATCTCTGGAAGGCATGCGCGTCACGCTTGAAGATGTGCGCGTCACCAGCCCCTTCCACTCGGCTTTTGACGAGCAGTTCGTAACCCCGAACGTCGGCGCCAACCCCTCGACCAACTCGCGTGGCGGCCTGACCATCAGCGACACGACGCCGGGAACGACGCAGCCGGCCGACAAGGTGTTCGACTTCAATCCCGAGCGCATCCAGCTGGATGACGAGGCGGGCGTAGCGCTGCCGACCGCCCTTCAGACCGGCGACCGCCTGGGCGATGTGACCGGCGTCGTCAACTACGCAAATGGCCAGTATGAGGTAAACACGACCGAGGCCTATGGTCCGGTTACGGCCGCGAACCTCCAGAGGGAAACCACCACCATCGTGGAAAATCTGGACCGGATTCGCGTGGCGACCTTCAACGTCGAGAACCTGGCGCCGGTCGGTCAGCCGGTGGATGGCGTCCCGACGCCGGCAAGCAAGTTCGCCGGCCTCGCGGCCGCTATTGTCAACAACCTCAAGGGGCCCGAGATCATTGCGCTCCAGGAGGTGCTGGACAATGACGGAGCCACCAGCTCGAGCACCACGAGCGCTTCGGTGACCCTGTCGCAGCTGATCGACGCCATCGTTGCTGCCGGCGGACCGCGCTATGTGGCCATCGACTCACCGCCGATCGACAACATCGGCGGTATCCCGGGCGGCAATCAGCGTGTCGCCTATCTGTATGACCCGCTGGCGGTTTCGCCGACCGCGCGCAATGGCCTGACCAACATTGTCACCGACGCGGGTGGCGTGAAGGTGCAGGAGTTCGCGAGCGCCAACCAGATCGGGCAAGGCAACACCGACTTCGCCGCCACGCGCAAATCGCTGCCGATGGAATGGTCGCCCGTGGGCTACACCGACGACCAGGGCGGCACATTCTGGACCGTCAACAACCATCTCTCCTCAAAGGGCGGTTCAGCTCCGCTTTACACCACGCTGCTGGATCTGCCGCTTTACGCCGACCCGATCAACGGGGCTGCGCAACAGACCGGTACGTCGAACGAGCGGGAAGGGCAGGCCGAAACGATCAACGCGTTTGTCGATGGTCTGCTCGCCAACGGGTCGGCAACCGATGACCGTATCGTCGTGCTGGGTGATCTGAACGACTTTCAGTTCTTCCCGGTCGTTGACCTCGTCACAGGTCAGCTCACCCGCACCACCGCCAACCCGGACGGGACCGCCAGTATCTTCGCGCCCGGCACCGCGGTGCTTTCGGAACTGATCAGCAAGCTTCCTGAAAACGAGCGCTATTCCTTCAATTTCGACGGCAACGCGCAGGCGCTGGATCACATCCTGGTGTCGAACAACCTGTTCGACAGCGCCCAGTTCGATATCGTGCACATCAATTCGGAGTTCATCGACCAGCTCTCCGATCACGATCCTTCGGTGTCGTCGCTCGTGATGTCCCGTTCGGCTGCAATCGCAACCGCCGGCAACGACGTGTTCGACCAGGCCGCGTACACGGCGAAGTTTGGCGTGCGCGGCAGCCTCGCCGGCAACGACACCATCAACGGCCTTGGCGGCGATGATCGCATTGCCGCGGGCGGTGGCAATGACGTCGTCGATGGCGGCGCCAATGGTGCGGCCGGCGACGTCGTCGTCTACTCGGGCGCTCGAAGCAACTACACGGTCACCGTGCAGGGTGGTTCGTTTGTCATCACCGACAACCGCACCGGACCTTCGGACGGCATCGATACCGTCACGAACGTTGAAAGGTTTGAATTCGCGGACCGGACGGTCACAGCCGCCGAATTGATCGATACAACGGGCCCCGTGCTCACCGCGGCGACACCTGCTGACAACGCGACCGCGGTCGCCGCTGGCAACAACATCGTGCTGACGTTCAGCGAAGCCGTTGCGGCAGGTAGCGGAAACATCGTCATCAGCAACGGTGCGGGAGATACGCGCACCATCGCGATCGGCGATGCCTCGCAGGTCACGATCTCCGGCAACACCGTCACCATCAATCCGACCGCCGATCTGGCGGCCGGGGCCGCCTACGACGTTACGCTGGCCTCGGGCGTGATTACCGACGTTGCCGGCAACGCGTTCGGCGGCATCGCACAGAACGCTCTCGACTTCACGGTCGCGGCGCCGCAGAACTACAGGCTGCAGCTCCTGCACTTCTCGGACGGCGAAGCCAGTCTGCTGGCGACCAAGACGGCCAAGAACCTGGCGGCCCTGGTGGACGCCTTTGAGGATCAGTTCGCCAACACCCTGGTTCTCTCAGGCGGCGACAACTTCCTTGCCGGTCCATTCCTCTCGGCCGGTACCGACCCGTCGGTCCGGGCTGCGATCAACGCCGCGTCGGGTTCGACGATTGCTGCAGGCGTCAACGTGCCGATTGCGGCCGCCGACATCTCCATCCTGAATGCGATCGGCGTGGAGGCCTCGACCATCGGCAACCACGAGTTCGATCTCGGCTCGCGTGTGCTGCGCGATGCGTTCACGCCGGGCAGCGTTGCCGGCTATTCAGGTGCGAACTTCGTCTACCTGTCCTCGAATCTCGACTTCTCGGGTGACGCCGACCTCAACCCGCGCTTCACCAACACGGTGGGCAACGGGGCAGGGACGCTGACCCAGGAAGCAAATACGTTGAAGGGCCGGGTCGCTCCGGCAGTGGTGATCACGGAGGGCGGCGAGAGAATCGGCCTGGTCGGCGCGACCACGCAGATCCTCGAGTCGATCTCCTCGCCGACCGGCACCGAAGTGAAGGGTTTCCCGACCGGTCCCGGCGCCAACGGCGAAGTCAACGACATGGTGCTGCTCGCAGCCCAGTTGCAGCCGATCATCGACGAACTCATCGCCGAGGGCGTCAACAAGATCATCGTTCAGTCGCATCTGCAGCAGATTCAAAACGAGAAGCTGCTGGCGACGCTGCTGAAGGGCGTGGACATCATCCTGTCGGCTGGCTCGGATACCCGTCTTGCCGACGCCGACGATCAGCTGGTCGCGTTCCCGGGTCACAGCCCGACCGCCGACGATACCTACCCGCTGGTCACCACCGGCGCCGATGGCGGCACCACGCTGATCGTCAACACCGACAGCGAGTACACCTATCTCGGCCGCCTGGTCGTCGACTTCGACAGCCAGGGCCGGATCGTGCTTCCGAGCCTCACGGCAAACCAGTCGATCAACGGTGCTTATGCCTCGACTGCCGAGAACGTGGCGGAAGCGTTCAACACCACGGTCGACAACCTCGAAAACACGGCGTTCGCGGACGGTACCCGCGGCGACAAGGTCCGCGACGTCACCGACGCGGTTCAGGCTGTCATCAACGTCAAGGACGGCAATCTGTTCGGCTTCTCCAACGTCTACCTCGAGGGTGAGCGCGCCATCATCCGTAACGAGGAAACCAACCTCGGAGACGTCACTGCGGACGCGAACGCGGCCGCATTGCGCGACGCGATCGGCGACGTTCCGTTCGTGATCTCGCTCAAGAATGGCGGTGGCATCCGCTCGTCGATCGGCACAGTATCCGATCCCGATCCGGTCACCGGCGCGATCAGCAAGCTGCCCACTGAAGCCAATCTGGACGCCAACAAGCCGGCGGGTGCGATCTCGCAGCTCGACATCGAGAACTCGCTGCGCTTCGACAACAAGCTTATGGCGTTCGACACCACCGTGCAGGGCCTGCTCAACATCCTCAACTGGGGGGCGGGTCTCGGTCCGAACAATGGCGGCTTCCCGCAGATCGGCGGCGTGGCGTATTCCTACGACCCGACACTGCCGGGCAATGTCGGCACCACGCCGAGCTCGCGTATCCGCGACCTTTCGCTGATCGACGAGAATGGCAACGTTATCGTCAAGCTGGTCGATAACGGCGTCATCTTGCAGGATGTCCCCTCGCTCATCACGGTGGTGACGTTGAACTTCACCGCCAATGGCGGCGATGGCTACCCAGCCAAGGCCAATGGCGAGAATTTCCGTTACCTGCTCGCGGATGGAACGCTGTCGGCTCCCGTGAACGAGGCGCTCGACTTCACGTCCGCGGCCGGCTTTGCCGGAGGCGGAACCACCGCGGCCGACGTGCTGGGCGAGCAAAAGGCGTTTTCGGATTTTATTTCAGAGAACTTCAGCACCCCGGCGACGGCCTACAACACGGCCGACACCCCGCAGTCGGGTGACCTTCGCATCCAGAACCAGGCGGTTCGTACCGACACCGTGCTCGACGCTCAGGCCGTAAACCTGAACGGCGGGACCGGCGACGATCGTCTCAATGGTTCGGCGCTCGATGACGTGCTGACCGGCAACGGCGGCAACGACACGCTGTTCGGCTACGGCGGCAACGACCTGCTGCGCGGCGGTGGCGGCAACGACAAGCTCTATGGCGGACCGGGCCGCGATACCCTGCTCGGCGGATCGGGCGACGATCTGCTCGACGGCGGCGAGCAGAACGATCAACTCGAAGGCGGTCGCGGCACTGACGCGCCCACGGGCGGTGCGGGTTCGGATCAATACTCCTACGAGTTCGGAGACGGCTCCGACACCATAACCGAGAAGACCGCTACGCCTGCCGACACCGACGAACTGGTGTTCGAGGATCTGGTCGCCTCGGACGTCACGTTCCGGAAGCACGGCAACGACACCGAAATCCGGCTTTCCGACGGCAGCGTGATCACGCTGAAGGACCAGCAGGCCGGCGGTGGCGTGGAAAAGGTGATCTTCGCAAACGGTCAGCAGCTTGACCGCGCCGGCATCGACGGGGCGCAGGTCAATCGTGGACCGCTGGCGACGGACGATACGGCAGCCGCGGTTGCCGAGGACGCTGCAGCCTTCGTGATCCCGTTCGCCGATATTCTCGGCAACGATACCGATGCCGATCTCGACACGCTGTCGATCAGCGCCGTGTCGAATGCGCTCGGGGGCACTGTGGAGTTGGTCGCCAACGGCGTGAGGTTCACCCCTGCGGCTAACTTCAACGGCCCGGCGTCGTTCGAATACACGGTCAGCGATGGCCGCGGCGGTTCGGATACCGGCAAGGTCAGCTTCACCGTTACGGCGGTGAACGACGCGCCGACGGTGACCTCGCCGGTTACGGCGAACGCCAGCGAAGACACCGTGCTGGTCGGCCAGGTCGTCGCAAGCGATGTGGACGGCAACGCGCTGAGCTTCCAGGCGGGTACTGCCCAGCACGGCACGGTGAGCGTCAATGCGCAGGGCCAGTACACCTACACGCGGGTCCTGAACTTCAACGGCAGCGACAGCTTCATCATCAAGGTCAGCGACGGCATCGCGCCGCCGGTTGACGTTGTGGTGAACGTGACGGTCGTGGCGGTGAACGACGCACCGACGGTGACGTCGCCGGTGGCGGCGAACACCAACGAGGACACCCAGCTGGTTGGCCAGATCGCCGCCAGCGATGTGGACGGCAACACGCTGAGCTTCCAGGCGGGCGCCGCCCAGCACGGCACGGTGAGCGTCAATGCGCAGGGTCAGTACACCTACACGCCGGACCTGAACTACAACGGCAGCGACAGCTTCATCATCAAGGTCAGCGACGGCATCGCGCCGCCGGTTGACGCCGTGGTGAACGTGACCGTCGCTTCGGTGAACGATGCGCCGATCACCGTGAACGACGTCGCGACCGCAGGTGAAAACCAGTCGATGGCCTTCGCCCTGACGGCAAACGACACCGATGTCGAGGATGGCGTGCCGCCGGCCTTGACCGCCTTTGAGGTGACAGGAGTGTCGGGCATCAACCTGAGCAACGCGAGCGCCCAGTCGGCTTTCTCGATCAATCAGAGCGGCCAGCTGCAGTTCAATCCGGGCAACCTGTTCGACGGTTTGAACAGCGGCGAAAACGCCACCGTATCTATCCGCTACACGGCGCAGGATTCTGCCCATGCCGCGTCGACCGGAACCTTCACACTGACGGTTGCCGGTGAGACAGATGCGAACGTGATCAACGGCACAAACAGTTCCAACCTGCTGTTTGGTACTGGAGGCGTCGATCTCATCAATGCGCGTGGCTCGGCCGACTTCGTCTTCGCCGAGGGCGGCGATGACATCGTCAATGCCGGGGCCGGCAATGACTTCGTGTTTGGCGGTGCTGGCAAGGACATCCTGCGCGGTGAAGCTGGCCGGGATATCCTGTTCGGTGAGAACGGAAACGACACGTTGGCCGGCGGCCAGGGCAACGATCAGCTCTTCGGCGGTCAGGGCAACGACACCTTCGTGTTCCAGCGCGGGGACGGCCGCGATACCGTGTTCGACTTCCAGTCTGGTGCCGGTTCGGATGACGTGCTCCAGCTCGATGCCGCCGCCTTTGCCGACTTCAACGCGTTGATGCAGTCGGGCGCGGTGTCAAACACCCAGATCGGTACCGAGATCGAATACGCCGACGGGTCCAGCATCACGCTGATCGGGGTCAACAAGGCTACGCTCACGGTGGACGACTTCCGCTTCGCCTGATTACCCATGCTGGTTTGATCACATGAATGGGGGCGCATGCGCCCCCATTTTCGTGTTGTCAGATATCTGTAACAATTCTCGGCTACGGCCAATGCCGGACGAGTGAGCGCACCCATTGACAGCCAGCCGGCAACAATCCGGGAATACCCGCAGCGAGCTCAATGCTGCGCTCGCACGTTGTCGTTCGGCTTTCTTTGCGATCGCCGGATTCAGCGCGATCCTCAACATTCTGGCGCTGACCGGTTCCATGTTCATGATGGAGGTCTATGACCGGGTTCTGCCGAGCCGAAGCGTGCCGACGCTCGTGGGCCTGCTTGCGCTGGCACTGGTCCTCTACCTCTTTCAGGGATTGATGGACGCCCTGCGCGGCAGGCTGCTCGTTCGGATCGGCCTCGGCCTCGACCAGCAAATGTCGGATCGCATCTATGCGACGGTGATGCGCTTGCCTATCCAGGCGCCGAAGCGCGGTGAATCGATCCAGCCGCTGCGCGACCTGGATACGGTGCGCGCCTATCTGTCCGGCCCCGGACCGACAGCGTTCTTCGATTTGCCCTGGGTGCCTCTCTATCTCGCGATCTGCTTTGCCTTCCACTTCTGGATTGGCGTCACGGTGCTGGCGGGCGCGCTGGTACTGGTTTCGCTGACGCTGCTGTCGGAGCTGCTTGCAAAACAGTCCGCGCTCGACGCCAATCGCATTGGCAACCAGCGTGCGCGGTTGGCGGAGACGAGCCGTCGAAATGCCGAGGCGCTGACGGCGCTCGGCATGGTGAGCTGGACTTCCCGCCGCTGGCAGGCATTGAACCGCAAGTTCCTGTCCGGGCATGCGCAATCAAGTGATCTCGCCGCGGGCCTTGGCGCCATGGGACGATCATTCCGGATGATGCTACAGTCCGGCGTGCTTGCCGTCGGCGCCTACCTCGTGATCAACCAGCAGGCCACCGCGGGTGTCATTATTGCATCGTCGATACTGTCGGCGCGGGCGCTCGCGCCGGTCGATCTCGCGATTTCCCACTGGCGCAGCTTCGTCGGCGCCAGGCAGGCCCGCGAGCGTTTGAACAAACTGCTCGTGCTGCTGCCGGAACTGCGAAATCCGACGTCTTTGCCAAAGCCGCAACGCGGCCTCACTGTCGATAATGTCAGTGCGGCGCCGGCGGACGTCCAGCGGGCGGTCGTGCATGAGGTGACGTTCTCCCTGAAGGCCGGCAACGGGCTCGGTGTGATCGGTCCGAGCGCGTCGGGAAAATCGTCGCTTGCCCGGGTTTTGGTGGGTCTGTGGACGCCCGCGCGCGGCGCTGTTCGGCTTGACGGCGCGACGCTGGACCAATGGGTTCCCGATGTACTCGGCCGCCACGTCGGCTATCTGCCGCAGGACGTCGAACTGATCGAAGGGACAGTCGCAGAAAACATTTCGCGGTTCGATCCCAACGCCACGTCGGAGGCAATCATCGCCGCTGCGAAGGCTGCAGGGGTAAACGAACTCGTGCTTTCGCTGCCGCAAGGCTATGACACGGAGATCGGGGAGCAGGGCTCGGCCTTGTCGGCTGGCCAACAGCAGCGCGTAGCCCTGGCACGTGCCCTTTACGGCGATCCGTTTCTGGTCGTGCTGGACGAACCGAACTCCAATCTTGACGCCGAAGGCGACGAGGCGCTGACGCAGGCCATTCTCGGCGCGCGGGCGCGCGGAGCGATCGTGGTCGTGGTCGCGCATCGGCCGAACGTGTTGTCGGGAGTCGATCATGTGCTCGCGTTGAATGGCGGCCGTCAGCAAGCCTTCGGCCCCAGGGACGAAGTGCTGGCCAAGGTGCTGCGGCGCGACCCTGTTGTCAGCGCGCCCAAAGTCGTTCAAGCCGTCCAGGGATAAACCATGTCCGACGCAGATTTGATTGACCCGCGTGCGTCAATTCGACGGCACATCGTGCTGGGGCTGGCTGCCGTCATGCTCGTCGCGGGGGGCATCGGCGGTTGGGCTACAACCACGGAAATTTCGGGCGCCCTGATCGCGCCGGGAAGTGTTGTGGTCGAATCCAGCGCAAGGAAGGTTCAGCATCCGAGCGGCGGCGTCGTCGGCGAAATTGCAGTGACCGGCGGGTTGAACGTCGCGGCCGGCGACATCCTGATCCGTCTCGACGAGACCATGACGCGGGCAAATCTGCAGATCGTGTCGAAGACCCTGGACGAGATGACGACGCGGCGCGCGCGATTGCGGGCCGAACGCGACGGTGCATCGGAAATGTCGTGGCCGTCTGCGTTCAGCAACCGACGGCAAGACGAAAGCATCATCGAGCTGATGGCCGATGAGCAGCGCCTGTTCGAACTACGCAGCAGCACCAGGCTTGGCCAGAAACGCCAGCTGCGCGAGCGGATCGCCCAGCTCAGGGAGGAAGCCAACGGGATCATTGCTCAGCAAGCGGCGAAATCTCAGGAACTGGTTTTGGTCAACAATGAACTGGAAGGCGTGCGGGAACTCTGGTCGAAGCAGCTGATTCAGATGAACCGGCTGACCGCGCTCGAGCGCGAAGCGGCGCGGCTTGATGGCGAGCGAGCGCAGTTGATCGCCGCGGCGGCGCAGGGGCGAGGCAAGATATCCGAGATCGAACTTCAGATTACGCAGATCGATCGCGAATTGGCGAGCGAAGTCGGCCGTGAATTGCGCGAGATCGACGGCAAGGCCGGCGAATACGCGGAACGGAAGGTGGCGGCCGAAGACCAGTTACGGCGCATCGACATCCGGGCCCCGATTTCAGGCACCGTCCACGAATTGAACGTCCACACGGTTGGCGGCGTGATCAGCGCGGGCGAGCAATTGATGCTGATCGTTCCCGCTTCCGAGCGTTTGACGGTGGAGGCGAGGGTCTCGCCACAGGACATAGATCAGGTCCGGGTAGGCCAGACCGCCGCGCTGCGGTTTTCTGCCTTTAGCCAGCGCACGACGCCGGAGATCAACGGGGCCGTCAGCCGGGTATCGGCCGACGTGACGACGGAGCAACGCACCGGCATCGCCTACTATACGGCGCGCATCGCCATCGGACCCGATGAACTCGCTCGCCTCGGCGATGTCAGGCTTGTGCCCGGCATGCCCGTCGAAGCGTTCATCAAGACGGCCGACCGGACGGTTGGATCCTACCTTACCAAGCCGCTGTTCGACCAGGTTGCCCGGGCATTTCGCGAGCGATAGTTTTGTCGCCTCCGACTGCTGATGAGCGATCGCCCCGCGTTGCCAGTCATTGAGCCGGACGCGCTCCTTCCCTCGAATGGCTGCATCGGAAGGCCTAACACCATTGATCCGGTAGTTGCGCCGATGGCGCGTTCTCCGTGGAACCGACCGGGTGCCAATGTCAGGAATTCATTGTCAGCTTGTGAGGCCTGGATGAACTGACCGTCGCCGTGGATTCCAGGGGAATGATCTCAACCACGCCGTCCGGCCCGAAGCCGGTTCCGTTGCGGGCGGCGGCGATGGCGACCTGCGTACGGTTGCATACGCCCAGCTTGCGCATGATCTCCCGGACATGGACCTTCACGGTCGTTTCCGTCATTCCGAGCTTGCGGCCAATCACCTTGTTGGGGTCGCCGAGACAAAGGCAGGTGAGAACGGCGTATTGCCGCTCGGTAAACTCGGGAGCAGGCCGAACGCTGTTGGTTCCATGGCCGAGCCGGAGGCTGGTCGCCTTGCCATCGAAAAGGGTGGAGGCTTGCCGTTCGTAAGTGCTGTCGTCCGGCCCAACGGGCGGCGCCTGATCGTGTCGCTCAGCGCCCGGGAGCGGTTGCTCCTGGAAGAGGCGATGTTGCCTGCTTTCGGTCGAGAGCCCGCCGCCCAACGCATGGCTGGCCATGATGGCGGTCGGCGAAAAATAAGTGCCGCCGTGCAGAACGAAACTAAGGGCTTGCAGCGCAAGCTCCGGCGGCATGGAATTGCCGAAGTAACCTTGGGCTCCGGAACGCATCGCAGCAATGACGGTGGCAGGATTTTCATCGTCGGAGACGATGGCAAGCGCAGCCTGCCGGCGCAGCGTCTGCAACACCTGTATTTCGCCGAAGATTTCGTGGGCAGAAGGAGTGCCGACACTGTAAATCAGCATGTCGCACTCGTTACGCTCGACAAGCCTCGCGTGGGCTTCGTCCGGATCGAGCGAAATCAATTCGACTTTTTCATTTTCGGCCCAAGGACTTAAAAAGCTCTCTACGCGAGCCCGTCGAAAGGCCATGGCATCAACAACAAAAACTGTCTTCCGGGATGGGACTGACATGACGCGCCCCCTACATTATGCCTTACTACAAATTATACTACGCTATCGATAGATTCCTTCCGAAACGATGATGTCGCTATGAATTAGTTCACTTAGCCTCCTAATTGTTCAAAAAACTTACCCTCATTAGAGGCCACTGCCAAGAACGTTGAATGCGGTAGAATATCATCTAAAACAGGGGAACCACAGCGATATATCGGCGATAATGCGGCATTCCGTGATTGCCAACGAACCCTCGCTGCAACCTTGGTGATATATCTTGCACCGGAAATCCTTCGCGGGCTCCCTGGGCGTGCGGGATCTTCGTGTCGTTGCCGGCCGCTTCCTGCGGCCTGGTCGCCGAACTCGCTCGATCACCTCTGCCAGCCTCTCAGGCCACATGGATGATTGCAATCGTCCCGGGTCGGAAGACACCAGAGCCGCCCGATGAGCAGCCACCGGTACCGCAACTGCACGCGTCAGAATGAGCGCCCTCGGCGCGGCGCGATGCCCGAATCTCGCCGGCAGGGAAGGTGTCATCGTCGGCGCGGCCGATACCGCAGCACCGTCCGCGTCATGTTCGACGGTTTCAAGTGGCCGACGTCGTTGCACAGTACCTACGTCGAAGCCGTGGTCGCGGACGGCCCTTCCACCCCTGTTCGGGCCCGCCGATAGCGGTCTCGGGGAATGCAATTCGATCCCGGCGAAGCGGAGCAATTGCCGTGCGTCTGTTAGAGCGTTTTCGAGCGAAGTGGATACCGGTTCGCATGGCAATCAAGTTTACGCAGATTGCGTAAACTTATCTGCGCAGAAAACGCGTCAAAAAAGAATCTAGAGCTTCGGTTCTGATTCAATCAGAACCGATAATGTTCTAGGCCGCCGTCGTCCTGGAAAACTGATCTTTCGGCATCATTGAATGATCTTCTGCGCCTGTCGCCTCAATGCATAGTTTAAGCGCCCCGCCCAGGCTGGCAGCAGCGAGGTCGGCCTTGGCTCCTTCGCGGAGGCTTTCCAGCGCCGTCGGGTCCATAATCCTTCATCCAGCAAACCAAAATGATTGTAGCCTTCGGCAATTTGCGACGAAGTCGTCGGACGGAATAACGCATGTGGGCCGGGCTACTCGCGTCCATATAGATCAAACAGACGATCGCGACCCCGGTTGTCTCAAGCCGAAAGATATTAGCGGTCGACAACGCGCCGGCGGCCTCCACGCGGGCTGCTAAACCGTGCGCAGTCGAGAGCTGACCGAGCATGATCGCGGCAGCTTCGTCGAGGAGACTATGGCCAGCCACGCAGAGGACGGGATGCTCGCCTTGCCATTCAGGGGGTAAATCTCCTTTGCTGAGAATTGGCAGATTCTCGTAAGGCGCATCTTCCGCCACGGTCTCTACCGCGGAAGTAGCTTCCACGTCGGTAGTAGGAGTG